>Ga0315277_10013048_pt1 | contig 10374 bp, 6 predicted proteins | sample YL17G05_15_MG_FD_203695 | JGI IMG/M metagenome (GOLD analysis project Ga0315277, IMG submission 203695) | Sediment microbial communities from Yellowstone Lake, YNP, Wyoming, USA - YL17G05_15 | ecosystem: Environmental > Aquatic > Freshwater > Lake > Sediment | place: USA: Wyoming | collected...
TTGCTCGCTCCTCACATACCACCTCGGGTATAGCTCGTCGCTCGCGTCTCGCCAGCGGGCCTGGGGGCCAGCAGCAAAATGCCAAGTAATTCTTGCGCGAGCCCTTAAGGTTCAGAACATAGGAGATTCGACATGAACTTGAAAAAATCTGTTTGGTCAGTGTCGTGGCTCATCCTTCTCGTCACGATCCTTATCTGTGCGGGCCCAGCAGCGGCCCAACGCCTGGACGGGACCATCAGCGGCACAGTGAAGGATCCCTCGGGGGCCGTCATTCCTGGAGCGTCCGTCACAATCATTAATGACCAAACCGGCGCTACCCGAACAATGCTGACTTCCGACGTGGGCTACTACTCGGTACCCAACCTGTTGGTCGGAAGGTATACCGTCAAGATTGATGTGCCCGGATTCGCTCCTTACTCGCGCACTAATGTGCAGGTGCAGGGGGCGCAGGTGGTGGAGGTCACCGCCGAACTCATTTTGGCGGGCAACGCTCAAACCATTCGAGTGCAGGATGGCGCTGATCTGGTGCAAACACAAACTTCCCAGTTGACCAAGTCCTTCGATAACCGGATGGTTGCGGAGTTGCCAACCGTCGCCGGCCAGAACACGTCGGTCTTGAATCTGGCTGTCTATCTGCCCAACACCACCACAGCTCTGGGCGGCACCTCGGGAACCGGGGGATCCATCGGCGGTTTACGCGGCAGGCAGAACAGCTTCAGCGTGGATGGCGTGAACAACAACGATCCGTCGGTCACCGTTGTCTCGCAGCAGGTGATCCCGGATGCGGTCCAGGAATTCAGCCTGAGCACCAATCAATTCAGCGCCGAAGTCGGCAGCGCCGCAGGCGGTCAATTCAACGTGGTAACCAAACGCGGTACTAATGATTTTCACGGCGGGGCCTGGCTGTATAACGTCAATCGCAACTACCGGGCGAAAAGCAACCTGGCCGATCCCGCCAATCCTAAGCCTCGCTTTGATTTTAACCGTACCGGCGGGATGCTGGGCGGTCCTGTCCTGCGCAACCGGTGGTTTGTATTTGGGGCGTTCGAATATCAAACCCAGGGGAGGGAGGCACTGGGCTCTACCGCCCCCCCAGCGATCAGGCCACCGCCCGTTCGATGACCAACCAGTTGATGGTCGACGCAAAAATGCCCAAGGTGTTCAACTGGTCGCTCGGCCTCCAGCACGAGATCTTCAAGGAGACCACCCTGGAGCTTCGCTATCTGGGAACTCGGGCACTGTTTTTGCCGGTACAGATTCAGTCGAATTCACAAACGGCGTTCGAGCGCGGCGCTCGTGCGCTTCCGACCTACTTCTCTTCCTCAGCCATACCGGCGACTGTGGCGGCTGACGCTCCTACCTTGGCCCAGTTCCTTGCCGCTCGGGGTCGTCCGTACTCGGCTCAGGGATTCCCAAACGCCATCACGTCCATGCAACCGGCGGGAACCAGCGCGTATCACGGGGGTGCCGTCGACCTGAACCGCCGGTTCGCCCGCGGCCTTCTTTTCCGTGCCAATTACACCTGGGCCAAGGCCATGGACAATAGCACCAACGACCTGTTTACATCGGTGGTAAATCCGCGACGGCCGCAGAATCCGAACAACCTGCGAGATGAATGGTCTCGTTCAACGCTGGACATCCGTCACAAGGCGGCCATGATGTGGACCTATGAGATCCCCAAGCTGAATCTCGATTCCCGCATCCTAAGATCCGTGTTGCATGGCTGGCAGTGGAACGGCACCTATCTTTTCCAATCCGGTCAGCCGATGACCCTGCAGTCGGGGGTTGATTCCAACGGCAACTCGGACAGCGCCGGCGATCGGGTCATCTTGAATCCAAACGGCGTGGATCGAACCGGCACTGCCGTGCGCTTCGTGTGCCGGAGCTCCAGCGGAGCCACCAGCGTTGCCGCCTCAGCCACCGCATGCGGAGGAAGCGCCAGCGTGGTCGGTTACGTTGCCGCAAATCCGAATGCGCGTTATGTGCAGGCGCAGGCGGGTGCGGTGGCCAACGTGGGGCGCAACACGGCCGATGCCGGGCGTTTCAACTTGTGGAACATGTCGGTTTTAAAAAGATTCAACCTTACCGAAGGAAAAAGCCTGCAGTTCCGCTTCGAGCTGTTCAACGCCTTCAATGTCGGCCAGTACGCCCTGGGCTTTGCGGATGTGGCGCCCGTGCAGATCAGCACGAATGCCACGAGCCCCTCATACGCCAATGTCACTGCTGCCAATTTCCTGAACGAGAGGCAGTTTGACAGGCAGGGAAGGTATTTCCAGCTGGGGCTTAAGTTCAGCTTCTGATTCCTGCCAAGCGATCAGCAGCTGAGTAGCCAGTCCCCCGAACCAGGCTCACAGCCGGAGCCTGTTTGCAGAACTCATTGAATCAGCAATTGCATGTGCTCCGGCCTGCTCGAAGGCGCCGAAGCGAGATGCCAGCGCGTTCTGGTGAGCGAGCCCAGGAATCGCTCATCATGGCTGACCAGTAGCAGCCCGCAGGGACAGTCCTCGAGTGCCTGCTCCAGGCACTCGATCGAGGGCAAGTCGAGATGGTTGGTCGGCTCGTCCATCACAATCAAGTGGGGTTGCCTGGCGATGCCGAGGGCCAGCAACAGCTTTCGCACCTCCCCGGGACTCGGTTCAACGCTTTCGAGCAGCCTTGCGGGACGCGAGCCGAGCCTGCTGACTATGGTCATCATCATTCCCAGGATCTCCGGCGGCTGGCGTCGTACATCCTCGAGAATGTCGCGGGATGACTTCAGGTCAATCTCCTGCGGCAAATAGGTGAGGCGTTTGGGTGGCAAATCGAGCACGCTCAAGATATGACCCACGAGGGTGCTCTTGCCGGCTCCGTTTGCCCCTGTAAGTGCTATGCGATCTGTTGGAAGCATCGCCAGGTTTGGGCAGTGAAGTTCTCGGCGGCTCCCCAGCAGGATGGAGCCTGCGCGGATGTGGAACAGCGCGTCACGTCTGCAACGCTCACCCTCGATCCAGATCCCGAGTTCGTACTGCTTGCGGACTTTGATGTTCTTCTCCGTAAGTTTCGCCTGCTCGACTCGGGATCGCATTTGCCGCGCCAACTTCCCGGCCCTCCCGTCTGCGCCGGTCAGCCGCGCAAGGTCGATTTGAGCGCGGCGGTCGTGGTCCTTTGGATCCAGGCCTTTTTTTGAACGCCGGCGATCGGAATCCCGCGCTTCCGACATGCGCCTCATTTCTTCCATCCTCAGCCGCGCGACGTTCCGTTTCGCCGACTCCCTCCGGCTCCGCGCATATTCCTCTTCCCGAAGCGATTCACGCCGTCCGGCAGAGTAATTGCCGGGGTGCATGACGGCGTCAGGGGGATCGACGAAAAGGCAGTGGTGGCACAGCACGTCGAGCAAGTCCCGGTCGTGACTGACGAGGAGGCCGATTCCTCGAAAGCTGCGAAGGGCCGGGATGAGTAGCGCGCGAGCTTCCGCATCGATGTGATTGGTGGGCTCATCGAGAGCCAGCACCTGCGGCTGCTGCCAGAGCATGACGGCGATCTGCGCCCGTTTCCGCTCGCCGTGGCTGAGCGACTCCCAACGCATCGCCCAGTCACTGGTGAGACCCAGCCGTCCCTTTATCTCGGATGCAAGGTGATCCGCTGATTCGATCAATGTCGCGAGTAGTGCGGGAGCGTCGTCGGTGCGCTGGGCACAATAGAGGGCGTCCGCCGGCATTCGAACGCTTTCGTCAGTTTCTCACCGGCATCGCTCCTTAGTGTCACTCATGATATCAAAGCATTGCGGCGGCGTATAGTCGGAACAAGCTGCGGTTTTCGGTCGCAGTCCTCCTTTGATGCCTCCCCAAATTCCGATTTGGGGCGTTATGTCAACTTCCCGCGGCTGCTCTTTCTCCGTTTGCGGCTCTCGGCCGGGAGAGCTTCTTGGTGGAGAGAGTAGGGATCGACACGGAGCAATGCGCGCAATGCCCACTCGCGATCCGCGGATTCATGCATGTCGATCGGCGTTCCTGCTGCGCTTCACGCGACTGCTGCCGCTCGTTTCCCTCAACGCCGGAAGGTGATGTCATAGTAAAGGGGGCACGGACGCCCCATCTTGAACATCGCCCGAGCTTCTCGCCACTCAACATTGGTCATTCCCGGCACCTTTGCCGGGGCGCTCCCTTTGGGCAGCAGGGGGTTCACAGGCCCCACTCCCGATTCAGGCTCGAGACCGTCGGACCGCAGGACGCGGCCCGAGCTCTTGTCCAGGAGGCGCCGGTACATGGGAGGGTGGGGCATGTGCCAGGGCCGGGGCATGGGCTTCGCAACAGCGGATCTGTCGACGGGAATGAACGCGACCAGCTTGGAAGGCATCAGCTCCAGCCCGAAGGGAACGCCGGTGGGACATGAAGCTGTGGTTTCTGACGGGTCGATCTTGAGGGTGGCGTTGTGGCTCCCATGATGGCCTACCTTGTAGAGGATGGTGCGACGGAGCAGGTCGTCGGCGCTCATCGAGCTTTCGCCGGCCCGGTAGGATTGGCGCCGCCAGGAAAGCCAGTTGCCTACCTGAGCGTCGCCGGCAAAAAGAAAGACGTCGCCCTGCCCGGGGTCCCCCCATTCGAAAGCGAGGACGAGCGTGGTGTTGTTGGTATCACTGTCGAGGTCCAGGGCCAATTCCTCGGCCGCCGCCAGCCAATCACCGTCGATCCGGCGCCATTCGGCTGCGCCGAAGTAGCACTCCTGGTAGAAAGCCTGAGTTTCGGGCCTGGAGGCGGCGCCCCATTGGGGTTGTGACGCGTTGGCCCCCAGTCTGTAACTCCGCCGGACCCTTTCCTCGAAGGGATGCCGAAGATCCTCATGCAACTTCCTGGCCGTCACCCAAGCCAGCTTCCCGTTCGTCTCGTCATCGAGTCCCGGCGCCGCCAGAAACGTCTGGTGGTGCGCCCGCCCCGCCAGGTACGTTTCCCTGGTTGCCGTCTGGCTTTCGGACGGGAGGGCCCGTTTCAGCAGTTCCTGCTCGCGCGGCGGACCTAGCGTGAAGGCCCGGGCGTTTTTCACGCCTGGCAATTCCAGCATTTCGCCCGGCTCGCAGTAACGCGTCCGGCTTGCCCGCTGCTGGAGGAATTCCAGGGCAATCTCGTTGGAGGACGGTTTTTTTTTCGGCTGGGCGCCCGCCATTAGCGAAGGTTCCACCAGCATGTCCGAGGAGAGGCTTTCAAAATCCATCAGTCCCATGATGCGGTCAGCCAGGGGCTGTTGCGCCTGCTTGAGCTTTTCAACGGCCCGCTGGATGGCCTCGCGCGCAGCGCCGCGCTTCATCCGCAGCTGGTCGGCCTGCTGGTCGCCGACCTTTTCGGTCCACGCCACCCAGAACTGCTCGATCTGCAGGCGGCCATTGAGAAACGGGCTTCCTTGCTGTACGAAGCCGGAGAGATGGTCGGCGTGCTCGTGTGTCGCCACGACGACGTGGATCTTGCCGTTGGTAGCGGCAACGACGTCTTCCATGACTGCCCCGAGCCGCTCGGTGCCGTTATCCTGCCGCATGTGCACCCCGCAGTCTATCAGCACGTAGCAGGGTTGGCTTGCGCTCTCCGTGCCGAATCCGAGCAGGAAGCAGTCCCCCAGTCCGTGCCGGTACATGCGAACGGTGACACATCCCTGCGGCACCAGCAAACGGTCGCCGCCGGCGGCAGGCTTCTTCGCTTTGACGGTACGCTTGTTGGCCATCACCATCCCCCTTCCTCTGTGTCGCGATGCAGCAGCCCCAGGGCTTCCATGGTGCGCGGCGGCTGCTTTTCCTGCTCGCGGATCTGGTAGTAGTCGAAAGCCGCGGGACCCAGGGAAGCGAGCCGATCGCGCAGGAAGCTCGCGTGCCGCTCCTGGCGCAGGCTGTCGCGGTCGAAGCGGATGTTTTTGGAGATCGAGTAGCGGAGCCGGCCGCTTTCCGGGTCGATCAGAAGTGTGCAGCCTCCCCGAAATGCGTAGTCCAAGGGTTGACCGTTTGTACCCGTAATGACCCCGCCCTGTTCATCCCTGAGAGGGATGTTGCGCTTCTGGGTGAGGATCACCAGCACCTCGGTCTTCGTCCGTCCGTCCGGCTGTACGCGCAGAATGGGGCGCACCGCGTGGACCTCGATGGCGCCACCATTCGGCCGGTCATCGAGATACCGCCGGAAGGCCACGAAGTCGACCCCGAGGACATCGCTGGCCGCACTCAGCTCCTGGTCGTTGCATTGCCATGTAACGGCCGCGAGCCAGAAATATAGAAAACGGGCGAACTGCTGTTCGGTCTGATAGATGTTCCAGCGGCGGTTGCCCGCATCCTGCGCTGCTCTTTGCCGGGAGGTGTTCCAGTAGGCGTTGAGAAAGACCCTGCGCAACTCACCGAGCTGCTCGCGCCACTTCGCGGCCATCAGTTTCGCTTCGGATTCGTCGTCGAGCATGGGTTGCGGCGAGAATTCCCAAGCTGCGACCATCGTGCGGAGAATGTCGAGAGGGGGAACAAACTGCCCGACGAGATCTCGCCGCTCTGCCGGCATCGGGTGCCACCGCAAGCTGTCCTCGCCCAGGGCCCGGACATCGCGGGGGAAGATCCCGTGATTGCGAAAAGCTTCGATGAACGCGAGCCGGTAGCGTTGGGGGTCGTCGGGGACGAGGTCCGCGTCGGCGGTGATGAGCGCCCGCAGGTAGTCACCGAATGTGATGTCGACAGGGGGCAGATAGTCGAGGGCGCGGATGCAGATCGTCAGCACGTGCTGGGCCGACTTGATCGCCTCGTCGGCAAAACGCCGCGCGAGGTCCGGGTGAATGTCGCCGGGTGCCAGTATGCCCGTGCCGCCGGAAGCGATGCGGCGCAAGTCTCGCACCCGGGCTTCGTAGATGCTGAGAAACGCATCGAAGACTGCGGCGACCAGGATCGCACCACGGTCATGAGCTTCCGTCGTTCGCGACAACGCGGCGGGATCGGGCGGCAGTCGGCGGCCCCTCGAGTCGAAGCTGCCGAGTGCGTTGCGCAACGCGCCGCCCCGATGGGTCGCCCGGCCGAACTGGATGGCCAGGGTGGCCAGGAGGCAGTCCAGTCCGAGGTCGCCCCGCGTCCGCTGCATCTGATCGAGCACCAGGCCCGGCAGGGTGAAGTGCTGGAAGATGGCCGCGATATCGGCGAAGCCCTCGTGAAATGCGAGCATGTCGTCGTTCGTGGCATCGAGCAGCCGGCGGTTGACGCCGTCCAGGATCGCGTGCGTGGTCTCGTGGGCGATGATGTCGTGCGACAGACAACTGAAGACCATCCCCCCGGGCAATTCTTCCCTGGGATCCGTTGTCTGGGCATTGAAGTAGCCGAAAAGCAGCGCCTTCTTCGCCGACGAGTAGTAGGCATTCGCCTCGCGCAAAGCGTGGGGATAGAGGCGCAATCTGGCGACGTACCGATCCTCTCTGTTCTGGATGATTTTGCCTTTGTCGTCACGCACACGCTGCGGCCACAAAATGGTGCGCCCGAGCGCCCGCTCGAAATTCTCGATGGTCTTCATCACCACTGCATAGACCATCTGCTGGTGGAACTGCGGATTGCCTTCCGACGGAGGGAGACCATCACCCGCCAGGACATTGCGATCCTGGAGATCCACGGAATCATAGGCGCAGCCGCTGGAAGGATCGATATCGATGACCTCCACGTATTTCCCCACCGGTCCCGGCTTCAGGGACTCCCAGTGGATCGGGAGGACACAGCGGCTGATTCCAGCCGTGGCCAGCGAGGTGTCGGCGGATGGGTCGATGGCATAAATCTGGAGACGGCGCGTCGCGGGGATATCCCCCCGCTCTTGCTGCATTCCGGCGTCTGCCGGCTGCGGTGTTTCGGATACCGGATTCAATGTATTCATGGGTAGCACCTCGTGTCGCATCGCCTGGATCTGGCGGCGCTGCGAGAGATAGCCGATCTACCTGCAAACCGGGGTGAAAAGCCACTGGGTGTTAATTCCGTCCGTCGGGCGCGCTGCACCACGAGCGCGTTTCAGCCGACTCCAATCGCATAAAGAAACTGCCGGGGAGGGCCAGCGGCGATCTTGCCGAAGCTCCGCATCGCCGCATCGCAAACGGCATAGCCCCAGTTGATGATTCTCTCCTGCGTGTCGCCGTCGAGTTTCTTGAGACGGGTTGGCGTCGCAGCGATGACCTGTGTTTTTTCCCAGGGGCAAGGGAGTGCGTCCGCGAGCCCGTAATCGGCGATATTGGACCAGATTCCCCAGTACGCACCTTCGCGAAGGCCGGCGCTGAACGTGCCGATAAGCTGGCGCTTGCGAAGGCTGCGCACCTGGTTGTCGATGAGGTCCATCACCCGTTTCGTGTGGCCAAGCCAATCGCGCTTGGGATCTGCCTCGGCGGAGTACATCCCGCCGGCATCGCTGACCCATATCGTGCTGTAGCGCTTCCACGCTGTCTCCAGTCCCAGGTTGTCGTAAACGCCACCATCGGTCAAGACGACCTCCGAAGTGTACGGTTCGACCTGCAACCCCGCGCCCGAGCCAGGTGTGAAACTGGACGGGTCCAGCTGCATTTCCAGGGGTGAAAGCACCGGCGGGAACGCGGAGGAGGCAGCCACTGCAACAGCCAACTCCACTTGCGGATTTGCCACCTTGCCGACACGCCAATCCCACATGTAGGGCTTGCTGAAGCGCCACAAGGACTTGGATTGCACGTTGGTCGCGTTGAATATGAAACGCGGCCGGTCTGGAAGATCCTGCAGGGTCGCCTTGTTGAACAGGTGTTTACGGTACGCCGCGGTTACCTTGTCCGCGATGCTGCCTGGAGTCACGATGCCGCCCAGGATGGAGACCGTGTCGACAGTCCTGCCTGCCAGCCCGCGAATCGGATCGATCACTTCCTCCCGCAACCGGCGAGCGTACCCCGTGGAGTCGAAATCGAGCCTGGCCCAACCCAACGCAAGCTTCCCGGCTATAATCGAGCCTCCAGAAACGCTGGAGCAACGATCGATCGTTGGCAGCAGCTTGAGCTCGTTCATGCGGATCAGCGCCCCCGCATGAAAAAGCATCGCGCGATAGCCGCCGCCGGAAAGACAGAGCGCAATCCCGATCTCCTCGGGCTGCAATCTTTCCGGATCGCCGGGAAGGAATTCTACTGGTGCGGAAAGCGTGCTGTGGCCACTGGTAAGGAGTGTGTCGGTCGTCATGGAACCACCTCCAGTCGTGCCTTCGGCCAGGCGTGATCGCCGAATGCGAGCTATCATCTAGCGTACAAGCTTGCTCTCATGATAGATCAGGCTCCTGTTGTCAGCAAGGTGTTTTGGACCGATCTCCTTCGCCAAAACCCCGGCCACCTTGAAACCGTCGACTTTCCGCGCTCCGGGTCCCTATCCCTACTGAAAACTCCATGGGAGGAAATCAAGCTGGGACAGTGAGCCATTGGACTCGTGGCCCTCAATTCGGGGCACCCATAATGACACCTGCATCCCTGGAAGCGAGGATGGTCTAACCTTCAGGATCACTCAGGCGCGCGATATTCTCCGCTCAAAGAAAGGGACGCTTACCTGAAGTTTGCCAGCGGGGATAACAGCCACGACGGAATCGGGCAGCCAACTGAATTCCGATGAGCGCCGGCTGATAAGCGGAACCCGCACCGACGGGCCGGATTTCCTTCGTCAAGCGATGGCACCAGCCGTGGCCGCCAACGACATTTCAGCGGCACTTCGCGGCCGTCGTGGAATGCCGCTTTTTTCTGGATCCGGATCTGTCTTAAAATGGCGTCATCCCGGGATGAGAACCGGCGGCACCGAACTTTTGGCACAAGGAAAATTTGTATGAATTGACTGGCCAATGCTCTTCCCGCTAACGATTATGGACCACTTTTGATTATAAACGTGGGCTCGCGGGAAGACATTGGACCAATCAATTACACGTTTAACCGGCCAATCTGTGCCATTTGTTCCATTCCGAATCCCTGGGATTGGCCGGTTAACGAAGGAAAACCTATCCAATCTGGTTGTTGGCTATTGGTGTTGCGCTTCTATCCGTCGCATGCCTCAGCCCCGATAAGGGCGACTTCGATTCTGGAGAACCGAACGTCTACTTCTATCAAGTCGACAAGATCGTTCCATCAGAGGCGGTCCAGAAAGTGCTGCGCACAGTCCTGGAAGCGGCGCCCCAGCTCCGGGAAATTCGTGAGCAGCAAGAAAAGGCTGCTGGAGGCAGCGTGCACTTGAATCTGTCGCTTCTGAATGCGCCCGATCCCAAAGCGATGAGGGAACCGGACCCTGAGAAGAGTGGGGTCGTATCTGTAGAATGAAGTTTCTAGCCTGGGTTCCCATGGAAGGGGCTCGACCTAACGGTTTGAGCGACCGGGGCTGGCCGGTCGCCTGATAAACCTGGCTCCCCCAAGATCTAAGCCTACCCAATTCGT
>Ga0315277_10013049_pt1 | contig 10373 bp, 9 predicted proteins | sample YL17G05_15_MG_FD_203695 | JGI IMG/M metagenome (GOLD analysis project Ga0315277, IMG submission 203695) | Sediment microbial communities from Yellowstone Lake, YNP, Wyoming, USA - YL17G05_15 | ecosystem: Environmental > Aquatic > Freshwater > Lake > Sediment | place: USA: Wyoming | collected...
AGACGCTGCCTTTCATCCGACACCGCGACGACTCCTTCGCGCGCTTCCGGCGCAGGACTAATACCACATTCCCTGGCGCGCGAACAAGACCGCCCGCACCAGGGGTCCCGGACAAAAGGAAGGCGGGGCTCGCCTCCCCCTCCCAAACCCTGGAGGGCCCGGGGCCAGCCCCGCCTGACACAGCCGCCGAACACGCCCGAAGAAGGGCCTCGCTCAGGCAATCCCTCTGCGCAGCATCTGCTTCAGCTCGGTGAGGTTGCCGGCGTAGGTGAGGGCGTCTTCCTCGGTGATCACTCCCGCCCGCCAGAACTTCATCAGCGACTGGTTCATGCTCTGCATCCCCCAGTAGCCGCCTTCGTTGATCGCCGAGTACACCTGGGAGGACCTTCCTTCCTCGATCAGCTTCGCCACCGTGGGGGTGTTGATCATCACCTCCACGGAGGCGACGCGGCCGGTACCGTCGGCGCGAGGCACCAGCTTCTGAGAGACCACCCCCAGCAGGCTGCCGGCGAGGCGCAGGCAGATCTGCTGCTTCTCGTGGGGCGGGAAGATGCTTACGATCCGCTCGATGGTGTCGGCGGCGCTGGTGGTATGCACCGTGGAGAAGACCAGGTGGCCCGTCTCCGAGGCGCTCAGCGCCACCCTCATCGTCTCCGCGTCACGCATCTCCCCGATCAAGATCACATCCGGGCTTTCCCGGACCACATACTTCATGGCGTCGTAGAACGACTCCGTGTCAATCCCGACCTCTCTCTGGCTGACCACCGCGAGCTTGTCGTCGTGGACGAACTCGATCGGGTCTTCAATGGTGATGATATTGCAGTGGCGGGTGCGGTTGATCACGTCAATCATCGCCGCCAGGGTGGTAGACTTGCCGCAGCCAGTCGGCCCGGTGACCAGGATGAGGCCCTGCTTCGGCCTAATCATCTCCTCCAGCGTCTTGGGCAGGCCCAGGTCCTCAATCGAGCGGATCACCAGCGGGACAATGCGCAGCACCATCCCATAGGTGCCGCGCTGTATGTAGGTATTGCACCGGAACCTGGCCACATTCCCCAGGGTGAACGCCAGGTCGAGCTCGTGGTACTCCTTGAACCGCTCCATCTGCTCTTGGGTCATGACAGACTGCGCTAACCCCTGGGTATCCTCGGGCGTGAGAGCAGGCAGGTCTGTGGGCACAATCCGGCCGTGCACTCTCAAAGCCGGTGGCGCGTGGGCCTTGATGAACAGGTCGGATGCGTTGCTGTCAACCGCGAAGCGGCATAGCTGCTCAAGCTCCATTCCCGTTGCTCCTATTCTCAGAGACTGTGCTCCCCCGCTCCTCTGGGGCGGGCTCTGAGGCGCTGGCCCCAGGCCTCCGTCCGCGAGCGCGGCGCTTGCTCCTCCACCAGGCAAACCACGCGGCCGCTGCCACCGTCGCCGCCGCTGCTGCTATCGGCGCGCCTCGGGAGGAGGCGCCACCGCGCACCGGCAGTTTCCTCCCCTGGTGACTTGGTTCCGCCGCCGGCGCGGATTCCCCGTTCATTTTTACCACATCGTACTCATACACATCTGTGCCCTTGATAAGGGTTGCCGAGAAACTCTCCCCAGCATAGCGGTCCGGCCCGGTGAATGGGAAGCTCTCGCCCACTACAAACACCAGCCTCATGCGCCGCCACTCCGGCAGCGCCTCCGCGAAGGCGGCCACGGGCAGCGGCCCGCCGCTCGGCCCCAGCAGACCCTTGGCCGTGAACTCGGCCGCCGTGGCGCGGACCTGGGAGCCCCGCGCAACCGGCTCGTCAGACACCACCAGGCCCGTGACCCGGGCGCCTGTCTCCGCGGCCAGGCGCTGGACGGCACCCCGCAGGCGCTCACCCTCGACCAGGCCAGCGTAGCTGACGGCAACGCGCTCGGCAGCGCCCGGCCTTGCCACCACCAACACCACCAGATCGTACGGCACCCGATTGGCAGCCGGCGCTGCCTGCGCCGCCGCGGAAGGGCGGCAGGACACCGCAGCCGCCAGCGCCGCCACGCTCACAGCCCACCCCCACCTCAGCACCCGCCTCCGGGGCGGCGGCATGGGCGGGGCCACATTCCGCAGCGCACCGCAGCGGAAACGCTCAGGCAGAGAAGTGCACGCCATCATGAAGCAACAATACGCTCCCCAAGGCGGCGTGACCTGCCTGGGAGGCGGGGAGGAGGGTGGTCCGTCCTTTCGGCCAGCATGGTGGAGCGGGCGCGAGTCGAATCCGGGTCCGCGCTACTAGAGATGCCGCTTGGCGAAGGATGGTGGAGCTGGTGGGACTCGAATGCGCCGGAGGCGCACAAGCCCACGCTAGTGGGCGCAGCCTTGCTCGCCTCTACCGCGGCGCTGGTGGAGCTGGTGGGACTCGAATGCGCCGGAGGCGCACAAGCCCACGCTAGTGGGCGCAGCTTCACTCGCCTCTGGCGAGCCACGCCCGGGCCTCCAGCTTGTCCAGCCACTTGCGGCCCTGCCCGCTCTTGAGGAGCTTCTCCCGGGCGCGTGCCGTGATGTGGTCCACGCACTCCTCGGTATGGACTACATCGAACGCGCCCAGCAACTGACTGGCCTTCGTCCTGCCACTGAGGTGCTCACGGAGTCGTCGGCCAAGGTCGTTGGTAATGCCGACATAGCGCCGGCCGCTTGCCTTGCTCCTAAGGACGTAGACCATGACTGGCACGGGTGCTCACACTCGAACGCGTGGCCCTGCGAGCGGTCCATGCGACAGAACGCTCTTCCCCCTCTCTCCTCACTTCACCATCCCGACTGCGTCGGGATGGTGGAGCTGGTGGGACTCGAACCCACGACCTCCTGCATGCCATGCAGGCATTCTCCCAGCTGAACTACAGCCCCATCCGGGTCACCGCTCATTATATGGCCGCGGCTCGCCCTCGTCAACGGACGCCGAGTTCCTTCGGCGCCGGAGTCAGTCTCACTAGGCCGGTCGCGGTCTCGTGTTGGTGACGTCCAGCAGCAGATAGCCGTCTGCGTCCTTGAGCACAGCCGAAAGGAACCGCCGCGGCGAGCACTGCGCCATCTTGATCACCAGCCGGTTCCACCCCTCCCGCAGGTCCACGGCAAACTCGTCTGCGCTCACCCGGCCGTCGGCGGGGCGATGCTCGTGCTGTTGCCACACTTCCTGGCCGTTGCACCAGACCTTGGTTCCATCATTGCACGCTACCCGCAGGCGAGCCCGTCGGGCGCGGCCCGCCAGCACGTCAGATGCCAGGTAGTAGGTTCCCCGCTCTCCCGCCAGCCCGGCCGCCAGGTTCACTGCGGGCTCCGCCACAGACATCACCTGCCAGCCCTCACCCCCGAGCGCGGTTTCCCCGGAGAGAATCGCCGGGCTTTCCGGCGGGTGTGACTGCTCGAACTCCCCGTATGGCCCGGAGGCATACCACAGCGCCTCTCCCACCAGGGTTATCGGGGTGGCCACCTCCGGCCCGGTCTCCACAGAGACGTAGAGCGTGAACGGGTTCACCGGCGCGACCAGCGCCTGACCGTGTTGGGCGCTGATGGTGGCGCTGAAGGACACGTTCCCTCCCTCCGGGAGACTGATCGGGTCCGAGTTGGTGGTGATGACGAATCCGGCCGGTCCCGCCATCCTCGTTCGGATGTCCACCCGCCGCGTCCCCAGGTTGGCGACAGTGATAGTGAGCCGGCGCGGCGCCTCATAGCCGATGGTGGGAGGGATGTCGTAGTCAGTGTATATGCCCAGGTCGCCTCGCCTGCGATGGCTGAGGTATGAACCCATCAGCAGCTCTCGCAGGAACTCGCCCGTCTCACCCACCGCCAGCGCGGAGGAAGCAGTATCCGGGACTTCCTCCACCAGTTCCGCTCGGCCCAGCGACTGAGCCCGGATCACCATGCGCCCCAGGTCGCACGTCTCCGACACCAGCGCGGACAGGCCTGCGGTCGTCCGCAGCCCCACCAGGGTCGCTCCCATCTCCACCTCAAGGGGAACCACCTCCCGCCACTCCGGCGGGATTCCCTCCCCACCAAGCTGGACTCCGACGATCGCCCCGGCCGCTCCGCAGGTGGTGGTGGCGCTCCAGCCACAGCGGGCGGTGGTGGTGAGGGTGCGGGCGAACTGCCCGCCGCCGTCGAGCAGGCCCAGCGCGAGGAACCCGGCCGCCACCACGCTGTCGCGCGGATCCTCAGACCCATAGGCGCGTAGCAGCATCTCCCGCGTGCGCCGCCAGTCGGCCAGCTCCCCATGCCAGCGGCTCACATCCCGCACCGCCCGCGCCACCCGCGACTCCTGGGGCAGGAACCGGAGAACCAGCTCCAGCAGCCGAGCCGCATCCATCTCCACAAATGCCGCGCTCACCGCCACCGCCACCAAGATGGCGGCTTCTACACCTGCCCCAGAGTGGTCCAGCAGGGCATCCTGCCGGGCGAGCGCCGCCGCCACTTGCGGATCCCCGGGAGCGACCAGGCCCCACAGGTCGGCGCGCGCCATCGCCCCAAGCGCTTCACGGAAGGGATTGTCGAACACCCCAGAGAGCGGGGGTTCGACACCCCGGTGGAAGTTAGCGAGCGCATGGCCATATTCGTGCTCGGCGACTTGGAGGTGTCTCAGCCAGGCGGACACCAGGTCATCGGAACTCGGCTGCGGCCCTGCCTGAGCCAGCGCCCGAAGGGAGACCAGCTCCAATGCCGGCCCATCCTGAGGCCTGGGCCGGCTCCCCTTCAGGGTTTGGGGGTCGGCGACGGCCTGCCCGCCGAGGGATTCCTGCGCCTGCTTCTGTCCCTCCGCAGGTGATCCCAGGGCGGCCCCGATCAGCTTGCCCAGCCACCCGCCAAGCACTTTGTCGCGGTATTGCGTTTCCGATAGGACGACCATGCTGCTACTCTTCCGCCTTGTCTCGCCGCCGCCCTGCCAAGGCGGCGAGGGCATTGGCCGAGTTTCACCCAGGCGGTCGTCCTTGGGGGGCGACCGCGGGAGTCGCCGCTCGCCGGCCCCGCAGGACTTACGGCTGCGGTGCGGAACAGCTTACTGCCGCAGGCCGCCTCCGGCGGCCCATCAACGCGTCGGAGTTGCCGCAGCCATGACCGGCCCCGGGCGCATGTTGCTCGATCTCCTCATCCTCTTCGTCTCCGCGAAGCTGGCGGGGGCTCTGTTCCTGCGGCTGCGCCAGCCCGCAGTGGTGGGCGAGATCCTCGCCGGGGTGGTGATCGGGCCCCATGCGCTGGGTCTCTTCCAGCACACCGAGTTCCACGACCTCTTCGCCGAGCTGGGGGTGGTGTTTCTGCTGTTCACGGTCGGGCTTGAGACCGACCCGACCAGCCTGCTGCGGGTCGGGCGGCAGGCGGCTGCAGTGGGTGCCGGAGGGGTGATCCTCCCGTTCTTCTTCGGGTTCTACCTGATGCATGCCCTGGGTCATCGGTGGCCCGAGTCGCTGTTTGTGGGCGCCGCCCTCACCGCCACCAGCGTGGGCATCACCGCGCGGGTGATGGCGGACCTGCGGCAGCTGGACACGCTGGTGGCACGGGTCATCCTGGGAGCCGCGGTGTTCGATGATATCCTGGGCATGCTGGCGCTGGCAATCGTATCCGGCCTTGCCATGGGGACGCTTTCCGGCGCCCACATAGCCTTGCTTGTAGTAGAGGCCACCGCTTTCTGTGTGCTGGCAGTCCTCCTGGGCAGGCCGGCGCTGCACCGGGTAAGCCCCCACGTCGCCCGCATCGCCGGAGACGCCAGCCGCAACCCCTTGTTCTCCCTGGCGGTAGCCCTCTGCTTTGCCTTCTCCGTGCTCGCCTACAAGATCGGGTTGGCCGGGATCGTGGGCGCCTTCTTCGCCGGCATCCTCTTCGCCGAGCTGCGGGAGGCCCCTGAGCTGCGGCGCTCCATGGACCCGATCTACGAGCTGCTGGTGCCGATCTTCTTCGTGCTCATGGGGGCCAAGGTTGACCTGGCTCGACTGATCACCTGGGAGGTGCTGCCGATTGGGCTGATTCTCACCGCCTTGGCGATCGTGGGCAAGCTCATCGGTTGCGGTTTGGCTGCGCTTCCCAGCGGCCGATGGGAGGCGCTCACCATCGCCGTGGGGATGATCCCTCGCGGGGAGGTCGGGCTGGTGGTGGCGATGATCGGGCTGTCCAAGGGGGTGGTCTCCACCGAGGTCTACTCCATGGTGGTGCTGATGTGCATCTTGACCAGCCTGCTTGCCCCGCCGCCGCTGCGGGTGCTGCTCTCCCGCCGCCGGGCGGAGGCCGAAGAAGGCCCCGCGGGGGAGGGAAGGCCGTAGGGGGGCTACGAAGCACGAGTCAGTATTCGGTTCGACTCATCCTGTCACACCCGGGTCAGGTGGCAATACTATCTGTGGGGTTACCAGAACACCCGCGTCAGGAAGCCGACCAGTGCGCCACCGACCACAACCCAGAGAGAGTTCACCCGAAAGCGCAGCAGAAGAACCGCACTGGTGGCGGCCAGGACCAGAGTCGTAACATTGACGACGGCTGCTCGACCGAGGTGCCAGGTCACCACCGCTATGAGTGCGAGGGAGGCGACGTTGACGCCGTCGAGGAACGCTCCGGCGGTTTTCGAGCGGCGCAGGCGCGGCACGAGCGGGCCGCTCGCGGCGACAAAGACGAACCCGGGCAGAAATATGCCGACCGTGGCGACTGCCGCACCGGGCAGGCCCCCAAGCACGTAGCCGATGAAGGTGGCCGTCGTGAACACCGGCCCGGGAGTTACCTGACCGACGGCGACCGCGTCGAGCAGTTGCCCCTCCGTCATCCAGTGTAGGCGGTGAACGAGATCCGCTCGCAGGAATGCGAGCAGCACGTAGCCGCTGCCGAACAGCACGGCCCCTATCTTGAGGAAAGTCAGGAACAGAATGCCGAGGCTGAAGGACGCAGCAGCTCCCGCGGCCGCCCCTGCGATTGGCACGGCGGGCGCTGCGAGCAGTGCTGCTGGTGGCGCCCCGCGGCATTGACGCGCCCACTGCACCGCGGCGACAACTACGCCGGCGAGGAACAGGAGCGCGATCTCGTTTGCTCCGAAGAAGGCCGCCAGAGCAGCGGCGACCCCTACCGCCGCGAGGAACCGGCTCTTCACGGCGCTGCGCGCAAGGCCCCACAGCGCCTGGAGCACTATGGCGATGACGACGGGCTTGACTCCGTAGAGAAGAGCGCTCGTCTCCGGCAGGGACTTGAAGCGCATGTAGCCCCAGGCGAAGCCGAGCACGGTGAGCGCTGCCGGCAGGATGAAACACGAGCCAGCGACGAGGAGCCCAGGCCAGCCTCCGCGGCGGTGGCCGACATGAATCGCCATCTCCGTGGAATTTGGGCCAGGAATGAGGTTCGTCGCTCCGAGGAGGTCGAGGAACTCCTCGCGCGTCAGCCACTGCCGGTGACGCACGACCTCCTCCTCCATCATCGCGATGTGCGCAGCAGGACCGCCGAAAGCGATCGTTCCCAGCTTCAGGAAGACCCAGGCAAGTTCCCGTATACGTAAGGCTCGGGGAGTCGTCTTCTCGGCGGGCGCCGCTCTGCCGATCAAGATCGCCTTCTCCTGCCAACTGACAGGCCCATCCTCACCAACCCATCACCAGCCAGATAGAGCAGGAGCGGGCCGGTGATCACCACATTCCAGTTCCACCGGATCGCCTCTCCGACCTGGCCGTGGAGGAAGTGCCCCAGCGCGCGCATGCTTCCGCAGAACGGACACGCCCCGAACACGGCGTGGATAAGGCACAGCGGAGGGCCGTGGTCCAGCCACGCGGTGGGGAGAACCGCCAGCGCCGTCGCTGTCAGCACGATGGCGAGGCGTTGCAGGAGCAGCATTCGCATGTGCGGGAGAGCCTACCTGCGCCCTCGCCCGCCGTCGGCGGGCGAGCACCGAGTTCGTGCGCCACAGGCGCACGTGAGCTACCGCTGAACCAGCGGACGCCCCTGGGAGTCGGGCAGGTTGTTCATGGCGATCAGGATCACGTCTATCAGCCACCAGATCCCACACCCGCCTCCGGTCAGGAGCTTGAGCACGCCGAGCCCGACGTAACCCAGGTAGAAGCGGTCAATGCCCAGCTCGCCCAGGAATATGGACAGCAGCAGCGCCACCAGCCAGTCCTTCTGGGCCGTCGCGCCTCCGCTGCCCAGAGACACCCCGCACTTCACGCATACCGCGGCCGCGGGATCGGTGCCGGCTCCGCAGTTCTGACAGAAGGCCCTCCCTGCGAAGGGAGGGGAACCGCACCTGGGACACGTCTGTGCCGTCGCCACCACTTCGTTCCCACAAGCACGACAGAACATGGCGCGCTCCTCTCGGGGGCAGACTGGAGGTCTGCCTTAGGATTCCGCCCCTCGGCGCCCCTCGGGGGCCGATGTTGGGAACTGAGTTTCGCCTCGGTGGAGAGTTACCTCTTCCCGGCCGGCCCCTACTCAGTACCATTCCTGGCCGACGGCTAGCCGATCACCAGCCAGCCGCTCGCTTGAGCTTGACATTGAGCTCCCCGCCGTTCAACAGGTACAGCAGCGGCTCCGGCCTGTCCACGCCCTCGGCGTACCGCGGCCGCTCCTGCCACGGGGTCACGGAGAGCACGTTCGCCAGGTCCATCCAGAACTGAAGCCTCGCCGGCTTCAGCCCCCAGGTCATGTGGAAATGGTTGGCAGGCGCGTACTGCTTGTACTCGCCCATGGTGGCGTACTTCGGGGTGACGAAGGTGTGAGGCCAGGTGGGTGAGGAGGTGTTGCACACCGCTTGGGCGATCTTCTCCGGCGGAGCCACTGTCACCGCCTCGTCCCAGGTGAGCGAGAACAGGTTGCTGCTGGCGCTGTAGGCGAGCCGTCCGGCGATGCCCTCAATCCCGCCGGGGGAGACGAAGGTGACGGAGTTCCCCCCGCCCGGGAAGTAGCCCTCGTCCGCGCGGGGCAGGGAGACCCCGGCCATGATCTCCTCCACGGAAGCGCCTGGCTTCGCCGCCCAGTCCAGGGAGGCGCTGCCGGAGTTGTCCCCGTCCACGAAGCCGCGCCTGCGCCACAGGGCATCCGGCTCCGCGGAGGCCATCCCCAGCGACTCCGCCAGCCGTGCGATCTCCCACGGCTCCCACACCTTGCGGAAGTCCATGAACAGAGGCGGGTTGCCGCCGGTCAGGTAGGTGAAGAAGAGCATGGTGAGCAGCCCCTGCACATCCGCCTCCGTGGCGAAGGCGAGGGGCGGCTTGCGCCCGCTGTGATCGAACGTGGAGTTGAACAGCGATTCCATCACATCCGCCACCGGCAGGGGAAGGCCGCGCAGGTCTGACCCCCATTCGAGCTGGCTCATGAACCCCCCGCCCACGGCGTTCAGATCGCGGAGCAGATCGCGCGTTATCAGGTACATCGCCAGGCTCTGGTCCAAGCGGGCGCGGTCATCATCTGTGCGCAGCTCGAGGCGATCGCCCAGGCGGCCGGCGAGCCACTCCCGCAGCGCGGCCAGCTCCTTCCTGTCATACGCTTGCTTCCGGAGCATGTCCGCGAGCAGCTTCATGTCCAGCCGCGTAATCTCCATACCGAAGGCCCGCCGCGTCGGGATGACGTGCGCGAGCGCCGTCTCCATACCCATGGAGTCGTGGCCGAAGATCACCACCCGTCTCCCTCTGAGCGCCTGGTGGGTGAGCGCCGCATAGGCCCAGTCCACCAGCGCCTCCGCCGTGGCCTCGCTCATCTCCGGCCGCTCCCCGGTGTCCGGCCAGTTGCCTACGTTGATGTGCACGAGGCGGCCGGCCTGCCCCAGCGCGCCGTGCGCGGCATGAGTGAAGACCACCCCCGGCCTGGGGCCGCTGTTCCCGCACGTCAGGTTGATCGGCGTATCCCAGGGGAAATGCGAGAGCAGCGAGATCAGCCCCAACTGCGGGAACGCCCAGGTGTCCGGCGCGCAGATCAGCGCCCTCACTCCCTCCGCCTGAAACTGCCGCGCCACCGCATCGGCCTGCCGCTCTCCGTCCACCAGCAGCGGCGAGTAGACCACCCGCGCCGGGCCGCCGTCAGGAAGGGTGAGCCGAGAGGCCACTACTCCGGCGACCATCTCCACGATGTTGGCGGCGCGCCGCCGAGAGGCCTGGTCTATGCGCGGGTCACAGGTGGCGAACACCCCCACCGCCGGCGGGGCGGGCTCGGACGGAGGGTTCTCGGCTAGTCTCACGGGCTTCCTCATGGCTGGCCTCGCGGGAGGGAGTTTCCTATCTTCCACCACCGCGCGCTGCGGGGCGCGTTTGGGTTCCAGATGTGGCTGTTCAGTTCCTGCCGTGGCCGGCCCTGCAAGAGGAACGCCGCCTCCGGAAGCCAATACTCTAACCACTGCACATGGGGTGCCTGAAGCTCCAGTTTGCAGAAGCCGTGGACCTCACCTGGAGATGGTGGCGATGGACAAGCAAGACTTCGGCCTTATCGG
>Ga0315277_10013050_pt1 | contig 10373 bp, 6 predicted proteins | sample YL17G05_15_MG_FD_203695 | JGI IMG/M metagenome (GOLD analysis project Ga0315277, IMG submission 203695) | Sediment microbial communities from Yellowstone Lake, YNP, Wyoming, USA - YL17G05_15 | ecosystem: Environmental > Aquatic > Freshwater > Lake > Sediment | place: USA: Wyoming | collected...
AATCTCCCGTGACCCAGTCCCCCGCAAGCAAGCCTGCCGCCGCTCAGCCGCCCGTGCTCCAGGCTGTCCCAGCCAAGTCGCCCGCGACCCCTGCCGCCCCCGCAAGGTCTGCGGCGAGCCCTGCCGCGCCCGCCCAACCCGCCCCGGCTCAGGGCGCCCCCGCTAAGCCCGCCGCCACCCAGCCTCCATCGGCCCAGGCCGCGCCCGCGAAGCCCGGCGCTGCCCACCCCGCCCCGCACGCCCCCCCGGTTCGAGCCGCCCCGGTTGCCCAGGCTCCCGCGACCGCGCAGGGCGCCAGGACCCCCGCCGATCTCCGCATCATCGAGAATCTCAGCAAGGCCAAGGCCAAGATGCTGGCCGAACTGCACAAGATCATCATCGGACAGGACGCCGTCATCGAGCTGCTGATCCAGGCGCTGCTGTCCCGCGGGCACTGCCTGCTGGTGGGCGTGCCAGGCCTGGCCAAGACGCTCATGATCTCCACACTCGCGCGGGTGCTGAAGCTGGCGTTCAACCGCATCCAGTTCACGCCCGACCTGATGCCCTCCGACATCACCGGCACGGACGTGATCGAGGAGGACCTGACCACAGGCCGGCGGGCGTTCCGGTTCGTCAAGGGACCCGTATTCGCCAACATCATCCTGGCCGACGAGATCAACCGCACGCCGCCCAAGACGCAGGCGGCCCTGCTCCAGGCGATGCAGGAGTACCAGGTCACCGCGGGCGGAAACAACTACTCGCTCGACCTGCCCTTCTTCGTCCTGGCCACCCAGAACCCCATCGAGCAGGAAGGCACGTATCCCCTGCCCGAGGCGCAGCTCGACCGGTTCATGTTCATGGTGATGGTGGATTACCCTTCGCGCGACGAGGAGCGCCTGATCGTGAAATCGACCACCACCGATACAAAGGGCGAACCGGAGGCGGTCCTGTCGGGCGAGGACATCATGGCCTTGCAGCGGGTCGTGCGGAAGATCCCGGTCTCCCAGCACGTGGTGGATTACGCGGTGAACCTGGTGCGGGCGTCCCGGCCGGTCGATCCCACGTCGCCCGACTTCATCAAGAACTACCTCACCTGGGGCGCCGGACCTCGCGCGGCGCAGTACCTCATCCTGGGCGCAAAAAGCCGGGCCCTGCTTCACGGGCGGTTCAACGTCTCGGCCAACGACGTCCGGGCCGTCGCGCACCCCGTCATAAGGCACCGGCTCTTCACCAACTTCAACGCCGACGCCGAGGGCGTCAACACCGACAAGATCGTCGATATGCTCATCCAAGCGGTGCCGGAGCCGAAGGTCGAGGATTACAGGGGACAGCCCGAGCATCCCCAGCCGGCCGAGGCCTCGTGAGACGCCCTCTGCTGCCGCTCCCCCTCGACCCGTCGGGCCTGCCTGTTGGGCGCGCCCGTCGGCGCCTGGAAGGACCTCCGCGGATGCCCGCGCAGAGAAAAGCCTGGATTCCCCAGATGGCGGCCGTCCTGATCCTCGGTCAGTTCGCTTCGCCCCTCAGTGCCCAGACGACGCAGAACACGACGATCAGCGCGGTCAACTACCTCCTGGGGTCGCTGAACGACGCGGTAAGGGCCAGGAGGATGATCGCCGCGCTCAGCGTCACGGGAGACAAGGACCTGGCGCCTTTCTTCACCGCCCTGGCGTCCAGCGCCGACAAGGAGCGCCGTCTGGCGGCCATTGACACCTTGATCGACCTGGTCGGCGCGGACGCCGCACCGGCCCTCCTGGAACGCCTCCAGAAGGACCCCGCAATGGACGTCCGCTCCGAGGCGCTGCTGGGTCTGCTGAAGCTCAAGGCCGTCTCCGCCGAACAACTCCTGGAGGCCATCCAGATACCCGACGAGAGGGTGCAGTGCCTAGCCGCCCGGGCGCTGGTCCTGAAAGGCCAGGGGGCAAAGGCTGCCGGGACCCTCAAGAAGCTCGCCGCCTCGCGCAGCCTGGCCACGTCAAGCATGTCGCGGATGAGCCTGCTGGGGCTGGGACAGACCGAGCATCTCCCGGCAGTCCGGGCGGTCCTGACCGACGCCAACACGTCGCCGATCATCCTGGGGCTTCTGCTGGACCAGGTCTCGGAGGAAAAGGTCTTCGCCGCGATAGAGCCCGCGCGGGCGGTAGCCAAGTCCAGCCTGCTGGCGCCGGTGAAGATGCAGGCGCACAAGTGCGTCGCGGAGTTGTCCAACGATCCGCCGGGGGCGCTGCGCGAGGCCATCATCTCCTCAGGCGAGCCGGTGCTGTGCGTGCTGCTCCTGAGGGTGCTGGCCGACCGGGACGATTCGCAGGCGCAACTGAAGGTGCTGAGTGCGGGGACCGACGTCGCGGCGGCTCTGGCGAGGATGGAACTCGCCCGCAAGGACGGTGGCGAGCCCGCCGCCAAGGCGGTGGCCGAGGCGATGGCCCTGGAACACCCCATCGTCGTGGACTACGTGCTGGACCGGGCGAAGAAGGACGTCGCCGACCGCGGCCAGAAGGCCGACTTCTACACGGCGTCGCTCCTGAAGTACATCCAGTCCGTCCCGCCAAACCCCAAGCAGATGGAGGAGGAACACAGGCGGGCCGCCGAGGCGGCGACGCTGCTGATCGACCTGGGCACTCCTGCCGCACTGGAGGGGATGAAGGGCATCCTCGCGGGGCGGTATAGCGCGGTCACGCGTTCGGCCGCCGTGGGGCTCCTGAAGTCCGGGAACCGCGCCACGTGCGAGCTGGCCCGGCCGCTGCTGAAGAGCCCGTACAACGAACTGGCGACCGACGGGGCGCTGGCGCTGGGGCGGTTCGGCGACCCGGGCGCGTCCGATTTCCTCTGCGACATCGTCGCCCGCCCCGACCGCCACAGGGTCGAACTGCTCGCCATGGCCAGTTGGTACCTGGTGAAGATCGCCGGCCAGACCAAGACCGCCGCCGACGCGATGGCCAAGGCCGTCAAGTAGGCGGACCGGGGCGGGTAATCGCCCTTTGGCTACCGGTAAGGCATCGGGAAGGGCGTTCGGTAGTTGCGGCACAGGTAGATGCAGAGGACGATCTCCACGCGGCCGAAGCGCCGGACCTCCACCTCGCCCATCGGGATGATCTGGTCGAAGTACGGCCCGTACGTCCCGCGCGGGTCCTCCAGGTACTGCCTCGGACCGACCAGGATGCCGTCCTTCCCCAGCCAGTCCTCCTGCCGGTGGAAGAAGGCGTAGGCCCTGGCGTCCTTCTGGTTCAGGCACAGGACCTCAAGCCGCCCTTTCAGAGCGTAGTCCACCTTGCCGGCGATGAACCAGCGGTTGGTGAACGCGAACGTGTCCTTTCTGCCCAACAGCCCGCGCTGGGCCAAGGCCTCCGGCAGCGGGGTGTAGTCGAGCATTTCCACCGTGGGGTCCGGCAGGCTGCCGAACTTGCCGGGCGGCCAGTGCGGGGCAAGGCTCTTCACCCATCCGGTCACCGCGTGCGAGCCCACGCCGGCAATCGCCGTTGCCGTGAACACCGCGGCGAGGATCAGCCACCACCGCGCCAGGGCCCGCCCCCGCTCCAGGCCGCGGCGCACGGCGTCGCCCAGGGGCAGGAACAGCAGGATGTATCCCGGCATCTGCCAGTGGAAGAGCGTCCCGATCCGCGCCCAGGCCGAGACCGCCGTGAAAACGACGATCGGCCCGACCGCCAACCACGCGATCAGCCACCGTTTGCCGTCCGCGGGACCCGCGCGGAAGCACACCCAGAGCTGCCAGACCAGCGGGCCCCATATCCACGGAAGGAGCCAAGCCGCCTGTCCGCCGATGTTCAGGAGCAGCCACTGCGGGCGCAGGCCCGACCACTGCCCCCGCGACGTTTGCCACCGGAACGAGACCCAATCGTGCTGCCAGTTCCATATCAGGACGGGCGAGAAGACGGCCGCCGCGGCGAGGACCGCCACGTAAGGTCCCGCATGCGCCAGCCATCGGCGCCGGTCGGGCCGCGTGAGGAGGAAAACACCCGCCCCGAACATCAGGAATGCCGCCAGGTACTTGCTCAGCATCGCCAGCCCGAACGTGACGCCCACGCCCACCCACAGCGCCAGAGGCCGCCGCGGCGCAGGGGCCAGCAGCACCTTCGTCAGCAGCCACACGCACGCCAGCAGGAAGAACATCAGGGGCCCGTCGGGCAGCAAGCAGGTGGCGGTGCTCAAGGTGAAGACGGGCGACAGGTTCATCAGCAGGGCCGCGTGGAAGCCCGACCATGCCCCAAAGAGCCTCCTGCCGAGCACAAAGCACAGCCAGGTCGTCCCGGCGAACAGAAGGATGAAAGGAAGGCGGATGACCAGCGGCCCAACGTCGCCGGTCAGGTGCATCATGAGGGCGACCAGCCAGGCCGTCATCGGGGGGTGGTCGTAGTAGCTCAGGCTGACGTGCCGCGCCCAGGAGAAGGCATAGGACTCGTCGTTCCACAGCCCGATGCTTGCCGCGACGAACACGCGGATGGCGGCACCGACGACGATCAGCACCACCGTCGCCTGGCCGGCGGACAGACGGTGCTTCACGCCGCTGACGTTTGCCTGACCGTGATCGACCATTGTCTCCGGGCCCCGGTCATGTCCTTCATGGACAGCCGCCGAGTGCCCCCGACGACCCTTCAGAGCAAACCCGATCTCCCTGGAAATCTGTCCGACTACCCCCCGACGGAAGTCGGGGGCCGGCATGGCCTTGGGAATCCCTGGGTTCCCCCCCGATTGCCATCGGGGGCTAGTTGAACGACCCCCGATTGCCATCGGGGGCTAGTTGAACGACCCCCGATTGCCATCGGGGGCTAGATGACCGTTCGCGACTACGCGCCACACGTCGTCCGTGTGGCCTCGAAGAGGCCTACAGCGGGTAGCCGGATGCGTGAGCATCCGGACAACGGCGCCAACAGAGCACAAGCCTCGAAGAGGCGGCAGCGCTTTCGCCTCTTCGAGGCTCCCAGGCCAACCGAATCCCAATCCCGGAGCCTCACGGCTCCGGCTACCCGCTGACGGCTCTTCGAGCCTAACAACACACGTTGGCGCCCAATCGCGCAAGTCCATATGAATGACCGTTCGCAACTACGCGCCGCGCGGTCGCTGCTGCTCGCGCACGGTCATATGCTCATAGTACCGGTCCTACGTCTTCTTGCGCCGCTTTGCCGCAGGTGCGCGGTGAGGCTGGGCGTCCGCGATCTTCCCGCAGCGCGTATGGAACTCGTCCATCAGTTTCAGGACGACCTGATCCTTCTTGACGGCCCGGACATAGTCGGCCAGGGAATCGACCATGAGCTGGCGGAGCTTCCGGCCTTTCTCCACCGTCGCGGCGGCGGCGTCGCCGGCGTAGTGGTCGGGGAAGTCGCTGTACCACCGTCCGCTGACGCGGCTGGGGGGAATGTGGTCGTACCGCCCCAGCGGTTCGGCCTTTCTGCCGCGGACGGCCCGCATCTTCACCAGGTGCGGATGGTTGGCCAGGCTGATGCTGGTCTCGCACTCGCAGGCGTGGCCGTGGACCTTGGTTCGCAGGAGGGCCTGGAACTCCTTCCTCCGCCGCTCCGGGTAGAACCACTCGGGCAGGTAGATCGCGTAGGGCTTTCGCTGGGCGAGCGTCGCCTGGCAGAGGTAGTTCAGCAGATGCGTGTTCCCGCCGTGGGCGTTGTGGATGACGATCTTGCGGAACCCGTTCCGTCCGATCTCGTCGCAGACGGCCATCAGGAGCTCCAGCGTCAGGACGGGGGCGATCGCGATCGCGCCAGGGAAGCACCTGGCTTCGTGAATCTGCCCGAAGTAATAGGGCGGGAAGACCACCGCCGGCTCCTTCTCCGCCGCCAGGCAGCATATCCTGTGCCCGTTCAGGAAATCGGTCCCCAGCGGCAGGTGGTCGAAGTGCTTCTCCAGGCATCCCGCCGCGAGCAGGCACACACCCGTTCGGCGAACGGCCTTCTCGAAGTCCGGCGCGGTCAGTTCTTCCCATCTCACGTTCGGTTCTCCTGAAGCTCCGGGCGGCGTCTGCAAAGCAGGATTCTAGCAGGGCGCCCAGGCAGCGGTAAGTCAATTCGGCCTGGCCGCCGCAGCCCCGGCCGCGCCACACGCGCGGGCCGGCTTTCCATCACTCGCGAACGCTCTTGAGCCACTCCTGGAACTGCTTCGCCCGCGGATGGCCTTTCTCCCAAGCCGACGGGACGCTCACCAGCCGGATCAGAGGAATCTCGTCCCAGTCCAGCCAGAGCCTCTCGATGGGCACAACGAACGCCCCCTCGGACCTCGGCAGATGCTCCCTCAGGTCGCCCGGGCCGGCGACCAGGAGAAGGTCGAGCCTGCCCTCGCCGAGTTCCGCCGCGGCCCAACCGGTCCCCAATATCTCGTGAAACGTCTTGGCCACCGCCAGCGCCGCACCGATGTTGCGCCTGTCGGCCTGCGTGCGGAGCAGGAATACCCCGCCGCGCACCGTCTCCATGCACCGGCGCAGGGATTGATCGTTGTAGCATCGCCAGGCGTCGGGATGGTCCGCGGGCAGCGAGCAGAGATAGACGCCGTCGAATCCCTCCCGCCCCGTCCGGATCGCGTGGAAGAAATCCCCGCCATGGCGACCTGGGCGAATGTCATCCCAGACCGCCCGCGGAATGGCCGCCGGGTCCGGAAAGGCGGCCGACCAGTGAACCGTATGCGGAATCCGCGAGGAGGGAATCTCTCCCCCCGTGGCGCCTACAATCCACCATCGCCCCGGGCGGCAGGACATGATCCGCAGCGCGGTCTTGGTGATCGTCCCGCTCCGCCAGGCGGACACAGGCGGCAGACAACCGTCCTGCCGAGCCTGCGCTTGCCCTTCCCAGCCGGAGACCGAGCTCAGCCAGACCCCCGGCGTGACCGCGCCGACAGACTCGGCGAACCCGCGCAGCGAAGCGCCCACCGCGCCCATCGCCGAGAGCATCAGGACCGTGGACCACGCCGCCCACTGCAAGACGCCCGGGCGCTGCTTCGCCCGCCGAATGGCCCACACGGCCGACCCCGCAAACATCGCGATCACCACCGTCAGGATCGCCACCCACGCCCCCCGCACCGAACAGACCGCCAGGTACGCCAGGAACGCCAGGCACGCCCCCCCCGCCGCGGCCGCCAGGTAATGCCGTGCTCGTCCGCCTCCCTTCGCGAACAGGCGCCGCTGCCGCGAGATCACCACCGCCGACAGCGCCGACAGCGGAACCTGCGCCCCGACAGCCAGCACTCCGCACACCGCCCCGCCAGGCCAGGACGCCACGCAGGTCACCGCCAAGCTCCCCTGCATCAGCAGTCCCGCCGCCACGCCGATCGCCGAGCCGATGCTCTGCCCGCGCCCCAGCGGGCGAGACCTGCCGTCCTCCCGGCTCAGAAAGGCCGCCACCATCGCAAAGGACGCCGCCGCCCAGCCTGCCCTGACCGGCATGCCGAAGCCCCCCAGGTCTCCAAGCAGGCGCACCTGGACCAGCATCGCGAGCGTCAGGACCGCGAAACCGCTGCCGACGCCCAGGAAGAGCGTCGCGCTGGGTCGCTCGACCGGCTGGGCCGCGCGGCGCGGGCGGATCGTCGGCTTCCTGCGCAGGAGAATCGCCACGCCCCCGGCGAGCAGTCCACAGGCCGTCACCAGTGAAACCGCGAACAGGTTCGCACCGGCCCACCAACAGGCGCCGAACGCCCCGAGCCCGGCGGCGGTCGCCCAGATCCACTCGCGGCAGACGGGCGCATACGTGTCCGGCCCGGCGCTGCGGAGGATCGCCCCCGCAAGGAACGCAACGCTCAGGGCGAAGCCCATCGGCAGCATCCCCGCCAGTTGCACCGCAAACTTGACGGCCCACCAGGCCGGCGGGTCCCACAGGAAGCTCCCCGCCAGCGCGTCGGCCAGGGCCCATCCGACAAGGATGGCCGCGGTGCTGACAAGCCCGCAGGCGACTGCGGCGACGGAGGACATGCAGACCATGCGGACCTTGGCCCGCGCCTCGTCCAGCATGGTCCCCATGCCTGCGCCGAAGGCCAGCTTTATCCCCAGGACGTCCTGCGGGCGGCGCCAGACCAGAAAGGCCTGGATGACCCTGGCCGCCCGGCCCGGCAGCGGTGCAGCCAGGGCGATCGCGAGCATCGTCGCCGCCATCGTCACCAGCATCGACGCCCCGGAGGAATCGAACGCGAGCCCCCACAGGATCGTCAGGCAGGCGGTCCACGCCACCAGGGCGCCACCGATGCCGATCACGATCAGCCTGTCCAGTTGCGCTGGTTTCATCCACGGACATACATAGCAAGCGGCTCGCCCGATTGCCAATTCCGAATGGGGCTCGAGCAGGATCAACCTATACGACAGTTTCCCCCAACGGGCCGTCAGGGCAGGAGCGTGGAACTCCCGGCAGGCAGGTGGACTCTCCGGCCGTCGTCGCAGCAGATGATCAGGCCCTCCAAGGGGCTGACGTCCAGGACCCGCCCGGCGTAGCTCTGCCCGCCGCAGGCGACGGTGACGCGCTGGTTGACCATGCCGCACCGCGACATCCATGCGGCGTGGAGGTCCTCCTCGGCGCCGGCCGAGATGCGCTGGAGCCATTCGTCCAGCCGCCGCAGAACGTGGCGGACGACTTCCGTGCGCTCCACCGGGTGGCCGAGGTGCTCGGTGAGGCTGGTCGCGGGCGGGTCGATCTGGTCGGCGGGCGGTGCGGCGTTGACGTTGATCCCCACGCCAAGGACGGAGCACCGCCTCCTGCCGCGCTTGCGGATTTCCACCAGCACTCCCGCCAGTTTCGCCCCGTCCACCAGGACGTCGTTGGGCCATTTCAGTTCGCACCGCAGCCCGCAGGCGTTCTCGACGCCCTCCGCGACGGCCACACCCGCCACAATGGTCATCGCGTCGTGGGCCGGGCCCGACGGCTCGGGATCGACCAGCAGCACGCTCATCAGCACGTTCATCCCCGCAGGGCTGATCCACCGCCGTCCCTGCCTGCCCCGGCCGCGGCGCTGCGACTCCGCCAGCACCACCAGCCCGTCGGCATGCGCCTGGCGTGAGGAATCGAACGCCACGTCGTTGGTCGAGTCCACCTCGTCGAAGCAGATGACGTTCGCCCCGACCCGCCGCGTGCCAAGTGCTCGCTCGATGAGGTGCGCGTCCAGGCGCACGGGCCGGACCAGGCGAACGCCGTGGGCGGGGGAGAACTCCAGCCTCTGGCCGCGGCGGCGGAGTTCATCCAGGCAGGTCTCCAGCCGCTTGCGCGTCACCGACGCGGCCGCGGCAAGCTCCTCCAGGAGGAAGAATCCCTCTTGACGCTCGTAGAGAAGCTCCAGGACGCGGTGCGGAGTCCTCATCTCGTCTCCGGGCCCCTCGGGGGAAGGTCAGGCAACTTCGATGTCCAGGGCGATGTCCACCGACCCGGCCGAGTGGGTCAGCGCCCCGACGGCGATCCGCTCGACGCCGGTCTCCGCCACTGCCCGCACGTTGGCGAGCGTCACCCCGCCGGATGCCTCCAGCCCGACGCGCCCCACCAGCCCGGCCTGCTCCCGCATCGCCACCGCCAGGCGCAACTGCTCCAGCGTCATGTTGTCCAGAAGGATGATGTCCACCGCCAGCGTCAGCGCCATCATGAACTGGTCCAGCGTGTCCACCTCCAGTTCGATGAAGGCGTGGTCGGCCAGGTACGGGCGGAGGCGCTCCAGCTCCCGGGCCGCGGCGCTGATCGGGTCCTGCCCCTCGGCCTTTGCGAGCACGGCGAGGTGGTTGTCCTTGATCAGGACGGCGTCGTAGAGGCCCTTGCGGTGGTTCCTTCCCCCGCCGGCGCGGACCGCGTATTTCTCCAGGTCGCGCCACCCGGGCGTCGTCTTGCGCGTGTCGTATATCTCCGCCCGCGTCCCGCGGACGGCATCGACGAATTCCCGGGTGGTCGTCGCCACGCCGCTGAGCCGCTGGAGGAAGTTCAGCCCCACCCGCTCCGCGGCCATGATGGACTTGGCCGGACCGGTCCACTCGGCCAGTATCGCACCGGCTTCGACACGCTCGCCCTCGGCCACCAGCGGCTTGGTGCGGATCTGCCCGTCGTAAGAGACGGCGACGGTCTCCATCAGCGCCACCCCGCAGACCACCGCGGGCTGCCGCGACCGGAAGTACGCGCGAGCGTGCACCTCCGCGGGCAGGATCGCGCTGGTCACGTCCCCGCTGCCCAGGTCCTCATCGCGGGCCATCTCCAGCAGCCGCCAGAGGTTCTCCCGCTCTCGTTTTCCCGGCTGAATCGGCATACCGTCCTCGACCTTTCCAGAGCATAACCAAACTCGAAGGCGAAGGAAAGCGGGCCAATGGGGTCGGGTGCATAAGCGTTTTCGTGGAAGCCCTGTGGGCGCCCTTGTTCGCCCCAACCACAAGGGGCCGACCGATTCCCATGTTCCGGTCGTGTAACAGGCCACCGCTTCAGCGGTGG
>Ga0315277_10013051_pt1 | contig 10373 bp, 9 predicted proteins | sample YL17G05_15_MG_FD_203695 | JGI IMG/M metagenome (GOLD analysis project Ga0315277, IMG submission 203695) | Sediment microbial communities from Yellowstone Lake, YNP, Wyoming, USA - YL17G05_15 | ecosystem: Environmental > Aquatic > Freshwater > Lake > Sediment | place: USA: Wyoming | collected...
GCGTGTTAAGCCAGGCATACGCGACGAGGATCCTGGTACCGGTCCGGAATACGTTCGTGAGGCGGAGGTCCTCGCCGAACAAGGGCGTTCGCCGATTGCTCGTCGTGTCGAAATCGATCGTCCCCGTGGAAGAGATGGCCCCGAAATTGTCGGAATGGATCACGAAAAACCGGTCGTGCAGCTCGACCGCGGCGGAGCAATGGCCGCGCAAAGAAAATGGATGCCGGCGCTGGTCGGGCCCTTCCGTGTATCCACTTGTTCGTTCAACGAACAGCGTGAACGTGTCGGACTTGACGGTGGTCTTGTACCCGCCGGCGTTCCCGTAGGCGAGGTACCCGTTAATCGTGGACGCATCGTACAAGACATCCTTCAGGGCGTCGTTGACCGCCAGCAGCTCGATGTTGCTCTTGATCCATTCGAGAGTGGCCCGGCGCTCCTTGAACGGCTCGTGATCCCCGGCATTTTGCACTACCTTGATCGCTTCTTGCAGGACTTGGTTGCCGAACCGTTCCAGGACGAGATCCTGGAACTTGCCAGCCAGAAACTCCTCATGGCTGCATGATCCCGCGATATCGGTGAACGGGCTGCCGTAATGCCCGCCGATCACGACCTCATTGTGCGTGATGTCGAGATAATCGACCCGATCGCAAGTTTGGACTTCCCACGACGTCTTCATGGCACGCTGCACCCGATGTGTGAACCGAGATCCCTATGCTAGACTCGCCTTCCATGGTTATAAAAGGCCACGGGAGATGATCGTTGCACATGGCAAAAATTCTCGTGGTGTATTACTCATTCGAAGGGAACACGAAGCTCATCGCGGACAGCATCGCCACGGCGGTCGGTGCCGATATCCTCCGCTTGGAAGTGGAAAGAGAATTGAAATCGCACGGGTTTGCGAAATACCTCTGGGGCGGCCGGCAAGTCGTCATGAAAAGCAAGCCAAGGATCAAGCCCTTGGACAAAAGTCCCACGGAGTATGATACCTTATTCATCGGCACACCCGTGTGGGCATATACTTTCTCGCCCGCGTTGCGGACATTTTTCTCGACCGTGAAGCTGTCGGGCAAGAAGATCGCGCTGTTCTGCTCGTGCGGTGGCGACCGGCGAAAAACCTTCGAGCATATGAAAGCACAGCTGGCCGGCAACGAAATTCTTGGCGAGTTCGAGACCATAGAGCCGTTGAAAAACGACACCAGCGGCCAAACACAGCGGGTCGTGGCGTGGGCCAAGCAGATGTTGAAGGTTTGATCGTCCTGCCACGTCCTCCGGCAGCGAACGCGACTATATCAAGGCAAATCATACCACGTAGGCGAGCCGGTCGAAGAGCAGCGCAAGTTTGAAAGCCGACAGCCGCCATCCCCCTTGAGGATTGAGCTGGTAGAGCGTCGCGAATGCCGCGTCGCTGGGCCGGTTCTCGTCGTACACGGCCTGGAATTCGTCCATGTCCACCGGAGTGCCTTGCTCGAAACACGATACGTCGCACAAGAGATTCGTCATGCCCATGAGCTTGTTTCCGACAGGGTACAAGCGACATTCCGCGGGCCGATAATCGTAGACCGTGCACTGATTTTTCATCGAGTCGTAGAAAATGCAGCTTGACAAGTCATTTGGCTGGATCCTGTCAAGGCTCGGATTCAGCGCCTTGATCCAGCCGATAAGCTCTGGCGGGTAGATAAGATCGTTCGCCTTGAACATCTTCTTGTTCATGAACTGGAACGTGGGGCGACTTTCCGCGAGCGTGAGGAACGGGATCATGCGATATTGTTTCCCGTCGAGCATGCGGGTGAGGTCCTCGCGGGCAACGCCGATGGTAAATTGCTCGCAACAACGACCGCACCGGTTGCACGTGAAGCTTACGGGGTCCAGCACGACCGGGTCCATTTTTTCGGCCAACACCAGCGTGAACGCAGTGAGCTCTTGCAGGATGGCATTAATACGCGCGATGACTTGATTCACGCTTTCTTGATCGATTATCTCCGAAAACGTGCGGAGCTCGCTTGTCATCTTGCTCGACACGGGAAAGCCGAGATACATAGCCTTGAGCTCGTGGAAGTTCATACGCGCGACAGCCTCGATCGTGCAAGATCAATACACGCCGGAAATAAACCTTTTATCTTGCTGGAATAAAATTGACTAATCCGAAATTCACGCGTCGAGGGGAGTATTTGGATGTATGGTTCACGGTTCTGGACAAAAAATTATGACGAGGGTGTGGGAGATTTGCCCGATGCCACGTGGGAAACCACGTACACGAAGTCGATCCGGCGTAGTTTCGAAGATTATCCTCGCGAGATAGCCTACGAGTTTCTCGGCGTCGAGTGCACGTACGGCGAGCTTGAAACGCGCTCGAACCAATTTGCAAACACGCTGGCAGACCACGGCTTTACAAAGGGGGACATCGTTGCCTTGAGCTTGCCCAACACCCCGCAATTCGTGATATCATTTGTTGGAGCGCTCAAAGCAGGCTGCGTGATCTCGGGACTCTCCCCCTTGCTCACGGAAGAGCAAATGAAATATCAATTGAACGATCTCGGCTCGGGCGAGAAAAAGATATGCCTCGTGACCCTAGACATCATCTTCGAGAAGCGATTCACGAAGATCGCCAGCGAGGTTCCCCGGGTCAAGCTCGTGCTCGTGAGCAACATCGCTTGCTTCTTGCCCAGAATAAAGCAAGTCTTGGGAAAGGCCCTCAAGAGAATTCCCTCGGGAGTGGTGACGCCTGTTGCGGGGACGACCGTGCGGCAGTTCAAGGAAGTGTTCAAATCTGCTTTAAAAGGTATTCCACGTGCCAGTGCCGATATCACGCCCGATGATGTTGCCCTCATCATGTACACGGGCGGGACGACGGGATCGAGCAAGGGCGCCGTGATAACCCATAGAAACCTCGTTGCGGACATGCTGCTCGTCAGTCACTGGATCAAGTGGAAACCCGCGGGCGGGAATGCCGTGTGCGGGCTTCCATTCTTTCACCTCGGCGGGCTCTGCTTCTTGATCCAGGCGATTTATCTCGGGTGGGCGCTCCCGTTGATCCCCGACCCGCGGAACGTCAAGCATATCTGCGAGCTCGTCAAGAAATACAAGCCCAAGGCCTTGCTCAACGTTCCGGCGCTGTTCCAGATGTTGCTGAATTACCCGAAATTCAAGGAACTCGATCTGTCGTGCATCGATAATTGCTTTTCCGGGGCTGCTCCGTTCCCGATCGAATCGCAGGAGGCGCTCGAGGCAACGGTTGGAAAAGGGAAGCTGATCGAGCTCTATGGCATGACCGAGCTTTCACCGGTCGTCACGATGACCCCTATGCGCGGAAAAAAGAAACTGGGCACGGTTGGCATGCCGCTGCCCAACGAGGACCTCAAGATCGTCGACCCAGAGACCGGCAAGGAGGTCCCAATCGGAGAGGCAGGCGAAATTTGTGCCCGGGGTCCCATGGTCATGCAAGGATACTATAACAAGCCAGATGAGACGGCACATGCAATCGACGCGGACGGGTACATGCACACTGGCGATGTTGGCATCATGGACGATGAGGGGTACGTGCGCATCATCGACCGGACGAAGGACATGATCAGCGTGGGCGGGTACAAGGTGTTCTCCGCGAAGGTGGAGAGCGTGCTGTCAAAGCATCCTGCAGTGGACTTGATTGCACTGGTCGGGGTACCAAATCCCGAGCGCCCGGGGTCCGAGCACGTGAAAGCGTTCTTACAAGTCCGGCCTGATTCCCCCTTGAAGAATGATCCTACGGCGCTCAAGGAGAACATCGAGAAATATGCCCGCGAGCATTGTGCATCGTACGAGGTGCCAAAGTTCATCGAGATCATCGATCAGATGCCCCTCACGCTCGTTGGCAAGGTTGATAAAAAGACATTACGTGCCCGTGTAAAAAAAGAAGTATAGAAATCATCTGGAAAGGAATTATTTGAACATGTACATGAAGCGTTCCATGTAATAGAGGAACACCCGGTTGTAATGCCCGGCGAAATGGAGATCGTTCCCGTGACCCGCCAGGGGTGCCCAGATGATAGCGCACTGGCGCCCGTGGGCATCGTAGGCAGCCTTGAACCGTATCGACGCGTTCACGATGTGGGGAAGGTCGTTTGTTCCCTGGAATATCAAGCACGGCGGGCTAGTTGCGCCGACCATCTCGGTCGGTTCCCAGAGCTCGTGGATGGTACCATTGAGCGGTGGCGGGGCCAAGCCATTCCCTGGATAGAACGGTATCAACCCCTTGATCATGGCATCCGAGCCAAACCATGGCGTGTAATTGCCCGACACGATTGCAAGGGCGGCCGCGCACGTGAGCTGGCCACCAGCGGAACCACCGGAGATGAACGTGCTCGATAAATTGCAGCCGTACTTGGTTTGGTTTGCAATGATGTACTTGAAGAAGATGCCAACGTGCCTGATCATGTCATCGGTCGTAATATTCGGCGCGAGCACGTTCGGTGGCGTGATGATCGGCAGCTCCCAGCCGCCAGAGCGCATCCCGTTCTGGATGTCGAACACGATGTATCCTTGCGACGCGAAGTACCGGTTCATCTGCACCATATTTCCCCGGGCTTTATCCCCGATCTGCCACCCGCCACCGTGGATCCGCACGAGCGTCGAGTTCTGTCCGGGCAATCCCGTTACACCCTTAGGCGGAAGGTACACGTCAAAATAGAGCGTGATGCCTGCATCCACACCCGATGTGCCGGTGTAAAACAAGATGTCCCGCTTGACTTGATAAGCCGTGATATCGTGGTTCAAGAAATATTCCGGGAGGCTGAATGGCGTTTGCATGAAGCGCGCGTTCGCCGTGGCGTCGATCCTCGATCGCCAATCGGACCCGAACGCGGCAGTGAAGTTGGTCTCGGCATTGACCATCATGGTGGGCGTCATCAAGAGGGGCGCGAAGCATCCGACCGAAACGACGATGCCAAGCGTCGCGATCGTGATGAATGCCGCTTTCTCTTTCTTGCGGTCCTTCGTGCGAAGGAGCATAAATGTCAGGCCAAGATACATGAAACCAATGAATCCTGCGAGCTGGGACACGAACACGCCGAACATCAAGCTGTCGAAGCTCGTCGGCGATGCGAAAACGAAGTAGACGATCAGCGGGCTGGTTCCGGCAAGGAGTATGTACGCCGTGGCCTTCATGCCCACCCACCAGCGATGGCGGAGGTGCACGCGTCGCGGGGAAAGCTCGGATGCTTGGGCGATACTCGCGTCCTCCTTAAGCACCTTGATGCAAAGCAGCGAGAGAAGAATGCAGAAAGTCGCAGGCCCGAAATAACCGATGACGATCAAGGCAAATCCGAACCAGTAATCGGCTTGCCTGTCTGGAAACGTCGCGGAAAGCAAGAAGTTACCGAACATGGCAAGAAACGTGACGAACGTGAAAAACACGAGATAGAAATACGAGAAAAGTGAATATAACCGACGAAGGCGGGTTTTTCCACTTGCAGGGCGCTTAGTCACGAGGATGAAAAGCATGTTCCAGATGTACGTTCCGATCAAGATCGCCCCATGGATGTCCCACACGAAGGAATACACCGGGATGGCGTAATACGTGATGCCAAGAATGACCAATGCCAGGTTCAAGCCGATCGTGAACACCGCTACATTCTTGATGGCCGTGCCAGAATCAAGGTGAAATCGCATGATACTTATCTCCAATGAAGTATTGCTTGGTATTCGCCCATTCGACCTTAATACTTTTAAGCCCCGTCACGCGTCAATCGACTATGATCGAGCACACGGAGGATCCGCGCCGGATAAAAGAGCTCATCGAGAAATCGCCGGCGGTGATCGTCGATTTTTCCACCAGCTGGTGCATGCCGTGCGAAATGTTGGCAGCGGAATTGACGCAGGTTGACAAGAAATTCGGGGCGAAGCTGGTCATCATCAAGGTGGATAAAGACGTGGTGAAAGGGAGGAAAACCGAGCCGGACGCGCCAAAGGTAGATCCGATAGAATTTGAGACCGTATTGCCTTTTTTCAAGGAAGTCGATGCGCTCGGCGGCATTCCTGTCCTCGTGTTCTTCAAGGATGGCCAGCGCCTCGACAAGATACTCGATAATCCTCCCGTGAAAACCGGCGGGATCGTGTTCGGATTTATTCCTGGCCTCGACAGTGCTAAAAAGGCCTTGGAAAAAGAGCTAAAAAAGCCCTGGGCTAAAAAGGCCATGGAATCCATCTTGAGGGAATCCAAGATGGTGTCGTCTTCTTCATAAAATATGAACATTTTCAAGGTATCTAACGAAAGGATAATTTAACAGAAACAATAAGACTACACACAAGCACGCGTGGATGAATGCTTATGCCAAAGATCATGACTGCAAAAGGCTCGAAAGGCGAGGACGCGTCTCCAATATCGCTATACTTCGACACGATCGAGGACTTGTGTTCCAAGGGTTTCGATATGCTTGAGGAAATGGGGTTCAAGGACTGGCGAACCATGGCTTTGCCTGCGAGCAAATCTATCGCGGGTAAAGCGTTGAAACTAGTTTTCGTGAAGATGCAAAAAGCTATCACCGAGGATGATGATTATACAGGTCTCGCGAAAGATTTCCTCGATTATTGCATCGACTGGGCGAGAAAAAAAAAGGAACCCGTGCTCATCGAGATCAAGTAATGCGTCAAAATCATGAAATTTACCATGTCTTGTTAAAAACTAGCAAGTACTCCATTCATGTGATCATCAATGAATCCCGAAATCCCATACAACCTGGAACCCTTCGAAGATATCGTCGGAGAATACAGGACCGGGTATATCCGGAAAGGTAGGCGGCATATAGGCGAAGAAGGTATGCTCGTGGTCACCTCGCGACGCGTCTTGTACTTTCGCAAGAAAAGCATCATCAAGAAGCTTCTTACATTGAAAGAACCGAGTTATGAACCGGGCACATCGATGTACTTGCAGCAAGTGGTCAAGGTGTCGCGTCGTGGCCTCGTTAACAAGTGGCTTATGATTAACGGGCAGCGACATCATCTTGTTGATGCCGATGTCAAGATCGTGGAAACGACGATAAATTCGGCGATTGCAACGGCAAAGGCAGGGATTCCCGCGCAATTTTCACTACAAGCAGCCGCCGGGCAAAAAACCTCGCTGCCTCAGCAACAGGTGGCGAGCACTGCACCCCAACCACGTGAAGGTGCCCCCCGTACTGTAATTTGCTCGTATTGTGGCAAGGACAACGCGCCGGATGCTCGATTTTGCAACAGTTGCGGCGCAAAAATGTGATGGTTAAACAGATTTATTTCCTATCTCTCGGGTCATCTTCATGGTCGATGCGCACGAGGTACTGAGAGAGAAGCTCGAAGAGTTTCCCATCCCCGCTTTGCCAGGAAAGGGCGTGCTGGAGTTCCTGAGAATAGTCTACAGCGAGCATGAAGCGCTGCTGCTTTCCAAGTTCAAGTCCTTTTTCAAGTTCTTGACCGCGGATGATTTCGCACATGAAAATGGCCTGGACGTGACGGATGTCAAGGAAACGTTCCACGGCCTCGCCAAGCGCAGCATGATCCGGTACAAGCACGATGCAAGGGGCAATGAATTGTACTTGATCCATCCCTTCGTGGTCGGCATCTTCGAGGCGTTTTTTTCCAGCTGGGAAAAGCAAGATCCCGGCATTCTCGTCCCCGCGGCGAGGGCCGCGCAAGCATATTTCGACGACGTGTTCTACAAGGCAGTCTCCAATTCCACGTCGCCGTGGGCGAGGGTCATCCCGTCGATCAAGGGCATCGAATCGCTGCTGAAGGAGCATCCCGGCATCCTTTCCACCACGGGTCCGGAAATAAGCACCGCGGATCACGTGCAAAAGAGCGTCGATCTCATGAAATACGGGACCAGCGAGATCGGGAAAAAACTGGCGACCGGGAAACTCGACGACGCCCTTGGCATGTTGAAGTCGGATGGTCCGATCATCATGAACGCGCTAACGACCAGCATCAGCTCGCTATTCAGCCCTCGCCAAGCAGCACCTAAGAAAAGCCAAGCGGCAGGGACCAGCATCGGAACCACGCAGGGAAGAATCATTTCCATCAACGAAGCCGTTCCGGCAAGGCTAATGGTCTTTCCGTTCGAGGTGATCCGCTCATACGTGGACAAGGCATCGGACATCGTGGTCACCAATTGCTCTTGCCGGGAGAAAAATCGGTTGCTAAGCGAAGCGGACGCGAAGCAAAACGGGGACAAGCCCACCCGGTGCAAGCACCCCGTGGAGGGCACGTGCATGCAATTCCTCTACGATGGTGAAAAGGCGCACGAGTATAACATGTGGAGCGGGCGGCACGTGACGAGGCAAGAAGCGATGGAGATCCTCGAGAAATGCGAACGATCGGGGCTCGTCCACACGACATTCAATTCCCGTGAAAAGATCGAGTTCATCTGCAATTGCTGCCCGTGCTGCTGCGGCATTCTTGGCACGCTCACGCGGCATCATCAAAAGTATAGTGCCTTCATGCAGAGCAATTTCCTTCCCAAAAGAATCCCCAGCCGCTGCGTGCAATGCGGTTCCTGCGCGGCGAGATGCCCGATCGGCGCGATAACGTGGAGCAAGGGCGAGAGCCCGAGCTTCGATCTCGACCGGTGCATTGGATGTGGCGTTTGCGTGTCGGCGTGCAATAAAGACGCCTTGACGCTCAAGAAAGTGAAAGGCAATGTTCCCGCGGTCGACGTGGTCGATGCCCACGTCAAGTTCGCGAACGGGAAACTCCGATCGTGAATCAGGGGACATGAAGGATCCGTGGGCGTGAAAGGAAGAAAGAACTGAAAAAAAGTAGCAGGCGGGTTCATTCGAGCTTGGACCCGCAACTCGCGCAAAACTCGGCTGTCAAGTCAGCGACTGGCGCGCCGCAGTTCCCGCAGAACTTTTTTTCCGAGGCACCGCTTGAAGCCGCCGGGGCTGTTGGTCCTGCTGGTGCCGCGGCGAAGGTCGGTTCCGCCCCCAGCGTGAACGGGGCAGGCGATGACCCCGCAGGGCTTGAAGGCCTTGCCGTGAAGGGACCGACTCCACCTTGCCCGAAGGACAAGGGCTGCGAGCCTCCCACTGAGTATGGCGCCCCCGGGGCTTGTCCTGGCTGGCCACCTTGCATCGCATCGAGCTCGCTCTTGATCCTGGCGATGGCTTTCTCCGCCGTCGAGTTCCACGAGGACTTTGCCGAGAAATAGATGATGAGCGGGATCACGACCGCGACGGCGATCGCTACCCCGATAAAGACACCCGGGGATCTAAATTGATACGGGATAATGTTTTCTAATAATAAAAACTGCGCGAACATAGTCAACAGAAAGAGTCCGCACGAGCAGCAGCACGCGGACCGCTTCCAGAAATTCGCCGCCTTGAGGGTCGATTTTTCGTTCGGCAACAAGATCCGGTCATGAACCGGGCAAAAGCCATGGACATCATGCACGTTACACAATGCTTTCATGCAAAAATTGCAGCGACGCACGGATGATTGCATGTACATCCGCGTGCCGCACACTTGGCAGTTGTACGAGTAATAGGTTGGCATGGGTTCCACGTTTCATTGTCTTTTCATTAGGATCCTCGCGAACCTTGGTTTAATGCTATCCGCCTTGGCGCGACGAGGAATGCTCCGAGATTTTCGTGTCATTGCATGGATCGATGGATTGATCCCGATGGCATCACAATACACGACTCCTGGATTTGTATTCATTTCATTGTTAAAAAAATTACCTCGACCTTGGAAGCACATATTCAAGCCCTCATCTCGCATGACCCGCCTGGGACATGTTCATATAGAAGGTTTGGTAATGTTGATGTTAGCAAAAAAAACACAAGTTATGGATTGCCGCAAAAGTGCACGGCACGTGACTGGATTTTGGAATGCTCGATAAACTTTGCAGCTAGAAGGACTGCTATTCTCGCCTGGATAATATCCGCATGTTTTCTTAATATGACGGCCGTTGCTGGCGTTTCTGGTAGAATGCTGATTGTTGATCGTATTGTGGCCAACGTGGTGGCTGCGACTCCATTTAGTTACGATCCTAATATCTTAGACGACCTCGCAACTCAGAAACCTTGGTATCCAAGCATGGCAATCAGCGGGAGTGGCCGCGGGTACATGATTTGGGCTGAAACGCCGACTATCGGGTCGGAAAATCTCACGCTGCGCTTCCGGTCAGCGAGGAACCTTCTCACGGAAGTTGGAGCAAGGCATAATTGGAGTTCTATTGCCCCCAGCTTATTGAACGTGAACCAGACATTCACCAAGGGATTCGTTGTTGGCGCGCCCAGCAAGAATGGCTCGCTTTTCGTCTTGTTCTCGAACTTGACAGGACGCGCCGCGGGCCTCGAGAATATCGACATCATGCTGTGGATTAACGGCACAACCGTGGCTCTGGTCCAGAGCAACGGTTGTGCCGTTAA
>Ga0315277_10013053_pt1 | contig 10370 bp, 12 predicted proteins | sample YL17G05_15_MG_FD_203695 | JGI IMG/M metagenome (GOLD analysis project Ga0315277, IMG submission 203695) | Sediment microbial communities from Yellowstone Lake, YNP, Wyoming, USA - YL17G05_15 | ecosystem: Environmental > Aquatic > Freshwater > Lake > Sediment | place: USA: Wyoming | collected...
GACTCGTCGGCTGCTCAGCCGTCGCTATCCAGCGCATCGAGAACGGCACCTTGCAACTGAGCACCAAACTTGCGAATTCCATCATGGAAGCCACCGGGGCCGACCCCGTTTCACTGCGCGCCGGCCTGGATGCAAGAGCCCTCGACATGCTGGGCCACGACTATTCCAGGCAGTCATACGAATCCTACAAAGGCGTTTTGCCGTTCAACGACGACGAGCTTCGGGTCTTGCTGCGCAAACTCGTTCAGTATTGCCAACTGCTTCTCATCGCCTCAAATCGAGGGAGCAAGTTCAAATCTTACGTCGTGAATTCGGCCATCCAGGAAGCCCTGAGCAAAGTGGCGGACGATTTCAACCTTCTGTCATCCATCCACAGTTTCCTGATCGAAAATGGCAGCGTGGACAAAAGGATTTACCGCGTGAGCGATCTCCGCAAATTTTCCGCCTACGCCCGCATCTTGGGGTTCAAGGACAACAAACGGTTCAAACCCGACAAGCGAATCCCCTTTAGTATCCCACGTGGTTGGATGCGCGATTATTACCTTGTGGAAAAACCCGTCCTGCCGCACGGCGCGGATCGGAAGCTACGCGATGCCACATATATTCTCGACGACGAGCGGACCATCCCCGAGACAATCCGGGAGGCAGTTTCCCAAGCGCTCTATTGGGAGATAATAGAGTTTCGTACGAGCTTCTGCGACAACCCCACCCGCTGATCAGGCCGCCACGGGTTGCAGGTTCCCCAGCGGTTCAACATCGCGTTCGATTTGTCGCGCCTTCTCGTACCGCGCCAGGCGTAAGTCGTAATCCGCCTGCAATCCCGTCCACATTTCCGCCGAGGTCCCCAGGTAACGTCCCAACCGCAAGGCCGTGTCCGCCGTGATGCCACGCTTCTCCAGCACAATTTCGTTGATCCGGCGGGGCGGCACATTCAGCGCCCGGGCCAGGGAGTTCTGCGAGAGCCCAAGCGGCTTCATGAACTCCTCGCGGAGAATCTCGCCCGGATGAATCGGCGCCAGCTTGTTCGTCTTCATAAGCGTCAATGGTAATCCACAATTTCCACGTCAAAGGCATCTTCGCCCTCCCAGCGGAAGCAAATGCGCCACTGGTCGTTGATCCGGATGCTGTGCTGGCCTTTGCGTTCGCCCTTGAGCCCTTCCAAGCGGTTGCCCGGAGGCGCCCGCAAATCTTCCAGACGCCGGGCCTGATTCAACCACAGCAATTTCCGCCGCGCCACCCGTTGAATCTGCGTCGGCAGCCGCCGCGACATTTCGTCGTGAAACAGACGCTCGGTTTCCGCGCAGGCGAAGCTTCGGATCATCTGCCCTACACTATAACGCGCTGCGTCATGCCGTGTCAAGCCGCCCCGGCGGCCTCCGCACTCCCCATCGCCACCGGGCCGAAATTCACCCGCTGCGCCTGCCGTTGCGCGTGCTCATTCGACAGGTGGCCATACACCTTGCCAATCAGAATCCCGCCATCCTGGTGTCCGACCCAGCGCGCAATCGTCATGTAATCAATCCCCGACATCACGCACATCGAGATGAAGAAATGTCGGCAATCGTGAAACGCGAATGCGTCCAGCTTGGCTTTCTTGCGCGCCAGCGCCAGCGTTTCGCGAAACGTTTTCGCGGGCCGGTCCCTCTCGCCCCGCTGTGGTGACGGAAACAGCCAGGCCGTGTCCGGGGCCCGGCGCGCAGCCATCTCCTTGAGGTGTGCCTCGAGCTGCGTGTTGAAGTCCACCACCCGCACCTTGTGATTCTTGGCGAGACCATCGGCCCCGATCGTCAGTTGTTTCCGCTCCCAATCCAGGTCCGCCCATTTCAGGCGCAGCGCCTCCGACATGCGCGACCCACTGTACGCCAGCAGCAGCAGGTAATCTGCGAACTCCTGTCCGTTCTTCGATTCCTCGCCCGCCGCCGCCGCGACGCTCTTGATTTCCGCCTCGCTGAACAGCCCGCGCTTGTGCGGGGTCCACTTCAGCGGACGGAGATTCTGGGTGGGCAGGCTGGTGATCCAGCCGTCATCAATCGCCCGCTTCATCACGTTCCGGAAGCAGATTACTTCCAGATTCACCGTCCGGCCGGAACGCCCGCGCGCCTGTCGCTTCGCGATGAAGCTGTTCACCAGCGCCCGCGTGATCCTATCCAGCCGCACGTGTCCCAGGTGCGCTTTCCACTGGTTGATAGCATACTCCTCCGTTTTCAGGGTGCTGGGCCGCTTGGCGTCTTTCACTTTGCAGTAGTAGTCGAAGTACTGCTCCGCGTAATCTGCGAACTTCGGCGTCCGCTTCAACACCGGAAGCGCCCCCTTGCGCCGCTGGCTCAACAGCTCCTGGAACTTCGCGACCGCCTGCGCGGCAGTCTGGACGTCCTCCAACGGCACCCGTTTGACCTTCTTCAGACCTGTGTTCGGGTCCTCAACCGTGAGCTGCGCATAGTAGCGACCATTGCGCTCCCAAAGACCGCGAATTGGGCGCTTGCGTTGATCGAGGACCTTCCGGTATGTTGCGCCCCGATGTTGACCGTGACTGACAACCGTGCTGCGTTGATGACTGCGTGCCGTATCGCTGGCTTGCATGTTGTAACTCTAGCACAATTTCTAGCACAGAGTCAACATCTCATTGCACTTGCTGCAGTAAGTGCTTTGTAATCAGGTAGCCGATGTGGCGGAATTGGCAGACGCGCTAGACTCAAAATCTGGTGCCCGTAAGGGCTTGGGGGTTCGATCCCCTCCATCGGCACCATCAAAATTCCCAACGTTTACAACAGCCGCGGAGTTGTGAAAACTGGACTAGCCGCAAGAAGGTGCAAACCACTACAAATCAGCGCAATATGCAGGGGCCGGCACAAATGCCATTCTTGGACTCTACGGGCTATTTGTGAAAACAGAATGTCAGCAAGCAACCTCCGAAGACTCAATCGCTTGGGATTCCACGGACATGATGGGGCGCAGATTTCACAGATACAAAACGGACGTATGAAGTGTGAAGCGGCCAAGAGGCCATTCAACTTCCCTTTGGCGCGCCACTGCAACCGGCTTGCAACCCGAATTCAGTCGCCATCCCGGAGGCCAAGATCGCCCTCCGCGCCTTGCGCAAGGCACGCATCTCAAGGGCCAAGACCCTCCCTGGCTTGACGTCGCAAAACGCCGCTATCACCTCCCGGGGACATATTGCCCCCAGCGGCCAGACCGCCGCGAGAATCTCCAACCCAAGATCAAACCGTCGCTGTGGATCGGGTTCTCCTGGCTCCGCAGAGGCTGACGCCGCAGAGCGGGCATTTTTCAGGGCCGGCCTTGAAACGATACCCCGCCCCGCCGATTCCGATGACGTCAACGCCCCAGAAGTCGCGCATGAATGCAATGTCCCGCGCCACTGTTCTTTCACAAACCTCAAGCTCATCTGCCAAGTCCCCACACCTCACCACGCGTCCGCCGCGCAGGCGATCCAAGATCACAGAGCATCGCCAAATTGCCGTCCGCGTGACCATCGCGCTACGCTCACCGCATTACCTGTTTGGTCACGCGGCTCAGACGCGTATCCCTGCCCATCTCCTGTGTCACCTTCACCACCGCGCCCTGGATGCTGCTCCCCACAATGTCCGCGCGCAGGCCCGGCTCCATGCTCACGTGAATCTGCACGCTCCCGCCCGCGCCGCCGCGCGCCGCGAGCTGCTCCGCGTTCGCGATCGCCAGCCGTTGTCCCGCCGCCTGGCCGACCACCGCCTCCATCCCGCCGAGGTCCATGAACCGCGGCCGCGCCAGCACGGTCAGCATCTCGCGTCCCGACTCGCCGGCCACCACGTTGAACTTCGGAAAATACGTCGGCGACGACACCGTCTGAATCCCCGCCGCCGCGAACCGGGGGAAGAAACCGCCTGATGCCGCGAAGACCATGCCGCCCCCCTGAAGGCCAAAAAACTCCATCATCCTCAGGATTTGCATCTCCAGAATCATCTGGCCGACCTTGGCCAGGAACTGAGCGGCCATTTTTTGGAAGGCCTGGCCTCCCTCGGTAAAAGCTTGAACCATCGCCGTCGAAAGATCGCGCGCGAACAACTGTTTGATCTCAACGCCGAGAGATTGCATATCTGTCATCGTCGCCTTCTGTTTTTGGGCTGCCTGTTCCAAGGCCACCATTCCCTGCAAGGCAGCGTTTTCGGCCTCCTCCTCAGACTTTACCAGTTCCTCCCACGAAATCCGCCCCGTTTGGGCGAGTTGTTCATAAAGTGCGATGAATTCCCTTTTCTTCTCAATGAGTCTGTCCTCTTGCTGTTCCAGCGTGAATCCACAGTCCAGTTCGTCCAGTAAATCTTCTCTGTGCTGTTTCCGCTGCAAGGCGGCAATGGTCTCCGTCGTTAACTGCTTATTGAGTGCGACCAACGATTGATTGGCCCTCGTAGTCGCCTCGACATTATAGGCCGCCGTCTCTTTGTTCGTGAGTTGACCGGCCCGGTGCAGTTCCATGTAAAGCTGCAACTCTTTGGCCAGTTTGTCGGTGAGTTGATCCTTCAATTCCGCCAAGGTCTTATCATTGGTAATTGCCGCCAGGGACGCTTGGAGTTCTTCGGCCCGTTTTGCTCTGGCGATTGCCTGGTCCGCAGTCTCCTGCCCCGATGTCTTCAGGAAATCCCTGACGCCTTGGAGATTCCCAGAGCCGCGCAGCATCCGCCATAGCCGATCGTAGGTCTCAATGGTGATCTCGCCCGTCTGACGCAGAACCGTCACGCGTTCCCGCAGCGAGTCCGCGGATTGTTTCAGGGAAGCGTCCAAGAGCGCCTTTGATGCGATTTCATCTTGTTCCGCCGCATAAGCCCTCCACGCTTCGACGGCGCTGTAAACCAAGGCGGCAACGCCGGCGACTCCAGCGCCGACCGTCATCAGATTCGCCTGCAATTGCACGCCGGAAGCCCGAATCCCATCAAGGGACCGCTTGGCAAGCACCGCCGCCATGGTCAATTGGGGGAAATGCTGCAATCCGGCCAGTTGCGCGACGCTCCCGAGGGATTTCAGCACCAGGGAGGTACTTTTACCTGTCCCACTGAAGGCTTGGAGTTGAGCACTATTCTGCTGAACAGTTTGCTGCAACGTCTCCAATTGCGTCTGCGCCTCAATCGCCCCATCGCCCATGCGGGTCAGCACGACCTGATACTCGGTTCGCAGCGTCTCAGCCATTTTTCTCCTCCTTCATTTTGGCAATCGCATGGCCCGCCGCCTCCGCCGTCACTTCCTTGGCGCCGGCCTCGCCCAACAGGAAAGCCGCCTGCATTTGCGCGATGGCCAGTTGGTATTCCGGACGGATCCTCGCCACCTCCGCCTTGGGCTTCCGCAGAACCACCGCCAGCGCATCCTCCAACGGCGCGCCGAGCAGCGCGGGCATCTGCGCCAGCGTCATCTCATGGATGCGCAGGCTCTCCTTCGAGCCGTCTTGATACACAACCTCCAACTCCGCCCAGCCGCGCTGACGATCTTCATCGGTGATGAGTGGAGAGGAGTTCATGAGCAGGGGCACAGGAAGAGTCCGCCGCGGAAAGGCAGCCGCCGGCTGCCGCGGCGTTTCGTGGAACTGGCCCGCGAAAGCATGATTCGTTCGTGACGCCCGGGGCCAATCGAAATGCGCCACGCCGAGATGCTACCGCCGCCCGCGCGACCGGCAAGAAAAATTTTCAATATCGCCTGGGACGACGATTCGCCCGCCGGTTCACCCGGTTCGACCATTGGAAGTACGTCAGCCCGTAATCCTGCCCCCTGCCCCGCCCTCATTTCGTTCCCGAAGGCGGCTTTGGAAGCTGTCCTGGCTTCGCTTCATTTTTTATCCGGTTCAATAGCCCGTCTCCATCTCTTTGCCCAAAGGTGAGCACGAAAGCGGCTCGCTCCAATTGCAGAAAACTCGCATATGTCAGTAGGTCAAGGAAGGCGTCTCGGCGGAATTCTTTGGGCAGCGCCCGGAGCATGATTTCGTTCCGCAAATCTGTCACTACATGCCCCTCAATCAACCTCGAAGCCTCTTGCATTGGCACGCGGGACACGCGTAGTTTCGCCGGAAGATGATCCCGCTCCGTTGGCTCAAATAAGTATTCGACGGCGAGTTCCTTATATCCGCGCCTGAAGTCGTCTGCAGCAAATTCCAAACGCGAGGGGGCGGCCATTCTTTCCGCCAGTAATTGTCTCATCACTTTATTCTGCAACTCGAGTTCCCTGGCTTGCTTGGAGAATTCTGCAAGCACCTTGCAAGAAGCCGTGCTGTCCAAGATGAATGCCAAGTCGGCATCCCGAGGATTCAAGAAGCCAGTTTCAACTTCTTGTCGGACCAATCTATAGAGCCCCTTTCGGCTGAGGGTCCTATCGCCACGGCTCACTTGATACAGCATGGAGACGGAGATGCCTAGCCGCGCGCCAAGCTCGTTCCATGTCCAACCGTGGAGCACGCGCAGGTTTTCAAGCCTTTTCGCGATACTGCTCTTTTCTGCACTTTTTTCTTGCGAACTGTGCATCTTTGTGTAGTATGTCAATGATGCAGCAACACAGAACGAGAAGCGAGCAAAAAAGAAGCCGAAGACCAATTCGGTTCAAAGGCATCGTGCGCCACGCCCATGCGCTAGGCGTCAATCGTTCTCACTTGTTTCGCGTGCTGACCGGCGAGCGTACAGGCCCACTTCTGGGTCGCTACCGCGCCCTGCTCCGGGAGTCGCGCCGCAGCTGATTTCGCTCATGCCCGCGCAACCTGCATCTTCCATTTCCTTCCGGCCCGTCCAGCAAAGGCACAGCACGGTGGTGCATTTCAACTTCCTTGCGGTACCGCAACGACAACCCAAACAAAATCGGTCCCATGAAAAACCCATCAAGAATCCCTCCTCGAAAACCTCATTCACGTCGTCACCACGACGGCGACATTACGCGCCACCGGGACGGGACGGTGACGATCTGGTGCGAATTCCCCACCGAACTGATTCGGCAAATCCGAACTGCATGTCGGAACGTCAAGTTGAACCGCGCAGACTTCGTCCGGCAGGCGATGCTCCACACACTCACGCGCGACGGCATTCAGGTCGGCGATTCCCGCTAAGCCTGTCCCGAATAGGCGTTCAATCCGCAACCACGGAACGGGACACCACGGCGACACACTGGTCCGCCGAAAGGGCCAAGACTTCATGAGGCGCATCCCGGAACAGTTCTTCAGCGCTCGCGACATCGCGGCGGCGCTCGGCGTCTGCAAGCGGAACATCCAGCGCCGCGCCGCTCGGGAGCGCTGGCCGAAACGCCGGGTTCAAAACAAAGACCTCTTTGCGCCGCCGCCGGCCATTCTTCATCGGGTTTGTCTTGTCATTGTTTCCCGACCGGCTGGCGCGGCGCAACCTCGGCTCATCACCCGCGCGGGCCTGGCTGAGGCCCTGCGCTTGCTCGGCCGCGTGGCGTGCTTGTTTACTCTCGGGCAACTGCGCCTCACGCTGCCAATCAAAGCCGCGCTCCGCCAGACGACGCGCGTCAGCCCAATTCCGTCCTCCACGTCCGCATTGCGGCGCTGGTCACTCGCGTACGCGCGGGCAGGACTGAGCGGTCTTTGTGAACGCAAGCGAGGCCGCGTCGGGCCGAAGAAAAGGAAGCACTGAAGCATGACTGCCGCCGCCATCATGGCCACTGCGAACGTGGATCCAATCTGGCAGCAGGAACTCGCTCGTTTCGGCGTGGAGATCGTCCTAGTGGCATTCACGACCGACGAAGTTTTACTCCGCGCCATCGAGCGCTTCACCATCGGCTTGATGGCGACGGGCGCCGTCGGCGGTCTGCAGACTGCGGCTGCCTGAACCAGACCAACAGAACCAGCAATCACTCCGACATGAGCGCGCGTTGCCCAAACTTGCCAACCGGGGCTGGATCAGGATTTGGCAGCCGCCTCATGTCGGGATTTTCACCTTCGCCTGCCCCGCGCGCGCGGTTGCCTTATAGCGCATCGGGCGGGTCGGAGACAGAATCCTCCAGATCGCTCCCAAAAATCGTTTTGCAAGAGCGTTTGCAAGAGCGTTGGGAGAAAGACCCGAGGGGATCCTATTTTTCACGGTGGGCCGCTGATTGCGGGGCCAGCAGACGATGTGTGGAAGCATTGGCTGCGGCGGTCCACCGTGTTTCAAAATTTCCCCTGCCCGCGCGCTTCCCCGATTGACGCCATGCCACCCGCCCCATCACTTCCACACCGCGGCCCGTCGCAAAGCCAGCGAAGCCTTTACTGGCGGACCTGGGCGACCGTTGTCCGCGCCCACGGCTGGCGCGGAGACAGCGCCATCCTTCAGGCCACGCGCGAGGATTGCTGGGCGTCTCCCGCTCTCAACCGGGTCTATCAAGCCATCTGGCAGGCCGCCGGGCATCTCGCCGCGCCGCCGCACAACGAGCGGCTGATTGACGCCCTCCGGCACGCCTGCCATTTCGTCGCCGCCGATCGCCTGGCCGGCTCCCGGCAGCTCACCAATGCCGAGTTGGACCGCGTGCTCGACCTGTTCCGCTTGCTCGCGGAGCCGGACAACCTCGACAATGTCGCCGCCTGGCTGGACGCCGAGGCCGGCGAACGCCGTCGGCACGTCCACGTCATCACACAGTCACCCGCCGCCTACTGGCAGAGCATTGCGCGTGACAAGTTTCGCGGCGAAACCGATCTGGACCGGCTGACTCTGACCCAGCTCCGGCAGTTGACGCTCACCCTGCGCAAGCGCGCCAACGCCTTCGCCTCTTGCGCCAAAGTCGCGCCCAGCGTCGAATGCAATTTCACCGTTGAAGCCCAGGATGGATGATGCTGTCACCCGATCCCATTTACCAGGCCGTGATTCGGCAGATCGCCAACGAGATTTGGCAACGGCCGGAGCGCATACGCCGCGCGCGTTTCGACGTCGCGCTCAAGCGCTGACGCGAACTCACCGGGCCGGCGCGACAGAAACCCATTCGCATCGCATGAACACGTTCACCGCCGCCCAACTCGCCGTTGCCTTGCACCTGAGCAAACGGGCGGTTCTCCTGGCACTCCAAAATGCCCGGCCCGATGGCTCGCTGATCGTCCGCGGCAACGAGGCGCCAGCCTGGTCAGTTACTGCCCTGCCCGGCCGCCTCCGCGCGACCCTCGCCGACCGCGCCTCCAAGAACGGCCAGAGTCTGGCGGGCTATATCGAAGCCAGCGCCCGCCCCTGGCAGCCGTCGCTCCCACTCAGCCAGATCTCCGACAGCGCGCTCGAAACCGCCCGCAAGCTCCGCGACGGCCTGCGCCCGGCCTTGGAGCGCCTGGAATGCCCCGCGGTGCCATCCGCAGACCGTCGGCTGGCGGATTACACCCGGATCTTCGGCCACGCCATCACGGAACGTCACTGGCGACGCTTGATGGATCGCACGCTCAAGCGTGACGGCGGCGCGGAGGATTTCGAGAGATTGGAACTCTACCTGTCCGAGCGTCCAGCCCGCAAACCCACGGCGCGGCTGTTGCCCCATGAATGCGATTTCAAGGAACTGCGCGCCACGATGGACGCCTTTGCGAATCCTTCCGCGCCCACCGGCGCGGAGAAAGCCGCCTTGTGGGCGGAAACGTTCGCGCTGTTTGAATCCAGCGCCGACACCAAGCGTGAACGGAAAACTGTTCGCCGCCAACTCGTCAGTTTCCTCGCCTGCCAGGCCTCCTGGCTGGCCGCGAGTGAACGCGCCCTGCGCGTCTCCTTTGACCGCAAGCTCGCGCGCTGGCAGGACGGCGGACGCAATCCCGCCACGCTGCTGGACGGGCGCCAAGAGAAACGCGGCCTCCCCACGGGCAAACCGTTTCCGCGGGATGATCTGGACCTCATCATTGCCACGTCCATTTTCAAATGTGGCGGGCGCGTCGCGCAAACCGTGCGCGAACTGCGCGACGCGGGCGGGCGCTCGGGTCTCAGCGCGGACACAATTGACTACCTCTCGGCCGAGCGCAGCCGCAAGAGCAGCGTGCCCCGCCGGCTGGCACAGATCGTCGCGCCGCAAGTTGAAATGCTCCTGCCCTACCGGCTCGGGAAGAAGGCGATTGACGACGCCACGGCCCACCTGGATCGCGACTATTCCAAGCTCGCCTCCATGCAGGTGGTTTGCGCCGACGATTTCACCATGCCGGTTTACTTTTACGCGCCGGATGGACTCGGCTGGTTCGCGCTCACGCGCGGCCAGGTCCTGATTTTCATGGACGTGCGATCCTGGAAAGTCATCGCCTGGTCGCTGCAACCGGAACGCAACTACAACTCCCTGGTGATCCGCACGCTGATGAACCGCGTCTGCGCCGCCTGGGGACTTCCGTCCGCGTGGTACTTCGAGCAAGGCATCTGGAAGAATGCGAAACTGGTGAAGGGTGAAGCGCCCACTGGATGGGAAAC
>Ga0315277_10013054_pt1 | contig 10369 bp, 8 predicted proteins | sample YL17G05_15_MG_FD_203695 | JGI IMG/M metagenome (GOLD analysis project Ga0315277, IMG submission 203695) | Sediment microbial communities from Yellowstone Lake, YNP, Wyoming, USA - YL17G05_15 | ecosystem: Environmental > Aquatic > Freshwater > Lake > Sediment | place: USA: Wyoming | collected...
GGTCTTCCGGCATTACCAGTTTGAAATGAGGTCTTGCCATGCGCCAAGGGTCTCTGTTCCACGACTGATTGTCCAGCTATATGTGCCGGATGTCATAGGCGAATAGTATGAGGACGGCACCATCGGCCAAATCGAGTTCAGGTCAAGCCCTCTCAAGGCTCCTCACCAATGGCCTGCTCGTGCTGCCAGCATTCTCGCCGATGTACAATGAGCCTGTTGCGGCCCACACGGGTGGAGCAGTGAAATCCATCAACTTTCGTTCCGCCGAGATCGTCGGGGCAGTTCGCCCCCATTTCGCCTGATCGGCTTCTCTCGCGACCGGTCCACTTGGTCTTGAAGAATTCCTCGTCAAAGAAACTTTGTGGGAAAAACTTTGCGGAAGCGGCTTGATCTTCCTGCACTTTTCCTGCACTTTTGCGCAAGTAGTTGATCTTCAATGGTAGCGCGTACGGGAATCGAACCCATCTTTCAGCCTTGAGAGGGCCGTGTCCTGAACCGATAGACGAACGCGCCCGCCGGACAACGCGCTCATGCTAGCGCGAGGCGGGGCATTGTCAACGCCCTCGGACGCGGCGCGGCGATTGACAGCTTCCACGCGAGCGCAGTGTACGGCGGAAAAGCCTTCGGCGACCAGCGGCAGAAGCTGATCAAGCGGAAGCCGCAGCAAGCCCTTCAGAGTTTGGGCCGCGGCTAAAGAGAAGATCAGACGTGAAATGCCCCGGCTACGGACTCGGCATTTTCAGCAGGCGCTTCTTCTGTTCCTCGGTGAAGCTGGCTCGGGTGATCCACGCCTCGGCCGCCTGTCGGTCGTTGCGCAGCCAGTTCTGCGCGACCTGCTGCATCTGGCTGCTGCGCTGGTTTTCGTCGGCGATCTGCTCGGCCCACGGCGCGGCCAGTTCTGGCGAGGACCAGCTCAGCCGGCTTACAAAACCGCTGACCGCCGCGTCGCGGGATTTGCCAGCGGGCAACGCCTGCATCCACCGGGCGGCGCCGGTAGGGTCGGATTCGGCCCAAGAGGACATGAGATTTTGGAACGCGTTCTCGCGCGTGTTCCCTTCCGGAAACTTTGCCGCCCAGGCCGCCGCCGCTTCGGGTTCGGCGTTCGCCCAGGAGGACACCACCGACAATGCGGCGCGGTTCTGCATTTCGCCGCCGGGCAAGGACGCCACGAAGCTGGCGGCTTCCTGCGGCGATTTTTGCGCCCACCCGGAAGCGACGCTGGCGAGAGCGTTGTTGCGTGACTGACCTTCGGGAAGCTGGCTTGCCCAAGCGAGGGCGGATTGTGGGTCGGCGACGGCCCAAGTGTTGGCGACGTTTTGGATGAAGTTATTGTTGGCGCCACTGGAAGCGAGGGACGCGGCATAGGCCGCGGCGCCTTGCGGGTCGTTTTGAATCCACGTCCAGCTCATGTTCTGCAAGGCCTGCTGCTTGGCCGCGCCTTCCGGCAGGCCCTGAACCCACGCCACCGCCTTGTCCAGATCTGCTTGCGCCCACGCGGAGGCGACGCGGCCAAAGAACTCGTTGCGCGACTGACCGGGCGGCATGTTGGCGGCCATCTCGGCGGCGACGGCGGGGTCGCCCTCGGTCAATCGCCAGGAGATATTGCGGAGCGCATCGCGTTTGGCGGGGCCTTCCGGCAGCGAATTGACCCAAGCGGTGGCGGCGGTGACGTCGTTTTGCGCCCAGCCGTTCGCAATCTGGCTGATGGCGCTGTTGCGGGCCTGACCGGCGGGCATGGCGTTGACAAACGCCACCGCCGTCTGCGGGTCTTCGTAGGCGAGCCGGTTGACGATGCCTTGGAGCGCGTTGTTGCGGGCGGGGCCGGCGGGCAGCGTCTGCAAGAGCTTCAATGCGGCATCCGTGTCCTGCGAGGCAAGCTGGCTGGCGATGCTGCTCAAGAGGCTGCTCTTCTGCTGGCCGTTGGGCAGCGCCTGGGCAAAGGCCACGGCACCCTCGGGATCGTTTTCAACCCATGTATGGGACATGGCTTGAAACACGGATTGTTTGGCCGGGCCTTCCGGCAATTGCTGCGCCCAAGCGACTGCCGCCTTGAGGTCGGCGTTCGCCCACTGTGACGCCACGGCGCTGAGGGCGTTGTTACGCGACTGGCCCATGGGCAGGTTGAGCGCAAGCGCGGCGGCATTTTGGGGATCGGTGTTGGCCGTCGCCGAAATAACAACCGAAAGCACGGACTGTTTTTCGCGTCCGCTGGCCAGACTTTTAGCCCACGCCAAGGCGGCCTGCGGATCTCTCGCCGCCCAAATCGAGGCGATCGCGCTGTACGCCTCCTGGCGCCTGGAGGCGTTGGTCAGCGTGGCCGCGCGCGCGGCGGCAGCGGCGGGATCCGTGGCGGCCCAGGAACTGAAAATGGCATGGACGGAACCGGAGATGCCGAATTTGCGGCCCGTTCCGGCGCCCTCGCTCAGCGCCAGCGCCGCCTCCGGGTTCTTCTCGGCGAGGAGGTACGCGATGTTCTCAATCGCCGAGCGGCGCAACTGGCCAGCGGGCAGTTGTTGCACCCAAGCGGAGGCTGCCGTGACATCCGACTTCGCCCATCCGCGCAGGACTGAGAGGATGCCGCGCCGTTTCTCGTCGGCGTTTTTCAAACCTTCAGCGTACGCCATCGCCGCGCGCGGGTCGGTCTCCGCCCAGCGACTGAGCAACTCGGAGAGCAGCCAGTTCTTGCTCCCACCGGGGAAGCGCCCGCTCGTGAGGATGGAAAGATAGCGCGGCACATCCGCGGGTTCGATGGAGTGGAGGAGTTCGTTCATGCGCTCCCAGCTTCGGCTGCCGCTGGCGTTGAGCACCGTCTTCAACGCGGCTTCGATTTCGGCATCGGTGCGCGAGGTGTGGGCGGATGCGGTCTTTGGCATGGCGGCCTTCGTCGGCGCTTTGACCTCGGGCCGGCGCGGAGCATCGGGTTGGGCGGCGGCAGGGAACGTGGAGGTAGGTGCGGGCGCGCCGGACTTGGTCCGGCCCACGGTCAGGCCAAGGCCAAAGCCTACGGCCAGCAGGGCCGCGCCCAGGACAAGATGTTTCGCAGTCATCGGTTCCTCCGGTCAATGTCGGGGTTGAACATACTTCCTTTGACCGCATGCGCGCAGCAACATTCGAGCATCCCCAATCCTACCGGTTCGCTGGCGGGTTCCACTTTGTGAGCGCTGTGCGGGAGTTGTTGGGGAACTGGGCCTTCCGTTCGCAGCCGTGCCGAAGGGGAATTCGGCGCTCCACAGTCGGCAAGGGTTCGGCTGAAGATCGGCGCCGCCACTTCCACGCTTGTCGGCGCAACGGTCGGTGGTAGAATGTGCTTGTGAGCCAGCCTGGAGACAAACCGTTGAAGATGGTCACCTGCGAATCGTGCGAAACGAAGGTGTTCATTGCCGGCGACCTGCCGCCCCTGGCGACCGTGCCGTGCAGCAAATGCGGCCAGTCCATCATGATGCCGATGCGCCTGCGGCAATTCGAATTACGCAGCGTCGTCGGCAAGGGCGGCATGGGCAAGGTGTATCGCGCCTGGGACACGGTCCTGGAACGCCTGGTGGCCGTGAAGCTGATGCGGAAGGAACTCACCGAGGACGCGAAGCTGCTCGAGAGTTTCTACCGCGAAGCCCGCGCCTGCGCCTCGCTCAACCACACCAACATCGTCCACATCTACGCCTTCGACAATCTCGACGGGCAGCTCTATCTGGTGATGGAACTGGCAGACCGCGGCAGCCTGGATTCGCGCATCGAGAAATACCATCGGCTGGACGAGCTGCAAGTGCTCGACATCGGCATCAAGGTGGCCTCGGCCCTGGACATGATGCTCATGCACAACCTGATTCACCGCGACATCAAGCCCAGCAACATCCTGTTCAACGCGGACAACGAGCCGAAGCTGGTGGATTTCGGGCTGGCGCGCAAAGCGGAGGTCAACAAGCCGCCGGAAATAGAAGACACCGCCTGGGGCACGCCCTATTACGTTGCCCCGGAGAAAATCAAGCGCGAGCCGGAGACGTTCCTCTCGGACATGTACAGCCTCGGCGGCACGCTCTACCACGCGCTGACCGGGCACGTGCCGTTTGAGGCGCCGTCCGTGGACGACGTGGTGGCGGCGCACGTGCAGACGGCGTTGACCCCGCCGAACCTCGTCGTGCCGGAAATCACACCACCAACGAGCGACGCGCTGGTGAAAGTGATGGCCAAGGACCCGGCGGACCGGTTTCTGAGCTACGGCGAGCTTCGCATGGCGCTGGAGGCGGCGCGCACGCACCTGCTGCTCCAGAAATATACTCAACCCGACCCCCGGGCCGCCAAAGCCAAAACCTCCTGGTGGCGGCGCTGACCCTTCCGGGCGAAGAAAACGGCAGGCCACACGCCGCCTGCCTTGGCAAACCAAAGGAGGGATCTATTGCGCGGTGGTGTCTTTCTTCGCCTTGTCCCCCTTCTTCACGCCTTCCTTTTTCATGTCACCTTCCTTTTTGGCCTCTCCGCCCTCGGGCCTCGGACCAATCCGCAGTGATTGCAGGAGCAACTTGCCGTCATCGGCTTTCTTGTATCGGCCTCCGACCTCCTCGCCCACCGCTGCGTCATCGAGTGTCGCCGGCTTGCCGGCCTTCGTGATCCGCGTCTGCGACGTTATTTGGAACGTGCGCTCGCCCACCTTGACCGCCTTGGCCGTCTTGTCCACGGCGTCAATCTTGCCGCGAAACGGTACGAACTCGGACTTGCCGGGAGCCTTTTCCGCTTTTTCTGCACCGGCCTTGTCCTTCTTGCCTTTGGCCTTGCCTTCCTGACCGAACGCCTGACCGGACGGCACCGCGAGGGCGGCGGCCAGCAGGCTGAACACTGCGATTCTGATGATGGATTTCTTCATAGTCTGCGCTTCGTTTGATTGTTCGAATGCTTCCTACCGCGACGCTGCCAGAGCTAGCACACCCGGCCCGGATGGCAAGACTTTTGTGGACCGCCGCTGCCGGGCGGCCCTTAGCCTTGCGCAAAACGCTCCGCCAGCGCCACGGCTTTGAGCATGGCTTTGCTCTTGTTCACCGTTTCCTGAAATTCGCCTTCCGGCGTGGAGTCATTCACCCAGCCGCCGCCGGCTTGCACGTAGGCTTTGCCGTCCTTGAGGAGCGCCGTGCGAATGGTGATGCAGGTGTCCAGATTGCCGTTGAAGCTGAAGTAACCCACGCAACCGGCATACGGCCCGCGTGTCGTGCCCTCCAGTTCGGAGATGATTTGCATGGCGCGAATCTTCGGCGCGCCGCTCACTGTGCCCGCCGGAAACGTCGCGCGCATCAGGTCATAGGGCGTTTTGTCCGCGGCCAGTTTGCCCGCCACGCTCGACACGATGTGCATCACGTGGCTGTAGCGCTCAATGATCATCAGGTCGCGCACCTGCACGCTGCCGAAATCGCACACGCGACCGATGTCGTTGCGCGCGAGGTCCACCAGCATGACGTGCTCGGCGCGCTCCTTCGGGTCAAACCGGTTTAACTTTTCGGAAAAACCTTTTCCACTCTGGCAACACTTCCAATCGAACGCGCCTCGACGTTCGATCAAGAACCGGTTCGCGCGTCTCACGCGCAGCCGGAGTCCATTCTTCAAAGTCCGCGTGCCAGCGAAGGGAAGATGGCGAATGCCTCAAATTTCTCCCCGGAAAGTGGCGAAACTAAGTAAAACGCATGGACGGTAAATGTCCAACCTCCTTCGGTATCATCGGCTGAAAAAAGTGAAACTTTGTTGTTGCTATGCCGCCAGCCAAGATGTATCTAGCCAAAAAATGGCTAGACAAAAAAAGACTGGCTACGCCGCGCCAACGCAAACTTTCGGTGAATGGCTGCGAGAGATGCGTGAGAAGAAAGACGTGCCCCTACGCGTGGTTGCTGCTGCTGCCGACATGGACCAAGCTCATCTCAGCAAGGTTGAACTTGGCCATCGTGTCCCGACGGAAAAGCAGGCGTCCGCGCTGGCCCGCTACTTTGGCGTGGATTCTCACGATATGGAGGCACGGCGGATCGCCGAAAAGTTCCGCCAGGATTTTGCAGACAACCCCGCTGCCGGGAAGGCAGTTCAGATGCTCAACGACGGACCGCTCCATGAATAATCAAGCAATCATCCTCACAGACGAGCGTCCCAACCCGGTTAAGGGCGAGAAATTGAGCGGCGCACGAAATGGGCGACAGGCAGCGGGAACGCCGCAAACAAACGGGCACGCCAGGGCAACCAAGCCAGACCCGCGAAACCCACTCAACGATTTGACCTCTACCGAGTGGCTTCCGGAAACCGTTTCTGTGTGGACGCAACGTGGCCTCGGCGCGGATCACGCAGACGCGCAGATTGAGCGACAACACCCCGCGCCGTTCTCCTTTACGGACGTTAGCCGACTGATTCGGTTCTTCACCAAGCGCGGGGGCGTCGTGCTTGATCCGTTCGTTGGCGTCGGCTCGACGTTGAAGGCTTGTGCGCTGGAAGGGCGTGCAGGTATCGGCTTTGAACTGAACCCGAAATACGCAAAGCTCGCCAAGGAACGGCTGCGCACGGAAGTTCGCGACCTTTGGGCAACTGGTGATTCGCAAGAAGTCCGTGTGGGTGATGCGCGAACGCTTGTGCGCGACTTGCCAAATAACTCCCTCGACTTCGTCGTCACGAGTCCGCCGTATTGGAACATTCTGCACAAGGAGGACCACAAGGCGAAGCAGGAGCGCGTGAGCCGCGATCTCGACACGCGTTACAGCGATAACAAACAAGACTTGGGAAACATCCCAAAATACGAAACGTTTCTGTCGGCAGTCGCGAGCATTCTTGGCGCGTGCGGCAGGGCTTTGAAGCCCAAGAAATACATGGCGGTCATCGTCAGCGATTTTCGGGACAAGTCACGCTTTGTGCTTTTCCACGCCGATCTCGCGCACGCGCTTGAATCCTACGGTTTCGAGACGCGCGGATTGAGCGTCCTTTACCAACGCCACAAAAGAGTTTTCCCTTACGGCTACCCGTATGCTTACGTGCCAAACATCCATCATCAATTCATCCTCATCCTGCAAAACGGCAAAAAGTGACGCGCGGGCGCGCTTGGACGAATGGCGCGGACGAATTGTTCCCGGCGACTGTGTCGCCGGTTTGCGCGAATTGCCCGCGGAGTGTGCCAACCTCATCATTGCCGATCCGCCCTACAACCTTGAAAAAGATTTCGGCGTTTGGAACGAGAAGGAACGAAAACGCGAATGGCTGCCGTGGTGTCGCGAGTGGCTGGGCGAGTGCAAGCGTGTCTTGAAACCCGGTGGTAGCATTTTCGTTTACGGAATTCACCATCACTTGTGCTGGATTCAGTGCCACCTCTACGAACTCGGCTTGAACTATCGCCGACAGATCATCTGGCATTACGAAAACGGTTTCGCTGGATACACCAAAACGCTCGCGGCCCACTACGAGCCGCTGCTGTGGTTTTCAAAAGGCGAGAACTTCACCTACCATCCGATCCGCGAGCCTTACAAAAGCACAGAGCGGTTAAAACACCGCATCACCAAGAATGGCCGCCTCTGGAAGCCGCATCCGGAGGGACGGATGGCCGGAGACGTGTGGCGTTTTCCGGTCTTGGCAGGGAGACGCTTCCGTGACGAAAAGGTCGCGCATCCGACCCAGAAACCCATGTCCATCTCGACGCGAATCGTGAACCACTTTTCAAATCCTGGCGAGTTGGTGATCGTCCCGTTTGTAGGGAGCGGCTCTGAATGTTTGGCGGCCAAATTGGGGGGAAGAGACTTCATCGGGTTCGAACTCAATCCTGAATACGTGAAGCTGGCAAACGCTCGGTTGTCGGCGGAGCATCGCCAGCAACTGGCGCTTGTTTGAGCGCGCAAAGTCAAACCTTCGCGCCCAGCTTGCGCAGGTGCGCGAGTCCCAGTTCCGTTCCGCCGAGTTTGCCGCTCTCCAAAATCCAAAGGAGGCCGATTTGATGCTCCGTCAGAAACGCCTGCAAATCTTCGCCCAATTCGCGATCGGTCAGCGCCAGCCGCCGAATTTCTTTCCCGGGGTGCAGCGGAGCAACGTCGAAGTGTTCGTAATAAAATAGCTGCCCGAGCGCCGCGCGAACCTGCCGGCGGGCATCATTCCTGATCGTCTTGGCTTCAACGAGCAAGAGATCGTAGATCGCCTGTAACCGATCAACGTCCGCCGGAAATAACTTGCTCAATCTGTCGAGGCAATCTTCGTGCGCGTTAAATCGAGCACCGACCCGGTCGGGCTCATAGCTGCGCATCACCGTCTCGCCTGCGCCGGGTTCACGCCTCTTGCCTCCAGCCGCTCGCTTTCGCGGCGCGTAGGGGCGGCGGACCAGTTTTTGAACCGCCTCCACGCTCGCTTCTGCTCCTTCCTCCGTGGCAAGCACGTCTGCAACTCGTTCGCTGATGAAGAGTCGGCTGCGGTCGTCATGAACGTCGCCAAGCTGTTCTGCAATTGACGGCAAAATCTTGACCGAATTCCTGGCCATGTGCGCCCCGGCGAGAGCGTTCATCGTCTCCGAAGGACTCGAATGGCGCGCGATTTTGAGCATCCGGTTGAACTCCTTGTCGCTGTCATCTCGTGCCTCAAGGCAAAGCCCGGCATAAGGCTTGGACAGCCCCGGCATCGCGACGACCAACCGCAGAAGGATTTGATATGGATGCGATGAGCCGCTCGGGTCGGTCAGCTCCATTGCAAGCAGCGCCTGCCGCCAAATATCGCGCGCAGCCTGACGTTGCTCCTCGTAGTTCAACGCCAAAAGCGCTCGGGCTGGTGGCGTCAATTCCCACGCACCGTCTTTCGTTTGGCGGATGAATCCAAGCAGCGTGAAGAACCTCCACAATTCGCGCGCACACGTTCGCGTTCCTTGGTTCGCTGGAGTTTTCGTGTGTTCAACTTGAAGCAGTTCATCAACCGTTCTCCCGCTAGGATTTCTGAATGTGTAAACCTCGTCTCTCGCCAGCGCGTCACCAACGATTCCGTCATCGTCCAAATTCTGATTCTCGTGAATCAACCGCGCAAAGACGCCGAGTGCCCGAGCGAGTCTCGGCAGTTGATTGATTTGATGGGGAAAGTTTTTCACGCAGACCCTTACGCCGTTTTCGCAAACGTCTCCGCCAGGGCCACGGCTTTGAGCATGGCTTTGCTCTTGTTCACCGTTTCCTGAAATTCGGCCTCGGGTTCGGAGTCGTTCACCCAGCCGCCGCCGGCTTGCACGTAGGCCTTGCCGTCCTTGAGCAGCGCCGTGCGGATGGTGATGCAGGTGTCGAGGTTGCCGTTGAAGCTGAAGTAGCCCACGCAACCGGCATACGGGCCGCGCGTCGTGCCTTCGAGTTCGGAAATGATCTGCATGGCGCGAATCTTCGGCGCGCCGCTCACCGTGCCCGCCGGGAAGGTCGCGCGCATCAAGTCGTAGGGCGACTTGTCCGCGGCGAGCTGGCCCGCGACGCTCGACACGATGTGCATGACGTGGCTGTAACGCTCAATAATCATCAGGTCCTTCACCTGCACCGTGCCGTAATCGCAGACGCGACCCAGGTCGTTGCGGGCAAGGTCCACGAGCATGACGTGTTCGGCGCGCTCTTTCGGGTCAGCGAGCAACTCCCTTTCAAGCGCGGCGTCCTCCTCGGCGACCTTGCTGCGACGGCGCGTGCCGGCAATGGGGCGAATCTCAACCTTCCGATCCTCGCAGCGGACGTGGATTTCCGGCGACGCGCCGACGAGGGAAAAGCCGTCCAGTTCCAGCAGGAACAGATACGGCGACGGGTTCACCGAGCGCACAGCGCGATAGACATCCAGCGGCGACGCCTTCACCGGCGTGGAGAACCGCTGCGAGCCGACGACCTGGATGATGTCGCCAGCGGTGATGTATTCCTTGGCTTTCGCGACATTGGCGAGGAACTTCTCCTTCGCCACGTTGGACTCGAAGGGCACCGACGGCACTTCCGCAGGTAAGGCCGCGGGCTTGTGCTCGCTGGGCTGCTCCATCAGCGAGAGCAGGCGTTCGATTTCGCTGACGGCGTTTTCGTAGGCCTCAGCAGGCGAAGCGGCCTCGTCGAGCACGGCATTTACCAGCACGGTGATGGTCTGCGCCACGCGGTCGAAGACGAGCAATTGATCGGCGACGAAGAAATACAGGGTCGGCGTCTGCAACTCATCGAGCGGCGGGCGCGGGACGATGGTTTCAACGTCATGGATGAACTCGTAACCGACGAAGCCGACCGCGCCGCCGGTAAAACGCGGTAAGCCTGGCACAGCCACCGGGTGAAAGCGTTTCATCACGCGCTCGACGACTTCGAGGCCGTCTTTCACGGTCTCCGAATCCCCGATTTGGCCCGAGGCAGCCACTGTGAATTGCTCCAGGACCTTTCCATTCTCCAGAACTTCCACG
>Ga0315277_10013056_pt1 | contig 10369 bp, 3 predicted proteins | sample YL17G05_15_MG_FD_203695 | JGI IMG/M metagenome (GOLD analysis project Ga0315277, IMG submission 203695) | Sediment microbial communities from Yellowstone Lake, YNP, Wyoming, USA - YL17G05_15 | ecosystem: Environmental > Aquatic > Freshwater > Lake > Sediment | place: USA: Wyoming | collected...
ACCTTCACCCTCAACGCCTCGGCGCAGAGCGCGACGGTTGGCGGTGAACGCGTGCGGGTGAGCGTGGTCCAGGGCGGCGAGACGCGGGAACAGGAGTGCGACGTGCTCCTGGTCGCAGTGGGACGGCGGCCCTGCACGGACGGGCTCGGGGCCCGCGAGCTGGGCCTCGCCATGGACGAGAAGGGCAGCATCCTCGTGGACGAGGCGTACCGCACCAGCGTGCCTGGCGTCTGGGCCATCGGCGACGTGATCCCGGGGCCGATGCTCGCGCACAAGGCGGAGGAGGAGGGCATCGCCGCCGTGGAGCGCATGGCGGGCCTCGCGGGGCACGTGGCCTACGAATGCGTCCCCAGCGTGGTCTATACCTGGCCCGAGCTGGCGAGCGTCGGCCTCACGGAAGAGGACGCGAAGGCGCGCGGCATCGAGGTCGCCGTGGGCACGTTCCCCTTCCTCGCCAACGGCCGGGCGAAGGCGATGGGGGAGAAGGACGGCCAGGTGAAGATCCTGGCGGATGCCAGGACCGACCGCATCCTGGGCGCGCACATCCTGGGGCCGCGCGCCAGCGACGTGATCGCCGAGCTCGCCTTCGCCATGGAGATGGGCGCGAGCGCAGAGGACGTGGCGCGCTCGGTCCACGCGCACCCGACGCTGCCCGAGGCCGTGAAGGAGGCGGCCCTGGCGGTCGCGAAGCGGGCGATCCACGTGTGAGCTTCATGGCCCCGGGGGGATCGCACGCTTCCCTCGGCAGTTACGTCCCCCGGGCTCGCGGTCCGTCAGACCGCTGGCCATGAGGCGCGACTCGTCTCGAGACGTGGCGAGCGTGAGTTGTTGTTGACTGCCGCACCAGACGGTCCTAGCGTCTGCACAGGGGAATTCAAGCACTTCGTCCAGCGACGGCGTGGGTGGTCACCTCCTCCCCCGCAGGCCCCGCCGAGCAGGCACGCGAACGCGTGTCAGGCGAAGTCCCCTCACGATTGAGCGGGAGCGTCTACCCGCGCTCCCCACGGGACCAGGAGGCCGCCATGATCTCGGTCGTCAGGTGGATGCGGATCTCGTCGTTCCTGTTCGCCTTGCTGGTCGCGTTCCTGGTGGCTGGCCGGACCGCCGCGCAGGACATCACCGGAGCACTGCAAGGGAGGGTGGTCTCCCCCGAGGGCACGCCCGAGCCCGAGGTGCATGTCACCGTTTCCGGCCCCTACCTGCAGGGGACGCGCGAGACGCTCACCGACCGGGATGGGTTCTTCCAGTTCCTCGTCCTGCCCCCGGGTCGTTACGCGCTGAAGGTGACGCGCGTCGGCCTGCGGCCGGTGGAGGTGCGGGACATCGTGGTCGAGCTGGGCCGCACCACGGCCGTCGGCCGGCTCACTGTCGAGACCCAGCCGATCGAGATGAAGCCGGTCGAGGTGTCGGCGCAGGCGCTGTCCCTCGATCCCGTCCACACGACGGCCGGGGGCACGCTGAACGCGCGGGACTACGCCGCTCTACCTGTAGAACGCGACTACAAGTCGCTGATCGTCGTACTGCCGCACACCACCGACAGCCACCGCGGGGACCCGGTCAACGTCGGCGGCGCCACTGGGCTCGAGAACATGTACTACATCGACGGCGTGAACGTCACCGACACCCGGATGGCCGACCGGGCGACGAGCCTGCCGTACGACTTCGTGCGCGCGGTGGACGTAAAGACCGGGGGCTACGAGGCCCAATATGGCCGGGCGCTGGGCGCCATCGTCAACGCGGTGACCTACTCGGGGACCAACGACTTCGAGGTGAGCGTGTTCGGGTTCACGCAGCCGGGTGGCCTGGTGGCAGATCCGCGGACGGCGCCGGCGGTGGCCGAGGGTGGGGCAGTCAACTACGACTACGGGATGCGCGTGAGCGGCCCGGTGCTGCGGGACCGCCTGTGGTACTCGGCGGCGGTGAACCCGCGCCTGGACCGGGTGGAGAAGGAGGTCGGTGGCTTCGGGAACTACACGGACAAAACCTCCGCGGTGCGGTTCGCCAGCAAGCTGACGTGGCGGGCGAACGCGGGGACCAATCTCGAGCTGTCGGTGTTCGGTGATCCGACAGTGCAGGACCTGGTGAGTCCGGCACAGTCCTGGGTTACGACGGTCCTCAATCCCGATGCGCTGCTCTACCGAGTGGAGACGGGCGGGGTGACCACCTCGCTACGAGGCACGGTGGCGCCGAACTCGTGGCTGCTTCTGCAGGCGTCGGTGGCCCAGCAGCAGGACCGCTATTCCCTGGAAGGGGCTACTGCTCGGGCAAGGGTCGAGCCGATCTACTATGACTACTATGACGGCGCTTGCGGCGGTGGCTCGGGGATGACGACCAAGGAGGACCGGGATCGCACGAGCCTGTCCCTGCGCGGGATGCTCCTTATGCCAAGGCACACCGTCGTGGCCGGCGTCGAGTACGAGGAGGCTGTGGAGACTATCCGCGCCACCGGCGAATGGATCGCTCGCTTGGACAGCGCCATGTTCGCTACCGACCTCAGGGCTGTCGAAGGCAAGTTGCGCAACCGATCCCCGGTGGGCTACCTGCAGGATGCCTGGAGAGCGACGGATCGCCTGACGCTGAATGCCGGCCTGCGGTGGTCGGGCCAGTTCCTGATCGGCGCCAGCGGACGCACCGGCCAGGGCATCGCCGATGAGTGGCAGCCGCGGATCGGGTTCAGTTGGCAGTTGGGCCGCGCTGTCAACCAGCGGCTGTTCGGCTCGTACGGGCGCTTCTACGAGACTCTGCCCCTCAATATGGCGGTGGGGTGGTTCGTGGATTTCACAGAGCTGCAGTCGTCCTACTCGAGTGACCCGCGGGTGCCGGGAGCGGTTCCCGACCAGACCGTCGATATGAGCACGAAGGAAGCGGACATGAGCGGCCGGAACCCCGGGCTGCAAGCGGAGAACTCCGACGAGTTCACGTTCGGCTACGAGCGGCTGCTGGGCGCGCGGAGCAAGCTGACCGTCCGCGGCGTGCGGCGCCAGTTACGGTCCAGTTATCAGTATGGGATTGACAGCCTGGGCAAATGGGTCCTGGGCACGCCGGGCAAGGGAGACTTCAGTTTCCTGCCGCCCCCCAAGCGCGAGTACACGGCGCTCGAGGTGGCCACGGAGGGGACGTGGCGGGCGCTGCAGTACCGGGCCTCGTACGTGCTCTCGCGGAACTGGGGCAACTACCCCGGGCTATACGACTCGGACTTTGGGGGCAGCAACCCCGGGGGGATTTCGACCTTCTTCATGCCGCACCAGGCCCGGAATAGCACCGGGTACTTGCCCAATGACCACACCCACGTTCTCAAGCTGAGCGCGGCCTGGGCCACGCGCGCCGGGCTTTCGACGGGAGCCATCCTGTCCTTCGAGACGGGTTCACCGATCAACGAGTTCGGGGAGGGCCCATGGGGGTTCGCCGTGCCGACCTTCTTGGTTCAACGCGGCACGGCGGGACGAACTCCATCGCTGTGGAACCTGGATCTCCGGCTGGCATACGAGGTACCTGTCGTTCGCCGGACGAAGACCCGGGCCCAACTCGACGTGCTCCACGTCGGGAACCCGCGCGGCACGACGCGGGTGAACGAGTTCCACAGCGGGGACCCGGTCACGCCTGACCCCAACTACAAGCAGCCGGTGGCATACCAGCTCCCGATGGCAGCGCGACTGGGGGTGCAGTTGAGCTTCTAGCGCCTCGACGGCGCTTCTTCCCGGGCGCTCACGATCGCCGTGCGGGCTTCCGCGATCAGGTGGCGGATCGCCGGATCGGGGCGGTCCCACGATTGCTCGGCCGCCGCGAGGTGGCGCTCGGCGTCAGCGATGCGCCCCATGCGCACGTAGAGCAGCGCGAGCCGCTGCTCGACATACGGGACTTCCCAATAGGCATTGACCGTGGACCACTCAGGCAGCAGGATCCGCTCGAGGTAGAAGGCGGCGGAATCGGGTTGCCCCATCTGCTCGAACGCATTCGCCAAGGCCCAGCGGACCCAGACGCGGCTCACGGACAGGGTCGCCCAAGCCCCGACATCCACTCTCTGGACCGCAATCGGACGAAGCAGACGGACAGCTTCCTGCGGCTGTCCGGCGCGGACCGCGATCTGCGCCTCGAGGAAGGCCGGGGTGTAGCCCTCTTTCGACAGCTCGCGTGCCGGACGCGCCCGCGCCGCATCCAGTAGGCGTCGCGCCCCCTGCCCGTCGCCGGCCAATGCCGCCCTGAGGCCGTGCGTCAGCATGGACGTGATCGAGTTGTCGCGCGCCAGGGTATCCGGCAGCAGCGGGATCGCCCCCCAGCTGAGGTCGGAGAGGCTCATCAGGTACTGCCGGATGAAGTTCGTGTAGGTATGGACCTGCTCGACGGACAGGACATCCCGCCGGGCACTGATGATGGCCAGCGCCTCCTCGTCGGTCGCCACCGCGGCTCTCACGGCACCGCGCGCCGCCTGCGCCGTCGAGAGGTACAGCTGCACCGCACCCGGGTGGACGCTGGTGATGTCCGGATCCTGCAGATGGGCCGTGGCGAGGCTCTCCGCCACTGCATATCGCCCCGTCGCCATTTCCAACTCGAGCAGTCCCCTGATCTTCAAGTACCCCGTGAGAGGGCGCAGGGATTCTCGCTCCTCAGAAAAGCGACGGAGGAAGTCCAGGGATACGGACTCGTTCCACCGCATCTGCACGGTGGGACCGAACGGGCTCAGCGCCATGGCCCGACGGGTCCAATCGAGGCACTGCTGGTAGCGGCCGTTGTAGAGGAGCGGTTCGATCAGGTTCTGAAGCTCGATCACGCTCTCCGGATTCTGCCCCACGAGCTGTTCCTCCGCGGTGAGCGCGCCGAGGTAGTCGCCCTCCGCGTTCAGGCGGCGCGCCTCGAGCAACTGTCGCTGCGCGAAGGTCAGGCGATCCGGCCGTCGCAGTGCCTCCGCGAGGCAAACCCTCATGGAGTCGAGCGAGGATTGGCACCAGTAGCAGTAGCTCATCTCCCCCCAGGCGGTGGCGAAGTCCGGGTCCAGGCCGACCGCCTGGCGGTAGAGGGGGATCGCGTTCATGTAGTCGAGCGCGTCCTGCTTGCGCTTGCCCGCAACGTAAAGCCTATACGCCTCGAACGATGGCGTGGCAGCGAGCGTCAGCGGGCGCGTGGCCGCCAGCGCGCGCCGGTTCTCGCCCAGCCCACGACGCAGTCTCTTCGCCAGCTCTCCCATCGCCGGGATCAGGGCGTCGTCGCCCTTCGCCGTGCCGCTCTCCGTGAACAGCACGCGCGCGGTGTCCGCGTCCACCAGCCGCACCACAATCGAGTAGCCCGTGCCCAGCCGCCCGATCGTCCCCTCCAGCACCGTCCGCACCGCGCTGCGGTACGCCAGCTCCTTCGCCACCGTCGGGCTCAGCCGCGTGCCCGGCGGCTTGCCCGCTGTCTCCAGCGCCTGCTGGATCTGGTCCTGCGACACGGTCGCGACGAGGCGCGACTGGTCGAGCGCCGCGCTCAACAGGCTCCTTGCCGCGGGAGCGAGAGTCGAGTCGCCGGGCGGGCCGTCGAACTCCGCCACCAGGATCCAGTCCTTCTTCGCCGGCGGCGGGCCACCCGCGCCACCGAACGGCCACCACGCTTGCCACGCGGCTATTGCGACGAGGGCGAGCACCGGCACCGCGATGATCACGGCTGACCACACGGCGCGGCGCTTCGCCCCCGGCCGCTCGGCCTCCTCGGTAAGCCCCGCCTCCAGCGCCGCCACGAACTCCGCCACGCTCCCGTAGCGGTCCGCCGGCGACTTCGCCATCGCCTTCACGATCACCCGGTCCAGCCCCGCCGGCACCGCCGGCCGCATCGCCGTCACGTGTGGCGGTGCCGCGTTCAGGTGCTGGAAGATCACGCTCTCCGCCGTTGGCCCGGTGTACGGCGCCTGCCCCGCCAGCAGCTCGTACAGTACGCAGCCCAGCCCGTAGAGGTCGGCGCGCGCGTCCACCGCGCCCCCCGCCGCCTGCTCCGGGCTCATGTAGGCCGGCGTGCCCAGCATCACCGCGCTGGTGGTCAGCCGCTTCACCCCGGCCGCATCCACCGCCCGCGCAATGCCGAAGTCGGCGACCAGCGCCTGACCCTCCTGCAGCAGGATGTTCTCCGGCTTGATGTCGCGGTGCACCACCCCCTGGCGGTGGGCGTGCTCCAGCGCCGCGGCCACCTCGCGCGTCAGCCGCAACGCCTCCTCGAGCGGCAACTGCTGCGCGCGCGTGAGCCGGTCCCGCAGCGACTCGCCCGCGACGAAGGGCATGACGTAGAAGAGCAGGCCATTCGCCTCGCCGGAGTCGTGCAGCGGCAGGATGTGCGGGTGGCTGAGCTTCGCCACCGTCTCGATCTCGCGCAGGAAGCGCTCGGGGCCGATGGCGGCCGCGACCTCGGGGTCGAGCACCTTGATCGCCACCCGGCGGCGGTGCTTGAGGTCCTCGGCCAGGAACACCGTCGCCATGCCGCCCCGGCCCAGCTCGCGCTCGATCCGGTAGCGCTCGGCCAGGGCGTGCTGGAGAAGCTCGAGGGTTTTGGCCATGCGGCCCTCCTCCGGGAGCCAAAGTAGCACGGCCGGCGCTGTAAGGGCGAAATGGCGGGGCGGCCGGCCCGAAGCCGTTCCTCCCGCAACAGGCCGTCGCGGCACGACGGTGGTCGCGCTTCCATCCACTCCTGCATTGAAGTCACAGGATGTTCCCGATGACCAGCCTAAGGCGCGCCAAGGTGCGCCGGCTCGCTCCAAACGCTCCGCGCTCGATGTGCCAGACTGTCCGGACGTGAAGCCCCGCCAGCCTCGCGAGTTGTTCCTGGGTCAGGCCCAGCCGGAGTCGGGCGGTTCGGACCCGGCCCGGGAGACCGTCCCGCTCCGGGACGAGTCCTGGCCCGAGGACGGCCTCGATGGCCGGCCAGCGCCGGGCAAGCGGTTGGCTCTCGTCCCGCTCCCACGCCGCGACCATCTCCGGGCAACAGCCCAACCTCTCCGCGAGGGTTCGTTGCGTCAGGCCCCGGTCCATCCGGCGCTGGCGGATCCGCTTCCCGAGCGTCCGAGGCTGGTGCGGGTAATCCCTTGGGAACCTGCGCGGTCTCGGCCCGCTGAGCCGGAGGCTGGTAAAAGGCAACGCAACGGTGGGCGTGTGGCTACCTCGGGCACCTCAAGCGCGGCCGCGAGCGGCTCGTGGTGCGCAAGCAGTTCTCGGCGCCATCGCCGGAGAACGAGACCAGGAAGGGCCGTGGAAGGGCCTCTGGGACGCGCGATCCCATCCCCCAGCGCAGGGCCAAAGCGCGAGGGCCGGACCACGCGGACCAGCCCTCGTTCGTCGCCGAGCCCGGGGGGTGCACGGATCCTCGCGCTTCTCGGGCGGCGCGGGGTCCGGGCGCGCGAGGCGCGGCACCCGGTGCGGCGTTAGTTTCCGATCACGACGCGTGCGGTCTGCGACCGGCTGCCTTGCGCGAGGCGCAGGAAGTACATACCCGGCGCGAACTCGCGCGCGCCGCCGAGGTCGAGGCGATGCGTGCCCGCGCCGAGCGAGCCCACCTGGCGCTCCAGCACGCGGCGGCCGGCGAGATCCATCAGCTCGAGCCGCGCCGGATCCCCGCTCGACAGCGAGAACGCGACCACCAGACGATCCATGACCGGGTTGGGCTGCACGCCCCGCAGCGCGAACGCGGTGGTGGCGCCGGGGTCGGCGCCGGTCGTGGTCGGCACGTCAACCCACACCTCCCCGCCGAGCGCGTCACCGCGCTCGGACGGCACCACCACCAGGTAGCCGTACCGGCCGCCCGGGGTGACCGAGTGGTCCTCGAACCTCAAGCTCCCCGAGCCGTCGTCCAGCACGGTGGCGATCGCCGACCAGGGCGTGCCTGCCTGGCGCCGGTAGACGCCGGCGTGCGGCCCAGTCGCGTTCTGGACGCTCCACACGACCCGCGCCACGCCGGGCTCCGCCTCGGTGGTCGCGGTCATCGACGCCGACTGCCCGAGGCCGCCCCACGACAGGAACTGCGTGTCGCCAAGCACCGTGAGACCGCTCCAGCCGCCGAAGACGACCATGCGGTCACCGAGCGGATCGTAGGCGGCGGCCATGGCATCGCGGCCGGACGGCAGCGTGCCGTCCGGCTGGAGCTGCGTCCACTCGAGCGGCCCCGAGAGCGAGAGCGCCCAGGTGTCGTTCAGGAACGAGGACGGGTCGTCGCTCAGGTTGTCCCAGCCGCCGAAGATCACCATGCGGTCGCGCAGGAAGTCGTAGATCGACGCTAGCGTGCGCCGCGCGGATGGAAGCGGGCCCGCGGGGTCGAGCTGTTTCCAGGCGGGCGTCTCCGGCACGAGGTCCAGCTCCCACAGGTTGTTGTGGACGCCCCAGTAGCCGTCGCTGATCGAGCCGCCGAAGATCAGCATGCGATTGCGGACCGGGTCGAAGATCGAGGTCATCCCGTAGCCGCCCGGAGGCCCGGTGCTGTCGGTCTGGACCGTGGACCACACCGGGTCATCGCCGGAGAGGTCGAGCTGCCAGGTGTCGACCGGCAGACCCACGGTGCCGCCGAAGCCGACGAAGCGCTGTCGGAGCACGTCGTAGACCGAGGCCCCGGCGAGACGCCCGCTGGGGGCGGTGCCGGCCGGCGTGAGTTCCTTCCATTCCGGCGTGCTCGCAAGCTCCAGCTCCCAGATGTCGTTCAGGTACTCGTAGGGGCCGCCCGGATCGTGCGACCCGTAGCCGCCGAACATGAGCACCCGGTTGCGCGCGGGATCGTAACCCCACTGCGGGCTGTGCCGCTGACCCGGTGCGGGACCCGAGGCCTGCAGGAGGCTCCAGGTCGGGTCGAGGCCCAGCGACAGGCTCCAGATCTCGTTGAAGAGCTGGTAGCCGCCTTTGTAGTCGGTGTACAAGCCGCCGAAGACCAGGAAGCGCTGGTGGGCGTTGTCGTAGACCGCGGCGAGCTCGCGGCGCGCCGGTGGCGCGTTGCCGCCGGAGCCCAGGGCGGACCAGGTGCCGTCGAAGAGCTGCGAAGCCGGCCAGGCGGGCGCGGCCCCGAGGGGGAGGATGAGCGCGAGGATCCACACCGCGATCACGAACGGACGTGAGCCGGATCGGGACATGTCGGTGACCTCCGAGACGTGGTGAGGCCGAATCGGGCAGTCTTGCCCGAATCCATGCAGCAGGCGTGAGGAGAGAATACTCCTGCCGGACTCAAGACGCTCGAAGCAACGAACCGCGTGCCTCAGCGACCCCGCCGGCCCGACCCGGCCCGACCCGGCTTGCCGGTCGGATGTCGCTCTCCTACACTTGCCGGCCGGCGTGCGCCCTCTGCTCGCCCGACTTGCGCCGCCGGGAAACCCTTACAGCCATGTCCCAGAAAACCCGACCGCTCGACACGGAGAAGGCTGCTGCCCCGGCCTCGGATGATGGCGCCGACAGGCTGCTCACCCGCTTCTGCGGGCTCTCCCGCACGATCCTGCGCCACGCTCGCGCCGGGGTGCCCGAGTTCCAACTGCTAAAGGAGGTTTCCCGGGCGCTGCTCGACGCCTCCGGCGCTGACGCCGCGGAGTGGTGGATCCACAAGGGCGGCGGCTTCTATCACTGCCAGGTCTACCTGGAGGCCCCGGGAAAGCTGCGCTGGGAGGTGCGCCACATCGACATCCTGGACCCGGACCGGGGGGTCGTCGTCGGAACGCAGGATCGCCAGGCGGTCATGGGACTGCTGGGTGACCTCCTCGGGATCCACTTCGATGCCGGGGACGCGCGCTTCACGACGGCAGGATCGTTCTTCACCGGCGACGGAGGTCAAGGTGTCAAGCACGAGTCGCCGCGGAGCGGTGAACTGCAAGAGTCCGCCTCGGACCCGAACCACGAATTCCTTTCCGAGCTCGTGGTTCCGCTGCCCGGGGAAGAGGAGAACCTCGGCTTCCTGCAGTTGAAGAGCCGGGAGAGGAACAAGTTCTCCAGGCAGGACGCGGAGTTCTACGAGGTCGTCGCCGAGACCCTGGCGGTCGCCCTGGCGTTCCAGGGCAGCCGGGCCAAGCTGCAGGAGCGGGTCAAGGAGCTGGGCTGCCTGTACGCGGTGGTGCATCTCGCCGAGCAGCCGAGCGTTTCCCTGCAGGCGGTTCTGCGCGGCATCGCCGAGCTGATTCCGCCGGCCTGGCAGTACCCCGAGATCGCGGCCGCGCGCATCGAGTTCGACGGGGAGGTCTACCCCACGCCCGGCTTCCGCGAGACGCCGTGGCAGCAGTCCGCGAAGATCCTGGTGGCCAACAAGCGCCGCGGGAGAATCGACGTCGTCTACCTCGAGGAGCGCCCCAGGCTCTCCGAAGGGCCATTCCTCGAGGAGGAGCGCCATCTCATCGACACGCTGGCCCAGGAGATCTCGGGGATCGTCGAGAGGCGCGAAGTCCGCGAGGACA
>Ga0315277_10013060_pt1 | contig 10367 bp, 7 predicted proteins | sample YL17G05_15_MG_FD_203695 | JGI IMG/M metagenome (GOLD analysis project Ga0315277, IMG submission 203695) | Sediment microbial communities from Yellowstone Lake, YNP, Wyoming, USA - YL17G05_15 | ecosystem: Environmental > Aquatic > Freshwater > Lake > Sediment | place: USA: Wyoming | collected...
ACGTCGCCCAACTCGGCGCCGAGCCGCTTGAGCAGGATGCGCGCGCCGGCGGCGATGGCCCCTTTGGCCAGTTGCACTTCGCGGATGTCGGCTTGTGTCAGGCTGAGGGACGGCGAGAGTCCAAGCGGGCCGCCGGAGAGTTTCCCGCCCGGCTGAATGCGGCCGAGATCCAGTCCGCAAGCGACCGCGTCGACCAGCCCGCTGCCGCAGATGCCGCGCGCCTGGCCCTGCCCGATCACGTTGCAGACGAGTTTTCCGCCGCCGAGAGACACTTCGGAGATCGCGCCCGTCGCCGCCCGCATGCCGCACGAGATGCGCCCGCCTTCGAAGGCGGGTCCGGCGGCGGTGGAAGCGCACACGATCCGCCCGCGCGTGCCGAATACGATCTCGCCGTTGGTGCCGAGGTCGATCAGACCGATCAGCGCGTCGCTTTCGGCCAGCTTCGTCGCCATGATGCCGGCCAGAATGTCGCTGCCGACGAAGCCGCCGAGGCAGGCCAGGAAGCGCACCTCGGTATCCGCGGGCAGATCCCAGCCCAGCTCGGCGGGCCGGAATCGCTTCGAGCCGTCATCGCGCGGTTCGAACGGCACGGCGGCAAGCGGGCTGACATCGACATCCGAGAACAGATGATGCATCACCGTGTTGCCGACCACGGTGATCAGCGACGGGGCACGGCCGGGCGCCGCTTCAACCAGCATCCCGGCGACCATCCCGCCGATCTCGGCGCGAATGAGATCGCGGAGTTCCGCGCGGCCCTCGGCGGTGAGCGCGAACTGCACGCGGCTCATCACGTCGGCGCCGCCATGCGCCGCCTGCGGATTGAGGCCCGTGCGCACCGCCATCACGTTCGCCGTCCGAAGGTCCACCAACTGCGCCACCAGCGTGGTTGTGCCGACGTCCACGGCCACGCCGAGACCTTCGCGCGGGGTAAACTCGAACTTCGTATCGCCGGCCAGAATCGACGTTTCCCATTGAGCGATTTCGAGCGTGAGGCTGGATGCGGCCACCATCCGGCAGGCCAGCCGCCAGCCCGAGGAGAGTTCGGCCTGGCTCAGGATGCCCGCCTCTTCGGCAGAAGGCGCGGAAGCGCCTTCGAGGAGCCGCACGCGGCAGCGGCGGCAACGCCCGCGCCCACAGCACGGAAACTCGACGCCGTAGCCGAACAGAACGTCGCGCAGCGGCGTGCCGGACTCGACCTCGAAGGTCCGCCCGAGCGGCTCGAGTCTGATGCGGACCGTCATTGGTGCGTGAACGCGTAATCGCAGAGCGCGCGCAGGTTGGCAATGGGGGTGTCGCGGCAGACCTCGCAGCCGGCGCTCACGATGTAGCGCGCGCCCGCTTCGCGGTGGCAAACGGCGATCGCGGCGGCGACGCTTCCCGGCGTGCCGTTGCGCAGGACGCCGACCGGCTCGAGGTTGCCGAGCAGAACCTGGTCCGGCCCCATCGCCTGGCGCGCCATCGCCAGCGGCGAAAGGTAGTCGAGGTCGACGATATCGGCGCCGGTGCGGCCCATGCCGGCCAGAATCCGCTTGGTGTTGCCGCAGATGTGCAGGCGCACACGCGCTCCCAGGGCGCGGATGCCCGCCACCAGCTTCGACTCCCGAGGCTGGATGAAGTGGCTGTAGATCTTCGGGCCGACCAGGGACGCGGCCGCGTCGCCGATGCCGATCAGGTCGGCGCCCGCATCGATCTGCGCGCGAGCCGACCGCAGTTCCATCTCGATCACGAAGGCCATCAGCTCCTCGACAAACGCCGGGTCGTCGTGAAAATCGAGCATCAGCGTATTGATGCCGCGCAGGTCGGCCGCCTGCGCGCAGGGCCCCTCGACCCAACCCTCGATCGGCAGTTCGGCGCCCACGTGCTCCTTGAAAAGCGCAATCGCCTTGACCCGGTCGTGCAGCCGCCCGCCGCCGAGCGGGTCCGGATAGTCGAGCTTCGCAAGCGCCGTTTTGTCGGCCAGCAGCGCCCTGTCTTCGACAATCGCGGGCGGTTGATCCTCGTAGTACTCGATCGCCGCGCCCAGGTCGGCCGCTTCGCGCGCCGGATCCGAGATGGCCGAAACGTAGTCGAAGCCGAACTTGCGGGCGGTGTGGATTTGCGCTTCCACCAGCACGCGGTGGTCGCGCGCGTACTGGCCGTACTTCGCGCCGATCCGATCGGCGGCGAACATCATGGTAATCGGCATCAACGGCAGATGGTCCACCGGGCGGCCGTCCAGCATGGCGAAAACTCGTTCCCGGCTGGTCACTGTTATTCCGTCCCCACGATTCTTTCATCGTAGCGTGCGACGATGCGGCGGCCGGGCGGGACAACCAGGAACTCTTCGTCGTCCCAGTCGCCCGCGACAAGCTTGTCGATCAACCGCATGTCGCCCTGGAGTTTCTCGAACTTCCATCCGCGCTCGGCGGCCTGTTCCCGCGTATGGCGCTCGAAGCGGTCGTCCGGTTCGACGCCCATTTCAATATAGGAGAACTGGCGGTAGCTGGGCGCCATCGCCTCCCAAAGGTATTGCGCGTTCTCCTCGCCGTATTTCTCGACCAGGTTCGCGTAAGAAAACCCTTCACCGCTCTTGCCGAAAGAGAGCTGCGTCAGCCGGCCGGTGGTCTCACCGCGCTCGATCCATCCGCTGGTTTTGAAGTACACCCCGGGAGTGTTCTCGAAGTACTCCAGGTAGCGTTCCTTGCTGCCGAGAAAAAGCGTGATGCAGTCGTGGGCGCGCGGGAGCACCAGCGGAATCGCCCGCGCGGTGAGCCCCACCAGGCCGGTGCCGCACAGCGCGTAGCCCAGCAGGACGGCTTCGTAACGCTCGGCGTCGACCGCGTCCACCGCCTCCTGCAACCGCGCCGACATCTTCGCGTTGCCGATGTCGTGCAGGCCCTTGGGAAAGAACTCGAGATCCACCAGGTGCGGCGAGCGCGCCACGGCGGCGCACATCTCGCGATAGAAGATCTCGCAACTGATCAGTTTCAGCCGCACGGCCGGTTAACGTCCAATCACGCCCGCCACGGCGCGAATGAACTCCGGGCTGGTTCCGCAGCAGCCGCCGATGAAACTCGCGCCGGCCTGGATGAGTTGCGGAACAAAGCCGGCGAAAACTTCGGGAGTCATCTTCCAGACCGTCTTGCCGCCAACCAATTCGGGAAGCCCGGCGTTGGCCTTGATCCAGACGGGCCGATCGGTCGCCGCCTTGAGACGCCGGCAGACGGCGATGTAGCTCTCGATGCCGACGCCGCAGTTGGCGCCGATCACGTCGGCCCCGGCCTCGGCCAGCTCGCCGGCTGCCTGCTCGGGCGTCGCGCCCATCATGGTGCGGTCCTTGTTCCTGCCCGTGTCGAAGACCATGCAGGCGACCACGGGGAGGCCCGTCGATTTCGCCGCTTCCAGCGCGATCTTGGCTTCGGCCAGGTCCGACATGGTCTCGACCACCAGCGCGTCGGCGCCGCCTTCGGCCAGCGCCCGCGCCTGCTCGGCGAAGGCGGCGCGAAGTTCGTCCTCGGTCGTCTCACCCGACATTAACATCTTGCCGCTCGGCCCGATGGAGGCGAAAACCTTGGCGCGGCCCGCCGCCGCGCGGCGCGAGATCGCGGCGCCGGCTCGGTTGAGCTCGACGGTCTTCCCGGCCAGGCCATGGCCGGCCAGCGTGATGCGATTCGAGCCGAAGGTGTTGCTGAGAATGACGCGGCTACCCGCTTCGACGTAGGCGCGCGCGACCTCCTCGACCTGGGCCGGCCAGGTGAGGTTCCATTGGTCGGGGCATTCGCCGGGCGTCAACCCGCGCGCCTGGAGTTGGGTGCCCCAGGCGCCATCGGTCAGCACCGGCGCCGCGGCGAGCAACTCCTCGAGCAGGCTCATGCGGCGGCCAGTTTGCGCGCCAGGGCCACGGCGGAACTGGCATTCTCGCTGTAGCCGTCGGCGCCGATTTCCTGGGCGAACTGCTCGGTGACCGGCGCGCCGCCGACCATCACCTTCACCCCTTCGCGAAGACCCGCATCCTTGAGCGCCTGGATGGTGGTCTTCATCGACCCCATGGTGACCGTGAGCAGCGCCGAAAGCGCGACGATCTTCGCGCCCCGCTCTTTAACCGCGTTGACGAACTTTTCGGGCGAGACGTCGGCGCCCAAGTCGATCACTTCAAACCCGCCGCCCTCGAGCATCGCCGACACGAGGTTCTTCCCGATATCGTGCAGGTCGCCCTTGACCGTGCCGATCGCCACGCGGCCCACCGGTTCGGCGCCGCTGGCGATCAGCAGCGGACGGAGCAGCTCGAGCGAGCCCTTCATCGCGCGCGCGGCCAGCAGCAGTTCCGGCACGAAGTACTCTTCGCACTCGAAGCGCTGGCCCACCTGGTCCATCGCCGGCACCATGTACTTCTGGACCAGCTCGAGCGGCGGGACGTTTTCCGCCAGCGCCTCCTTGGTTACGGCGACGGCCGTCTTCGCGTCGCCGTTAAGAATCGCGTCATGAAGTTTCCAAAGTTCAGGCATGCGTTGCCACCCCGTTGAATTCGCGGACCGCGTCGAACATGGCAACGATGTTGCCGGCCGGCGTGCCCGCCTGAATGTTGTGAATCGAATTGAAAATAAAACCGCCCCCGCGCGCAAAGATCCAAAGCCGATCCAGCACCTGCGCGCGGACCTCGGCGGGAGTTCCGAACGGCAGCGTCTTTTGCGTGTCTACGCCTCCGCCCCAGAACGCCAGCCGGTCGCCGTAGGCCGATTTCAAATGTCCCGCGGCCATCCCGGCGGCCGAGCACTGCACCGGGTTCAGAATATCGAAACCGGCCTCGATGAAAGACGGAATGAACCGTTCGACCGAGCCGCAGGAGTGCTTGAAGCACTTCCAGGCCGTGTTCCGGTGGATCCATTCGTTGATGCGCCGGTAGTAGGGGAAGTAGAGATCGCGGAATGTCGCCACCGAACAGAACGCCGACATCTGCGTGCCGAAGTCGGTGCCGCACAGGAAGACCGCGTCCACCGCGTTGCCGACGGCGGCGTGGATCCTGGCCAGGTTGGCCAGACCGATCTCGCACTGCCGCGCGAAGATCCGGTGCACGTAATCGCGGCGCGAGGTCGTCGACATGTACCACTCGGCCACGTCGCGGATTCCCCGGGGGCTCTTCAGGAACGGTCCGGGCACCAGCGCGATGTCGCCAAACGCCGTGCCGCCAAAGCTCGCCATCACCGCCCGGCCCGAGCCGGCCAGCGATTCCACGGCCGCTTTGAAGTGCGCCAGGTCGGCTTCGGAAATCGGCCCGAACTCCTCGAGATTGTCCTCCGGGTCGAGCTTGTCTTCGTCGATCGGCCCCTGGCGAATGATCGTGTCGAAGAAGAAACCGTCCTTGGGCATGCGGCCGGACGGATGCGCCGAAAGGTCGCCTTCGGGATAGATCAGCGTGTCGCCGGTGGCGTCCACCCGGGTGTTGAAGTTGCCGGGAACCAGCACCTCCAGGCCCTGCGGCGTGCGCCACGGCTTCCAATCGACGGTGGGAAAACCGAACATCGTCCGCGGCGGAAACACGCCGTCCACGTCCACCCCGAGCGCCTGCTTCAGGTCTTCATCCATCCATCCCAGCATCTGGTAAGGCTCGTGCACCTTCACGGGCCGCTTTTCGAGACCGAAGTAGTCCCGCAACGCGGCGACGCAACTCACGTGGATGCCCGTCACCGCGGTCGAGCCGAAGTCCACCGGCACGCGGTCCGGTTCCTTGTGGTCGAGAGCGGCGGCGACTCGTTCCTTGCTGGTCATGCCCCGCCCCACAGTCTATCAAAGAGGGAACGTGGGGACAGACGGGACGTTCCCCGGAAAACCCTGGGGACACGCCTGTGGGCTACTTCAAGCGGTGGTTTCCGTGAAGCTAGCCCGGAGTGTCCCCAGGTTTTCTGGGGAACGTCCCGTCTGTCCCCACGTTCCCCAGAGTATCATGTAGTCTGAATGGCGTCTCGGACACTCGCGCAAGGCCCCATCCGGGTTCTGTTCGTTTTCGGCACGCGGCCGGAGGCAATCAAGCTATGCCCCATCGTGCGCCACATGCGCGAGCGCGCGGGGGAGTTCGAGGTGCGGGTCTGCGCGACCGCGCAGCACCGCGAAATGCTGGACCAGGTGCTGGCGGCGTTCGGCGTTCAGCCGGACTACGACCTCGACGTGATGCGCCCCAACCAGACCCTGGCGCAGGCGACTTCGCGGATTCTGGCCGCGCTAGACCCGGTGCTGAAAGAGGCGAACCCCGGGCTGATCCTGGTGCAGGGAGACACAACCACCACGCTGTGCGGCGCGCTGGCCGGTTTCTACCACAAGATCCCGGTGGCCCACGTCGAGGCGGGTCTGCGCACGCGCGACATCTGGCGGCCCTTCCCGGAAGAGATGAACCGCGTGCTGACCACGCGGCTTACGGCGCTGCACTTTGCGCCCACCGAAACCTCCGCCCGAAACCTGCGTGACGATCTGGTGCCCGAAGAGTGCGTCGTGGTCACCGGCAATTCGGGCATCGACGCGGTGCTGTACGTCCGCGACCAACTCGAGTGCGGCGCGCTGGCCGGGCGCGACTGGCCGATGCTGGATCCGGCCAAGAGACTGATCGCCGTCACGGCGCACCGCCGCGAGAGCTTCGGCCCGGGCTTCGAGCGCATCTGCGCGGCGCTTCGGCGATTGGCGGCGCGGCCGGACGTGCAGATCGTGTATCCGGTTCACCCCAACCCGAATGTGCAGACGCCCGTCCGGCGCGCGCTTTCGAGCCTGGCGAACGTGTTCCTGATCGAGCCGCTGGATTACGTACCCTTCGTCGACCTGATGCGGCGCGCTTACTTCCTGCTGACCGACTCGGGCGGAATCCAGGAAGAAGGCCCATCGCTCGGCAAACCGGTGCTGGTGCTGCGGGAAACCACGGAACGCCCCGAGGCGGTCGAGGCCGGCACCGTCAAACTGGTCGGCACCGAAGAAGACAGGATCGTGGCCGAAGCCACCCGCCTGCTCGACGATCCGGCTGAGCACCGGCGCATGTCGCTGATCCACAACCCGTACGGTGACGGCACGGCGAGCCGCCAGATCGCCGCCGCGATCGCCGCGCGATTCGGGTGCGGGACGTGACCGGACAAGCTGAAGCTTGTGCTACTCGCGGCCGCCGGTGCGGGCGTGGGCGGGGCCGCGGAAGACCGCGTTCAGGAACAGCAGGTTCAGGCCGTCCATGTAGGCGCGGTAGTTCGGGTCGGCGGTGAAGCCCACCACGAAGCCGCGGCCTTGCCGCTCGATCACCATCAGCGGCTTGTAGGCCAACTGCTTGCGATTCTCCTCCCACAGGTAACCGCCGGCCAGCAACTCGCCGGGGCCAACGAAGTACGCCGCGTTGACGCCCTTGTCGAGCTTGATGGGCGTGAAAACCGCGCGGCCGGTAACCACGGCGTAGACCGTTTCGGGCGCTCCGGCGGTGATCCAGTGGTCCGGATCGGTCTTGGCTTTGAGCAGCACGCCCGCCACCGCGTCGGGCAATTCCGTATCGGGCTGGATGGCTTTGAGGAAGTCCTCTTCCTTAGCCAGGATCTTCCCGGGAACGCGAGTTTCCGCGGGAGTTGCGGGGGCCGCGCCGGGTGCGCCGGGCGCGCCGGCGGGAGCCGCCGGAGTTTCCGGCCGCTTCGGCGCCGCTTCTTTTGCCGCCTCGGCGGGCTTGGCCAGGTTCTCTTGCTGAACCGACAGCAGCGCGTTGCGCGGGTCCGCCATGAAGGAGAGCGCCCCGCCGCCGATGCCGATGAGAGTGCCGCCGGCGGCGACCCAGTCCTTGAGACGCCGCGGGCCGTTCGGCCCGAGCGCCGCGGCATAGCCTTCGCCGAAGCCGGAATCGGGCAGAATGATCACCTGGAACTTGCTCAGATCGGCCATGCCGAGGGTTTGCGCGCGGATGGCGGAGACCGGATAGTTGTACTGCCGCTCGAGAACGTAGCGCGTGAAACCGGCCGTCTGCGAGGAGACCGGGCGGTCCCAGGCGAGCGCAATCGCCGGTTTGCGCATGGTCACCACGTATCGGCTGCCGAAGTTGACTCCGTCCTCCATCCAACCCGAGTCCGTGGCGACGATTTCGGCGCCCGTGTCGCGCGCCAGTCTGTCGAGCGTGGCCGCGAGCGTGGGCGGGTTCTCCTTGGTCTTGATGATCAGCGTGCCCGCCGGATAAGTGCGCCCGTTCTGGGTGAACGGCTTGTCGCTCGAGTAGATGACCAGGTCCTCGCGCAGCCCCGCCGTCAGCAAGCGCGCCGCGGCCTGCGTGCCCCACGGCGCCAGGTACGCCAGCGAGGCCTTGCCCGTCACCCTGCCCGGCAGGGCTTCGCCCGGCTTCACGGGCGTGAAACTGCCTTGCGCCGGCTCGGTCAAGCCGACCGTCTCGACGTTGAATTGCAGGGGCAGCGACCAGGCCGTGACGTCGTAGATCTCGTCCGGGAGTTTCTTCTTGCGGCGGCGCTCCTGCTCCTTGACGAAGAAATCCTCCATCGGGACATTGGTGTCGAACAGCGTGCGAATGAGCCGCTTGGCCGGTTGCGCCAGCGACACCGCGTAACTGCCGGCCGGATATTCCTTCCCGCCGGCCTTGAAGGCTGCGCCGGCGCGCCTGACTTCGACGCCCTGCTCCACCAGCAGCAGCGCGAGCTTGTCGACCGCCGACGTGTCGCCCTTGCGGACCAGGACATATTCCTTCACCGGCTCCTTCTGGCCCTCTTCGATCGCCGTCCGCCGGTAGCTCCAGAAGTTGGCGAGCAGCTTTTCGCGATTGCGGGCGGCGGTCTCGCAGGTGGAAACCGAGGCGACGAAGTGCTGGCGCACGGTGTCGCGGAAGTGGAACACCTGGTCGTCGGAGCGGCGCACCAGCAACCCGCGCGCGGAGGCCTGCTCGTAGGTCATCGCCACCGCGCCGTAGTAAGCCGGCCAGCTTGCTCCGTAACCGGGATAGAAGGCGTCGAACACCTCGCGCGTGAAGTAACGGAATCCGAACTTGTCGAACCACTTCGCGTTGTTCTTGCCGAACCAGGCGAGCGCGTCGCGCTGGTCCTTGGCCAGGTGCGGGTTGTAGGGAACGGCTTCGGGCGCGAAGTAGTAGGTGGAGTCGGCGCCCATCTCGTGCAGGTCGGTGTAAACCAGCGGGAACCATTCCAGCAGCGCCTTGCCCTGGCTGCGAATCTCGGGCTGGGTGAACGCGATCCAGTCGCGGTTCATGTCGAACAGGTAGTGGTTCGACCGGCCGCCGGGCCACGGCTCGATGTGCTCGGCCGAAAGCGGATTGGCGTCGGGCTCGATCCCCTCGGCCTGCTCGAAGCCGTGGACGAAGCGGTCGCGCCCGTCGGGATTCTGGCTGGGAACCAGCAGCACCAGAACGTTGGCCAGGATGTCGTCGACCAGCTTGTCGTTGCGCGAGGCGATCAGATGATACGCCGTGAGCAGCGAGGCGTCGGGGGAGGAAATCTCGTTGCCGTGCACGCCGTAGCCGAGCCAGATCACCGCCGGCAACGACGCGATCAGCTTCTTCGCTTCGGCCTCCGGCGTCTTGCGCGGGTCGGCGAGTTTCTTCATTCCCGCACGGATTTCGTCGAGTCGCCGCATGTTGGCTTCCGAGCCGACGGCCACATAGATCAGCCGGCGTCCCTCAAAGGTCTTGCCGTAGTCGAAGACCTTGACGCGCTTGGGCGAAGCAGCCTGAAGAGCCTCCATGTACTTGACCAGGCCGGCGTGCCACAGAATCCGCTCGCCGGGATCGTGCCCGAAGACTTTCCTGAACGTCGGAATGGCCGGGTCGTATTGCGCGCCGGGCCAGAACTCGAACTTCGCCTGGGCGAACAGGGCCGCGGCGACAAAGAGGAGAATGCCGAGTTTCCGCATGGTTCTCTTGAGCATACCCAAAAAAAATGCGTCAGCCTGGTATGGTCCATTTATTTCGAGAGCTTCTCGAAAGTCGCCCCGGGCCGCAAGGTGCGATTTTCGAGAGGAAATGGACCATACCGGGCTGACGCATTTTTGTGTAACGTTGTAGGGGTCGGATATATCCGACCCGTATGCCGCTCCAGGGCCGTTACGAAATTCGGGACGTGATCGGCAAGGGCGGGATGGGCGTCGTCTATCGCGCCTGGGACAGCGTGATCCGGCGGGATGTGGCGCTGAAGACCATCCGCGACTCGCCCAGCCGCGAGGCGCTCGACCTGTTCCGCAAGGAATGCGCGGTCCTGGCGCAGCTCAGCCACCCGAACATCATCGAGATTTTCGACCTGGGGGAACTGGAAGCCGAAAGCGGCGCCAAGCCTTACTTCGTCATGCCGTTGATGAACGGGCAGACGCTGGACTGGATCATCCGCCACCAGAACGACCGCCTGACGGTGGAACGCGTCGTGGACATCGTT
>Ga0315277_10013063_pt1 | contig 10366 bp, 11 predicted proteins | sample YL17G05_15_MG_FD_203695 | JGI IMG/M metagenome (GOLD analysis project Ga0315277, IMG submission 203695) | Sediment microbial communities from Yellowstone Lake, YNP, Wyoming, USA - YL17G05_15 | ecosystem: Environmental > Aquatic > Freshwater > Lake > Sediment | place: USA: Wyoming | collected...
CGGTGCCGACTTCGATACCGGCAACACCGTTGATCAGGACCACCGCCAAATCGACCACACTGAGCGAACCTTTCGTGTCTCCCAAAAAATCCGAATAGCCGGGCATGTCCAGAATGTTTATTTTGCATTCCTTCCATTCGCCGTGCAGCAGTGAAGTGCTGATGGAATGCTTCCTGCTGATTTCGTCCGGATGGTAGTCGGAAGTCGTCGTGCCTTCCGCCACTTTCCCCAGTCGAGAGGTTTCACCCATGGCAAACAAAAGGGCTTCTCCCAATGACGTTTTTCCGACACCTCCATGTCCAATCAATCCAATGTTGCGGATTTTTTCTGACGTATACTCCTTCACGAGTATCCTCCTATGGTTGTTTTTTAGGGATTTCCTTATCCAACAGCATTTGCTTCACCTGATCGCGTATCACGCGACCGGTAGGTCCTTTGGGTAGGCTGGAAACAAAAAGAACGATCTTCGGAGATTTGTAAATCGGAATTTGCTCTTTCAGAAACTCGGTAATCTCCGAGGCATTGGACGATTCTCCGTCTTTCAGAACCACACACGCGTGAATTTCCTCGCCCTGAACCGGATCCGGCAATCCCACGATCACCGATTCGACGATTTTTGGATGGGCATTCAGCACATTTTCCACCTCGTTTGGATGGATCACAAAACCGCTTTTGACGATCAGGTTTCGTTTGCGGGCGACGACCGTAATATCCCCGCTGTCATCAAGCAGTGCGATGTCGCCGGTTCGTAACCAGCCGTCACGTAAGGCTTCTTTGGTGGCTTCGGGTCTGTTCAGATACCCTTTCATCACATTGGGTCCCTGCACCACAATCTCCCCGATCTTGCCGGGTACAATTTCCGTATCGTTTTCATCCACAATCTTTAACTCGATTCCGGGAAGTGGGATTCCGATGGATCCGGCTTTTCGCTCCCCTTTGGGAGAATTGAACGATACCATCGGCGAAGCTTCGGTCAATCCATACCCTTCCAGGATGCGAACCTTGAATGCATGTTCAAACGCATCAAGGGTTTCCTGTTTCAAGGCGTCTCCGCTGGAAAGGCAGATCCTCACCGTTGCCAAATCCACAGGATCCAAACCCTCGGATCCCATAATCGCTTCGACCATATGGGGTACGACAATGCAGCAGGTCAAGCGGTATTGCCGGAACGTTTGACAGAACGTATCGTTTTGAAACCTTGGCATCAAGACGATGCAGGCACCCACGGAGAGAAATAAATTCATGACCAGGGTTTGGCCGAGCATGTGGTAAAAAGGAATGGCTCCGACGGTCCCGTCTTCAGCCGTCAGCTTGAACACTTGTGCACACGCTTCCACATTGGAAATGAGATTCTGATGTGTCAATTCGACACCCTTGGATCGACCCTTCATCCGATCGGTGTACACAATCACCGCTGTATCCTCAGGAAACGTCGCGTGGATCTGCTGAAGCGGTACGCTGGTTTCCATCAGGTAGTTCATCCGAATTTCACCAGCGGCAGCTTTTTCACCGAGAACCATTCGTTTTTGACAACGTTCCAAACCTCGAATGATCTGGGTAACATTTTCCCGATATCCTTCCCAGTACAGAATCCCACGGACTTCCGCTTCTTCCAATTGATGGTGGATTTCCTCATTTTTGCAGTACGTGGCCACCGGCACCACGACGGCTCCGATTTTCAGCAATGCAAAATAGCACATGGGGAAATGGGGAATGTTGGGCATCATCAATGCGATACGATCGCCAGCATGTATTCCCATTTTATTGATTCCAGAAGCCAGCCGGTCCGTGGCATCTTTTAGAAGGGCATACGTGATCGTCTGTTCCCTAAACACCAAGGCTGTTTTATCGGGAAATCGGCTCGTTGATCTATCCAACAAATCATACAGATTGTTCATGCCTCGACTCCTTCAACCACCCCCATGGATTTCCCGGTTTCTCGCTCCACCCGTTTTCCAACGGACGGTCGGATCCGAATTGGCCATCACGAGGTGATTCATCCATACATTCGTTCGCACGATAGGAACTTCGGACATAGGGCCCTGAAACTACCCATCGAAAACCCATTTGGAGGGCCGTTTCACGGTACTGTACAAACCGTTCTGGTGAGATAAATTCATGAACCGGATGACTCCCCCTGGAAGGCATCAGGTATTGCCCGAGGGTCACCGCATCGCAACCCGAATCGAGCAGGCATTTCAACGTTTCGATCAATTCGTCAGGGGTTTCCCCCAAACCGAGCATCAGGCCCGATTTGATTCGGGTGGCTGGACCCGCCTTTTTTGCCATGCGCAAAACGTTCAGGGAGCGTAAAAAATCAGCTTCCGGGCGAATCATTTTGTACAGGCGAGGAACGGTTTCCACGTTGTGACCAAAAACGTCTACCCCGGCCTCGAGGACTTTTTCCACAGAGGAAGCCGTTCCCAGGAAATCGGGCACCAAGACTTCCACGACGGTTCGTTTGGAACGGATGCGAATCTCGCGGACGGTGCGGTAATAATGAATTGCTCCCCCATCCGGAAGATCGTCCCGGGTGACCGAAGTGATGACCGCGTGGCTCAAATGCAGGTTTTGGACGGCTTGAGCAACTCGAACCGTCTCTCCCGGATCAACGGGTAGCGGATCGCCTTTTGCGACTTTGCAAAACCGGCAACGGCGTGTGCAGGTACTGCCGAGAATAAGGAAGGTAACAAACGATTGTTGAAAGCACTCGGTGAGATTCGGACATCCGGCGGATTGACAGACGGTTTGCAGGCCCCGCGCTTTTAGCCATTTCTTAAGCGCAAGGCTCTTTTCGGTTTCCCCTTTCCTCCGCTGCATCCACGGAGGAAGCAAGGGGTGACAGGCGGCAGTTTCTCCTTCAATCCGGGTCACCATAACCTAGTATTTTAACAAATGTTTTTGACAGAATCAAGATTTTATTTTAACAGGTCAAATGGGATGCCGTCGATGACCATGCAACCAAATCGGCAAGAATCGATCATGAGCAACTGCCTTTCATGCGCGCCGCCGGCTGAACACACAGCCGCAATAATTCTGACGGTACAATCCTTCTTCACGGCCTATCCGACCCGCGATCAAGAAACCGTCCTTTTTCTTGAAATCGGCCCGGACGAAGGATATTCCCACCTGTTTGGCGATTTTTTCTCCAATCCGGTTAATGGTTCCAGCGTCTTTGTGGGGGCTGATGGTCAATGTCGTGCCAAAATACGGAAATCCCAATTCCTTTGCTTTTTGAGCGGTCCTCGACAGGCGCATTTCAAAGCATAGGGCGCACCGAGTGCTTCCCTCCGCATCGTTTTCACGCCCGGAAATGTGATTGAACCATCGTTCCGGATCGTGCACATCCCCTAGAAACGGAACATTCCATTTGAACGCCAGGCGCTCCATCTCCTTCCGTCTGGCAATGCATTCGGTTTCCGGATGGATGTTGGGATTGTAGAAATGGACGGTCACTCGGAACAAATCCTGCAGAAGACGAATCGGATGCGTGCTGCAGGGTGCACAGCATGCATGCAGCAACAATTTTGGTTTTTCATCCGACATGTCAAACCGATTCCGGACGAATAAAATGGTTCAACGGTCCGTAGCCTTTGCCGATCGGAAAAGCTTGACGGATGGCTTCGGTGACATACGCCTTTGAAATGCGGACCGCTGCCTCCAGCGGCCGACCGAGAATGAGATTGGCCAAAATCGCGGCGGAATAGGTGCATCCCGTGCCGTGCGTGTTTTTGGTCGGAATCATTTCTGAAACGAATCGCGTAAATTCTTTTCCGTCAAACAGGATGTCCGTCGCATTGCCGGGTCGATGCCCGCCTTTGATCAGAACGGCGCCCGCACCAAGCCGGTGGATTTTCTTCGCTGCGCGGAATATATCGTTTTCCGTATCGATTCGGATGCCGGCCAACACCTCAGCTTCGGGAATGTTGGGCGTTACCAAGGAACACAGCGGAATGCATTTTTTCACCAGAATCTGCACGGCACGTTCATCCAGCAACCGGTCTCCGCCCTTTGAAACCATGACAGGATCGATAACCCAAAACGGGACTGCATATTGACGTACGGAATCCGCAACCGTCTCGACAATATCCGCATTCAGCAACATTCCCGTTTTTATTCCGTCCGATCCAATATCCTCCAAAACCGCTTCCAGTTGAAGCCGGACAAACTGTGCAGGAAGTCCGTGGATCCCCGAAATGCGCACGGTATTTTGCGCGGTGATTGCCGTGACCACGGACATGCCGTATACACCAAAGGCCGTGAATACCTTTAAATCGGCCTGGATGCCGGCACCTCCTCCCGAATCGGATCCGGCAATGGTCAATGCTCGTCTCATGGATGACATTCCAGAATGGAAAAGGCAGAGCATCAACTCTGCCTCAAATACGTTACACATACGACATGATGGGAGCAGCCACTATTCGGCGACAATGGCCTCCGTAGGACATACTTCTACACATGCACCGCAATCCGTACATTTTGCGGGATCGATCACGTTTTTTTCTTCGCCTTCGCTGATGGCCTCGACCGGACATTCCGAGGTGCAAGCACCGCATACAATGCATTCATCCGTAATTCGATGAGCCACAATGACCTCCGAAATTGGTTCTGGTTGTGCGTGGATACATCAACCCATACAAAAATAAAATTTTTCGATGTATAATTTATAGAAAAAAACTGTGAAAGTCAACTGTTATAACCGGTGCGCCGCAATGAACGCCTCGGTAACCGGTTGGACTTGAAACCGTCCTTTTTGGCCGTCGTTTGATGCAACAATCGCTACAGAATTTTTGCTGTACCGAGCAGTGATGCCTGCTGCAAGCTGAACATCCGATTCTCCCCGAATGCCATCGGCCAAAACCACCGGTCCTTTTTCATCCTCGGGAAAAAACATCCATTTTCCCACTCGATGGGTTGCCAACGACAGGTTGTCCTTTTCTTCACGTCCTGCAATGATCCACAACCGCCCATCAATCCAAAAATGCCGCCCAAGCCTGCAGAGGTTCATCACCTCGGGTGTCAGGTTTAGCTGTCCGCGGAACCGGATGAAGGCCTTGATCCGCTTCGCATAGAAGGGATCGGTGAGAATGCATCCCCCTGCCGGTTGAAAATAATCGGTCAGGCCAAACTGCAACGCGAGTGCCTCCTGCGGTTTTCGTCCCCGTCCGCTGATGGCATAGAGTTTTTCGCGGTCGATCCAACCGTTTTCTTCCGGTACGGTGACCGGCAGCAATTTCGCAGAAAGCGGTCGCAGAATCAGACGCCTGAGATCCGCCAGTTTTTCGATGTGAAAAAGCGTCGGACGGTTCTGCGACATGGGTCTTTGACCCACGACTTCGCCGGTCACCACGAACCGGGCATCGATTTCTTCCATCCACTTCTTGGCCTTCTGGAGCATGAACAAATGGCAGTCGATGCAGGGATTGACGGAAGATCCGAAACCGTGAGCGGGATTGCGCAACACATCCATGTACGGTTCGGTAATGTCCAAGACATGCAGGGGAATGCCCATCGGACGCAACAATTCTCCCAGCGCTGTCTTGCGGTCGATTCCCGTGGAAAAATTGAATGAAAACGAACAATGCAATCCCTGAACGTCTATCCCCTGATCCCGCACGATCTTCGCGGACAGCAGGCTGTCCAGACCAGAGGAAACCAAGGCCACCGCTTTGATGTCCATTTACATCCCGAATTCTTCTTTCATGCTCCGGCTCATCCGCTCGGGTGTCCACGGCGGTTCCCAAACCAGTTCCACATCCACGTTTCCGACATCCTTCATTTTTTGAACCGTGCTTCGCACATTCTCCTGAAGAAAACCGGCCAATGGACAATGCGGTGTCGTCAGGGTCATCAGGATTTTTATGCCGCTTTCCCCAATTTGAATATCGTACACCAGCCCCAGATCCACGATGTTGATCGGTATTTCCGGATCGTACACGTCCTTCAGTACTGCAAGCACTTTTTCCTTCGTCACCATGGGATGTTTACTCCCGATTGCCCATCGCCGTGTGGGGCGGATCCTGTCACAGTTCTTTATCGTCCAGCACGACATCCTCGACGTGATGCCGCCTCGGCCTATCGATACGATCAACGGTCAGATGCAGCATCTTGATAAAAATTCCGCTGAACCGTTCGACGTTTTTGATGATGTAATCCTGAAGTCCTGCCAACGTACCAGGAATGCTCATGCCGTAGGGATAAATCAGCTTCATCTTGACGAGGTACCCGTCAAGCGTCGTGTCGATGGCCATTTTCCGAATCCGTATTCTGGGTTCGTATTCTCCAACGCAATGGATAATCATCTGTGCCAAGGCGGCTTCCGAAATCGATAGTTTTCCACGCGAACTGAACGGAGGCTGAACAATGGTTTTTTCAACCACCTTGGTCTTCCAGAACAGATACGGATGGTTTTTGATGAAGAGCCGAAACGAATCCAGAATGCGGTGGGATGGATCCTTTTTCACTTCGATCAACGGCACGGGGATGACGTGTTTGTCTTCGGTGCGCCGAATTTCCTTGGCTTGTGCGATTTCATCCTGGGACGACACGTCCTCGATGTAAATGATCTGATCCGGATATGGAAGGTTCAACTGGTCCGTGATGTGCGCCACCATCTTTTCCGAAGTCCCGATTATCATGATGGATTTGAATTTTTCTTTTTTCAGGGCATCGCGAATTTCCTGGGCATATTCCTCATCGTCAAAAATGGCGCGTTTGATGGCCGTTACCCGGTTCTTCTCCCTTTTCGCCGATTTTCCGGCCAGGATCTGGGATTCCCGGATGAGCAATCCGTCGTCGATGATCAGATTGATGTCGTATTTTTCTGCGACCAACCTTGCCCGGAAGCTTTTTCCGGTTCCGCTGTCTCCAATGAGTGCGTACACTCGGACTTTCTTGAACTTGGATTGAAAAGGCAACAGTATTTTTGTAATGGGTTCCATTTTGCATCACAACCGCTTATTGTTGAACGGCGGAAGGAATTGAAACCGTGGCCATTTGCCTGATCAATTCGAAGCCTTTCTCTGGGGAAGAAAGATCCTGTACACCGTTCAGCACATTCCCGTGAACAGACAGGATCGTGATCCCGTGGTATTGTGTTTTGACGGCAAATACGATCGGTTGAGGAAGGGCCGTGGTGAGAAACTGTCCACTGGACTCCTGATAAAAAGTCCTTAGTTTTTTCAACCCTTCTTCCGCCGATGCTGCATCGGAAAACAGAATGGTAAAACCGGTCGCTTCCTCATTACCCAATTTGTATTTGGCCTCCACTCCCTGCGGCAAAAAAGCCTGGTTGAGCATTTCTTTTGCATAATACCGCAGGGTTTGGGGCACCTGATTGGACTCGGGAAGGAACGACACCACACTCGGGAAAACAGGTGGTGCCGTGATTCGATCGACGATTTGAACCACGACGGTGCGGATGGCCTGACGGCATTTTTCGGACTCGTCGCTGGATTTGATTTCGATCACGTACTGGCCCTTCAGGCATTTTAAGCCGAAATCGGAGACAAACGCCTCGGTTCCGATTTTCTCATATTGGTAACCGGGATAGCGGTAACTGGAATACAAACCGAACGCGTTTTCGGAAGTACCCATGTCGTAAATATCCACCGTAAAAAAGGTATCTTCGGGAGCGCCCCAGAAATACGTCAGGCTGGCCAATTCCTTGAAATTGTATGAAAGGTACAATTCCGCTTCGCCGTCGATGTACTCGTAAAGGTTGTTCGGTAAAAAATGTTTTGGCTTGCCTTGCCAGCTCCAGCCTTTGGTAAATCCTGCGCCCGGGAACAGCTGATCCAATCCCGCTTTCGGCTGTTCGCACGATATCCCAACCAGCGCCGAAAAAACGGCGATGAACATCCATTTTTTAAACACGTCTTCTCTCCTATGCAAAGAGTTTCAGAGCTTTGGACATTTTTGCGTGAATGTCCAATCCATGAGAGCACCTGACCGAACAGGTCCGGCAACTCACACAAGGCGTCGGGCGCGATGCCTCCGGAATCGAACAATACGCACCGAAGGCCAATTCCGGATCCCCATACCCTTCATGGTACATGACCGATCGGTTGACATCCTGGACGTCCACACCCTGGGGGCACTGATCCTGACAGCGGTTGCACATTCGGCAGTAGGTCTTGTCGATCGATTGCCCGTACCGGTACAGCGTTTTTCTGTCCAACCATCCCATGGCGGAACCCATGACCTGTACATCCTCCGACAGTTGATCGTAATTGACCATGCTTGGAATGGCCATGGTTACTCCCTTGTTCTGTAAAACCCATTTCAGTGCAGCCTGATGGGGACTCAGATTGCCCATGTTGGCATCGGCGTAACCGCCTGCCTGTGTTTTCATGGCGACAATGCCTATTCCCGTTTTGGCCGCTGCTTCGATGGCCGCGGTCAATTCCGGTGGCGATTGGAAATTGTAACTGACCAGAATCGTGTCGTAGAAGTTCATCGGTGTCGCGGCTTTGACCAATTCGGTTTGGTTTCTGTGGGTCGTAAATCCGATAAATCTGGCTTTCCCCTCTTTTTTCACTTTGGTGAGGATCTCCATCGTGTCGGGATGCTGGATGCTTTCCACCGTGGTCAGTGAATGGGCCTGGATCACGTCCACACAGTCGACGCGGAGTGCTTTCAAACTGTCGTCAACCAGCCTCAGCATGTTCTGCAATGTGTTCGGCTTGAATTTGGTAGCAATGAAGGTTTCTTTGCGCCTCGTTTTAAGCACATTTCCGATGATCGTTTCGCTCTGGCCGTCCAAGTAACCACGTGCCGTATCGATGTAATTGATGCCAAGATCCAGTGCCCTATGAATCACCGCCTCGTCCCTTGTGCGCATGGCTCCGTAGCCGATGGTGGTTACTTTCAGACCTGTTTTTCCCAGAATACGGTATTCAGGCGTAACCCTCTTTTCAACCGGTTTTCCGGGTGGAGGTGTAGGTGTATCGGTTTGTGCAAGGCGAAACAACGGAACGGATAAACCCGCAGCAGCCATCGATTTCGCCGTTCCGGTTAGAAATTCTCTGCGATGCATGGATTTTGACGGCATAAACATCCTTTCGATTTCAACAAAGGTAACCGGAACCCGTGAACCCGTAACTCCTTGGCGCACCGGTCCGGTGATAAGCGTTGGATTCGCTGAATCGTATGAATTTAAACAAACAGGGTTGCAGCTCTTCTCATTTTGCCATGAATGTTCAGTCCGTAAGCACACTGGACCGAACACGATTCACACGTTTGGCAAGCCGAGGGTCTGGATTTGCTAGGAATTGATTGGTAGGCCGTCATGGCCAGGGCAGCGTCCCGATACCCTTCGTGGTACATGATTGAGCGGTTGACATCCTGAACATCCACGCCCTTCGGACAGAGGCCGCTGCATTTGCCGCACATCCGACAATAGGTCTTGTCGATTGCCTGGCTGTAGCGGTACAGCGTTTTTCTGTCCATCCATCCCATTTTTGAACCCATCACCTGGATATCTTCGCTCAACTGGTCGTAATTGACCATACTCGGTATGGTGTTGGCAATGCCTTTGTTTTGCAGCACCCACTTTAACGCGGCCTGATGCGGGCTCAACTCCCCCATCTTTGTGTCGGTATATCCTCCGGCTTGTGTTTTCATGGCCACAATTCCGATACCGGCTTTGGCAGCATCCTCGATGGCCGTGGTGAGTTCGGGGGAGGACTTAAAATTGTAAGCGACCAGAATGGTGTCGTAGAACTTCATGGAAATCGCCGCCTTGACCAATTCTGTCATGTTTTTATGCGTTGTGAATCCGACGAAACGGGCTTTTCCTTCTTTCTTCACTTTTCGAAGGGCTTCGAGAATGGATTCGTCCTTCAGTTGTTCGACGGTGTCCAACCCATGGGCCTGGATCACGTCCACGTAATCCATCTGAAGGGATTTCAGGCTGGTCTCTACGGATTTCAGAATGTCTTCGGTTGAGGCGGGCACAAATTTTGTCGCGACAAAGACCTCTTTCCGCCTTGTTTTCATGACATTCCCCACCGTTACTTCATTTTGCCCGCCCATGTAAACACGCGCCGTATCGATATAATTGATGCCGAGATCCAGTGCGCGGTGGATGATGGCTTCATCGCGAGTGCGCATGGCTCCATAGGACACCGTAGTGACTTTGAGGCCGGTTTTACCCAGAACACGGAATTCCGGTTGCGCTTTCTTGTCGGCTTGCTCTTTGGAAGTGCCAGCAGGTTTTTCGTCCTGTGCAAAGCGGACCGTTGTTCCGGCAAAGCCTGCGACGACCACGGTTTTGGCGGACTTGGATAAGAATTCTCGTCGAAACATTTTCCTAATAGACATACATCACCTCAATTTTGGAAATGGATTTCATCGCATGCGACGG
>Ga0315277_10013064_pt1 | contig 10366 bp, 13 predicted proteins | sample YL17G05_15_MG_FD_203695 | JGI IMG/M metagenome (GOLD analysis project Ga0315277, IMG submission 203695) | Sediment microbial communities from Yellowstone Lake, YNP, Wyoming, USA - YL17G05_15 | ecosystem: Environmental > Aquatic > Freshwater > Lake > Sediment | place: USA: Wyoming | collected...
GGCCATTGCAAAATCTACACGAAACAACCATTTAGTACGAGCAATGGATCAGATTCTCGATGAAGCTGCGCGTTTACAATATATGGACTTTAGTAATCGCAACGGTATTGATGCATGGCCAATCGATCATGGGCGAATCATTGATGCACTCAAGACACGTAACAAGAAGCAAGCAGCAATAGCTGTTGAAGAAGGATTAATATGGACTCGTGACAGAATGCTAAGTTTTGGATTATATGGAATATGATGCGTCAATTTAACTGATCATGATCAAAATAATCTTGTTTATGTTTTTGGTTCAGCAGTGCGAAGGTCTGTATCGGCCCTTAGGAAAGTTGAAGTCTACTTACTTTTGAAAGGGGTGACAAGAAAACCTCCAATGGGTTTTGATTTGTTACTACACTAACACAATCCAAAGGAGGCCTGCGATGAGAGGAAATCTTGAAATTGGGTAAATTGTCAACCGTTGGGCATCTGAATGTGAGTAGCCCGTCTGCGCAATCCGATCTTTTTGGTAATGGCATCCTGCAAGCAGGAGCGGTAGCCAGCTGGCCATAGTATGGCACTGGCACGCGCCAACCAGGATTGTGGCACGATCGTCGAGCGTTTCATCGAAGTAACGGATCTGAAGATCTCAAAGGACAAAAGCTGGGTGATCGCCGCGCGTACTACCAAGTCTTAAATTTCTTCCGGAGGCGTAGTAATCGCGGCGGGATCTTGGGGCAACCAGATAGCGAAAATGGCTGGTGTGGAAATGCCAATCTCGCCCTGTAAAGGCACCCTGGCAATTACAGTCCTGGTAGCCGAGAATTTATTCCGTTGTAAGGCCATGCCCTCAACAGATTACTTAGACACGGTACGCAGCGACAATACCAATAGCATTGTGGTAGCTACTAATCTCCAGCAGGAAAAGAACTGTAATTTTCTCTTGGGCAGTAGTCGTCAATTTGTCGGTTTCGACTCAATAGTGGATCTCAACGTGATATCAATGGTTTTGTCGCGTACCTTGCGCTTCTTCCCCTTCATTGCCAGGATCACAGTCTTACGCGCATGGGTGGGCTTCCGCCTATCCTCGCCTGATCTGTTGCCGATCATATTACCTGTCGAGTCGATCGATGGAATGTATATTGCTGCAAGACACGAAGGCATCGGCATAACTGAAACACCTATCAAAGGGAAGTTAATCAGCCAGCTTATAACCGGACAGCAGCCCGAGATACCATCGGACGAATTAATGTTATCGCGTTGTCAGCAAGTAGTGTAATTATTTAAGAATTATAAGGAGAATAATCATGGAGAAAAAGTATAAAGGTGTTTTTGCGGTTACCTGCACACCATTTGATGCGAATGGCAATTTTGACGAAATTGCTATGAGGCAGCATATTCGCTTCCTCGTCGATGATTGTGGCATACACAGCATCATCTCAACTGGAAGCACCGGAGAATTTGCTTTTTTAAATGAACAAGAGCGCTTACGAGTCATGGATGTAACGCTTGATGAAGTGAACAAGAAAGTGCCAGTTTATGTAGGTACAGCTGCCTGTTCGACCTATGAGACCATCAAATACACCCAACAAGCTCAGCAAGCTAATGCTGATGGCGTGATGGTGGTCTCGCCGTTTTACGGTCATCTTGATCAAGAGGAACTGTTCTACCATTTCTCTACCGTGGCACAAAACATCGATATCCCTATTATCATTTATAACAACCCCGGAACATCTGGCTCGGATATCCTTGCTCCCACCGTCGCACGATTATCTCAGTTCAAAAATATTGGCGCGATCAAGGAGAGCACAGGTATAATGCAGCGGGTAGCTGAAATTACACGCCTGTGCGGCGACCAAATAGAAGTGCTGTGCGGATGCGACACTCTGGTGCTCGAGATGTTCCTAATGGGTATAGAGGGTTGGGTGGCAGCTCCCGCAAATGTGATTGGAAAGCAGTGTGTGGAGCTATATAAACTAGCCGTAGAACAAAAGGATTTCGAAAGAGCCAGGGAATTGTATTTCAAGTTGCTTCCCTTGACAGACCTTTTCGAATCCTCAGGCAAATATGTACAGCTTGCTAAGGCCGGTCTGGAGATGATAGGCCGCCCTATTGGCGAGCCGCGAAAGCCCTTGTTACCCCCAGATCCGGGTCTTTGCTGGACCCTAAAAAGCATTTTAGACACAATCCTGTGATATTTGATCGATTTTCCAACACAGCTTTTGAAGTTGAATTGATTGAGGACCTAAGAATTCAACCATAATGAGTGAGAGTTGAAGATCAAGATGAAAACGGTTGGTGAATTACGGGATTATTTCGTCTACGAACCACAGGATATCGTATTGCACGATAATGCAAAAATGAACGCACTGCTTGACATTGTCGGTGTCCGATAGGTATTATTTTTTTACCTGGATATCTGTGAGGTGAGGATTAATCGAGTGTCTGGAAATTAGTATCTCCAACGCTGCGGGGTAAGGCCATAGATAACCAAAATACTCCATTACATGACGACCGCTTGGTGAGGTTGGTTTGGGGATTAATTAACAGTTATACGTAAAAAAAAACGAGCATATATTTTTTTAGTAGATAAACTATGAATGGATATGCTGGTAAGCTGGACCGTGTGGACTTAGGAAAATGGAAAACACATGTTGAGGAAACCTCAGAAGATATCAGTCGCATGTATCTGGGGGGTACTGGTTATGCTGCAAGGATCATATATGATCAGCTAGCTATAGGAATAGATCCACTTAGCCCTAAGAACATCTTGATGCTAGCAATTGGACCACTCAGTCTAAGCCGAGTGCCTAGCAGGGATTCACTCATGTTGTGCTTTAAGTCACATCTGACTGGAGTTTGGGGAGAACACGCGTGGGTTGCGATTTCGGTCCAGATGTGAAGAAGGCTGGTTTCGACCACATAATAAACAAAAATAGATCTCCTGATCCAGTGATGATGGTTATCCGCGAGGGAGAGATCGAATTCCGTGAAGCTAGACACCTGTTGGGGATGACCGTATCGGAGAAGACTGCTGCAATTCGCCACGAACTAAACGATAAACTTTACACTCTGCTGTATATAGATCCCGCCTGTGAGAACTTGGTGAAGATTTTCTTGGTGATGAGCGAGGATCGCGCTGCTGGTTGATGTGGTGGTAGAGCAGTTTGGGGATCAAAGAACTTGATCACTGTGGCTGTAATCGACAATGAGAGAATCGATGTAGGTGAACCGCAGAAATTAAAAATATACCTCAAGCAATTATACGACGAGACTAATGCAAATCCCTATTTCATGGGGCTTGAGAAGACCGGAACCATTGGCGACATACCCAGCAACGACGATGGCGGTGATTGGCCGACCAAGAACTGGAGATCCATTTCATGGGGTAAGGGGTCGGAATTGTTCGATCATTTCAAGGTAGAGAATTTTATTAAAGGATCTGACTGTTACTAGGTGTGTACAATGGCTTACGCGCATGAAGTACATGTAAAGAATGATCCCTACCAAACACCAAACGCCATGGAGCCAAGTACGAGTCTCTATCTTGCTTTATGGCTTACGGGTTGAATGAAAGCATGGACGTGGCTGTGCTTAGCACTTACCTGGCAATGAACTCGGTTTAGACACCATATCGACCGCGGTGATGATTGCTTTTACCATGGATTGTTTCGATCAAGTACTGCTTTTACCGGAGCAGATCGAGGATTTGGATATAACTTGGGACAATGCTGATGTGCTGCCCGTCCTAGTTAAACGCATAGCCCACCGAGAAGGTATTGGCGGCCTACTCGCCGAAGGAGTACGCACGGCTGCCAGGAAGATCGGACAGGATATAGAGGAGTTGGCAATCCATGTAAAAGGATTGGAAAGCCCTCCGCATGACACCTGCTCGGGGAGGGCATTAGGTGTCACCTATGAAACAAGCAACCGTGGTATGTGCCATATCCACCCCATAGTGGGTATGGCCTGGGACTGTGGTAAGCTAGTCTAGGGTATGATGAAATACAGTATGCTTGACCCAAACACAGTCGATTACTGGGATGAAGCTGGCAAGGGTTCGGTGGTTGCCATAGTGCAACATGGTTTAGCTCTGCCCAATATTGTTGGTACATTTAAGTTCTACATGTACTGCGATATCACCATGGATAATTGGGTTGAGATGATTGTTTACGTGACTAGCTGGGAGATAGACGGGGCTGAATTACTCAAGATAAGCGAGCGAGTAATTAACCTACAGCGGATGTTTAATGTATGTGAGGGAAGTACACCCAAAGATGACTTTCTTCCCACCCGGGTGATGACGATATCGGAGTTTGGGAAGTACAGCAGTGAAGAAATTTACGTAGCTCACGACTTTCAGGCCATAGTGTATAAGTATTATCAAGCGCACAACTGGGACCTAATCACCAGTCTTCTTACATCACAAAAAAGTGATGAACTGGGTCTATAAGTATTAATTGTGTATGCTTATCTATACAGGTATTCTATCGAGGATATAATTAGCTTGAAGGTACTGTTGCACCAACCATTTGTGACAGATAGAGCATCAGGCAGGAGACTTACCTGTATTTCAGCGGAAGCGCGCCAACTATTGGTATTGCACGGGCTATCGATGAGACCGAGTAACGTTGTAGAGCCTTACCGCTATCGGCAGAAATCTGGTATCTTTGTTCTTGGGTAAACTATGAACAGATTCTCATTAATGCTACATTGATTTGGCCATTCGAGAAGCATTTATCCTATCACAACTTGCCTCTCTTTCTGACTATCAAAGTTGCACTTAAGGGTTGAATCTATATATCATAATTATTCTAATAAAGGAGAAATATCCATGAGTTGGGCGAACATTGATAACATTACTGCAGGGGTCATCAATATGTTGCATGCAAATATGGAATTGAAATCTGGAGAAAATTTGTTAGTAATGACTGATATACCCCGCCAGATAGATTGGGAATTCGAGAATCCTTTACGTTTAGAGGAAATGCTAGAAAGAAATATATTGGCGCGTCTCGTAACTATGGTTGCTCGGGCTAATTTTCCCGAAAATAAAATTGATTTCTTTCCTTTCACAACACTCGGCGGTAATGGTGTGGAGCCCAATCAAGATTTGGCAGCCCGAATGTTGGAAGCAGATGTCATTCTTGCTATTACTAATTATTCTCTTTCACATACCAATGCGCGTAGTGCTGCAACTGCGGCTGGAGTACGGGTAGCGAGCATGCCAGGTTTTGAAGCATTTATGTTGGAGCCTAATGGGCCGATTGCTGTTGATGTCCAAAAAATCGCTGAGGATTGCCAAGCGTTTGCCTCTTGTCTCACACACGCCAGTGAAGCCTATTTGTCGACAGATTATGGGACCGAATTAACCTTTAGCCTCGAAGGCCGTTCTGGGATGATCGAGGATGGTCTTTTTGCTTCGAGTCCTGGTAAATGGGGGAACTTACCAGCCGGTGAGGTCTATGCAGTCCCTCTCGAAGGCACAGGTTTTGGAAAGTTGGTGGTTCCTGCAGGTTGGTATGAGCGGTTATCTGAAGAGTTAATATTCTATATTGAAGACGGTGAAGTGATCCGAATTCTCGGCGGTGGATCAATCGGTGATTGGCTCCGTCAAATGTTTAGTATAGAAAGTGATGACCTTCTTTATAAAGCTCGTCGTAACCTTGCCGAGTTAGGTATTGGTGCTAATCCAAATGCCCGCAGACCAGAAAATTCGCTTGAAGCAGAAAAAATTAAGGGCACGGTTCATATTGCTTTTGGGGATAATATACATATGGGAGGCAAAGTCGAAGCAGATTTTCATGAGGATTTTGTCCAACCCGAACCAAATTTATACCTTGATGGATCTCCCGTGATTCTCAAGGGGAAGTGGAAAATATAGAAGTGAAAAATATAATTTAAAATAAAAAGGGGATATCCTTGGATTTATTAAGATGATTTACTTGACGCTAATTGGTCAACCGAGTTATCTATGAGTAATTTCAGCTTTTGATAAATTACTTTCTCCTTCTTAAAGTATAGAACACTTCCGACCATGCTGACAAGTTTTGTAAGATAATGGCTTAAAGATATTCTGCTGGTATCCCTTCCACCGGCACAACAGAGGGATTGATATAACCGTTACCCCATTTTCACTTGAGATTGGTTGATAAGCATCCTACTGATTGGAATTAAGACCTTAACTCACCAATCATCGAATTCATTAAATACGATTTGGGTAACATATGCATTGTTTCCGAGATTCGTTTAAGATACTGGATTCGGAATAGTCCATCAAAATAAGGGAGTAAAGGGCATCTAAGGAATTTAATTAAATTTTTATCTACTGGAAGGTTATGTAGTTATTCGAATATACAAGGGATTTATTTTTACGGATAATTATCTACTATCGAACTATAAAGCAGTTATCGGAGAAAAGCGCGTTTTGTTGAATGAGTGTGGATATTCGATTTCTATCTGCGAAGAATTTACAACCCTCCATGACCGCGTCAAGAACCATACCAAACATCGACTCTGTAAATTTTAGAACCATTCGCAAAATTTTACCCTAAGGAATGAATTTCACATCCTAGCAATGGTATGGTTTTTTATATCCCCTTACCTGGAGATGTCTATTAATTAGGTTTACAATACACTAGAAGAAATACTATAGCTCCCAAAAACAGTCGTTGATCAGTTGGGAAAATTGAAGGTGGTTTTCTATCCTGATCTACTCGTTATCGATGATAGTATGGCCATCTATCTTAGTAACAATACAGGCTTCCGCAATAATATTCAAGCATCCCCTAATATCTTACACTTAGTTGTTCTTCCAAAACTTAAGCGATTCGCTAACACGATACATGAGGAAGGACTGCCTTTATACTCACATTCTCATGGAAATAATCAGTCAATGATGGATAATTGAATTAAAATAATGAAAATTGATGGAAAATACTCGTTTGAAGATAGAATCATCCCGGTGGAAAAGTACCAGGAATTCTACGGAGGCAGTGTCATCATTTTTGGATATTTGGAAACACACAAGTTAGCAACATTATTACCTAAAGATGTTTACCAATAGACCAGCAAATTTATTAAGATCAGGGAAGATTTGGGAATATTCACTATTAGTTGGGGAAATCCTATTCCGTTGGTGTAACATTCTTTCTGATTATATGAAAACGCTGCTCCCCTGCTAAACTATGGTTAGCCGATAACTATCCAAGTGAAGCGAGAAAGGAGCAGCTGAAATAAACTATACCATAGGATGTGATGCACACAAACATTTTTCACAATTTGCGATTAATGAAGAAGAAAGCAAACAGCTCAAGCAGGTACGCGTGGAGCATCAAGCAGGTGTAATCCAAGAATTGCTAAGTGAGTTTCCTGAAGGAACAGCCGTAGCACTTGAAAGTATTGGAAATTGGTATTGGATTGTAGATGAAATTGAAACAGCTGGTTGCAAGCCTCTGATGGCACATGCAGCCAAAGCAAAGGTGATGATGGGCAATGTGAACAAAACAGACAAATTGGATGCACGAGGTTTAGCTACTTTATTACGCAATGGGACCTTGCCAACTGTCTGGATCGCTCCAGCCGAGATACGGGATGAGCGCGAGCTACCCAGAACCAGAATGGCATTGTGCAAGATGCGAGTATCGCTCAAGAACCGGATCCATGCCACATTGGCAAAGTACAACCTTTCTGTTGAAGGTGAAGAAGGCAGCAGTGATATCTTTACCAAAAGATTTTCATTAAGGCTGGAACAGAAACTGCAAGCACTACCTGCTGAAACCCAAAAATGCGTTCATCAAGAATTAGAACTCCTGGAGGAATTACAAACACAGATAAGTATTATGGAAGGGCGGATTCGCGAGCGCATTCCGGTTACACCAGTCATTGAGTTGCTAAAAAGTCTTCCTGGGGTAGGAGATATCGTAAGTATTGTGATCAATCTTGAGATTGGTTCGATCGAACGCTTCTCGAGTGCTGAGCAATTAGCCAGCTATGCAGGGACTGTTCCAACGGTAAAAAGCAGTGGTGCAAGGTCTCGCTATGGTCATTTACCCAAGCAATCCAACCATTACCTGAAATGGGCTTTTACAGAAGCCGCTAATGCCGTATCTCGGTATCGGAATTATCCCAGTTGGCGGCATAAACACGTTATTCGACTTTATGAACGCGTACGACATCAAAAAGGACACTCCATTGCGGTTGGTGCTGTGGCCCGTCACCTGGCTGAGGCGGCATTTTGGATGCTGACGAAAAAATAGATCTATCAGGAGCCAGTCACGAAGAAGGTCTTGCCAAAGCAAGAGTAAGCGCGTCCAATTTACTGTATCCAAGTAGATACGTTTTCTGATTGCGACACTCTTGCTGAACATACTCTTGCTGCTAAGACAGCGAATAGATGTATCCGGTAGGACCGGATTGAGTTAATTAAGACTTTCCTTAAAAGGATTGATTGTGATTTTTCAAAATGGAGATTGATCGTTACTCTTGACAAAAACAGCGTTTTTATATATGTAAATTTGAGACGGGTAAATACTTGCAGAATCCCGAAAAGAAAAGACAAGCATACAACTGATGATGAAACCTTCACTCAGTTATCACTAGGTATTGCAGACGTAATGTATGAAAATCCTATATGTCCTGCAATATTATCTATTTTGTAAAGGACGTATTCGAAACAATAATGAAAAAAAGTGAAAGGCTAGATTTCAATGGGTAAATGATCGGATATCTGCGTATCCGCTTTCTGTTACGATCACATCTGGTACGATGCTTGGGAACAACCTGTCAAGGTTAGCTGAAACCTGAACCAATACAGTATCGTCCCCCGGATCGACTGAAATCCCCGTTACCACCGCATTCACACCATACCGGCTCAGGTAACCATTATTCATGCTGGCAAAGTTTTGGGCGTTGGCCCAGGTTTTGCTTGTCGGCTGTAAGTCTCCGGTCTCTTCGAACACCTGCTGGCTGATTTCCACAGCAGCCGCCAAAGCTGCTGCATCAGCTGCCTTAGCGACCTCTGCCCGGGCATAGAAATATCGCCCCAGCTCAATACTAAGCGCCATAATCGGGATCATAATAATCCCAAAAAATCCCGTCCAAAAAGTCAACGAGTAACCACGTCGATCATTCAGGATTTTCATCACCATCCCTCCTGACGGAACGTAGCCTCCGCTGAGACTGGAAAACTGCCCGGCAGCCCAGGCACCAGCGTTCCCAAGAAACTTGGGATGCTTCCAGTAACGCGCACAGTTAAGATGCTTCCTGCTACCCCGCCCGGTGAAAGGATGGCAACGCTGGCTTGCTTCACAATGGGATCACCATTGATAGCGCTGCTGGCTGCGTTCATGGCGTAACAGGCGCTGCACTGCTGGGCTACGCTGCCCATGCGCGCCCCGTGCCGGGCGGCAGCCTGTACTGCCTGCTGGCCATACACGACCATACCAAGGTTCACGGTGGCTAGCATGACCAGGATGGCAATCGGGAAAGTGATCGCTGCTTCCAGGGTTTCAATCGCTCTGCGAGCTTTCAAGAATCGCATACTTACCTCCTTATACAAAGGTTGAAAGGCAGGGCAGGTTCACAAATAGCCCTGCCTCTCATGTTTAAATTCTGCCAGCGACATCTTGCACGACCTGGGCAATCTTTTGGCCCAGGATCTGGTACGCCCCATAGGCGACCAGGACGACAACCGCGATGATCACAGCCACTTCGGCAGTCTCGATCGCTGCAGTATCTTTTAGAAAACGCACAGCCCTCACCTCCTTTCGCATAAGATGAATGTATTCAACGAACGGCTGACAGCCACAACCAGCCAGCCATTCCCAGGGTTATGGCAACGGAATAGGGAATGGTTTTCTTCCTGGCGATCAAGCCAAACAACCCCTGGATGCCACCGGCCAAGACAATAGGAATGAATAACAACCCATTTCCGAACAGGAGTACCAGGGAGATGATGAGCTTGGCATCTGCACCGCCGGCGACGTCAATCTCCCACAGTGCCCAGGTGGCAAAAATCACCAGGAGGGCATAAGTGCTTTCTGAGGTGCCGGGAATGGACAGTGCCAAGATAGTCACAAGGCAAGCCAGTGGAATGTGCCACATTGGCCATGGTAAATCCGAAATCAAGATTAGAACAACGACCAATACCACCACTGGCCATTCACCTTGGAATAACCTCCAGAGGGCAGAGATAATCAACGGCGGAATGGTCAACAAAGCCGGCACCTGCCGGGAGCGCAAATCAAACACTACACAGGCTACCAGCCAGGCAAGCAGAAGGAGAAGGAGTATCACCTGGATTGGCGAGAATGAAAGAGGCATATGTCCAATATCTCAGGAATGACTCGGGGGGTGGTCAAGCACAGTGGATTGAGGATCA
>Ga0315277_10013066_pt1 | contig 10365 bp, 17 predicted proteins | sample YL17G05_15_MG_FD_203695 | JGI IMG/M metagenome (GOLD analysis project Ga0315277, IMG submission 203695) | Sediment microbial communities from Yellowstone Lake, YNP, Wyoming, USA - YL17G05_15 | ecosystem: Environmental > Aquatic > Freshwater > Lake > Sediment | place: USA: Wyoming | collected...
AAGATACACGGGCTGACCAAGAACTGCATTCTCATCACCCACTAGTGGGTTAGTTCTTTTAAATATCATGAAAACTCCCAGATTCATTAAAAAGAATTATGTAGACGCAGGGGAATACTTAACTAAGACCAAAAAGAAAAACCTTGATAAATACGAGACAAATATCTTATTGATTGTGACCTCAATGGGGCGATAAAGAATGGTTACAATCGAGCAATTTTTGAACTCATTCAGAAGTAAGAATACGCAGACCGGGTATCTAATATCATTGACTCAGTTTTTCGATGTTGTAGGAATCCCACCATCAAATTACTTCACGAAAGGACGCAGATATGAGGATGATGTGATTGTTTTCTTAAATTATTTAGAAAAGAAGGGAATGACCTCTAAATCAATCCAATGCAAACTCGGTGCAGTACGATCCTATCTATTAGAGAATGAGGTAGAACTACCAAGAAGATTTTGGAAACGGTTACATATCTCTGGACAAACAGTAACCCAGGACAGGTTATTTACAAAAGAAGAACTAAAACAGATTTTCAATCATCTTGATATCGTTGGACGTGCAGTTGCTCAGGTACAACTTTCAACAGGTTTGAGGATAGAAGATGTTCTGCTGATTAAACTCAGTGATATGCACCTGGAAAAGAACCCTGCACGGTTCAATTACTTCAATCATAAGATAAGGAAAAATTGCGTTGCGTTCTTGACTTCCGAATGCAAGACAACGATCCAAGAATGGTTAAAGGTCAGAGAGAGTTGGTGTGTGAAACATCTCTGGTTGAATAGTGTGTACCGTGGTTTAACTGATTTGGGTTTTGAAGAGTACATGGAAGAGAAAAAATTAAACAATCTCCTTTTCACTTTTAAAAAAGGTATGATATATCATCGATGGTGGAAAGCTCTAGATTGTGCAAATCTGAATCAACGTGATCCTACCACTCATCGACGATTACTGCACACACATACATTTCGACAGTATTTGAAATCCTGGGGAGGAACATTACTACAGGAATCTGTTGTGGAATGTTTGCTGGGGCATACACGAGGAATCACCGATGTACGAACCATTTACAATAGATATGGTTCTGATTGTGAGGAATCATTAGCAAAAGATTTCCAGAAGATTGAACACCTCCTTTCGTTAGGGATGAGTGATATTCACTCGGAAACAGAGATGGAGAAGTTGAAGAAACTCATCTATGACCAACAGAAAATAATCGATGATTTGGTAAGAAAAGACCTGGAAAGGAACTATATGGAATTCCAACGTCATTCCTTTGAATCCATAGTACCTAAAAACAAGAAACCATTATCGTGATGTGATCTAATTTGATATTTTATTATTATCTATCGAAAAGTATAAAAGCATAATATAATATTACGCTGCTAATCCTGTTGATACTTGAGGAGAAAAAATCAGTATCTTTTTCATGGTGATTATTATGAGAGAGTATAATAAAGAAATATTTGAAATAGAAGCGAACGACGATCTTTTTTCTGAAGGAAAAATAGGAGAAGACTTTCTCCTTGAAATACTGAAATGGGGGATGCAATAAATGAAAGACGGATATATTCAGTTTAAAATCGAGGAACTCGTGCAAAAATACGAACAACTGCAACATCAAATAAATCTTCTAGAAATAGATTTGAAACAGTGTAATAATACACAAAAACAGTGCGATAAACAGATCAAACGAGCGGTAACAATTCCAGAAGATTTTTACGAGGAATTGACAAAAAAAGGGATAGATAAACTAGATTATGAGTTTTCTAAAAAACTGAACCCAATTCTAGTTGATATGAAACATTATACTAACGACATTCAGAACAATCATTTGAAAATTCATCGAGAAGAAAGGGAGTCGATTCGTAAAATACTACATAATTATAGAATCGGTATCAATCACACAAATGACCAATTTGAACGATTATGTGCGATTTTAAACAAAAAATTTCCAGAAAAAAAATTCAATGAATTAAAATTTGTCAGAATACAGGTAGGGATGGAATAATGGTAAAACAGGATTTTCAAAAATACCAGTATTCAGATTTAGTACACAGAGTAGAAAATGCAGAAAAGGAACTAGGATCGCTTGTCGTTAAAATCGCTGATCTTGAAATGAAGATGAAACAACTGGAACCATTACTTGATATGAAAAAAACGATTAAAGGAATCGTTCAAGAACAAACCGAAACAATCACAGACAGTGTAAAAGAGAAAGCAAAAACAATGATTAATTCCACCATTACAGAAAAACTTCATGAATTTGAAAGATTAAAAAACCAGATTGAAAGTGAAAAATTTCAAATTCAAAAAACCCTATCCACTAAAATAGATCAGACTGTTGATTTAGACCAACGTTTTTCCAACATATATGCAACTCTTGGAGTCATCTTATGTGGACCTATTGGAAAACTGCAGAAAGTTGCTAATGATCTCGAGATGGTGTACAATCTCAAAATTGTATATTCAAGGGTTGTACAGCCACCAATGAAACTCTATATTCAAGAAACTAAAAATGGATTCAACGAACAAGAGGTGGAATAAATGCCACTGAAACCATGTATAAGGAATCTACACAAGACCTACATGCACTTCGAAAAAGAAGATTGGAGCGAAACCTACGTTGATATCAACGGTAGAAGTCATCCACGACACCGCATTTATCAATGCGATTGTAGGGAAGAACATACACTTGATATCTACCAAAATATCTGGTTGTACTAGAGAGAGCGATGTTCATGGAAAAAAACGAATTTACAAAAGAAGATGCAGAAAAGATACTTCACGAAATGGTGGATGTAATGGAACAGTGTTATAAGATGATAGACGACATTCATACAATGGAAAATAAACTCAGAATAACACAAGGAAATTGTGCTTATGTTTTGAATACACTGGAAAAATTTGAACCGTTCAAAAGTGTTTTTGGCGATCACCTAAGAAAAATTCAGGAATCAAAATTAAAAAAATTCCGCAAAGCAGATGAGGATTTTATTAAGATGGAAAAAGAACACTTGAAGGAAATAGAGAAACAGTTCGGCACAGAAAATATACGCACTCAAGGATGGGTCGTCAGTGAAAATTCGTATGTATCAAAAGTATGGAATAAGAAAAGGGGCTGTCAGTATGCATTTAGGACAGAGATGACCAAAGAGAATGGTAAACTCAAATTCGAACATTCAAGTGAACCTCAGTGGTAGGGAATGGAGAATGAGATCATGACCGAAAAAAAAATTTTACCAATGACCGAATCAGAGTTTAACAAATGTGATGATACAATGAAACTTATTTTCACAAATAAATTTCTCAATATCCTATCGAGTATAGGAAAAACATTTCCTGATATAAAAGAATTTTATGAAATGGAAAAGAATGTTGAACTCAAAATCATGGAATATTTCAATACAGTAAATAAAGAAACGATTACAGCAAAACAACTCTGTCTTTTGATGTCTTATCATGCTCTTAAAACGGGTGACATTTACAATCTTTTGAAAGAAAGTGGTATCATCAAAAAGGAGATGAAATAATGTCGATAAGTGATGTTCTTGCGGATGCAATATCTGAGATAAGGGAATATCAAGATACCCCTGGTTACGAAGATATGGATTGGGAAATAGAAATTGTGGTAAGTTCGATGAATGCGCTCTTACAACACCTGATTGATGTTCCGATAGAACATCTCAGGAAATCAAATGATATTGGCAAAGGATGGGGTTGTGTTTGTGATAAATGTGATAAGGTCGAACAATACCTAGATGAAGAAAATGAATCATATGGAAAGGAGTATTTTGAAATGGAGGAAGCACATATAAAAGAAATCGAGAAACGATACGGCACTGAATATATAGGTCAACAGGGAAAGGTCGCTGACCCAACCTCTTATAGTTCCACTATTAGGACTGAGGAAGGAAAATGTATTTTTTTTACAACAGAAATGACTAAACTAAAAAATGGTAAACTGAAATTCAAACATATTGAAAGTTAATGGAAATGTATCACCATTCAGAAACAACGACTGTACATCGCAATATAAAAAAGACAAGCTGCAAGAACGAGCATATCTGATTATTGAAAGATTATTATTTGCTGTTTTTCCTCCGAGAAAACAAAAACCATTTAAATTAGTTATAATCTATCTATTATTATAAAAAGTGAGGCGAGAAAATGCCAGAATATTCGTCAATTTGTTTGAGAAAAGAATTCCTTCAACAGATAAAATCGGAGAGGGAGAAACGAGGGTTCTATTCAACAGCTGATTACATACGATACCTTTTCAGAAATGAATTATCCCGAATGGAAAAAAAATAGTTATCGGTGGGGGAGTTGACTTTGAATGGACTATGAATCGGTTTCACAATTCGAGGGGATGTTTGTTAAACTAATTTTTACCGATAATTTTCTTCTTGACGGTACAATAAAAAAAGTATACAAATCAAGTGCGGGTCCTGGCACTATTCTTTTTGAAAGTAAACAAGGAAAATCGTTGATAGAACTTTCTTATCTTAAATCCATCGTAGAAAAGACCAAGGATCACACTGACAGCCACAAGAGAATGTACGAAAAATACTACGGAATGGGGTGATTTCTGATGACTGACGAAGTTGTTACAAAAGATGATCTTGGTAAATTAGAGAAACGATTTGACAATTTACTAAAGATGACGAGGGAATCACAGAAAGTGAATACTATAAAATGTTATGGGGACGAAATATTAAATGAGATGGTAATCAAGACAGACATAAATTCCAAGATAATGTATCTTTATGATGAGAATTTGCACTATTATGATTCTGAATTCGCAGACGAAAAAGTAAAGGAACGAATAACTGAATTACTAGATGATAAATACTCAGATAGTAGAATAAAACAGACTACCAACTATATCAAGATAAAAACAGGGGAAGACCTCAGAAAATATGGACATAGGAACTGTATCTGTTTGAATAATGGTATTTTCGATCTCGATGCATGTGAATTGATTGAACCTGACAAGAACCAGTTCATATCCTTCAGATTGGATGTTGATTTTGTTAATCCAATCGATATGGAACCCTGGAATAATTACATCAATGGATTGATACACCAAAATGATATTCTCAAGTTACAAGAATGTATCGGTAATATTTTTACGAACCATTACATCACGAAAAAGGTAGTGTACCTTTATGGGAAACCTGATAGTGGTAAATCTACTTTCATCAAGATAATACAGAACTACCTTGGGAAAAATAACTATTCTACCCTCAGTTTGATGGATATTGAAAGGGAAGGATATCACATCGCAAACCTTTACAATAAACATGCAAACCTGAACAGTGAAACCGATTTCAAAATGGACTACAAGAATGTTACTGCGATAAAGAAACTCACAGGTGGAGACGAATTCACAGCTAGAATGATTTACAGAGAACCTTTTTCATTCACCAATACAGCAAAGATATTCCTTGGTGGTAATGGTATACCCTACATATCCAAAGTGAATGAAGATGATGCTTTTTTTGACAGATGGGAATTCATACCATTCTATCAACATTTCACAAAGGACGATACGATCGTAGACAGGTATTCAACCCCTGAAATGAAATCAATGATATTCAATTGGGGTATCGAAGGGTACACCCGATTAAAGAAAAACAACTGGGTGTTCTCTAATGCATATACAAGAAGTGATGCGATAAAATTATTTGAAACCTCAAAGACCACTAAGGATAGTTTTTATACATGGTTGATGGAACGATCTGAAGTGTTTATTGATATTGCGATAGGGACACCAGTTGAAGATTTGTTCAGGGATTGTAGGGTTTGGCATGTTGAAAGAGGATTGAACAGCTACCCAATAAACATCACTCAGTTCGGTATCGCAATGAAAGGACAGAAATTGATACCTATTGAGGATTACTATCCAATGGTGAATCAGAAGCAAAAACACGAGTACCGTGGGATACGGCTAAAGAAGTGATGGGGGTGATGGGACTGAATCTCTTATATTTAATATATTTTACTTACAGTTTTACATTAAATATAGGTGATATAGTTCCATTACCTTCATTCAATTATCTATCTGTAATAACAGAAGGAAACAATCATGTATAGATGGTGTAAATGTGGCAGGGAATACGACTACAATTGGGGAACCTACCCAAATTGTAGAGGTGCATCGTATAAGGTGATGTAAAATGGAAACTACTAATTACCCGTTAATTAATAGTTATAGTAAACTTAGTAAATTGCAGAAAACGATTTTGAAGTTTATGGACACTTATGGCGGACCAATACGTAGGACACGATTGACACGTAATATTGGTTTGTTACTAATGGAACAAAAAAAATCTGAACCATTTCCAACGGGTGGAAATGGTGAAAACGAAAGAACTCCATTATATGGGAATGGAACCTATATTGACAATTCTTTTGCTGTGGTATTCAATAACTCATTACATGCATTGATAAAAAGGGGATTGGTGAAAGGCAATTATCCTCATGATACTCGTTACAAATGGTATTATCAAAGGATACAGACAGTTGAATTAACAGATGAAGGTAAAAAAGTAGTAAAAGAAATATCTGTTAATAAAACAGGGGGGGTTGATTGAATGAAGACCAAACAAGAAATAGAACGATTCTACGAAATCAAAAAGCAGATTGAAGAATATCACTCGAAAGAGAATCAGATTGATTGTAGACCAATAGCAAACATTGCTAAAAGAAAACAAACGGTAGATGATTGGTTGAGGTAAATATATTATCAGTTTAGTAAAATCAGGTGTTTATTTCGTATGTCGAAACCAATAGCAATGAAACAAGGTTCCACAGATGACTTTCAGACTCCAGATTACGCTCTGAATATTCTCATTCCTTATTTGAAAAAAGAATGGACGATTTGGGAATGTGCATGTGGCAACGGAAACCTTGTAAAAGGATTGGAAAAACGAGGTTTTCAGGTGATAGGAAGCGATATTGTCAATGGTGTCGATTTCATTACTTCCACCGTCGGATCGTTTGATTGTATCGTCACAAATCCACCTTATTCGTTGAAAGATAAATTCCTGGAAAGGTGTTATTGTCTTGAGAAACCTTTTGCTTTATTGATACCGTTAACATCACTTGAAGGTCAATCACGCCAAAATCTTTTCAGGAAGCATGGGTTACAATTGATAATACCAAATAGGAGAATTGATTTTTATACACCCAGCGGTAAAAATTCGAGTTCGTGGTTTCAGAGCGCATGGTTTACAAGCGGATTGAATTTGATTAATGACATTAATTTCGTTGAAATAACCGACAAGAAAAAACTTGTTAATCTAAAGATTGTTGAAAAATGTAATGTGGATGATTGGTTATGAGTGGAAAATTCAGTAATTGCAGGAACAAAGAAATTACAACCATCAGTATTACTCATGAAACCAGAGAAACACTGAGACAATTACAGGAGAAATATCATTTGGAAGTGGATGATGCGATGAAACTATTGTTGTATATATATCAACACGTGGGAAAAGAGTATGATATATGTGTATCTGATACCGTTAACCCCTCTCCTCCCACTCTCGCTTAAATTCATTCCTTAAACAGAACATTCCAATGGATAATGATGAAGTAAATCATCAAATGAGATAGAAAATAAAAAGAGAAGGTGAAAGGGACTTTCAATCGGATGAAAGATTGGTTCAAAAGATGCATGAAATTACCTGGAAACATACAAAGAAATTTTTAGTATGGCTTGTTGGATTATTATCGGGTATGCTATTTCGAATGGTGATTGACAATTATTTTATCACGGATTTTTGACATGCCCGACCAAAGTAAATTTGAAAAGACAATCAAACTAGCTAAACGGTATGTAGCGTTGGGGATGAGTAAGAAGAGAGCATTGGAACATGCAAAACAAGAATTGAAAAATAGAAATTACACTTGAGTTCACACATACCCTAAGTGATTATCGAAAAAATAATAATAGATTAATAACCAGAAATTAAAATAAACCAGAAAATCGAGTATAGAGTAGGAAGTTTGAAAATCATTTGATTTCTTAGACTAAAAAGATTCGAAGGTGGTAGGGAAGGTGGTTGACCAACCGAATGAGGCGAGATTCACAACCAAGATTTGGTGCTTAAAATGCAATTCCAGATATTGGACAAACTCTCGAAAAACTTCAAGCAGACCTGCAATGTGTAAGGTATGCAAGAGTTCTCGTCTTATTCGTGTTGGTTTTAGAATTCTAATCCCACATGGATGAACCTCGTAATATTCATTTTGGACAATCTGACAGGACAAGAAAAAATCGTAAACAGATTTTTTACTTCTGAACAGGAAGCAAATCAATACTGTGCTGAAAACGATTTGATTTTTTCCAGAGTTATTTCCGAACAACAATATCATAATTTACTTTTACAAAAACAACAGGAGAGATTACTGAGACAACAGTATCGTGGATATCAACAACCTCAACAACCACGAACCATGACAACCATACAGGAAGCGGAACTAGAAGAACAACTAAGGATTCCAAAACCTCCGAAACCTGTTTTCATAAAAAATTATTATCCTGAACGAGCACCCAATATTAGATTTCAACCACTGTTTGTTTTGAGAGGGAAGGTGAAATAAAATGGTAGCCGAACCTGTAGTAAATCAACCTAGTACGAGTACAAACCAAATTAAAAAACTAAAATCCGAAATAGGGAGTTTGAAAGGGAGATTTGAGGAAATAAAAAAGCAAGTTGAACAAAAAACAAAGTATCTCAAATATGGTGCATCAGGAGAGATACCAGAAAAACCGTTTTACATTTTGATTAAGCGTAAAAGCGGAGATTGGTTCCTTTTTGGAAAATATAATACAGAACAAGAATACAAAGATGCAATCAATAAAATCAAGAGTGAAAAAGGAAGACGACATTCAAACGTCAGTGATTATTATGTGACTTTCTCGGAAAAAGAAGTGGAACGATTTCTGAAAGGTTCACGATACAAGGAAAAACAATACCATGAAAAAATCAAAAAAGAAATTTCCAGATTACCAACAACCCGCTGGTCTGAAAATGTACGGGAAGGTTTGAAGGTTCCAGAAGAAAAAACGATTTCAAAAGAAGTTGCAGAATACAGTGGCTATTCAGGTAAACCCTCTGGAATGATGCCACGAATGAGTGTTGGTGTATGGGGGAGCATATCACAACCACGAAAAACAAATTTACCTTCATTTGGCGCCCTAGGAAGAACAAGACAACCAACTAAAATCAAAAAAACGATTATCGATCACGATGAATTCAAAGAACTACTTGACCAAGGATATTCACGGGATGAACTTGAATCACAGGGAATTGTTGATAAATTTAGTCGATACTATCAGGAAAAATCTGTGTTTCCAGGTGCGGTAGCATACAAACCTGTTTCAATGAATCAAGTTTTTACACGTGTTACTCCGCCTAAAACACCATATCAGCGACGGGTTGAACGTGGGGAAAAATGGCAAGGATTCAGACCAATTCCAATACAGAACACAATGTTCAGACCTTTTACAATAGGAATGATTGACCCTGTGACTGGTGAAAGAACCACAACGTACAAACCACGGAAGTATTCCTTATGGTGACATCTACGGTCATACTCAACAAAATGAACAAAAAAGAACTCCGGCTAGTGATTGCACAATACGAGAAATTAACCGATAATCTCAGGTATCAAATTCTCTTATTGAAATATCAGGGTTTTCTCGAAATATCAACGCTTCAATTGAAAATACCAATTCAGGAAATTTTAAGGGAAGTTGACATTGAACTTGAACAAGATAATACTCCTGATATCATCGACCCAAATTTCAAAAGGAGGGATATCGCATATCAATGATTAGAGTCACCAAAATTAATTTCTGGCGGGAATGGAGATGGTGGCAAGGGTATGTTTTCCTCCCTTATTCTTCCTTCATTCCCCCCATTTCTGTATAAGAGGAAATTCAGATGAAAGCGATTTGTGATTATTGCGGTAAAATAATTCGTAAAGCACCTGCAGATGAAAAAAAATACAAACACTTATTCTGCGATAGGAAATGTTATTTTGCGTATAAAAAAGAAATATGGGTGTATCCTCGTTCTCAGAAAAAGAACCATTCTTTTTTCCACCGATTCAGCAAAAGTCTAGGAGGTGAACAATGAAAAAAATTAAAGGATTTAAACCAAAGGGATTCAAGGATAAACTCAAAATCCCAACTGAGAAAATACCTGAAATGAAAATCAAGAATGACATCCTCCCAAAATGAATCCATCTAAAGATGGGGGTATCCGATACCCGATCTTTTTTGAGTGTAACATGAAGGAACGCAAACCATCCTGCTTAAAACCTATCGACCCTCATGTGGTCGA
>Ga0315277_10013068_pt1 | contig 10365 bp, 9 predicted proteins | sample YL17G05_15_MG_FD_203695 | JGI IMG/M metagenome (GOLD analysis project Ga0315277, IMG submission 203695) | Sediment microbial communities from Yellowstone Lake, YNP, Wyoming, USA - YL17G05_15 | ecosystem: Environmental > Aquatic > Freshwater > Lake > Sediment | place: USA: Wyoming | collected...
CATGCCGGCCACCGCCGCCGACACTGCGACCAAGGATGCATAGCATGACCGAGACTACCGCCTTCGAACCGCGCATCGTGGCCTTCCTGTGCAACTGGTGCACCTATACCGGTGCCGATCTGGCGGGGACCTCGCGCCTGCAGTACCCGCCCAATGTGCGCATTATCCGCACCATGTGTTCGAGCGCCGTCGACCCGGTCTACGTGCTCAAGCCGCTGCTGGAGGGCGCCGACGGCGTGCTTATCGGCGGGTGCCATCCGGGTGACTGCCACTACCAAACCGGCAACTACAAGACGCGCCGGCGCTACGTGGCGCTCCAGGAGATCCTCAAGACCTCCGGCATCGACGCGCGGCGCGTGTGGCTGCGCTGGATCAGTGCCAGCGAGGGGCAGAAGTTCGCCAGCACGGTGACGGATATGGTCACGGCGATGAAGGAACTTGGACCCAACCCGGCCCGCGAGAATTGGGCCGCCTGATCCGTCTTGAGGGTGGCGGCGCGCCCGGCCCGCGATTCGTGACGGTTTGAAGTCTCGAACATGGGAGTGGCAATGAAGACAGTCATCCCGGTCGACGACAGTGATGTGCTCAAGGCAACTCGCCTCTTTCTGCGCTCGCTGATGGAGGCGGGCGTGGTGGAGGCTTTGTACGTCCCACTCGAGACAGAAGGCGGCGCAGTTTTGCCTGCGCTCGTCACCGACCCCGCCATGCTGGAGCGGGCCAATCCGATTGCGCCGGTCATGCCGATCAATGGGGCGCGAGCCGTGTCGGCGCTGACGGGCAAACACACGCCGGGCAAGCTGGGGGCGGTGCTGCGCCCATGCGAGATACGCGCGCTCGTCGAGCTGGTTAAGTTGCAGCAAGCCAACCTTGAAGGTCTGACGCTCATCGGCATCGACTGCGCCGGCACCTTTGAGGTCAGCGACTTCACCGCGCGGCGCAAGGCGGGCAGCCTGGATTGGGCCGGCTACTTGGGCGGACTCAAGGGCGGCGTGGCAACGGTTGACGGGTTGCCGTTGCGCGCCGCGTGCCAGATGTGCGTGACTCCGGTCGCCGAGGACTGTGCGATTCACATCGAGCTCTTGGGAAGCGATCTGGCGAGCGGCATCCCGCTGACCGTTGCCGATGAATTGGGCGCCCGGCTCGGGCTGAGTGAAACGCCGCGCGGGGAGGGGGCGGCCGCGTTGCTCCGGACCGTGCTCGAGGCGCGTCGTCAGACTCGCACAAAGGAGATGACCGCCATTCGCGAGCGCATGAATGCGGCCGGCGGATTGGATGAGTTGTTCGCCAGCTGCATCCGCTGCCACAACTGCATGACGGCCTGCCCCATCTGCTACTGCAAGACCTGCCTCTTCAAGTCGACCTCTTTCGATCATGCGCCCGAGCACTACTTCAACACCGCACGCCGCAAGGGCGCGATGCGGCTACTCTCGGATACGCTGCTCTTTCACGTGACGCGCATGAATCACATGAGCACTTCGTGCGTGAGCTGCGGTATGTGCACCTCGGCCTGTCCGTCCGATATTCCGGTGGGCGCAATCTTCAGCGCGGTCGGCGAGCAAGTTCAAGCCGCGTTTGCCTACACGCCCGGCCGGGACCTGGCCGAAGCGTTGCCGCTGGTCACTTTCCGCGAAAGCGAGTGGACCGAAGTAGGTGAGGCCAAATGACGGCCACCGATGTCCGCAAGCCGGCGGCCCTGATCATCGGCGGCGGGATTGCCGGGATCCAATCTGCCCTGGACATTGCCGATGCGGGCTTCAAGGTCTACCTCGTCGAGCGCTCACCCTCCATTGGCGGGCGGATGTCGCAGCTCGACAAGACCTTCCCCACCTTGGACTGTTCGGCGTGCATCCTGACGCCCAAGATGGTGGACGCAGGCCGCCATCCGAACATCGAGCTGCTCACTTACTCGGAAGTCACCGAGGTCACCGGCCAGCCGGGCGCTTTCCATGCGCAAATCAAGAAGAAGCCGCGCTACGTGGATGTGGACAAATGCAGCGGCTGCGGGTTGTGCGCCGCAGCGTGCCGCCTGACCGGGAAGGTCTCGAGCGATTTCAACGCCGGCATGGGTAAGCGGGCCGCAGTCTACGTGCCCTTCCCGCAGGCCGTGCCGCTCAAGTACACCGTGGACCCGAACGAGTGCATCTTCCTCACCCGCGGAGTGTGCGGCAAGACCTTCAAATGCAAGGATGCCTGTACCGCCGGCGCTATCAACTTCGACCAAAAAGAGGAATTCGTCGAGGTCGAGGTCGCGACGGTGATCAATGCCACCGGCTTCGACGTGTTTGATGCCACACGCCGGCCCGAGCTGGGCTACGGCGGCTACCCCCAGGTGATCACCACCCTGGAGTTCGAGCGCCTGGCTTCCGCCTCCGGGCCCACCGCCGGGCGCATCAGCCTCAACGGCAATCTGCCGCGGCGAGTGGTCTTCATCCAATGCGTCGGCTCGCGCGACGTGGGATTGGGCGCGCCGTGGTGCTCGCGCGTGTGCTGCATGGCAGTGGCCAAGCAAGCGCACCTGGCGCACGAGCGATTGCCCGGCGCGGAGATCACGGTGTTCTACATCGACATCCGCGCCTTCGGCAAGGGCTTTGAGGAGTTCTACGACCGCGTGCGGCACGAAGGGGTGCTCTACCGCAAGGGCATGCCTTCCGAGGTTCTCCGCCGCGGCGATCATCTGGTGGTGCGCGCCGAGGACATGCTGCTCGGCGAGATGGTGGATGTGGAGGCGGATCTGGTGGTCCTTGCGGTGGGCATAGCACCCCGCAAAGATGCGACCCAGGTGGCCGAGATGCTTCACCTGCGCCAGGATGAGTCCGGTTTCTTTGCGGAGGACCACCCCAAAGTGCGCACGGTGGAAAGCTCGCAGCCCGGCATCTTCCTCGCCGGATGCTGTCAGGGGCCGAAGGACATCCCCGATACCGTGGCCCACGCCAAGGCGGCTGCCTCGGCCGCAATGATCCTCTTGGCCCAGACCGAGAAAGCGATGGTGACGAGCTATGCTGCAAATTGAGAGCCGCGCCTTTGCCCGCGATCACGACCTGTTCGCCTGCGTCCAGTGCGGCAAGTGCACTGGCGGCTGCCCCATGACGCTCAAGACCAAGCTCAATCCGCGCAGCCTGATTCTGCGATTGCTCACGGCGGGCAACGGCTTCGACCTCGAGCCCTTTCCGGAGCTGTGGGATTGCACCACCTGTTCGACGTGTGCCAAGCGTTGCCCCAAGCAGGTCAGCCCGATGGAGATGATCATCGGCCTGCGGAGTGCGATCGTGGAAAAGGGCGCCGTACACCCAAATGTCAAGGCGGCGCTCGAGAGCACCTTTCGCCATGGCAACCCGCTCAGCTTGCCGCGCGAGCAGCGCGGAGCGTGGGCGACGGATCTCGGCGTGAAGCACTACACGGCGGGAATGGAGTACCTGTATTACGTGGGCTGCACGCCCTCCTACGACCCGCGCGGGCAAAAGGTGGCGCGCGCGCTGGTGGCACTCTTCTCGAAGGCGGGCGTGGACTTCGGCATACTCGGCAACGATGAGAACTGCTGCGGCAGTGAGGTTCGGCGGCTGGGCGAAGCCGGGCTGTTTGAGATGATGGTGGAAGACAACACCGGCGCCTACAAAGAGCTAGGCGTGACCAAGATGTTCACCACCTCGCCGCACTGCTACAACGTCTACCGCAATGACTATCCGAAAGACGGGATGCAGGTACAGCACTACACCCAGATTCTGGCCGGCCTGGTGGCCGATAAGAAAATCACCTTCTCTGGATCGCTCGATAAAACGGTGACCTACCACGACCCGTGCTACCTGGGCAAGCACAACGGCATTTTCGATGAGCCACGCGCGGTGCTCAAGGCCATCCCGGGGCTCAAGCTGGTTGAAATGGACCGCTCACGCGAGAAGAGCCTGTGTTGCGAGGGCGGCGGCGGGCGGATGTGGCTGGAGGGGACCAATCCGGCGACGCGCTTGGCGATGATGCGCGTTCAGGAGGCCGTCGAGACGGGGGCCCAGGTCCTGGCCACGGCCTGCCCGTTTTGCGTGCTCATGCTCGACGAAGCGGTGAAGACCCTCAATCTCGAAGAGAAGATCCAAGTGCTGGACGTCGCCGAAATGGCCGCCCAGGCGCTCTAAGCGGAGAAGGCAGCATGGCGCTTACACCCAGGATCGGCGTTTACACCTGCCACTGCGGGATCAACATCGCCGCGACGGTCGACGTCAAGGCCGTGGCGGCCTATGCCGCCACTTTGCCGGGCGTGGTTGTCTCGCGCGAGTACACCTACATGTGCTCGGACCCGGGGCAGGGGTTGATCCAGAAGGACATCCGGGAGCAGAATCTGAACCGGGTGGTGGTCGCCTCCTGCTCGCCGCGCATGCACGAACCCACGTTCCGCGCGGCGGTCTCCGAGGTCGGGCTCAACCCCTACTGCTTCGAGATGGCGAATATCCGCGAGCAGTGCTCGTGGGTCCATCCGGCGGGCGACCTGACCACGCACAAAGCCATGCAGCTGGTGGCTTCGGCGGTGGCCAAGGCCGCCTTGCTGCAACCTCTCGAGCAGCGCAGCGCCTCGGTCACGCCTGGAGCTTTGATCATTGGCGGGGGCATCGCCGGGGTGCAGGCGGCGCTGGATATCGCCGAGGCGGGGTTTGAGGTCACACTCGTCGAGCGCTCGCCAGCACTCGGCGGGCACGTGGCGCAACTCCACCGCACGTTTCCCACGCTGGAACCGACCACGGATTTTCTGCAGCCCCTGATCGACCGGGCCACCCAGCATCCGCGGATCCGCATCTTGACCGGCAGCGAGGTCGTTGGCCTGGGTGGGTTTGTCGGCAACTTTAAGGTGAGTGTTCGCCAGGGCGAAGACACAAGCGAGATTGCGGTAGGCACGATCATCGTGGCCACCGGTTTTGACGCTTTCGACGCCTCACGCAAACCGGAACTCGGCTACGGCCAGTACCCGCAGGTCATCACCACCGCGGATTTCGAGCGCCTGGCGGCCCGCGGCGAGATCCAGGTCAACGGCAAGAAGCCGCAGCGTGTGGTGTTCATCCATTGTGTGGGCTCGCGCGATCAGGCAATCGGCAATGCCTATTGTTCGCGAGTGTGCTGCATGGTCTCGGCCAAGCAAGCGCGCCTCGTTCGCGACTACTTACCGGAGGCGGAAGTCAACGTCTTCTACATGGATGTGCGCGCTTTCGGCAAAGGATTCGAGGAGTCCTACGACGACGTGCGCAAGTCCGGCGTCATCTACCGGCGAGGTAATCCGTCGGAGATCCTACGGCGCGGCGAGCGCGTTGTGGTGCGTGCCGAGGACACTCTGCTCGGACAACCGATCGAGGTAGAGGCGGATCTCGTCGTCCTGGCGGTGGGCATGACCCCCAGCCGAGGCACGGACGTCGTTGCGGGATTGTTCAAACTGGCGCGTTCGTCCGACGGCTTCTTTATGGAGGCCCATCCGAAGCTGCGCCCGGTCGAGACCTCGATGGCGGGTATCTTCCTGGCCGGTGCGTGCCAGGGACCGAAAGACATTCCTGAGGCAGTGGCCCAGGCGCGTGCGGCTGCCGCAGCAGCCATGATCCCGCTGATGCGCGGGACGGTGCCGGTGGAGGCCGCCATCTCCTCAGTCGACGAGGAGTTGTGCGCCGGCTGCGGGCAGTGTGCCAGCCTGTGCACCTTCGGAGCGCTCAGCCTGCACCCCACGCGCGGCGTGATGACAGTCAACGGCGTGTTGTGTCAGGGATGCGGCGCATGCGCCACAGCCTGCCCGTCGGGGGCGATCAACCTCAAGCACTTCACCTTCGATGAGGTGATGGCGCAGCTCGAGGTGGTGACCGGTTGGGCTGCTCCGGTGACGGCGCTGCAGCCTCGTGAGGAGCAGGCGGTCGAAGCCTAGCCGCTCGCCGCCGCGAGTTCTGCTGCGGCCGGCGGGCCGTTCCGCCTGAGTTCGATGCAGGGTCGATCTCATTCGGAGAGGGGATCACCTGCGGCGAGGGTGGAATCAATATGAAGGCGGACCGTGCGACTTGAAAAGATTGCCGGGCGTCCGGGTGATCAATGGTCACGGGATGTGACTTGGTATCGGTGATGCAAGACGGCACGATTCAGTTGGCAGTGTCTTTGAGGTGTGCCATGAAAACAGCCTGGGTTTTGAGAACCAACAATGACCCTCAGTCGGCCGTGGTAAGGCTGCTGGAGAACCTCTGGCAGCGAGCCGACATCGAGACCATGCTCGCCCCAACCCGCGCCGGGGATCCCGCCGGCGTCGAACCGACCTGGTTGACCTCGCGCGCGGGGCTGAAGCAGGTGGACCTGTTCGCGCCACTCATGAAACGAAACGCGGCAGCCGCGCTGGCCGAGAGGCCGGAGCGCGGACCGCGTTGGAGCGGTGCGCTCCTTCGGCCGTGCGAGGCGCGGGCCGTCAACGACCTTGTGCGTCGCGAGAAGCTCTCGCGCGATCGGATGCTGACCATCGGCTTCGACTGCCTCTCGACTCTTGCCGAAGACGAGTACCTCGAGCGAGAGGTGCGCGAGGGCGGGGCGCAGCGCATGACGCAGGAGGCGCTTCAGTTTGCACCTCAAGGTGGCATTCTGGCCTATCGCAACCGGCGTGCGTGCCAGGCGTGCCCGCAGCCAGTGCCAAGCGAAGTGGATATCGTTCTCGGATTCCTCGGCATGCCCGTCCGCAAATCCATCTTGGTGCTGGCCCGCGATGAGGCCATCGCCTCCAGCCTCGGCCTCGACGAACTGACTGACGGGCCCGCCTCGGATGCGCTGGTCGATAGCCGGGCGGCCACGGTGGCCCAGGCAGTCGCCCGCAACCGCCGCACCGCCGAGCGGTTCATCCGAGCCCTTTCAGCCGATCTACCCTCCGACGTCGAAGAGCTCATCGCCTACTTCGACAACTGCGAACCGTGCCAGCTGTGCCTCGAGTCGTGTGCCATCTATGATGGCGAGTTGGTCGCGCTGAGCGAGCGCGAGTTGGGGCGAGCGGCACGTGTCGGGCGCTGGTTGGCGGCATGCGTCGGGTGCGGCATGTGCGAGCAGGCCTGCCCGCGCGAAATGCCGCTGGCTGCACTGCACGACCGCCTGGCGAGCCTCGCCCGGCAAGAGGTCGTCCACTAGGTCGCCGGTTCATGGCCCGGCGGATCGGGGAGCGAGAGTGCCTCAAAGAATCCAGACCGACCCGGCGCGTGTCGAGCGCGTGCTCAAGGTCGTCTTCTCTCAGCCGCGGCCACCCGTGGCTCGCTGCCGCCTGCTGAGTTCGGGTTTCGGCCCGGCCCACATGCTCAAGGTGGAGACAGATCTTGCCGGCAGCCAGGCCTGCCTGGGCTGCGGCGGCTGCATGGATGCATGCCCGGTGCTGGCCCGCGACGCGCGGCGTCGCGCACGCCTGGAGACACGCACCTCCATGGCGCTGGAAACGCTGGTGGGGGAGGACTGTGACCGCTGCGGCAACTGCGTGCTGGCGTGCCCCCAAGTCGACACGACCATCAAGCACTTCTTGGTGCAGACCCATCTGGCCGAAGGCATGGACCGCTTGCTCGCACAATCCGCAACCGACGAGATGTTGGTCCTCGATTTGTTCTTGGGGGAGTCGTGAGCCGGATGGGATCGCGAGTGACGCCCGATGTCGCATCTTATTGGGCACGGATCGACAGACAGGGAGAGTGACATGCTGCAGATCCACATCATGGGTCAGGCCTACGACGTCCCCGATGGGTTGACGATCCTCAAGGCGCTGGAATGGGCAGGCTTCCGCCTGACGCGCGGCGTGGGCTGCCGGGGAGGATTCTGCGGGGCGTGCGGCACGGTTTATCGTCTGCAGGGCGATTACCGATTGCGCTATGCGCTGGCCTGTCAGACCGTGGTCGAGCCGGAAATGGTTCTCGGGCAGATTCCCTTTTTCCCTGCCCTGCGTCCGAGCTATCGGCTAGAGTCACTTCAGGCCGAGGAAGCAACCCTCGCGGAAATCTTCCCTGAGATTTTGCGCTGCTTCGGATGCAACACGTGCACCAAGGCCTGCCCGCAGGAATTGGACGTGTTGGGCTACATGGCGGATGCGGTGCGCGGCGATCTTCCAGCGCTGGCCGATGCTTCCTTCGACTGCATCATGTGCGGATTGTGCGTGGCGCGTTGCCCGGCCGAGCTCGTGCCGCCCAATGTGGCGTTGCTTGGGCGGCGGTTGTACGGCCGATATCTCGCGCCGCGGGCCGAGCATTTGCGCCGGCGAGTGGAAGAGCTAGAGGCGGGAGCTTTCCGGCAGGAATTGACCGAGCTCAAATCGCTCTCGCGCGATGGGCTCAAGGCGCAATACGAAACCCGCGAGATCGAGGCCTGAGGCGCGACACGCGGCCGGGTTCCCGCGACGCGGATGAATACCATGGACTTCGAATTCTCCTCTGACAGCCTGATGCTCCGCGACATGGTACGGCGCTTCGTCCAGAAGGAAGCACGCCCGCTGGAGATGGGCTACTTCACCCGCGGCGTGCTGGATCCACAGGAAGTCGCCCGGCTGCGCTCTGCAGTGGAGCAGATGGGGCTGTGGGGGCTGCTGGTACCCGAGCGCTACGGCGGCGGCGGGCTCGACCTCATTTCGGCCTGCCTGGTGGAGATGGAATTGGGCGCCACCTTCGTCCCCGTCGAAATTGGGACGGTGCCGCCGGCGCTCTTCGCCTGCACCGGTGAACAGGTGGCCCGCTTTCTCGAGCCCGCTCTCGCGGGCACAATGCACATCCAGGTGGCGGCCCGCGAGACGTCGGGCGTGGCCCCCGAGACGTGGTCTATGGTCGCTGCGCCCTGGGACGAAGGTTTCCGATTGAGCGGGGTCAAGCTCGTCAGCCGACGGCCCGGCCCGCAGGATGTGCTGCTCACTCTGGCGCGTGCCCCGCAGGGGCTGACCGCGTTCTTGATCGATGCGGCCCAGGTCACGGTGGATGGCCGGGTGAAGGGCCGCCTGTCCCTCGAGCTGAGGGACTTTGAGGTGGGCCGCGAGCGAATCCTGGGGGAAGTGGGCGGCGCGCTCAAGCTCGGCGGTGAGCAGGCGCCCCGTAGCTGGATTCTCAGCGGTGCCCGATACCTCGGCATGGTCGAGCGCCTGCTCGAAATGGGTGCTGAGCACGCGCGCGATTGGATATCGCTGGGTGCGCCGCTGGCCGTACGCCCGGCGCTCCGCGGCATGCTGGCGGATCTGCGCTCCGAACAGGAAGCGGCTCGCTGGTTGGTGTTGCATGCCGCCTGGTGTGCCGATCAGGGCCAGTCGCTGAAGACGGAAGCCGCCCTCGTACGCTTGCGCACCGGCGAACTGCTGAAGAGCGCGGTGGACCGGGTCACCATGGCCTTTGGGGGTCCGGGTCCAACGGCGCAGATCGATGCGCGGCGTATGGTCCATTCGTTGGCGCCTCCCGAGGTACTCGAATTCGCGCTCGATCAGGCGCGTGCGCTCGTGGCGGCGGAGGTCATGGCCGCCGTTGGTGGGAGGTGAGGTATGAGGATAAACCACCTGGTAGAAGTGAATGAGGCTGGCCCGCTGGCAGCATTGCAGGGCGTGCTGTGCGGCCTTTGGGAACGCAACGGGCTGATCGCCATGCTCGCCCCAATGGAATCGGAAGGGGGCCGCGAGGTTTCGCCCCAAGTGGCCGAGGATTCCCGCGCCGTCGCGACCATCAACCCCTTTGCCCCAATCATGCCGACCAATGCTGCGGCGCTGGTCGTCGATTTTGCGCGCGAGCACCAGCCCGGGCCGTTGGCCGCCGTCCTGCGTCCGTGTGAAGGCCGCGCCGTGGTGGAACTGCGCAAGCGCCGGCGCACAACGCCTGAGGCCGATCGGGTCATGACCATTGCGGTCGACTGTTTGGGGTGTCATTCGGCGGGTGTGTGGGGCGAGCGGATCCAAGCGACCTCGCCTTCCGACATCTGGCGGGAATCGTTGACCTATGCAGACCAAGGTGGGTTCACCCCCCAATCGCTTCGGCGGGGATGCCAAATGTGTACGGCCCCCGCCATGCGCGATGCGGACCTGACGATCGGTCTCTTCGGCCTGGACACCTCGCGCGCATTGTTGGCCTCCTGCCCGGATGAGGCGACCGACGCGCGGTTGCACATGTCGGAGATTGCGCCCCGCTCGGCTCCGGAGGACGTGGTCGTGCGGCGCGAGGTGGCGCTCGGCCAGCTGGCCGAACGGCGTGGGCGCCAACGGGAGATGCACTTCCAGGAGGCGCAACAACGCGGAGGGAGCCTTTCTGAAGTTCTGGGCCTGTTCGCCAACTGCTCGCTGTGCGGCGACTGCCTGGATGCGTGCCCGCTCTACAACGGCGAGCTGGCAGGGATGCTTGGCGTGCGTTCGGCCCGATCCGGGGGCCGTTCCCTGCTCGCCGA
>Ga0315277_10013070_pt1 | contig 10364 bp, 3 predicted proteins | sample YL17G05_15_MG_FD_203695 | JGI IMG/M metagenome (GOLD analysis project Ga0315277, IMG submission 203695) | Sediment microbial communities from Yellowstone Lake, YNP, Wyoming, USA - YL17G05_15 | ecosystem: Environmental > Aquatic > Freshwater > Lake > Sediment | place: USA: Wyoming | collected...
ATTCCTGCGATAATCGTTCCAGATGCGCCAGGCAACAGGGTGATGGCAATTCCAGACCCCCCACCCTCAAAAGTAGTGTCGCTTCCCACTTCACCGAGAAGCGTCAACGGTTTGTTGATAGTTAGACACTCATGGTAGACGCCAGGAGCAACCATGACTGTGTCTCCAGGACTGGCTGCATTGATTGCCGCCTGTATCGTCGGGTAGTCTTCAGGAACCCTGACAACATCTCCGATCGCATAAACAGCACCGTCATATGACCCTATGAAAAGCACGCCATCAGCAATAGCGGGAGAAGAAGTCACCCAGTTGCCTGTTGTGTAGTTCCATATCTGTGCTCCGGTTGAAGCGTCAAGACAGTAAGTTTTGTTATCGCATGACCCTATGTAGACTTTACCGTCAGCAATAGCAGGAGAAGAAAGCACTGCCATCCCAGTTGTGTAGTTCCATATGCTGGTTCCAGTCAAGGCGTCAAGACAGTAAATGTTATGATCCAGTGACCCCACGTAGACCCTACCATCTGCTACAGCGGGAGAGGAACGGATCCCAGGAATCCCAGCTAGGTAGCTCCATATGCGTGTTCCAGTTAAAGCATCAAGACAGTAAACATTGCAATCAATTGACCCCACGTAGACCCTACCATCGACAACAGCAGGACAAGAACGCACAGGATTCCCAGCTAGGTAGCTCCATATGCGTGTTCCAGTTAAAGCATCAAGACAGTAAACGTTGCAATCGTCTGATCCTATGTAGACTCTACCATCAACGACAGCGGGAGAGGACTCTACGTAGGTGCCCGTCGTGTAGTTCCATATGCGTGTTCCAGTTAAGGCATCAAGACAGTAAACCTTGCCATCCCCGGATCCCACGTAGACCCTACCATCGACAACAGCTGGAGAGGAATAAACGTAGTTGCCCGTTGTGTAGTTCCATATTTGTGTTCCAGTCAAAGCATCAAGACAGTAAAGGTTCCGGTCCTCTGATCCTACGTAGACTCTACCATCAACGACAGCTGGAGAAGAGGTCACCACGTGGTTGCCCGTTGTGTAGTTCCATATTTGTGTTCCAGTCAAAGCATCAAGACAGTAAGCATTGTTATCCCATGACCCTACGTAGACTTTGCCGTCGACGACAGCTGGAGAAGACTCCACGAAGCTTCCGGTTGTGTAGCTCCATTTTTTCTGGCTTGTTTTTGGAGCCGGGCTTTCCGCGTAACCTGTGCGCTTGAGGTTCTGACGGAACATGGGCCATGGATACTGCGTGGAGCGTGCGGTCCAAGGTTGCATGAGTGGATAGTTATCTCTGTTATTGGAGTCTATGACGTAAGGTGCGTCTCCAATTCCATCAATGCCCGTCTCATTTTGATATGGACCTCTATGCATGTCAGTCCCACTGTAGTTACTCCAGTAGTTGCCGCCGGAAGGGTAGCCTTCATCCCAGGCATTCGTTGAATCAGACGAGTTTGCCTGCTGGTGCCAGTTGTTCACGAAGTAATTATGGTAGATAAAATTGTCTGAGCAAGAAGAGGCCTGGATGCCGTCATGGTTGACTGTTATGTTATTGCCGGTCAAGATGTTGTTATGAGAATACTCAATCCGAACGGCAGTGTCATTGCTTGTCATTATGGTGTTTTCAGATACGAAGTTATTTGAAGAATGCGAGAGTGTGATGCCATAAACATTGTTTGTTAAACTGTTACCGGTTATGGTGTTGTTTGAAGGGCCTTCTCCGCTTTCTGGCGGGCAGAGCAGAATGGCATAGGAGATGCTGCCTGTCACGTGGTTTCCAGCTAAAGTGTTCTCTGGAGACGACACAAGCTCGATGCCGTATGGGCAATCTGTGACATCGTTTTCTGTGATGATGTTGTGGGAAGAGCCTTCTAAGAAGATACCTAACGAGAATGCGTGAATACGCATGTTCTTAACCGTCACATTGGTGTTACCATTAAACAGGTTTATTCCATTGAAGCCGCTTCCCCCTCCATCAAGCATGTGGCCTGATCCGTTCAGCGTCATATTGTTTCTCTCAATCACAATTCCATTCATACTGGTATAGATGTCGTCAGTTAACGTGTAGAGGTCCCCGTTTCGCTGTATCGGTGATGTTGGCGGGTCAATCGAGCCGTCAGCACGAATGTAAATCGTGCTTGGCGTGAGCTTTGCCAGCCAGAAATCGGAGATACCAGCACCAAACGAATTTGTGCCGCCCGCCAGCGCATACCCGCCGTCCTTCGTCTGAATCACAGAATAAGCAGTGTCATCGTTTATTCCTCCGTAGGTTTTGTTCCACAGCATGCCTCCAGTCGAATCAGTCTTAACCAACCAGAAATCAAAGCTACCAACACCATATGAGGCAGTGTAGCCCGCCAGCGCATACCCGCCATCCCCAGTCTGAACCACACAATCGGCAAGGTCACTGCTTATTCCTCCGTACGTCTTGTTCCACTGTGCGTCTCCAGTTCCATTAGTCTTGACAAACCAAGCATCACGGCTTCCAGCGCCAAAAGACCATGTGGAGCCTGCTAGTGCGTATCCTCCGTCAATCGTTTGAACCACAGAAGAGGCAGCGTCATTGCTTCCTCCTCCGTAGGTTTTGTTCCACAGCATGCCTCCAGTCGAATTAGTCTTAACCAACCAGAAATCATAGTTACCAACACCATATGAGGCAGTGCAGCCTGTCAGCGCATACCCGCCGTCATTCGTCTGAATCACAGAATAAGCCCAGTCATCGTTTATTCCTCCGTAGGTTTTGTTCCACAGCATGCCTCCAGTCGAATTAGTCTTAACCAACCAGAAATCGCTGTTGCCAGCACCAAACGATAGCGTGTAGCCTGCCAGCGCATACCCGCCGTCATTCGTCTGAACCACAGACCAAGCAAGGTCACTGATTGTTCCTCCGTAGGTTTTGTTCCACAGCATGCCTCCAGTCGAATTAGTCTTAACCAACCAGAAAACATAGCTAGCACCAAACGAGTTCGTGTAGCCCGCCACCGCATATCCGCCATCCCCAGTCTGCACCACACACGTGGCAATGTCCCTGCTTCCTCCTCCGTAGGTTTTGTTCCACAGCATGCCTCCAGTCGAATTAGTCTTAACCAACCAGAAATCGTAGCCACCAGCACCAGACGAGTTCGTGTAACCCGCCAGCGCATACCCGCCGTCACTCGTCTGAATCACAGAATAGGCAAAGTCATCGCCTGTTCCTCCGTATGTCTTGTTCCAGTCAGTTGCTGCCAGTCCAAGGATACCTATTGCCTCTGGTCTAATGTGCATCGTTTCTTCTGCTTCAGAGGATAGGATATTGATTGTTGATACTAACGTGCTGATTAACAGCAATGCCAGCATGATTCCTACAATCTTGGTCTTTTCCAAGTGTGACTCTCCTTTCGCCTCAACAGTATTAGGAGTTGTTTAATCCTATAAATTTTCGGTAACAATCTTCTATTAGCGCGCATGGTTGTTCCGAAATTGGTGTAAAGTGGTGATAAGTGTTATTTTTTGATTTGGGGGCAGATTTGAGGCATGCAGTTTTTCCTTGTTTCCTTGCAGTAGCCTCCCTTCTCGAACCTGCAGACGTGTCTCAATTGCTTGAAAGCGATAGCAACTAACTCGACTGTTGGATCTTCAACTGCCCTCGTGACTTGTTTTTTGGTTCGGGACGGAATATGATAGGTGAATTTGGGTCTTCCGAAGCCGTTTGCACTCGTTTTTTGTCTAATGACAAGCCCCTTGGCAGTCAATCGTTCGAGATGATGTTGAAGAGTGTTATGGCTGAAACCGACCTGGGCGAGAATAGTGGCAAAAGTTCTTAGCTCGCCATCTCTAAGCTCGGCTAGAATGCGTTCATCAAAGAAGTCCATTACAAGCCCTGATAGGCAAAATCAGACTTATAACCATTTTTAACCATTTTAGGAACAAGCATGCGCGCTATTCAACCTGACTTATCAGCATGGCTTCTTAATTCTTATATTCAACGCATGCCAGATTAATAGTGGTTAAATTGAGAACTAACAAGAAAATTCTCCATATACTTCTGCTTTTGTTTTGTATTTTGCCATCTGCATCTGGCCTACAGATCAACTCGTCTGCCGCAGCATTTTCTAATGTTGTTTTGGGCAATAGAGACTACTCGACGGCTCAGAACACTGCTGATACCACTCGCTCAATAAGCGTTGAAAGAAGAATTGCCATATCTTTCTTAGGGAATATATCTGCCAGCTCCCAAGCAGAACCTCAGACATTGCAGTTTTCTGCTTCTTCTAATTCTCCTTCGTTCACACGGCACATAATGTGCGAGGACCATGACATCTACTACAGTCCGATCAGTCCCACGACGGTTTTCAGGCCAAGCGACGCCAAAGCTGAATGCCTGACAACCGTCACAATCAACAACACAATCGAGTTCAGATGGTACTACAGGAGCAATTCATCCAAGACTTGGATCTGTTGCTACAACTGGAGCGAAAGGGCACTGTTCGCCGGTGAATACCATTACGCAGGCTTTCTCCTCATAGCAGGGTATTGGCCCGGATTAAATTACCCGAGGGCATACAAAGTTGAGGTCTACCTAGATGGCTATCTTTCATTTCTGGACTACTTTGAAGTAACCAACGGCGGGTTAAACAGCCCTCGAACGTGCGAAGACGTTGACGCAGATGGGCATCCGGTCAACGTGAAATCACGGTTTACGATAGGCGCAGACACGAAAGTGTACGATTACTTAAGCTTCGACAACATCGCCTACTTCAACGAGGAGCTCGAAAACTGCCACAACTTCACAACTGTCTGGATTCAACCCGACGGTGGCACGTACACTACGTTCTCACGTAGATTTGCCGACTATAAGGATACCGAAATCACCTGGAATTATTGGAAACACGCGTATACCAACGACAGTTACATTTCCATCAATTCAAGCATTCCTGTTGGAAACTGGAAAGTGGAAGCTTACATTGACGACTATTATTTTAACGGTACGTGGATACCTTATGGGCCAGTGTCAACCACCCCGTTCATAGTCGGAAGCGAAACTGTCGCAGACTGGACATTTATGGTGTATCTTGATGGAGACAACAGTCTTGAAAGTGCGGCCATCGAGACTTTCTTGAATATGGCAAGTGTTGATTCTTCGTCTCAGGTGAACATCGTTGTGCAGATGGATAGAATGGGAATAGATGATCGCTATGGCAATTGGACCGATTGCAGACGATTCAACATCACTGAAGGTATGACCCCTGCGCCTGAAAATGCAACTCTAGACCTAGGCGAGGTAAACATGGGAGACCCTCAGACCCTGAAGGATTTCGTTAACTGGACAATGAACAATTACCCAGCGAATCGTTACATCTTAGCACTCTGGGATCATGGAGCTGGCTTCATGGGCTTCTGTTTCGATGTTACAAGCGGCGGAGACGCCTTGACTCTTCCAGAGCTCAGCCAGGCTTTAAGCGGGCTTCCAGCAGTAATAGATGCGGTGTTCATCGACGCATGCAGCACAAGCATGATAGAAGTTGCCTATCAAATCAAAGACTACGCAAACGTGCTAATCGGGCCAGAAGACCTTGGTTACGAACCGGCCCCGTATCACGATTACTTGTCAAGCCTAACCGGCAACTCGACCATGTCGCCTAATGCGTTTGCAAGGGAAGTGGTTACTGATTACATCAGATGGTGCTTCTCCGTCACAAACATTCAGAACGCAACGATGTCAGCAACCGACCTAACAAAGATTACAAGCTTGGCCAAAGCTGTCGACGACTTCGCTCTGCAATTGAAGGAAAAAGAAACTCCTTACCATGAACAGATTAGCTTGGCCAGAAGTCTTACCGAGGAATGTCAGGGACCTTATGCAAGCCAGACTGGCTACTTCATTGATCTCTACGATTTTGCGCGGCTAATCTCTCAATACGTTTCCGATGAAAAACTCCGCAACGCTGCCGATCAACTGACAGCAACAATCGGGGATGCGACAATCATAGCTGCCAACAAAGCCCGTCCAGACTCTCATGGGTTGTCAACATTCTTCGCAGATCAAAATGAAAAATACAAATCATACGAAAAAGCATATGGAGAGACAAACTTTGGAGTGGACACGTTATGGAACGGGTTCATAAAAAACGACTTGTCCGGATGTGTTTTGACGATTCAAACGCCGCAACTTCACGCCCCAGTGACGGTCGACAATGAGGCATATACTTCGGATGACAATGGAAAAATCCACGTTTTCGTTTTGCCCCAACATCACAATGTCAGTGTCACAAGTTCTTACTTAATCGGATCGGGGTCGCGTGCCGTCTTTGCTCAATGGAACGACACCGACAAGTCAAATCCAAGGACCCTATTTCTAAACGGAACCCTAACACTGAGCGCTGAATACGAGACTCAGTATCGACTGTTCATAGACAAAAACTTCGGGACAACAGATCCAGACGTCGGAGGGCACTGGTACAATGCTTTCTCAAGCGTCCAAATTAGCGCAACAGCCCCGGTATCCATATCTGGTGAACGATTCCCCTCCTTCACGTGGACCGGAAAGGGCGATGGTAGCTACAGTGGCTCTGCTAGTTCAGCCCGCATAACCATGAATGAGCCGATCAACGAGACAGCTACGTGGACGCATGAATACCACCTAACCGTGACTTCTCCTCAAGATCAAGGCTCACCTACGCCCCAAAGCGGATGGTTTGAAGCAGGAGAACAAATTATCATGTCTGTCACGTCGCCTGTGTCAGGGCCAACCGGCACACAGTACGTATGTAAGGAATGGAATGGGACTGGCAGTGTTGCTTCATCCGGAACGTCTCTGTCCGAAAACTTCACGATAAACCAACCCTCAAGCATAACATGGAATTGGAAGACCCAATATCACTTCGTGGCAGGAACTGACCCAGCCGGACTAAGCCCTCAGCCCAGCTCCTCTTCCCCTGGACCATGGTACGACGAAGGCACTCTTTTGAAATGCGTCGCCCAGAATGTAAGTGGCAAGGTTTTTGACCACTGGACTGTTAAGAGTCTGACAACCGCCCAATTGTCAGACTATGAGCACGGTATGAGCCAAATAAATGTGACCATAGACGGGCCATACGAGGTCACAGCTCATTATGTGCCTGCGCCAGCCTGGTGGGACAACTTGCTCCGTCCAGAGAACCTGCAAATCATCGTACTTGCAGGCGGTATGCTATCTGTCTTTTTTGCTGGGGCTGTATGGATTAGAGCTCGTAGAAGAAAGAGTGGCAGGAAACCGCTCGCCCGACCTGAAATAAAGGTTCCAACGGTTAAGGATTTTCTTCCGGACCACATTACCACTGGATCTGACGATCTTGATGGCTTGTTGTACGGTGGATTACCTAAGAATTACGCAGTTGCACTGACCTCACCCTCATGTGACGAAAGAGATCTGCTGATTAAGGGATTTCTTGAAGCTGGGGCCAGAAACGGAGAAGTCACATTCTACCTCACTGCCGACCCAAGCAATGCAAAATCCCTAGCGGAAGAGTTTCAGTCAAACTTCTACTTCTTCGTATGCAATCCTCGGGCAGACACGCTGGTGGAAAGCTTGCCTAATGCATTTAGATTGAAGGGTGTTGAGAACCTTACCGAAATTACTATTGCATTGACCAAAGCTTTTCGCACTTTGGACGCTTCACCGAGTGGCCCAAGAAGAGCCTGCATCGGAATAATCTCGGACGTTTTGCTGCAACATCACGCCGTTCAAACCAAGAGATGGCTGAGCGACCTTATTCCAGAATTAAGATCAAAAGGCTTCACTACTTTAGCAGTAATGAATCCTCAGATGCATCCCTCAGAAGAAGTTCACGCGGTTCTAGAGCTTTTCGAGGGAGAGATCAGCATTCATGAGAAAGAAGGCCTGCAAAAAACCGTAAAGATCAGGAAAATGTACAATCAAAAATACTTAGACTGCGAATTGCCACTTAGAAAATAGAAGTGAGAAAAGATAATGGCCCACATGCGATTCTTGAGCTTACTGCGCATTGGCGGAAGGTTAACTGAGGATTTGATAGGTAGTTAGCTATTTTTCCCCGAATAATGGCATGTTTGGAAAGACTTCAAGGCCATTCTTGTCTATCGAATAGGGGACACGGCTCGGATTGACTTTGGCTTCCCTCATCTTTTCAACTTGCATCGCTCTAGTTGTGGTTCCTCCTGAAAACAAAGTTTGCAACATAATGACCCCATGAACCAGGAACTCCTCTTCCAACGCACTTCGTTCAAGTCCCAAGTGTCCTAGCTCAGTGGTCACAAGACTGGTAGTTCCGACGTCCGCAAGCGATTCTATCAAGTCTACGACTGTCGTTCTTCTTTCAACAGGGTCTGGAAATCGGTAGACAAGTGCCGCCAAAGTGTCTACTACAACTCTTTTTGCGTTAACCTGCTGGATCTTTGCTTGCAAATCCTCTATGAGTTTATCGATCGGCAGTGCCTTGCCTCGTAGGCTGCTGGACTCTACCTTGTAGAGCGCTTCTTTCAGCATGGCCACTCGCGACACTCGTGTAGCATCTACGTAGGCGAATTTCCCTTCTCTTTCTGCTTTCTCGAAATCCCATCCGAAGTTTTTCATTTCAGAGTAGTAATGTTTTTTGCTTTCGTCTAGGCTGACGAAAACTCCGTTCTCTTTGTTCTCTTGGATTCCTTTGTACAGGAACTGGCTGCACATGACGGTCTTGCCTGAGCCAGGCCCACCAACAACCAAAACGACTCTTCCTTCAGGAAAACCACCGCCAATAAGTTCGTCTAGGCCACTAATTCCACTGGGGACCTTTTTGGACAACACATCTCACCTTGAGTAAGCTGAGATTATATTCCATTGGTATTTATAGGTTGTGCAAAAGCGTAAGTCACGCTTGCTTCAATCAAAGGACTTCGATTTTGCCTGCAATCAATACCGTTGCGTTATCTTAAAGGAGACGCCGAAAGAATCTAGTGGCAAATACGTCTTGCGCATTCGCTTTGACTATTTGCAGAAGGCTGATGCTTCTGAAGGAATAGGCTCTCATGAGCGGCCAGGGAGAATCTCTCAGACTCAACGCATCAGACAGAGTCAAAGAATTCTATGCATCTTTGAGGCAACCAGAAAATCCATGGGCCCAATATGTCGAGATCTGATTAGCGTAAAACATGCCAGATACCATTGAATCTTTGCAAGCCCAAGAATTGGCCGGGAGAATTCCAAGTGGGCCGGGAGAGATTTGAACCCTCACCACTGCGGAGATGTCACCCGCAAAACTCCTTTTTTCTTCGTGTTGAATGTCTGCGTTTAGTACCCCTCCTTGTCGGCTAAACCAGACAAGAGGCTTTCGCAAAAACCATTCTTTAATCTTGCTGTCTCATCACCTGAGAAACAGCGCGCGCCTTATATCTTTCAGACGGCAACTTCTTAATGGGGAGAAAAGGGGGGTTGAGGGACGACTCTCACAACTCACAAACGTCAAACAGCTTTGTTAATTATTCTGGCAAGCTCATTAGTCTCATCCACAACGATTGTGTGGTCTTCACCGTACACGAGTATAGATGTAGGCACAGCCTACGGCATGATAACAGGCGGCGCCTATCCCAACCTCGTGATCCTAGATGTCAGAACGAAGGGTGAGTATGACAGCGCCCACATATACGGTGCAACTTTGATCCCCGTGGATGACTTGCCAGCAAGGATAGGAGAACTGGCAAGCCACATGAACGACGAGATACTAGTCTACTGCGGGTCCGGGGGACGGAGTAGAACCGCTTCAGGCATTCTCGATTCAAACGGTTTTACAAAAGTCTACAACATGCTGGGAGGCATCACAGCTTGGAAGTCTGCCGGATACCCAACGTGGATTGCAACAGTCCACGACGTCAACACGGCTTTCAACTATGATACCATTCAGGCAGCCATAGAGTCTGCTCTAACAACGGATGGAAATACGATCTTCGTCGACAACGGCATATACCATGAGCACGTGGTTGTTGGCAAACCGCTTTCAATCGTTGGAGCGCATTTGGAGGACACGGTGATTGACGGCAATGGAACAGGAAGGGCGATTTCCATCACAGCCGACAACGTAACAGTTGAAAATTTCACGATACGAAACGGCTCAGAATCGGGGATGCATTTGGATGGCGGAAACCACGCTCAAATCCAAAACAACAAGATCATCAACAATTACTGCGGAGTGAACGTATCATCATCATACAATATGGTTTTTAATAATGAGATAACAGGCAATCAATACTGTGGTTTGTTAATAACCGCTGGCAGCAGCACAATCTTCGAAAACAACATTACGTCCAGCAACTATGGCATCTGCCTAAACAGTTCGCAAGCCTCGAACAACCTCATTTATCATAATAACATAATGAACAACAGTT
>Ga0315277_10013071_pt1 | contig 10364 bp, 9 predicted proteins | sample YL17G05_15_MG_FD_203695 | JGI IMG/M metagenome (GOLD analysis project Ga0315277, IMG submission 203695) | Sediment microbial communities from Yellowstone Lake, YNP, Wyoming, USA - YL17G05_15 | ecosystem: Environmental > Aquatic > Freshwater > Lake > Sediment | place: USA: Wyoming | collected...
CAGCGCGGCTCCGAAGCGCCGCTCCGGCAATGCGAAAAGTTGATGGTCAAACTTGCCGAAGACCGCTTCACCCTTGCCGTGGTGGGGCAATTCAACCGCGGCAAAAGCTCGCTGATGAACGCCATCATCGGACGCGAGTTGCTCCCCGTCGGGGTCCTGCCTTTGACCTCGGCCATCACGATACTGCGATTTGGTCCGAAGGAACGTTTGCTCATCCGGCGCCAAAACGTGGACTTGGACGTGGCGTTTCCCCAGGAATTTCCAGTTGAGCGTCTGGCGGAGTTTGTCACGGAAAAGGAAAATCCCGGCAACCGCAAACGGGTCAAAACCGCGTGCCTCGAATTGCCGTTGCCGTTTCTGCGGCGCGGGCTGGAGTTTGTGGACACGCCGGGTGTCGGCTCGGCCATCGAAGCGAACACGACCACGACGCTGACCTTCTTGCCCGAATGCGACGCGGTGTTGTTCGTCACGAGCGTGGATTCGCCGTTCAGCCGCGTTGAACTGGAGTTTCTGGAAAGCATTCGCCAGGACGTCCGCAAAATCTTCTTCATCGTGAACAAAACGGACCTGCTGAGCGCTGGCGAGCGCGGGGAGGTTCTGGATTTTGTCCGCGACACGATTCGCACGCATACCGGCACAGAGGACGTGAAAATCTTCCCGGTATCTTCGCGGCTGGGCCTGGCGGCGAAATTGGAGGGGGACCGGACGGCTTGCCCGGAAAGCGGACTGACCGAACTGGAAGAGGCGCTCGCCCGCTTTCTGGCCGGTGAAAAGGCGGCGGCTTTTCTGGCGGGGATTGAGCGCGCGATGCGGCCGCTGGAGCAGGAAGCCGCCGGAGCGGGGTTGCGCGCCGAAGTTCTTCCCGCCGACGTGCGCCCCGTCGCGCCGATCAACGCCGATTTGGCGCTGAATCTCCGAACCCGAGCCTGCCCGGTTTGCGATCATTTGAGGGAAGTTGCGTTTCACTTCTTCTCCCAATTCCAATACGATCTCGCCCGCGACGAAGCGACGCAGCAGGACTTTGCCGAAGTGTTGGGTTTCTGCGCGCGGCACACGTGGCAGCTCGAAGCTGTTTCCTCGCCGGTCGGCGCAGCCCTCGGATTCGCCAAACTCGCCGGGCGTGTTTCAAAGATTCTAGCGGCGCGGGCGGAGTCGCCTTCAGCCGAACACACGGTCCTGAACCTGGTTCGGGATACGATGGAATGTCGTGTCTGCCGCCTGCTGCGTGAGGCGGAACAGGATTACTTGCGGCGGCTGGCTGAATTTGTTGTACAACCCGCGGGCCGCGCGGCGTATGCCGGTTCACAAGGCGTGTGTCTGCGGCATCTCGGGTTGTGGTTGCCCGTTCTGGCGGGCGCGGAAACCGCCCGGTTTGTGCTAGAGGAGGCGGCGCGGCGGTTCGAGCAGATGGCCGAAGACATGCAAAGTTTCAGCCTGAAGACGGAAGCCTTGCGGCGCGGGTTGCGCAACGGCGATGAGCGCGACGCCTGTTGGCGCACCATCGTTCATCTTGTCGGCACCAAGAGCAACTGCCTGCCGTGGAACAAGGACATGGCGATATGACGTCGGGCATCTGGGACAGGTTTGCAAGCAGCTTGAACTCGCTGGACGAAGCGCCCGAGCCGCTCCGCAGTGCCATGCTCGCGGCGCTCCCGCCGGACAATGCGATACGACTGCTCGTCTTTGGGCCGGCGAGCAAAACACTCGACGGGCGGTGGCCCGCGGCGTTGCTCGCGGTCCTGGAGCGCGAATGGGTGGTCGTGAGCGGCACGGAAGAAATCCCGCCCCGCGTCGCTCGCTGTGATTTCGCCAACACGTTGTTCGTGGAAATGACCAGCATTCTGCTCTACGGCGAGTTGCGAATAGACTTCGTTGGGGCCGGGCGAGCGCAAACCGCAGAGATTCATTTCAACACGGTGATGGAACGACTCTATCAGGAAGCTGTCCAGGTCGTGCTAAACGGAATGGATGGTGTTGCCACCGCCGCGCCGGTGGACAGCCACGAGCATTATCCCGCGCTGAAGTCGCTGCCGCTCAAGTTCTGCAACGCGATGCTGGGGTTCGTGCCAATGGGGCAACGGGTGCTGGGCGTCGTGCATTGGCCGGCGGTTCTCGGACGCCGGTTGATATTGTTCCAACAGGAACTCGCGCCGGCAGCCGCGCTGGCACTTACCGACCGCGAACTGCTGCTCATTTCCGAAGAGAAAACCAGGTCGTGGCTTCGCACCGGCTACCCGAGCAAATACGGAATCATCGTGACGCACTGCCCGCTTTCCCGGCTGGAGGGCTATCACGTCGCCGAGCGCAGCCCGCTTGTGATTCTTGACCTCGCGTTGCGCGCTGGCGGCACCGTGGGACAAACTGTGCAAATGGTTCTGCCCTTCGGCCATAAAGCCGCAGTGCTGGAACTCGTGCTGCGCGCATTTGCCCGGAAGCCCAAGGGCCCGGTCGCCGCCGGCGAGGAAACCTATGGACAAGCCGCTCTCCATTGAGGATCCATCTGCCGTGCAAGCAAAGCCGGATTCAGTTTCGCGGGTGCGGTGGCTCAACCGCACCGTGCTCGGCATCGGGTTGGCGTCGCTGCTAATTATTGTGTCACTGTCGGGTTATGTTTTTTACACGATTCAGCACAATAATTTTCACACGGTCTCGCCGAAACAAGTTTATCGCTCCGCCCAAATGAACAAAGTTGAACTGACTCGTTACGTTGAAGAATATGGAATCAAAAGCATTCTCAACCTGCGTGGCGAAAACCTGGCATCCGAGTGGCATCATGCCGAATTGGACACGGCGGCGAAACTCGACGCGATGCATTACGACCGCAGCCTTGGCTCAGGACAGGAACTCACTATGGAACAAATGGAAGACCTGGTGACTCTCTTGCGCGAAGCTCCGAAGCCGGTTTTGATTCATTGCCTCGGCGGGGCTGACCGTTCCGGTTTGGTTTCCGCGCTTTATCGTTTTGCGGTCGAGGGTCAAAAACCCGGCGAAGCGGACAAGGAACTTTCCATTTGGTATGGCCATGTGCCACTGGTCCGTCCAAAGGTAACGGCAATGGACAATTCCTTTTGGCGTTACGTCAGCAATCGCACCGCTCATGTGACATTGAACTTTCAATCCAAACCGAATGCGCCATGAACGACGTTCCCTTTGCCAAAAATACGCGCCCCCGCTGGCTCAACCGCACCGTGCTCGGCATCGGGCTGGCGAGCTTGTTCAGTGATTGGTCGCATGAAATCGCCACGGCGGTTCTGCCCGCCTTCCTCGCCACGATGGGCGTGGCGGCGGCGTGGCTGGGGCTGATTGAAGGCGTGTCCGATGGGCTGTCCAGTTTCGCCAAAATGGCGTCGGGTTACTACACCGACCGCTTTCGCCGACGCAAACCCATTGCCGTGGCGGGCTACGTGGTAACGGCTCTGGGCACGGCGTCGTTCGGTCTGGCGTCGGCGGCGTGGCACGTTCTGCTGGCGCGGTCGCTGGCCTGGCTGGGGCGCGGCGTGCGCACACCGGTCCGCAAGGCGCTGCTGGCTGGGTCGGTGACGAAGGAATCCTACGGGCGTGCCTTCGGTTTCGAGCGGATGATGGACACTTGCGGCGCGATTGTCGGCCCGGCCACGGCGGTCGTGCTGCTGGCGGCAGTGAACCACCATTACCCCACGCTCTTCGCCTGGACGCTCGTGCCAGGATTGCTCGCCGCCGCGCTGATTGCGTTTGTGGTGGTGGAAAAGGAGCGCCAGCCGGTGAAGCACATTTCGTTCGGAGAAAGCCTGCGGGCGTTGCCCAAGCCGTTTCGCAAATTCCTGGTGGCGGTCGGGCTGTTCGGCGCCGGCGACTTCGCGCACACGCTGCTCATCCTGCTGGCGACGCAACGGCTGACACCGATGCTGGGCGCGGCCAAGGCCGCAAGCATCGCGGTGGGGTTGTATCTGCTGCACAATGTCCTTTACGCCGCGTTCGCGTTCGTGGCCGGCTGGCTGGCGGACCGCTTTGACAAGCGGCGATTGCTGGCTGCTGGCTATGCGCTCGCCGCCGTGATGGCCGTGGGCATCATCGTGTTGCCGGTGAGCGTGTGGACGCTGGCAGTGGTGTTCGCGGTCGGCGGGGTTTACGTCGCAGTCGAGGAAACGCTGGAAGATTCGCTCTGCGCGGAACTGGTGGGCGAGGCGCATCACGGCATGGCGTTCGGCACGCTGGCGACGGTGAACGGCGTGGGCGATTTTCTGTCGAGCGTGGTGGTCGGCGCGCTGTGGACCTGGGCAGGAACGACGGCGGCGTTCGGCTTCAGCGCGGCGCTGTTCCTCGCGGGAGCGGGGCTAGTGTGGCGACTCCGCACGCCGGGGGAGTGAGCCATGACGCAGGCCGAATTCCTTCTTGAGCGCGTTGCGGGATTGGCTGACGAATTGAAGCTCGCCAACTTGGTTCCGCAAATCGCCGCCTGTCGGAATCTGCTCCGCACGACCAATGGCATTGACGTGGCGGTGTTCGGGCGGTTCAAGGCGGGCAAGAGTTCGTTCCTCAACCATCTGGTGGGCCGTCCCGTGCTGCCAATAGGCGTCGTTCCACTCACAGCCGTCATTACGCGACTGCGCGCCGGGCCGGTCGAACGCGCGCAAGTCCGCTTCCTGAACGGCACGATCCAAACCATTTCGTTGGACGACATCCGCCATTACGTGGCTGAAATCGAGAATCCCGACAACACCAAGCATGTCGCGTCCGTGGAGGTGGAATTGCCCGCGCTCGAGCCGCTGGCCCCGCTGGAGTTTGTGGACACGCCGGGCTTGGGCAGCGCGTTCACGCACAACACGGAGGCCGCGCTGAGATGGCTGCCAAACGTCGGCGCGGCTCTGGTGGCCGTGAGCGCCGACGCGCCGTTGTCCGAGCGCGACCTGGCGTTGCTCGAAGAACTGCGCCGCCACACGCCGAAGATTGTTCTGCTGCTGACGAAGGCGGATTTGCTCACCGAGCCGCAGCGGGCGGAGGTGATGCATTTCGTAACGGCGCAACTGTGCGGGAAATGGGATGGCGGACTGCCGGCGTTCTTTTACTCGATCAAGGCGGAACTGGCGGGGCTGAAGCGAGCGCTTCTGGCAGGCCTGCTGGAACCGTTGCGACACCACCGGGATGAAGCGAGCGGAGAGATACTGAGGCACAAGCTCGCGTCGCTGCGCGACCAAACGCTGAATTACCTGCGCGTGGCGCTGGCGGCGGCAACGGCGATGGAGTCCGCACGGAAGGCGCTGGACGTGCGACTGGAGGAGGAACGCCGGCACTTCGAGCAGTCTCGCGAGGAATTGCGAGTCCTGACGCAGGAGTGGTCGGCCAAAGCGCTTGATGACTCCCTGAAGCAGTTGCAGCCCGCACTGCGGGTCTTGCAGAGCAACGTCACGGAGGCATTGCCGGTGGAACTCCGGCGAGCGGCCAATCAGCGCCTGCCCGTTCTGATCGAAGTCTGGCGGGAATGGCTGCAAGTGTTCCTCGGACGGGCGCTGAGCGAGCTTTCGCACTCGGAGCGGGCAATGTTCTGCGAGCCGGTACAAAAGGCGGGCGCGCACCTGACGCGCAGCCTGCGGGCATTTCATGATCGCCTGGCGGCGCACGCGAGGGAGGCGCTGGAGGTCACGCTCACGCCGCGCGAGTTCACGCTGGAAGTGCGCGAACCAACCGCGCCGCCCGTGGATGTGAACTACGCGTTCGACGCGGCGTTCAGCATGGTGGGGTGGCTGATTCCGTTGACGCTGTTCCGGCGCCCGGTCGAGCGCGTGCTGCTGCGCAAGGCGCGCTACGAAGTGGAGAAAAACCTGTCGCGGCTGGCCGCCGAATGGCGTGACCGCGTGGCGGTGGCCATTGAGGAATTGTGCGTGCAAGCCGAACGCTCTGCCCGGGAAGAACTGGCGGTGCTGGCGCGGATGCTGGCGCAGACCAACTCCGACGTCCCGCGCCTGCGCGAACAAATCGCGGAGTTGGAAGCAATTCCGCTTGGCGCGAGACCAAGAGTCAACTGAGTTCCCTATCGGCGGGCGCGGCGATGAATCGAAGGTCCCGCCCGACTCAAAACAGTCGCGAACCCGTCGTTGACTTTTGGCGCCGTCGGATTAACGTGGCGGCCCTTGAGTTTGAGCAGACCGAATTGATTTTATGCCGAATACAAAGTCAGCCGCACGCCGGATGCGCAGCAACGAACGCCGCCGCCTCCGCAATCGCGCCGTGAAGACCAGACTGCACCGCTTGGAGAGGGCGTATCTCGAAGCCACGGAGGCCGGCAAGAGGGAGGAGGCCGCGAAGGCGTTGCGCGACGTGACGTCCGCGTTCGACAAGGCCGCGAAGACCGGGGTGGTGCATCGTCGCACCGCCGGCCGCAAGAAGTCCCGCCTTGCGCTGCGCCTGAACAAGGTGAAGTAGGTTCGGCGGCAATTGCCGAGGATTCACCGGGCCGCGGATGCCTCGCGCATCCTGGCCCGGTTGGTTTTGTTCGCGCGTCCACGCGGCTTTCGCGGCCAACCGCCTCAAGGCGGGACTCCCAACCTTGGTTGTCCAGCAGGCGCGGGAGTGGGAGGCGCTGTCTTGCAACGCCGGCACCCGTGGCTTACCTTGCGCAGCAGTGAAAACGGACTCGAAGCCTTGCGAGACGCTGGACGGCGCCTGTGTCGAGCCGGGCGTCTGTCCGTTGACGCGCGTGGCCGCCGGGACAGAGGTGTGCATCAAGCAGCTCGCCGCATCGCCGGAGCTGCGCGCACGCCTGCGGGAACTCGGCATGGGCGAGCAACGCCGCATCAAACTGCTCAGCCGGCAGTCCAATCTCATCTGCCAAGTCTGCAATGCCCGCTTCGGTCTCAGCGAAGAAGTGGCCGAGAGCATCTGGGTCGAGCCGGTTCCGCGCGACACCGCTCCCGATTGATCATGCCCGCCGTTTCCCAACCGCTGACGGCTCTTGCTGCCGGCCAGAGCGGCACGGTGCTCGATGTCCGCGCCGAGCCGAAACGGCGTTCGCGGCTGATGGAACTCGGCTTGGTGCCAGGCACGGCGGTGGAGTTGGTCCGCTTCGCCTTGCTGGGCGATCCCGTGGAAATCAAAGTGCGCGGCTATCATCTCACCGTGCCGCGCCTCGAAGCCGAGCAAATCTGGGTCAGCGGTCCCGCGGGCGATTGACGCCATGCGCGGCGCCGCTCCTACTGTCAACGCCACCGGTCCCCGCTACATCGCGCTGACCGGCAATCCGAATTGCGGTAAGACCACGCTCTTCAACGTCCTTACCGGCCTGCGGGCGAAGGTGGGCAACTACGCTGGTGTCACGGTCGAGCGGAAGGAGGGCCGCCTGCTGGGAGTGCCGGCGGAACTCAACGCCCGCGTGCTCGACCTGCCTGGCACCTACAGCCTCAGCCCGCAATCGCTCGATGAGCAAATCGCCCGCGACGTGTTGCTCAGCCGTTTGGTCGAACTGCCGCCGCCCGCGCTCATCGTGGTCGTCGTGGATGCTTTCAATCTTCAGCGCAACCTTTACTACGCCACGCAAGTCATCGAGCTGGGCCACCCGACGGTGATCGCGCTGAATATGGTGGACGTGGCGGAGGCGAACGGACATCGCACGGATGCCGCGAAGCTCGCCGTCCACCTCGGCGTGCCGGTCGTGCCGGTCGTGGCCAGCAGCGGCCAAGGCGTGGGTGATTTGCGCCGCGCGATGGCGGCCAGCTTGCAAGCGCCGCAACCGCCCGGGGTCCATCGCTTCAGCAAGCTGCCGGAAGTGTTCCTGGAGGAGGCGCAGAAAATCGCCGCGATGCTGACGTGGAATTTTCACGAGCGCCGCGCGCAGGCAGACGGCGAGGCGCTGCTGATTCTCAGCGACGAGCGGGCTTTGGCTTCGAGCAAGCAGCATTACCCGCACAACATCCAGAAGGCCGTGGCCGTCTCGCGCCAACGACTCGAAGCTGCGGGACTGGATTGGCGCGCGGCGGCCATCGAGGTCCGCTACCAGGCGGTGGCGAGGATTCAAGAGGACGTCACGACGGAGTTGTCGCCGCCGGGCGAAACGTGGAGCGACCGCGTGGACCGCGTCGTGACACACCGCGTCTGGGGCACGCTGATTTTCTTCGCGGTCATGGCGGTAATGTTCCAAAGCATCTTTGTTTTCGCGCGGATTCCGATGGAGGCGATGCAGGCAGGCGTGGACTGGCTGGCCGGCGCGGTGGGCCACGCGCTGCCGCCCGGCGATTTGAATAGCCTTCTCGCCGATGGCATAGTGGCCGGCGTCGGCGCGGTGGTGGTGTTCCTGCCGCAAATCCTGCTGCTGTTTCTGTTCATCGGCTTTCTCGAAGACACCGGCTACATGGCACGCGCGGCCTTTCTCATGGACCGGTTGATGAGCAAGGTCGGCCTGCACGGGAAGAGCTTCATTCCCATGCTCAGCTCGTTCGCCTGCGCGATTCCCGGTATTATGGCCACACGGACCATCGAAAGCCCGCGCGACCGGCTGGTGACGATATTGATTTCGCCGCTGATGAGCTGCTCGGCGCGGCTGCCGGTTTACACACTGCTCATCGCGGCGTGCATTCCGGCGCGCGCGGCGTTCGGCATCCCGAAACTGCTGCAAGGGCTGACGTTGTTCGCAATGTACCTGCTCGGCATCGTCATGGCGCTGGTAATGGCGTGGGTGTTCAAGCAAACGCTGCTCAAAGGCGAAGCGCCATTGCTCATCATGGAACTGCCGCCGTACCGCCGGCCCCTGCTGCGCGTGGTTCTCCGGCACATGTGGGATCGCTCGAAACTCTTCATCCAGCGCGCCGGCACGGTCATCCTCGGCATCAACATCATCCTGTGGTTTCTCGCCGCGTATCCAAAGGACACCCAGGTGGACAAAGCCTTTGAAGCGAAGCGGCAGGAACTGGTCCAAAAAGTTGAATCGTTGAAGCGTTCAACCGTTAAACCGGAATCCGCTTCGACGCTTCAACACTTCAACGCTTCACCGTCCGCTGAGCTAGCCGCGCTCGACCGCGAGCGTGCCGGTGCACAGTTGCGCCACAGCTTCGCCGGTATGATTGGCCGAGCCATCGAGCCGGCGATCGCGCCGCTGGGGTTCGATTGGAAGATTGGCATCGGCATTATCGCATCGTTCGCCGCGCGCGAAGTGTTCGTGAGCACGATGTCCACAGTGTACAACGTCGGTGACGAAGGGTCGTCCGAGTCGAACATGAAAAACTTGGCTCTCACGCTGCGGCAGCAGACGCGACCAGATGGCTCGCCACTTTACACCATGCTGCTCGGCGTGACGCTGATGGTCTTTTACGTGTTCGCGCTTCAGTGCGCGAGCACGGTGGCCATCGTCCGGCGGGAAACGAACTCGTGGCGCTGGCCGTTGATCCAGTGGCTTTACATGGGTGCGTTGGCGTGGATGTTCGCCTTCATCACCTATCAAGGCGGGCGCTGGCTGGGGCTGCAATGAGCGCCCAGTGACTGTCGTCGGTTGACTTCCGGGATGACCTCCGATTTGACCCTGTGGGAGAGGCTTGCTACTGTGCCGCCTGAACTTGGAGACTCGAATGCTGACGGAATCCAACTGATGCAAACGCGCGAAGTTCTGCCTTTTGGTTGGCCCGTTGACCGCCAGGTGGAGCGACGAACCATGCGGTTCAGTATGAAACTCCGTGGATTCGCGCTCGTCACCACCACGCTGATCGTGCTCGGCCTGACTGCTTGCGCCCCGCTGCCGCAAAGCACGGAGGCAGGCCCACGTTTCCACGAGGCTGCGTCCGCCGACGTCGTGTTGCGCCATTACCGCTGGGAGCACATAAACATCACCCAACCGGAGTTCCGCGAGGACGGCTACCTCGTCTCGGTCACCGGCGACAATCTCGGCCCCGCCTTTGAATGCCTCCACGTCCGGCACGATCTGGCGGTGGTGATCCTGGGGTGGGCCTACGCGCAGGGCGAACTCGACCAACTGGTGAGCAACTGGAAACGTGTGCTGCGCGGTCACGGCTTCAAACGCGTCGTCTGCCTGCACGCCGGGCGGGACAAAAGTGTTGACGGATTGCTGATTATTGACGACACGAAGCAATCCGATGACATACACAGGCAAACGGCCGGCTCCTGACCAACCGCATTCGCGTCCGCCGCTCGAGCGGATGCTGCGCATTCATCAGGCCCTGCAAGCCGGCGGCTACCCGAACGCCACCACGCTCGCCCGCGCTCTCGAGGTCAGCACCAAGTCCATCCAGCGCGACCTCGACTTCATGCGCGACCGGCTGGACCTGCCGATCGCTTACGATGCGCACCGCTTCGGCTATCGCTACACCGAAGTGGTCAAGGCGTTTCCCACGCTGCACATCACCGAGGGCGAACTCGTCGCGCTCGTCGTCGCCGAAAAGGCCCTT
>Ga0315277_10013073_pt1 | contig 10363 bp, 17 predicted proteins | sample YL17G05_15_MG_FD_203695 | JGI IMG/M metagenome (GOLD analysis project Ga0315277, IMG submission 203695) | Sediment microbial communities from Yellowstone Lake, YNP, Wyoming, USA - YL17G05_15 | ecosystem: Environmental > Aquatic > Freshwater > Lake > Sediment | place: USA: Wyoming | collected...
TACTGTGGACATTAGCTATACTCCAAGTCCCGTTGAGGCCGAATTCAGAGGAATGCCCCGACACAGTCACAACGTTTCCTGCAGCGAAACCATGAACAGTCGAAGTAGTAAAACGATATCGGGTTCCGGTGTGAGCGCCAGAAGTGATAGTTTTTTGGTCAGTACTGCCGCCATAAGCCAAATCCCCAGCAGTCCCAGAAGTTCTGGCAGTATTGGTGACAAACAACCGACCTTGGCCATACGCCATTGTGGTTCCTATTGGGACTTGAGCAACCCTACCAACGGAGCCCGATGGGCCTTTACCAGAAATAAAAAGATTATCCCCATCCCAAATTCTAGGCGTGCTCGTCCCATCTTGGATAATCAGAAAATTTTCGGCTTGGACAAAATAACAGTCATCGTAAATGTTCATTGGGCCTGTGGAATAAGCTGTACCGTTCCCAGAGCCACCAGTAGTATTAGAAATAAACGTAACCCCAATATTATTACTGAGAGCTCCGTAAGTAGTCCAAGTAGTAGATCCGATACTTGCGATAATATATTGGGACCCAGCGATAATATCCGTTGCTCGGACAAGCGGAAAAAGTCTCTGAACTTCGTAAGTGCCCAAATCAATTTTAATTACGTGCCCACTCATCACGCAGAATAGACTGGGATTATAGCCTGCTCTTCGATCCTGATAATAAAAAGCCCCTTGAAACAATCCGTTTACAAAAAAATCTAAACCTAAATTAGCTCCCTCAACCGCATTAGCTAGGATTAGCTGTTGAAACCCAGGACGAGTTGCCGGAGTACCGCCACGAAAAGTAACGTTAACCGCGCGAGAAACGGCGTTAGCTCCAATAAGATTAGGGGATTTGCTTGAATCCATCCCTCCGGAGAAATCACGTTGTCCCTCAAGGAGTAACGTGGAATCAGCTATAGCCATAGAATCGTATGTATCTTATTCGAGACCGGACGGCAACTAGTCTTTGATAACAGCCCAGTTATCCCGCCACTTGGAATTCGGCTCTAGGTAGATTGACTTGGTCTTGGGCATCTTAGCCCGAGGCATCACAAATAAAGCATCTTGCGTGATGTGATAAAAGATAAAGGTATCGCAATCGCTCCGGCTATAAATACTCTTAGCTTTATGTGTGTTCATCCTAGATGCCCACCCATATCCAGGACCCTTAACCGCTAAGAACTTGATCTTTCTCCTACGTTGGTCTTCGTTACCAATGGTCGACTTAACTTGGATACGGTGGAGTTTACCACCCCAATCCGATACCAAGTCATACCCAGAATCAAATACTGGAAGGCTAACTAGGAAACCATGTTCCAATAGCTTGGCCGAAACTCGTTGTACTCCTACGGCACCGATTCTTAAACTCATAACCAATCCTTTGCTAACAGGGTGCTCAAGAGACGCCGGCGTCGATACACGCCATCTCCGTCTCTACTGCCCCCGTTGTTGGTGTTGCCCTCAATCGTTATGGCAAAATCGCCAGATACTTTCTCAACTAATCCTGTGTGCCCCACTCTTTTAAGGCTTTGAAAATAGACCCCGAAGGTGCTCGCCTCGGCGGGTAATCGACCACGGCCCCGATTCCAAGTTGGGTTCCTGACGAAATCTGGCGACCACGCACTTCTTGGGTAGGGATTACGATCTCTCCCGAGGGCAGAGTCTCCAACCCAGACGACGTAGGCCGCACACCACGGGGCGCCCGTCCCCTCGAGCCCGACGCTTTTGAGGATTTCTTCGACGTCTTCCCCGTCGTTTTTGCCTGTGGCTTCTTTGATCCCGATAGTGGTTCTTGCGAACCCAATGATCTTTTCGGGTCGAGGATCTTTCGGATTAGAATTTCCCACTCCAGATCCCGCGAGGAAAAGAAGCACCGCAAGAATAATCTCTTGAGGGAATAGAACATTTAAGAACCTCTGGTACACAGAGCAAATGTAATCAAAAGACCGATGAAGAGATAGACCAGTAGCTTGGCTTTCGTCTCTGGGTGTAGGGTACGGAAGTCGTCGGCGAAAGCTTCGGTGTCCAAATACTTATCGAAAGGCTTCCAATCGAAAGCGACAACTAGCCAAACCACAAACACCCCAAGGAGAAACTTTACCGTCCCAAAAACCAGTAGGTGTAGGGCTCCTATGTCTATAACGCCCGCTGTGGGGTCAATATGCTGAAGGAGGGGTCCTAGCCCAAAGAACAGCCCAAGAGCTCCCAGAAGGGCTATTAGGCCCTGCACGTTGGTCTTAAGGAAGTTCACCAAGGAATTCCCACGAACTTCCTGGCCACGAACATGATACCACCGAAGATAAAGCCCCTAAAGATCCATAGGGCTAACGCGATAAGAGCGCCACGATAGATCCATAGTTCCTTCAAGGCTTTCCTCTGCTTTGCCTTCCAGTCGTTAGCCTCTTTTACAATACGCTCATAGTCCCCAGCCTGAGCTTCGCAAGCCGCCTGAGCTGAAGAGAGTTGGGACTTCAGACTGCCGAACTCTTTCTTGATGGTGGGCAGGTCGCCGGAATTGACCGCCTGTTCAACGGCATCGACCTTGCGACTAACGCCCCCGAATTCAGGAGAACCTTTGGGCTTTAGAGTAGCGCAACCGACCAATAACAGTAACGGGAGGATTAATATTTTCATGGGCTTAATATAGCTCCATGCGTAAGAATTACGAACCAAAAAGATGCTTTCTTATTACTGGGCCAAACCAAGAAATAGAAGCGATAAAGGCTCCGATAATAGCTGATTGCTTCCACCAAGCTTTTTCTACGGAACGAATACGACTTTCGTGGTCTCCTAAATGGGTCAGAGCAGTATCAAGCTTCGTTTCAATACGAGCTAGCCTTTCGTTATCCTTGGGTGCCATACATTTACCTTACACGTTTTCTGCTATTTTCACAAACCATTCGTCGTTCTCGTCTTGGTAGATGGTGATAAAGCCTTCGTCGCAGAGATAGGATATACAGGCTAAGAGATCCTCCTCAGAGGGCGGTAAACATCCGTTCCCACCTTCCAAAGATTTCATAGAACTACGCTGTGTATAGGATAGCAAGTCCGCTAGTAAGCGTAACCGCTCGGATATCGCCCCTGATGACTGTTCCAGCAGCGAGTGCTACAGCAGTTAATGAAGAGGAATTAGTAATCCCGGGAGCTGTAATGCTCGCGATGGTAGTGGTTGTCAAAACAACAAGAGACACATATGTACCAAGAGGAGCGGTAAGATTTCCAGTAGCAAGAACAATAGCTCCGTTCTGCCCTAAGTTTTGTCTAGAAAGTTCATTAGCTTTGTTTGCTGCCCTCTGGACGTCGTCCAAGGGTAGCGGTGCTGTGCCTTCGGGATATAGTGCCATAATATTATGCTCCGTATGTCGCCGTTACTCTCGAATATCTATGGGTAAGCGTGTCGGTAATTACATCCTTTTGTAACCCAAAATATAAAAAAAAGTTAGAATCAAAATCAATCGGTCCAGAAACGGTTGCGTTTGTCTCAAAAGAAGTAGTTGCTACAGCTGCTCCTGTTCCGTTTGAGGCAGCCGGTTGGCTGATAAAGGAACTACTTGAACCAGTCAAGAAAAGGAGCCCGCCACGAAAAATAGAAATATTGGAAGAACCGGTTGTCACCGGATAATTAACTATCCTCCCAGTTGTGCTTCCACTAGTCGGCAGAGTTGAAGAGTTAGAAATCCATAATCGAACTCTACAACCGCCTTGATTAGCAACTCTTGTTGCCCAACTTTGAAATTCTAAACAACCAGTTTTCCCAAGACAGCCCCCCGGAAAGGAGAGAATTGAAACTATTTGATCATTTATGTTGGCGGCGGTACTAATTTGAGTAGAGTTTGAAGCAAAGATAGAAGATACGGCCCCTATTTTTTCTGGGGGTAATATGTTTTTGTTTACTTGCCCAAAAACCACAGCTCTTTCAAACTGATCAACAAATTCAGAACCAGCGGGTGCGTTTGTTTGCATCTATATCTCCTTAAGTTACGGTCGTTACGAGCTGGCCAAAAGCACCTGCCCTGTTGCATTCTAAAACGAAACCGTTATCAGCTCGGGTATAGGTTCCGACATCACCGATCAAGCCGGGGTTGACGATCTGAGCGTTGGTAACCTGACCGATATCAACTGCACGTTGGAAGTTGCGAACAAATTCAGCCGAGGCTGGGTAAGCGCTACTGCCTTGGAGATTCTCTCCGGCCGTTCCACGCAGTTGATCGCGAGTGATTTGTCCAAATTTTAAAGCCCTTCGGAGTTGGCTTACGAATTCAATATTTGCTTGGGTTGGTTCTGACATAGTTTCTCCCTCCTTCTATTCCTGATAATCCTTAGCTTGTCAATCTTTTCCCTTACTTTTTTCTCGATTGCTTGGGCAGATATTCTTATACCAGCAGCCTCGCAAAGATTTGGGACTTGATCAAAAAACAACTCAAAATGTAAAGGGGTAAAATAATTCTTCGGGTCCAGCTTACGACCAATGGGTGCGGTAAGGGCGAAGTCTAGATCGTGAATTCCCTGCTCAACAATCGCGCAGACAAATTCTTTCCAGCCTTCGCCCTTAACCTCACGTTTCACTTACGCCATCTTTCCTTCTGGGGCTGCGGCCATCTCGATGGCTTCGGCAAATCCAGCTTCAGCGGGAGCTTTGCTGGTTTCTTCCATTTCCATCTCAGGCATTTCCGCTTCGGCTCCTTCGATGGAGACCAAATCCAAAGTCTTACCGCCATGCTTAAACATGGCCATAGCTTCGAACGTGTCTCCCTCGACGACGCCTTCCGGAGGAGTAAAGCCCTTGGGTACTGCAAATGTAGCAATCTTCATATTCTTTTCTCCTTTGTTAGAAGTAACAGCAATTACAATCATGGCTGGGCCACGATTTTTTTTAGCTGAACACTCTGGGCATCCGCAATGCATGGTTATAAAAAGAAGGGAGGCGCAGGGATAGAACCTACGCCCCCCTTCAATTCAGTTACTCAGATTACGAGTAGCAACCAACGAGGCCGAAGTCGGCCGCGCAGCGCTTGTGGCGGATAACCACACCGAGTTCGGGACGAACGGGTTTCGAACCGGAGCTAAAGATAGCCCGGAAGAATCCGATCGTACCGTCAGGGTTACAATCCCGGCTGGGGATATTCCGCCAGCGGAAGTCACCGCGGTAGCTCTGCGGGTCGAATGCCATGGCGCCAGTAGCACCAATGGGCTTCGCGACCAGCGAAGTAAACACGTCGGGATGGAAGATAATGGAATCTTCATATTCCGCCGTGAAGTACGCGGGATTCGGGATGAACCGAGTGCCCTTCGATGCGCTAGCATCTGTGGCATACGGGTTACGGCGAACAAACGCACCGCCGACGAAGTCATAGCGAGGAGTCATGGTGTCTACCAAGTGGTAGAAACCAGCATAGCTACGCTCGACACCGAGGGGTTGAATCAGTTCGCTGGGTTTAGCATAACGGAGATCCTGACGGATATCCGCGTTGAGCTTGATCAGGTCGTCAGAAGCCTCGGGGGAGGTAATGAGCAAGAACACGGGTGCACCGTTTTCTTTGCCATATGCATTCTGAGCAGCACCGTCACGAATCAACCGAGAGTAGAAGTACCGCAGGATTCCCTGGGTCAACCGGCTCGTGGGCAGATTGGAAGTGCTGAACGAACCTTGGACTTGCCCGGAGGCTGCCAAGAGTTCGGTCTGGTTAGCGTTTACTCTATAGTTAGCGAGACGAGCATACTCGTCGCGGTAACGGTTTTCCCAAGCATACTGCGTGTTTTCGGAAAGAACCGCCATGATGTTGCGGAGCTGTTCCTGACGACGAACGGGGAACCGAAGGTCGTTCAAGCAGATGTCGGGGGAGTTGATTGCAGCCTGCTGGAGGTTATAGGTCCGCAGGGTCTGGGCGAATCCGAGGTCGTTTCCAGCAACAGCGCAAGTTCCGGGTCCAGTATTGGAACCAGAGGGGGTCGCGCCGATTACTTGGGTTCCGACTCCGTTATACGCAACGTCTGAGAAGGTGATCGAACCACCGGAAGCCGGTAGAGTCCGCTCATAGATCAGAACGTTAACGGTCGTGCCCATCTCATCCGGCCAAGCTTCTTGCTTAACCAGAGTCGTCCACGGGGACGTGTTCAAAGTCTTCCGATAGATATCCGCACCGATACGGCCGGACTCAGTAATCAGAAGATTCTCAATATTTGTACAAGGCATATTAGTATCTCCTTTGTTGAAGTAATGACTGAAGACTTCTCATCACACGATGAGCGTGTCTCTTTGTCGTCGCTTATTTTAAGAGCCGGCAAGCCCTAAAAGTTAGTTGGATATCCGTTAGCCGTCGGATACCGCGTCGGTGTCATTTAAGCGTAGCCTGTAGGGCGCAGGCGAGTTAGCCCCATCGCATCGACACCTCTGCCAAAGAACTAATTGAGGATGTAACTCGTTGAGATAGGGTGTCAAGACCCTAGCCTAAAAGATTGGAAAGTTCTTCTCGGTGAGCATCGATCCCACCCCAAGACCAAAACTGCCGTACTGTATCTTTATCCTGTCTAGGGTCTCGCCAATCAAATTTATCCCTGTGATGCTTCCAGGCGTACGCCCCCAAGGTATTATACTCGCTAAATCTGCGATCGGGCCGAGTGGCAACGAAAGTGTCAAAAGGCACTTTATGGGTAGCTTGGAGGAAATCCCTCATCTCCTTGTAAAGCCACCTAGGAAACGTATGTGGTGGCCTGCGCATAAACTCAAACTCTGGCTTCCAGCCAACGGCTTCTTCTACGATTGGTTGCCAAGGACACTCTCCGATCTTGTCGTAGGGCTCGTAGTACAGAATTGCTTTGCCCTTGTGGATGAAATCCTTGGGGGATACATCGTGCAACCATACGGTGTCGGAATCGATATGGCAGATGAAGTCGGCGTCAGAGTAGAGATCGGCATTTAGCTTGGTCACCTGCTGGCCTAAGTAATCCTCGGCATACCTAGGGCAGATATGTACTTTCTCCAAAGTCAGGTGGTTCAACTCGTGCTGGTCACCATGAGGTACTACTATATGGATCTGACGAAAGCCTCTAGCCGACTTAGCGCAGGACTTCAGGCAGTAAGAGAGCCACTCAAAGTCTTTCTTATAACTACGGATGAACAAATCACAATTCATTACAATTTTGTAATCCACCAACTGTTATCGTTTGGGTCTTCTGAAGTTATATGAACTTCGACACCTTTCTCTTTTGCAAACCGATCAACTGTCTTTTTAACCTCGCAAATATACTCTGGGGTATTTATATCCATATAATCATGGCCTCCGTATAGACCTGGAGTTTTTAAGAGTTCCCACCATTGGTATACATCTCGAGTTACTTGTGGGTCATGGTGACAACCATCAATATAGATAAAATCAAAACTAACATTTAATTTTTTGTAGTGTTCAAAAGCGTCGTCACTCTTCAGTCGGCACACTGTATGCCTGTTTGGGAATTCGGACATCGTCCTAATACATTCGGAATAGGCTTCCTCCATATTAACTGAATTAGCCCCGTCCACGTACTCCTTAGGGTCCCAATGTACCCACGGGTCAACAAGGTGAAGATGTCCAGACCAATTTCGAAGAATGTTTTTTGCGTTGTAGCCCCCCATAACACCAATCTCAACCCCATGACCAAAGAGCTTATTTGAGTCAAGCCAATGACCAACGAACATTCGATTTTTAAGCTTAGATAATTGCTCCATCATTGGTTACCTTGTTTTTTACTTTTTGTTTTTTCTTAGATTTTACTTCGGGAGTTTCGAGAACCTCTACCTTCTTCGGCACCCGATGCTCACGAAGCCTTTCGATTAAAGTCCCATCTTTATTCTGGTGAAACATAACAGCTTCCTTACTAACCATAGCATCGACGCTGGCCTGATCCGGGAAGGTAAAGTTACGACCCTCGTCCTTACGCCAAACATGCTGAATCGATTTCGTCCAATAGGCTTGCCCGACAATTTGGTCTGCGGCTACTACGTCAAACGCTGCAAGATCGGCGTGAATTAAGTTAAAGGCACGTTCCATTACGTTCTTGGGGTAGATGGCATTCCCACTCATGTGTTCAGGAGTACCTTCCACTTTAACCTGAGCCCCCATAAAATACTGACCGCAGGTACGGTACTCGGAATCGAGAAGATCGTGCCAACCAGAAATAAGGGGAATGCAGTCTGGCTCGCACCAAAAATAAGCCTCGGGGTTTGGACCCCAAGTAATGTGCTGAGTTACACGCTTGAACAAATGGTTAGGGCTCATGGGCCAGCCACGCTCATCTTGGTCGTGCGGTATATACAACTCGTAGTTACGGCTCAACTCGGTGGGGTTCGGGACTGCTCGGGCACAAGCCACCATCAAGCGGTGATTACCCATGCCACCGAGTTCCTCAACCCAGTTAAGCCAACGAATCGCCTGTTCCCGATCCTGCGGACCGACTGGCAACACGACCAGCATTAACGCCCCAAAGATTTTTCTAAGGCGTCTAAGAACCCAACGCTAGACGGCAAGGACGCTATCTGCTCGTTATTACTGCCGGCGCCAGCACCAGGAGTAGCACCTTGTAGCTTCTCAATCTGAGCTTTTAGATCAGCGATAGTCGAATTGCTCTTGTCAGTCAGATCTCGCACAACTTGAACGGCGAGGGGGAACAATACGGCTTGGTAAGTAAGAGTGGCTCGTTGCTGGTGATCGAGAGGTTGCTTATCCAAATAAACAGCCTGTTCACGCAGAGCTTTAATTGTGGTATCCCACTCTGGGGTCTGACCACGTTTCAAGATGGGGAAAGAATCTTCAAACTGTCCCCAAGTATTCTCGAAGGCAACATCAGCTTGTTTATCAAAGGTCAGCCTAGCTTCTTGCTCGGCAGCGGTGTCCTGCCTTTCAATTTGAGCAAGGGTATCGTTAGCGGATTTGAGCATTTCGTCTTTCTTGGAGCGAAGCTGTTCAATCTCATCTAGTTTGGTTTTAACTGACCAAGCATCCATTGCGTCGACACCCGTCATAACATCTTTGAACTCTGCTCGGCGTTGAGCTGGGTCTTGGATGTCCAAAACTTTAAGGACATCCTTGGCGTTTAGGCCGTCATATCCAGCTAGAGAATCCAACAAGCTCTTTTCGGCTTTAGCTAGAGGCTCAGAAATTGTTCTCTTGAACTCGCGGGTAGACTCGAGACGAACAAGGGAAAGTTGGCTCTCGTAGTCCGAAACTAACTTACGTGCCTCCTCAAGTTCTGACTTAATTCCTTGAACCTCGACAGAAGCCTCAGTATTGCCCGCGCTCCTGGATTTATCGAGCTCTTGCTTCAAGGCGGCTAGTTCTTGCTCGGCTGCTTTCAAAGCTCTGGCCTTAGCGGCAAAAGCAGAATTAGCAGAGCCTGTGGCTTTACCCGGTAGCTTCTCGTCCTCGGTCAGATCGCCGTCTACTTTGGCAACGGTCTTGGCTTTTTCGCTTTCGGGGGTGAGAAGAGAGTCAATGAGTTTTGAGGGAGTCTTAATATCCGGGGTCTTCGACAAGTCCGGCTCGGGTGTTTTTACTTCAACATCTTTTACTTCCGGAGTTGGGGCAGTAACCGCAGTTGCAGTTTTTACCTCTGGTTCCGGGGTCGCAGTCTTAGCTGGAGTTTCAATAACGGGGTTTTGGTGCAGAGGAGTAGCAGAAGCTAAAGGAGCCTCTCCCTCTCCAAGTGCCGCGTTAAGTGCGTCTCCGAGTGATCCGATGTCATTAGTTGTTGCCATAGTTTGTGTCTCTGTTGTTTATTGGTTTACGTCTTCCCAAGGTGCTGGCAACTCCTGTGGCTCAGTCTTGGGGGTTTTTAGGAAATCAATAGCTCGCAAAGCGGCATACCAACCTTCGTTTCTAGAATGGGCTAACGCCCGAAGATTAATGCTCTCCCCGTTTGCTGGGGCTAGGGGGTTTAACTGGGGCAAGCCCAAATGGATTAGGGCGGTGAGTCCCGCTCGCATGTGCGGTTCGTTCCAAGTTTTTTTCCAAAGCTCTACGTAATCTTCGCGCTTGCTCCACTCTTGAAATGTCATTCCTATGTTTGTCGCAGAACGGAGAAATTAAGCAAGACTTTTCTTTTGGGCGTTTAAACGATTCCTTTCGGACTGAGCCCGAAGCCTCTGAGCGGTTTGAGCGTCCCGCAGAGCCATACGTTGCCTCGCCTCTTCACTCTTAATGGCGATCTTGGCATCCGAAGCTGCCCTATCAATCTGAGCATCTGCTTGGACCTTAGCCAGCTTAACAGCGTACTCCGCTTGGGTCTTACTCTTAACGTCATCAATCTGGCCTTTAATCGCCTGCTCAAACTGTTGTTGCTGAGCTCTAGCCATAGCCTCTTGTTGCTGACGTTGTGCTTGCGCTA
>Ga0315277_10013077_pt1 | contig 10363 bp, 8 predicted proteins | sample YL17G05_15_MG_FD_203695 | JGI IMG/M metagenome (GOLD analysis project Ga0315277, IMG submission 203695) | Sediment microbial communities from Yellowstone Lake, YNP, Wyoming, USA - YL17G05_15 | ecosystem: Environmental > Aquatic > Freshwater > Lake > Sediment | place: USA: Wyoming | collected...
GGGCTCAAGCGTGCTGGGGATTGCTTCGTCGTCCGCCGCGGCGGACTCCTCGCAATGACATTGTAACACGGTCTATCACAATGAGATTGTTCCAGGAAAAGCAGACCCCTCGCTGCGCTCGGGGTGACAGGAGGATTCCTGATTTCCGAGGCGGGACTGTCGTTCCGAGCGAAGCGAGGAACCTGCTTTTCCATGGACGAGGGCTTCCGGGCTCATTCTGTTAGAGACTCTAAGTCCTTTGCAGACTTGATGTCTTTGCGAGGAGGTCGTCCGCGCGCGCGGACGGCCGACGAAGCAATCTCCCTACATGGGCCGGCTCTTTCAACAAGCCCCTCGGGCTGACGGACACATGATGAACGTGCGGGCATGTCAGGCGCGCAGGGCACCTGACCTACGATCTGCCCCGCGCTCAGAAGCCCCGGCCGCCGCCGCCGCCGAAGCCGCCGCCGGAGAAACCGCCGCCGCCGAAGCCGGAGCCCCCGGCACGGGCGCGCGGCGCCGATACCATCACGGCGGCTGTGTGCTGAGACATGTTTCCCAGCATCAGCGCGAAGGCCGCCGGGTGGAAGATCCCTCCGGGAGCCGCGCCGCGATACCACTGCGGCGGCTGGCTGGCGATGCCGTCAAAGGCGCTCGACCAATTGTGCTCGACGCCCAAAGCCATGGCATAGGGCAGATATTTCTCGAAGAGCGCCGGTGTCATGTCCTTGCGGTCAAATCGCGGCCCCTCCACACGGCGGAGGAATTCCTCGAAGCCGAGGACGCCTTCCAGTGCCCTCGCGCCAGCCGCGGTGCGGGCCGGCATGATCAGACCGAAAGCGCCGATAATCAGCGCCGTCAGCACTCCGGCGGCGATGGCCGCGACCGGTGCGATTCCCAGACTCCCGCTGATTGCGATCCCGACGCCGGCAATGACCCCACCCGTGAGCAGTCCGCCGGCGATATATTCCGCCTTGACACGGTCTGGTCTGGCACGATAGTAGCGCCGTTCCATTAGACGGGCGAACAGCCGATCGCGGATCGTTGACACGTGCGTGAAGAAGCGATTCTTCAGAGAGTCCAGCGGCACAAAGGTCAGTTCGCCGGAATCGAAGATGGCATCCAAGAGCGCCCATTCATGCGGCGCCAGGCCGGTCCACTCCTTGAGCGGCTTGAGCAACTGGAATGAGAAGTCCTTCCCCGACCATAGACCGAGGAATCGCGGTTCATCCTTCTCCTCGATGGCCACGTAACCGCGTGTGGCCAGATCGACCAATGTGGCGGTGATATCGCGCATGTCCGGTGAATTGTCCGCCAGCGTCCCGACCTCACCGGGTGTCAATCCCTCCGGCGGGTCATAGCGGACCGCAATCGGGCGCAGACGCGGGTCGCGCCCGTACCGTGACCACATCCAGAGCATGAACGGGAACACGAGCACCGGAATGCCCAGCGGGAGATTGGCGCGAAGGAAATCGACGGCCTTGTCCAGACCGCTCGGCTCGCGAACCAGCCCTTTGTCCCAGCCGATCACCGCGGTCAGCCCCTCGCGGAATGCCAGCGGCCGCTGCATCTCCAGATGCACGGTGCCCCCGGTGATCGTGACAGCAGCGTCCTGGGACTTCGATCCATAACTGCCGGTGAAGGCCAAGGCCCGCAGGCCGGTCGCGCCGGTGGGCAGCACGATGTCGGCGGTCGCCGATTCGATCGGCATCTCCCACTCATCGCCGGTGATGTTCCAATACAGCTCGTCGTGATCCTCGAAGAAGCGCAGCGCGTTGGCCACGCGGTAGCGGACGACCACGGTGCGCACGGCGTCAACCGCGTTCGGCACCCAGATCTTGATCTCCTGGTAGTGCCGTTGCCGCTTGACCTCATGTTTGAGCGTCCGACCGGCATCATCGGTGATCTGGATCCCTTGCAACCGCAAAGCGTAATTGAATCCCTGCGGCGTGCGGTAGTCGACCGGAATCGTACGGTAGAGACCGTTCCACGCGCCCGTGAACCGCAAACGGATTGTCTCACTGACCACGATTCCGCCGTCGGGATTCACGCCGACGGTGACAGCGAAGTGCTCAATCGCCAGCGAACGGGCCCCGGCCGGAGCCGGGATCGAAGCCAGCAACAGAGCACCGAGGAGCAGTATGGCGATGCGACGCATTAGTCCCGCCTATCCCGGCTTACGCTTTCCCCGACTCGAAACTGACCTTCGGCGCCACCCGCTCTTCGGGCACCGCCAGTTCAAAGAACTCGCGCGGCTTGAAGGTGAACATGCCGGCGATGATGTTGGACGGGAACACCGCGATCCGGGTGTTCAAATCACGCACCACGGCGTTGTAATAGCGCCGAGCGCTCTGAATGAACTCCTCAATCTCTCCCAGCGTCTTCTGCAGTTGAGTGAAGCTCTCGATGGCGCGCAGTTGCGGATACGCCTCGGCCACCGCGAACAGAGTCTTCAACGTTCCCGTCAGGATGTTCTCCGCCTCCGCCTTGGCCGCCGGCCCCGGCGCTGCCATCGCCCGCGCGCGGGCGTTGATCACATCCTCGAACGCCTTGCGTTCATGGGTGGCATATCCCTTGACTGTCTCGACCACGTTCGGGATCAGGTCGTAGCGCCGTTTTAACTGCACGTCAATGTCCGACCAGGCGTTGTCGCACTGCACGCGCAGACGCACCAGCGCGTTATAGATGCCGATGACCCAGAAGGCCACGACAACGATCAGTCCCAGCAGAATCAGAAAGCCAAGCATAGTTCGGGCTCCTCCCCGTTGGGTGTGGGTAATGGGGCATACCGTTATCCATCGTCGAAATACGGACTCAGTTTACGTTTGATCCACCGCGGTGTTTCACCGCCACGACCGTTTTCCCCGGCCGCATCCGGCAATCTGGCATCGCCGTCCGTCATGCGCAAGGTGCGATTCCCAGTGCGGGGCCGTCCAGACCCTCTAACAGAATGACCGTGAGCAAGGCAGAACCCTCACCCCAACCCTCTCCCTGAAAGGGAGAGGGGGACGGAGCTTCCACTCTCCCCTCTGGGGAGAGAGTAGGGCTTGCCCTGAGCGCAGCCGAAGGGTGAGGGGCGACACATGCAATACTACACGGGGACGACACTCAGCATCTAGTAGCCTTTTCATTCTGTTGGACGCTCTTAGTCCGCGCTCATCCGGCAAGGCCGATCAGCCGAAAATGAAGATGACGCCTGTCGTCCACGACCAGGAGAGCCCGCTTGCCGCAGATTGACGAAATCCTCACGCACATGAAGGACCTCGACGCCTCCGACGTGCACCTGGTCACCGGGGCGCCGGTGACCTTTCGCATTCGGGGCGAATTGGTTCCGGCCAACGACCACCCGTTGTCGGCCCCCGAGATTGAGCTTCTGATCTACGAGATCCTCTCCGATGAACAGGTCAAGGTCTTCGAAAGCGAGCGGGATCTGGATACCGCGCACACGATCCCCGGTTACGCCCGCTTTCGGGTGAACCTCTTCTGTGACCACCGCGGCCCCGGCGCCGCCATGCGTCTGATCCCGGAGGAACCGCCGACTCTGGCCGAACTCGGCTTCCCGGAAGTCGTGACCCGTCTGGCGGAGACCACGCGGGGGCTGGTCCTGGTGACCGGGCCGACCAACTCCGGCAAGTCGACGACACTGGCGGCGATGATCAACCACCTCAACGAGACACAAGGCAAGCACATCATCACGCTGGAAGACCCACTCGAATTCGTGCACGTCAACAAGCGGTGCCTCATCACCCAGCGCCAGGTCGGCACCCACACACGCGGCTTCGCCCGCGCCCTGCGCGCCGCACTCCGCGAGGACCCCAATGTCATCCTGGTCGGCGAGATGCGCGATCTGGAGACGATTCACTTGGCGCTAACCGCCGCCGAGTTCGGGCTGTGCGTCTTTGCCACGCTGCACACCAGGAGCGCGGCACAGACAGTCAACCGGCTCATCGATGCTTTCCCCGCCGATCAACAGGCGCAGATTCGCGTCCTCTTGTCCGAAGGGCTCAGAGGGGTGCTTGCCCAGCAGTTGCTGCGGCGCGCCGATGGGCTGGGGCGGATCGCCGCGATGGAAATCATGATCAACACACCGGCGATCGCCAACATGATTCGCGAGGGGAAGACGCATCAACTCGTCACGTCGATTCAGACGGGGCGGCGCGAAGGAATGCAACTGCTTGAGTATCACCTCAGTCAGTTGATCGAGGATGGACTGGTCACCGCCGAGGCCGCTTTGGCGGTGGCGGCCAATCCATCTCTGATTACGATGAACCTCGCCACCCGCCGCCCGGAGCCGGTCGCATGAAGAAGACGGCACGGCTGGACGCCATCCTGCTGCGGCGCGGCTGGGTCAATGAGGCCCAGATGGTGCAGGGTCTCAAACAACAGCAACGGACCGGCATCCGCTGGGGATCGGCGCTGGTGCAACTGGGAAGCATCACGGAAACGCAACTGGCGGAAGCACTGGCCGAACAGTATGGCACCCCGATCTGGGACCCGGTGACTGTCACCCCTGACGACGGCGCGCTGCGGCTCATCCGAGAGAACTGGGCACGGGCTAAGGGCATGGTGCCGCTGGCCTACGACCCGGAGCAGAAATCCCTGCGGGTCGCGATGGCCGATCCGCTGGACGTCGTCGTTGCGGATGAGATCCGTTTCCATGCCAACGTTCGCACGATCACTATCCTGGCCGCACCGCAGATTTCGCTGCAGCGTCTGTGGGACCGCTTCTACCGGCGGGTATCTCCCGAAGAAAGCAGTGGGGCACCGGGGCACGAAAGCCCGGCACGCCTCGGGTTGGAGTTTGGCTTCTCGGCGGAGAAGACGGCAACAACCGAGGCCGATGCTGCGTCAGCCGCGAAACCGGCGGCCCGTGTGCTCTTGTGGCTCTCGCAGCCGTTTGTCGCCAAGCTCCTCAAGTCGCTGCTGGAGATTGAACGGTGCCACGTGTCCAACTGGGATGGCCGCACAATGCCGGAAGGCGAATGGGACTATCTGATCTATGACGAAGACAACGCGCTGTGTAACCCGGATTCGCTGCCCCGGTTGAAACGCGAGATCGCTCACGTCCAGTTGATCGCGCGTCCTTCGTGGACGACTTCGCTTCTGCGTTCGCCTTTGTCCTATGAACGGCTGCGCGACGGGTATCTTCAATTGGCGGCGTGCGCCCGTCGATGGACGGGGCCGACCGGAGCAGGCGACGATCGTTTGGCGCCCCGCTACGCTGTCGCCATGGCCCGGATTCTGGGGCTCGAGCCATTCGAGATTGACACCCTCCTGGCGGCGTGTGAACTGGCGCCGCTCGTGGCGGCGAGAGCACAAACACCCCGCGAGCAGGAGATCCTGGCACAGGAGCTGGGCTGTCCCTACCCGGTCGTTGACGTCATGCGCGCGGCGGCGCGACGCTTCGATGAGATCGGTCTGGCTCCCGGACGGTCCGCGCCCGATGCGCCTTTTACCGCCCGGGTGTACGCCGTCGTGTCGGCCTTTCTCGCCGCGCGCGCAGAACACCCGGTGACGACCATCGGGGCCGCGGGTGCGTTGGCTGAGTTGCTCCGACAGGAGTCCGGAAAGAGGTTCGACCCTTTGGCGGTCGAAGCGCTCCTGCGCGTCGTTCGGGAAGAAGTGCTCGAGGGGTGCCTCCCGCCCGGCCCCGCCGAAGTGATGCTCGTCGCTGATCACCCCATTGAATGGCAGCATCTGATCCTGCTTCTGGAGAATGAGGGTTGGCGCATCGTAGTCTCCACTGGTGCCGCTGAGGCGCGTACGCTCACCGAGCGGCGCAAACCGGACGGCGTCGTCTGGGCGGCAGCGGGGGCCATCGACTGGATTCGCTGGCAGTCACAGGCCGCGCCAGGCATCGTCAACTTCCTCTTGATGGAGGAATTCGACTCCGCGCGGGCGCGCGCGGCGCTGGAGGCCGGCTATGAAGACGTCTGGAGCGGATCGTGGGATGCCGGTGTGGCCGCCGCCAAGTTGCGCCGCGGCGTGCAGAAGCGTCCGCAGGTCCAGCACAAGAGCCAGGCCGTCACCGGCACCCTCGGCCAACTGAGCTTCATCGACATGGTGCAGATCCTGGCAACGGGCGGACGCTCGGTGAAAATCGAACTGTCCCACGGGCGGAGGCAGGCGAAGGTCATTCTCTGGCAGGGGCAGATCAGGTACGCCGAGGCCGCGGGGAAACAGGGAGAAGACGCCGTCTACGAAATCCTCGCGTGGCCCGATGCCACGTTCTCCTTCAGCCCGGTTGAGATGATGCCGCCGGTGAACTGTCGCCTGCCCAATGAAGCGATGCTGCTCGAAGGGTGCCGGCTGATTGACGAGTGCCGTCGGACACCGGCAGGCGCGCCCGCCTCCTAGGGGGACTGCGGGCGGGTCTGAGACCCGCCTGGACGACCCGACACGGGTCGCACGCCGGAGACCACGGATCACATCTTGGCGCCGGGATCGAGCATGCCGTGCTCAATCAGCGTCTGGCGGGTCTGATTGAGGTCCTGGGCATCACGGGGGAGATCCTTCTGCAGTGTCTCAAAGGCGGCCACCGCCTTGGTGGAGTCATTGGCGGCGACGGCGGCACGCACAGCCATGTGGAGGTACTCGCCGGCGCGGAATCCCTTCGGATCAACCGTGTAGGCCTTGTTATACTTCTCAATCGCCTCCGCAGGAAACCCCGCCTGTTCACTGACCGCGCCCAGCCCCGCCCAGGCAGCGGCTTTCAGCATGGGATCGTCACCGTAATCGTCAAGGTAGCGCTGAAAGAGGACACGGGCGTCGTCGAAGTTCCGCTGCCGGAACTGCAGTTGGGCCAACTGGAAGCAGGCGGCGGCGGCAACCGTCGAACCGGAGTGTTCATCCAGGACCTTCTGCAGTTGGGCGATTGCCACGGCCGGGTTGCCGGAGCGCATCTCCACTCCGGCCTCGCCGAAGAGCGCAATCGCCTCGCTCGCCTGCCCGGACCGCCAACTCCTGACGCCCCACACAATCGCGACGACCGCGATTGTCCCGCCAATGACAATGAGCGCGAATTTGAGGTTCGCCTCGACCCACTCGCGAGCGGCGAAGATCGCCGTCGTGAATTTGTCGGTCTTCATTTCGTGCTTGGTGATGCGCCGCTGGGCGCGTGCCGTCGGCATCGCTTAACCCTTCCTGTCTTTGCCTTATCTGCCCGCCGTGTCGGTGGCGACTCCTCAATCATAATACGAGCCCGGCGTAATGGCAACAACTCCGCACTAGAATCAGTTTCATAACCCAATCTACTGACCGAGAGCCCACTGTGGCGCCGGGTGCCCACACCCGGCGCTGCGGTCGGGTGTGGGCATCCGACCGCACAGGAATGAGGTTGTGAAACCTATTCTAGCCATCGTCGCCAATTGCCCCGGGCTTGAGGCGACTGGCCCCGGAGTTTCCCGCCGCCGGTCCGGTTGCCACACAGCAAGACCCGGGCGGCAGTTCCCATGCCACCCGGGTCGGAGATTCCCTCAGCCGCGCCGCGAATCAGAAGGTCCCGGTGAAGTTGACCATCAGGCGCACACGATCGCTGGTGTAAGTACGAGTGTAATTCCCCCAATTGTAGGTCTTCTGCTTGCCCCACTTCTCGCTAACCTTGACCGTCGGATCGAAGTTCGGATCGCACAGGTCGCAGCGCTGAACCAAAGACAGGGAGCCGCTTTCGTGGTAGGTATACCCGGTCCATTCAAGCGAGAGATCAAGTCGCACCTGGGACCAGTGGATTCCCGACCCGATGGCCAGAGTCCACCCGTTGACTTGCGAGCCAGCACTCTGGGCATCAGACAATGGCCGGTAATAGGGGAATTCAGCGGTCGTCCCCTGGGCGAGACGCTGCTCCAGAACCACGTCCGTATAGGCATTGTCGCCGATCAAGAGCGGCTCATTGCGGATCCCCAGCCGCAGGGGAACCACACCATACCGGGTCTGATGACGGTATTCCATCCCGACGCGGATCTGATGCAGGCTGTGCCAATCCACCGGCTGCGGGTCCAGCGATGTCCCCGGCTCCGCCGGCTCCGACTGAATGCGATACCCCGACGTGCTGTCCTTTGCCTTGAAGGAGTCCCGGCTGAAGGCACGGAACTGGTAGTCGGCGGCAACCATCAGCTTATCGTTGATGTGATAGGCCCCGCCGAGGCCCACCGTGTACGGGATATCGACCTCCTGTACGGTTCCTTTTAGCGGCGAGAGAACTTCCGGCGAATAGTACGGAGTCTTGTTGTGAATGCCGGTCCGCAGCGCCGTGAAGTCAATCCTCTCCGTCAGGGTCCAGCCCGGGGAGAAAACCGCGCCGGCGGACCAGCGCGGGGCACGGTAGAGCGCGCCGACAATGAAACTGATCCCATTGTAGTCGAGATCAGCACCATCCTGCCAGTTGACGCTCTGGTAATAGGCAGTGGTATCGCGGGTTGAATCCACGTCCAGGTTGTGAGCGCTCCGGCCGTTGCCGGTAACCAGCCCTAGGGTTCCCCCGACAGTGAACCCCTTGTAGACGACCGTGCCAAACGAAGCACCCGCAACCGCCACGTTTCCACTCTGAAGGAAGCTGGCATCGAACGGTGCTCCCAGAACCGTGTCCAAGTCCGCACGGAAACTGCCGCGGGCGTAGATGTCTTGAATACGGTTGTAAAACGCGGTGAGAATGACCTCGTGACCAACGACCGTAAAGGGCGAAACGAAAGACGCGGAAGACAGATTGGAGAATCCCCGGCTCTCGGAAGCGGTTCGGAGCGACTGCCCGACTGGCGCATTGTCGAGGCCGACGCCGTCATGCGAAAAGGCGAAGTTGAACGCCGTGAGAACGCCCTCATTGTAGACCAAACCGGCGGGGTTCCAACTGCCGGCGTACGCGTCGTCGGACACGCCAAGATAGGCCCCGCCCATTCCCCGTGCCCGTGCACCGCCGCCGAGGAAGTTCCAGTTCTGATAGGAGCTCGCGATCAGCCCCTGAGCTCCGGCCGGATCATACCCGCAGAGGATAGCCGCGGCGGACAGTATGCACACCGCCAGTACCAATCGCCATCTCATGGTTCCCAAATCCTCCATCTGTTCCCCACTGTCAAGCCAACCGCCGCGATTGATCAACCTATCGTGGGCCGGGGACATCCGGTAATCCGCCCCGGCGCAAGACCCGCAACTTATTCGCGTACAAATCGATTGTCAACCCTCTATTCGGCTTTGTGTCAGCCGCCGACTCCAAGCGGCCGGCCCGAAAGACCGATCCGAGGGCAATACCCACCGGCAAGCACTTTATTCCCGCCAGCGTCCGATCGGCCTCACTCCAGCCGGTGAATTCGGCAGGCGAAGAAGATACCCCCGGGCGGACTCGAACCGCCGACACGCGGTTTAGGAAACCGCTGCTCTATCCATTGCTGAGCTACGGGGGCAACGGCGCTATTCCGATCCATAGGTGACCACGGCGTGGACATCGTAATCCTGTAACCGGTGGCGGCCATCCAGAAAGGCCAATTCGACCACCACGCCGATGCCGACCACCTCGCCACGGGCCTTCTCCACCAGCCGGGCGGCGGCCACCAGAGTACCGCCGGTGGCCAACAGATCATCAATCAGGAGCACCTTCTGACCCCCCAGAACCGCATCGGCGTGCATGTGGATCTGGTCCTCGCCGTATTCGAGGGCATACGATTCCGACAGCGACGCGGCCGGCAGTTTCCCCGGCTTGCGCAAGGGGACAAAGCCGCACCCGAGCGCCAGGGCCATCGCCCCGCCGAAGATGAATCCCCGCGCCTCAACCGCTGCCACCAGGTCCACCGGGCGATCGCGGAAGTGCTCAAGGAGTGCCTGCTGAGCCAAACGAAAGGCGCTCTTATCCTTCAGCAGCGTCGTGATATCCTTGAAGACGATTCCCGGCTTGGGGTAGTCGAGGACATCGCGGATGCTCGCCTTGAGGAATTCGTAATCCACGGTTTCTCCTTGTTGCTGCAAATGAGGCGGCCGATCCCGTCAGAAGCGAACTTCGAAGCTCACGTACGACGGTTCATCATCAAACCAGTACACGGCGACATCGGCCACATGGGCGGCCGGCGGACCAACCCGCACATAGCTCAAGAACTCCTCGAGCGTGGGGCGCGGTCCGACGGCTTCGACTTCCACCGTGCCATCGGCGCGGTTCTTGACCCATCCGGTCAGATTGTGGTCCCGTGCCCGACGGGCGACAAAGTAGCGGTACCCTACCCCCTGCACCTCGCCACGGACATGCGCACTCAGTCGTCCCATGAATCAGTCCCCCTATTCGTCACGCCCTTCAGCCCCCTCGGGCAATGCCGCCAAGATCATGTGCACTGCGGCGGTGGGACCGGCAGCGACCGGAACTGTCTCGTCGGGACGCGGTCCACCGAGGGCGACCACCGGCTTGCCC
>Ga0315277_10013078_pt1 | contig 10363 bp, 6 predicted proteins | sample YL17G05_15_MG_FD_203695 | JGI IMG/M metagenome (GOLD analysis project Ga0315277, IMG submission 203695) | Sediment microbial communities from Yellowstone Lake, YNP, Wyoming, USA - YL17G05_15 | ecosystem: Environmental > Aquatic > Freshwater > Lake > Sediment | place: USA: Wyoming | collected...
TAAGGACTGTTGCCGATTCTCAATCACGTTTGGTTACTCCTTCTTGTTCGATACACCTTTTATTGCAGAACACTTTCCTTTTCGTGATGATAAGCCGACTCCGTGATCTGTATAGTGTTACTAGAAGCCATCTCAAAAATCCTCACGCAAAGACGCCAAGCCGCAAAGGAGAAGACGACTATCATTTTGTGGCGACTTTGCGACTTTGCGTGAGACATTTTTCCCTTGTCCCAGTGTCTTTGGGATAGGTTCTAATGTTCTTCTGATCACAGTGATTGTCCTCCAATATTTATTGTTCACTACTCAAACGTTTCAGGAAAGCCAGTTCTGCTTTCACCTGGTCTTCTACAATCGACCAATGGAAATATAGTTCTTTGAATTCAGGAGCATTTTCGCAAAAATGTGTAAGCGGAACCGGTTTATAAACTGGAGTAGTAACTTCTACCAACGTATGCCACCCGGCAGATGCTATTGTTAACCACTCTATTGCCTTATCCAGGCTTTTTTTATCGTGAGAAGTTTTAAATCGCTTGTATTCAACAGCGGCTCTCATTTTGTTCGAAAAATACAATCCCAGATTAGCCCATGCCTTAATATCAGACACTTCGTAAAGTAAATCGACATTATTACCCGACATAATTCTTTTTGCATCCCGTAGCGCCTGATTACATATTGTTTCCAATGAATCAGCAAGATGGAATGGCGAGATTTTACCTTTTGGTACATTGTTTTCGTTTGCCAGAAAATCTGCAATGCATAAATAATCAGGTTCCATCGGTATTTTCTCAGCCATGTCTTCGAGAGAGATTAGCTTTTGCACCTTTTTCTTATCAATCATAACCGACTGAAGCATTCCTTCGGAATACAATGAAAAATCCCATGTTGCATTTTGCCATGAGGCAATAACCAGTGGAACCGTACTGGCTTTGGCTTGAGCTTCGAAAAGTTCTCTGCCTAGTCTTGGGAAGCGTTGCTCAAATTCATCGACAAAGAATTCATCTGGTGTATTGGGGTTGTAAAGAAGCCTTCCCCAAACCTTATAGAACATCCATTGGCGATCGAAAGCATAGCGATAGCTTGTGCCGGGCAATGATGTAAAATAATCTTTTGCAGGAATATAGGTTTCAGAACCGACATAGTAGCCATTAACGTACGGATGTACATTGGTTGCAATATGGTTACGGATAAAATTGGTTTGACCCCAGCGTAACAAGAAAAAATCCTCATTACGCATCATCCAGGCGAGGTAATAGTTTTTTGGCAACGGATTCCAGTATGCATCGTTTAGCTTGCCACCATGCACCTTTATTAAATGTGGTGTAGAAAAAGAGTGTGACCAGTTAAACTTGAGTTCGATATTGATTGGACCATCCACACAGGTGAGTGAGTCCAAAGTTTCCCTTGTCATCTTTTCCACTTCCACCGAGGTAGTACCACCACTCGATGTTCCTGCCGAAAGAGGAACCCGGTGGATAAATTTCACCTTTCGCGATGCCATGCGCATACCCTGAATATAACTGTCGAGCAACCACTGTTCACGCTCATTGGCGGTCATTCCGCCCATGCCTTCGCCCAATGTAATTCCCAAACCTGTTAAATCAGGATAGGTATCAATCACAGCCTTAACGCTTTCACGCGTATAATCCTTGACAATTTCGGAAGTGTCACCGCCTTCAGGAACGAAATGTCTTCCCTCAATGCTGTAGCTGCATACATTGCGCGCTTTGGCAAATTCGGGTGAAACAAAAATATTCCAGTTTACCAAATAGGTTTCAATACCCCTGTTCTTTGCCATTCGGAACAAAGTATGCCAGAATTTTTGCCATTCAGCTAAATCCTTATCACTAAGACTGCATCCTTCAGGATACTTTTTAGTTTTTACCATATAACTGAAGGGGTGCAAATTCCACAAGGTCAATTTATTAAATCTGTTTTCAGCCATCATGTCTAGGAAGGCTTCCCAATAACTAGTATCGCGACATGTTTCGTAGTGCAGGCTTAAGGCTTCGCTTCTTCGGTACGAATCCCAGGGAAGATTGAACTTTATTGCGCGAAACATCAGTTGTGGGGTCTCTTCTTTGCTTTCGATCGTTCTTTTACCAGCTTTGAGCTGATTTTTGACCTCCAATAATCCATACATCAATCCAACTGCATCGCCACCATAAACTGTAACAAGTTTATCTTTCGCTACAATCTTGTACGCTTCATGCTTTAGGTGAACAGCATCAAGTGTAGTTTGAATTGTCAGATCAGGATTGATATCTGAGAATGAAACTGTGCTTGATTGTTTTAGTTCTATTAACTTTTGAACAGCAAAATTAACTTGCGGTGCAGAACCGTCAACATTCAAACGAATAATGACAGGACTACTTGTAAACGACATTAAAAAGAATGCCGCTGATACTAGAAAGCAAGAATTCCGAAGTGATGTTTTCATAGTTCATGAGTTCTGTAAGGAAGTGCAACGCTCTTAAAGAACTATCAAAATCATAGCATGGCACAATCCTGATCTTATACCCAGAATACGCAAGAAGAGCGGGATCACATAGCAACTCTTCATATGCAGCGGGTCTCCCTTAGTGAGAATGCCCGACAATTACACCGACATATGAGCACGATCACCCGTGAAACATCCAGAACAAGAGCTCCAATCCGAAGAGTCTATGGAGCCTGTCCTGCTCAACACAAAGTGAAGGAACGAAAGATTCAAGCTGCCCATCGTCCTCGGTTTGAGAATGCAATCATTCGTAATCATGTCAACCGACATTTGCTCATGGGGTGGACAGCAGAGCAAATCGCGGGGCGACTGCGAATCGCGCACCCGCAAGACGCATCGGTGTCGAAAGCATCTACAGATTCATTGACGACCCAGATGTTCGGCGTCACGAAAACTTCGTCTCGGTGTTTCCCAGGGTACTGCTCCCCAATTCTTGATCCATTTCGGATGTTGGTGTTTTTAGTAGATTTGCACATTCAATGAGGAAGATCAGATGACGATGAAGAAACGGTGCACAGAAGCACAGATCGCCTTTGCACTTCGCCAGGCCGCAAGCGGTACGGCCCTTGTTGAGATCATCCGGAGAATGGGGTGTGACGGAGCAGACGTTTCACTGATGGACGAATCAATCCACCCGAACAGGAGCCCCAGAGATTCATCAGTACCGACAGTTGGAGGTGGAGAACCGTCGGTTGGAGCGCCTCGTTGCGGATCTGACGCTCGACAAGCTGATGCTTCAGGATGTGTTATCAAAAGAAATCAATGACAAAGCTACTGGAGCATAGAAAGCAGAAAAAACCAACATGGACATTGGACCTACTAAGGGGGCAAGTACCCATACGAATGGTAACTCAATGTTTGATCCGCTTTCCGGGACAAGGTTTGCGGTCATTGATGCAAGGGTGATCACAGAAGAAGAATAAATAGAAAAGAGAGTTCGTTATGAATTATAATGACGAACTCTCTTTTCATGAAGTTCAAAGGCACCTGGAAAATTCTTGGTTATTTCAAAAGCATCATTTTCTTAGTGCTTGTAAATGTTCCGGCAGTTATTTGATAAACAAAAACGCCTGAACTTAATTCTGATGCATTGAAATCAACGCTATAGTTACCAGGCTGCATATTCTGGTTAACCAATGTTGCTACTTCCTGACCAAGAATATTGAATACTTTAAGAGTTACTAAACCAGATTGTTGAATTGAGAAATTAATATTCGTTGTGGGGTTAAAGGGATTTGGATAATTTTGTGCTAAGTCAAAACTAACAGGGACTCCGTCTTGTTGTTGAACACTAGTAAGAGCAATTCCTTTTTCCCAATTTGCTTTTAATGTTGGGAACCAGTTCAAATCTCCCAATGGATAACCTGCCGCTCCTTTAACGCCCAATGCTTGCATTGCTGAAGTATAAACACCGGCCGTATAAGATTTTGCTGTGGCAGGATAAGCATAATTTACGCTATCCTTTACTTTAAAATCATAAAGTGGTGCTAGAGTAGTTAAATCATAATATAAAACTCCCGAATACGGTGTTTTCTTGGCATACAATATGACATCTTTAGAATATTTCACAACAGTATCTGCAATTGAGGTAATTTGTGTAATTGGAATTGCTTGTGCCTTAGTAAAAGCAATATTTTCTGAAAAGACTGCCCTAGTTGAATCTTTAACACCTGAAGCATTTTTCAAAAATCTCGATGTTTCATAGTTCCACATATATAAGGGTTTCAAACCTCTATCCGACCATATTTTAAGAATGGCAGGGTCCCAACTAATATTGTTAGCTTCCATAAGTACATTCGATTTAGCAGAATCACCCATTTCATAAGAAAATATCCACAACCCTTTTGGTCCTTGTAATTTTATTGTTTTCGCACCTTCAGCAGTCAGAGTATCCTCATTCTGTGGAAAATCCAAATACTTGTCAGAGAAAAACTCAAGTGGACGAAAATTTGGATTGATCCAAAGGTTGTTTGTAAGAACTAGATCATCTGTACGATTAAGCATAAGTGAAGGACCATGATCGCCGCCAATATTGTAAAAGGTATTATGATCTATAATGATCTTACCTGTTCCAGTTAAATTGTAGTTACCCCAGCCATCAGTCAATATACATGCAAATATATCGAATGTAAAAGTATTGTTAGTAATTTCTACATATTTTAGCAAAGATTTACCAAGTGAGAAAGGAACTCCCCAGCCGCCGGCATTTTTAATATGAGCAGATAAGAAGCAATTTCTTACAATAAGTGAATCAAAAGTACCACCTGATGAAAAACCTCCCGGTTTGTATACTTCCACTCCATCAATCTTAATTACACCGCCAGGAAGACCGGTAGTTGCTCTAGATAAAAAGACGCCGCCATATGCTGCTTTTGTACCTTGCTTCATATCAAAAATAACATTTTGTATTGTGATGCTTGCGCCTAAAAGGAACATATTACCTGGATAAGAGCCAGATGTATTAGCTGCATATACAACTTTGGCTTTCTTTTGATATCCAGGAACTGTTCTAATTGTAATAGGTGCCGTAGTAGCAAGTGTCGCTGCATTAGGATAAATTCCCCCATTTTCTAATTCAAGAATATCTCCTGCAGCAGCTGAAGCTATTGCGTTAAACAAAGCATCTTGTGTAAGCGTAGGAACAGGTACTACTCTTTGCGCAAATAGTGTATTTGCGCAAAATAGTAAAAAGGCAGAAGCTAGAATAGTTATGATCTTTTTCATAACAACTCTCCTTAATTATGTGATTTGTTGGATTGTGGTTGTTACTCTTTGCTCCAACTAAGCAAGATATTTTCCTAATACTAATTATCCTATTCTTCTAAAAACTAAGTTGAACACCAAAATCATACATTGTACCGTACACCGCATAAGAGGAGTGTTTATCTGTACCACTAAGTGTGCTAATATCAGGAGTGCTTGTTAGATTAACACCTGTTAAGAGAAATGAAATATTTTCGTTAAATCTATAACGCATGGACATGTCATATCTCAAATAGCCAGAAATATATGAATCTCCAAGTTCAGTATCGCCAACTCCGCTCAAGCTACGTCCCTGGTAAAAAGCAGAAACTCTAGCTGAAAATCCGCCTATGTCATAACCAAGAGAAACATTAAGAATATGATCAGGTTGTGTCTGAAGTGGACCTTCTCTAGTGGGATTAGGATCATAAATTAGTTTTTCAAAATAATCACCATTTGCATCAATACCTGCTTTTTTCTCTTGAACTCTATAATTCCTTAGCCGTGATTTTGACCATATGTGTGTATAATTAGCATTAAAAACTAAGTGTTTCAACAAACCCGGTAAGAACATGAAGTTCGCTTGATAGTCTATTTCGAATCCTTTTACTGTTGAAATCCCAGGGGTATTTATAGGTATATCTAAAGTTTTATTAACAGTATTCACAATTGCTGACTGTAATTGGGGTTCGAAAGGATTATACCCATTCTTAACAGCAACAGCTAGACTATCCAAAAAGAATTTGCCTCTATAAGAGAAATTTGTAAGTTCTTTATAGAATCCAGATAATGTTATCAATCCAAGTTTACCATCATACATAGAAAATGATACATCATAGTTCCATGACTCTGCAGTTTTTAGATCTGGATTACCTACTGTAACCGTAGAATTTAGGTAAGACACACTAACAAATGGTACTAAATAGAGAGAATTAGGGCGAGATATTGTTTTTGTAACTGCCAGTCTTACATCAAACCAATCTGCTGGCTTTATCTTTAGATGCATCATCGGTAAGAAAAATCCGTGTTTCCGTTTTGCTAGCCGTTCTTCATAACGTCCATCATAATTTTCAGTAGATGAAGTTACGACATATTGAAAATGACCTAAGGCATCAAAATCGTCCCCTTCATAACGAAATCCTGGCATAAAGGTTATCATCTCATTCAGAGCATTGAATTTCATCATTACATAACCGGCGTAGTAATTCTCTTTCATTTCAAAATCTTTGTTATCTGTTTTTAAAGGGTCGTATTTAGCAGTATTGAAAGGATCTGCTAGTATCCCCGGCCAACGTTCTCGAATCTTATTAACATCAAAAAAGAGGTTGATTGCAGTAAGACCATTAAGCACCGGATCAGGATTGTAATCTGTGGCAAATTCGTTCCACATTGGTGTGGGTGAAAATCTGCCATTGAATGTATCTAGATGTCTTAACCAATTTGTACGGAAAGATTGTCTTAACAAAACACCAGTTTTAACAAAACCTGAAACTTCTCCCATATTAAACGAATATTTTAGATCCAGTTTTGCAGCAGCCTTAGTTTCATCAATTGCACCGTAATCCTGATAAATCTTTCTGAAGTCCATAATATTCGTCCCCTCCAACTTCGGATAGCGTTTTATATAGTCTTCAGGAGTAATATTATATACATCAATCTTATTAAAGTCACTGCTTCCGGTCGTCAGTATGTTCCAGTCCAATTGATAATCATCTGGAGTTTCTGTTTTGCTTTTATTATGCGAAAACTGCCATTCTAATTCTAAGTCAGTAAATTTATGAGCACCTCTTAATGAACTAGAAAATTGGAATGTTTTACTATCCGTGCTGGCACCAAGTAAATAGTTTTTATCTCTATTAATTTCCCTGGCTGCGCGAGCTGAACCATAATAAGAATTTGAGAATAACAGCTCGGTTCCCTCTGTTGCATAATCAAGAATAGCATTAAACCCTTTTCTCTCATCAAAAACCCTAGTATTAATAATTTTAGGATTATCTACTCTGTATCTAGAAGTTACGAAGTCTTCACCTGTTTTTTTTGTTTCCTCACGTATAATGGACCCTTGGAGCCTGTCATTACCACGGTTTCTTCCTTCAGCATCTACAGATAATTGAATACCAAGTGCACCATCAAAGAACCTGTCGGTTGCCTTTGCAGAAAGTTTATAGTTTTTCCAGTCCTTTTCATAACCATTATAAGCTCCAAATACTTTTACATCATAAGAATTTTGAGAAGGAGCTCTGCCAAGTCTCATGTTAACAGTTCCACCTAAAGTAGCGGCATCCATATCAGGCAAAATTGCTTTAAAAACTTCAATTCCACTTAAATTTTCCTGAGATACACTTGACAAACTAATACCTCTACCTCCAACAGCATCACCAAATTCTCCTGCACGCCCCATATTAGGCAGGGGGCTCATTGTAACACCATCAATTTGAATCTGGTTATATTGAGGTGCTAATCCACGAATACCAACACCGGAACCTTCACCATTATTACGAGAAATAGTAACACCGGGAAGTCTGGATATAGCTTCAGCCGCATTTTGGTCTGGTAGTTCCCGAATTCGTGCAGCATCAACAACATTCATCATAGCAGGGGCGCTAAGCTGTTGGTTAATTGCAGATAATTGTCCAACTGCCTGAGCACTTACAATAAATTCTTTGCCAACGATAACGCCCATTTCCATTTTTGCATCGAGTATCACAGTTTGATCTAACTTTGTGATAGTGATAGTATGTTTTACTTCATTATAACCGATATAGGAGAATCGAACAGTGTGAACACCTATAGGCACATTTTGAATACTATATCGACCCTCTTTATCTGACGCAGCACCTAAGCTCGTGCCTACAATGGTAACATTTGCACCTATTAAAGATTCTCCCGAAGTTGCATCGGTAATCTTACCTTTAATTGTACCCCCATATACTGAACTGATACTTAGCAGCATTAAGGATGCAAGCAAAAATCTTATTAATGATTTCATATTCCATCTCCTTAATATGATTTATACTCAGAATGTCTCCGCCGGAAGGTACGGCGATGTATATTCAAACCTAGTTAAGATAGTGGCAACGAATCATATATATAAAGAGAGACTCCGATAGAAATGATATTCTTGAGATTGGAGTTAACAAGTGATCTCAAGAAGCCTCGCTTTATGAAGAAACAAAACTCAAGAATAAAACCTGGAATGGTTAGTTCAGCAACGCCTGGAGCTGCAGCATGAGTTGTTTCGCAGTTTTGTGGAGATGGAAAAACAACAGTACACTCAGTTGACAAAGGAAGAAGTCGAAGCGGAGGCGCAATCGTTTGCATTGACTTACCTAAAATAGACGGCCATCAGAGATTGGTTTTTCAACTTAGTCCAATACGTCCAGAAGTGAGCAAGTGGGAATTGACTGAATCGCGACAAACGATCCTGAAAAAAGTATTTCCATTCAAGATCATAGGTTTCTTTTCTTCACAATCGGACTTGCGATCGTAACATATCTTCCGATGATCAGAATAACACTGCTAACTTTACAATCTCTTCTGATTGCGGAAAATCAAATCCTAAATCAAGCGACCTATGATAGAATATCAGGATTACGGAAACGTTTGCACCGAACGGTAAGAGAAATTTCTTCTTTTGTCAAGTCCTTCATTCGTTTTGTCAACATATTTTCTGTAGGATACAGCCCCCCCCGTCAGTCACAATTGTATTGCTCAAAAACTGCGTTTGCACCGATAATTATTGCTTATTTCCGTCAATTGGTAGAATATGGCGGAGTCGTTTGCATTGATTTCCTAAAAACAGACACCCATCAGAGACTGACTTTTTCAATCTAGTCCACTACGTCCAAGAGTGAGCAAGTGATGATCATGCGGATAACCGGATAATCAATTTTGTTTCTAACACCTCTCTCACTGGTTTATATTTTCTTTTTTCAGTTTTCGCGACGATTTGTTCCAAGAGAATGATTGCTGCTCTTCGACCTAATTCATACGCAGGTTGCTCAATGGTAGTCAGAGGTGGATCAATAATTGCCGCAACAGGATTATTTGAAAAACCCACTACGGCAATATCATCAGGAATTCGAAGCCCACGGTTTTTAATTTCTTCATATGCTCCAATAGCTACCGGATCGTTTACAGCAAATATCGCATCCGGCTGTTTCTCTAATTCCAATAAGACCTGCATTCCTTTTACACCGTTTTGCTCTTGAAATCCACTGAAATAGACAAGATTGTTATCAAATGGTATTCCAAATGTATGCAATGCATCACGATACCCGGTGAACCTATCACGACTGATCGATAGATGTTCTGTTCCTCCAAGATGAGCAATGCGTTTTCTCCCTTTTTTTATCAAATACTCAACTGCTCTAAAAGCTCCTCCATAATCGTCAACAACAATTTTGCTGGTTTTTAAACTCTCACAGACTCTATCGAAAAAAACCAGCGGAATACCTATCCGTTGCAAATATTTAAAATGATCATGTCTTTTTGTTTCCTGAGATATAGAAACAATTAATCCGGCTATTTGATTGCTTACTAAAGCACTGGTATTTACAACCTCCCTGTCATAACTTTCGTTTGATTCGCAGAGCATTATGACATAACCTGCATCGTATGCTACCCCCGAAATTCCACTGATTGCTAAAGAGAAAAAACTATGGGTAATTTCTGGGACAATAACTCCAATAATTTTAGTCTGTTTATTGATTAAACCTCTGGCTAAGATATTAGGATGATAATTTAATGCTGAAGAAGCCTTGATAACTTTACTCTTAGTCGCATCACTAATTTCAGGACTGTCATTCAATGCTCTTGAAATTGTCGAAGCTGAAAGATTTAATTTCTTAGCGAGATCCCTTAATGTCGTGCGAGACATATTTTATCCCTTAAGAATAAAGACATCAGTAGATACATCGTAGACGCATCAAAAAATACAAATATTTTCAAAATATCACGTAGTCACGTTACACGGTTTAGTGCATTATTCCGCAACCGTTTGCACAAACTATATATATTTTTCATCAACATGTCAAGTATGTTACGTTTCAGAGCCTAATGGACCAGCGATATGATTTCAAAATTCCTGAGTAAACAAAGAATCCCCACCGACTTGTCCCGTAA
>Ga0315277_10013080_pt1 | contig 10362 bp, 10 predicted proteins | sample YL17G05_15_MG_FD_203695 | JGI IMG/M metagenome (GOLD analysis project Ga0315277, IMG submission 203695) | Sediment microbial communities from Yellowstone Lake, YNP, Wyoming, USA - YL17G05_15 | ecosystem: Environmental > Aquatic > Freshwater > Lake > Sediment | place: USA: Wyoming | collected...
CCTCTACATCCGTGAAATCGATTTGGCCAGCGGGCGAACCTTTCCTCCTGTTCGACCATGCAGCCAAAATAAATTGTAAAGGATGTTATGATAACCATTGTTAACAATGTCTTGACAACGTACAGTTCCCCGGCCCGCGTCTTCTATATGTCGGATATTTCCTTCGGGCGCTTGGTGCCCCGCCCCTTGTGGTGGGAAAATAATTGACAAACTTCACAAACCCCGTCTCTTTGTGGCTGGGTGGCCTACCCAGAATCCGGCAACTGCCGGACGGAGGGTGGGATCGGTAGGTCATCCTGAGACCCTGATTTCATGCTCACAACGAAACGGGTAGACCACGCAGTCATCACCCTTTCTGAACGCGGCCCAGAATCTCCTGCAACAATAACTCAAAGTTCGGCTTGAACGGTTCCACCTGGGCCAAGGATAGGTACATCTCCGCCTTCCCGATGCGACGATGCGTATGGAAATCAGCGACCTTCCGCAGACCGTTTTCAAGTAGATCGTAGATAGCCTTCTTGCTTCGATTGCTGTTGGCGACCACTTGTTGAAACGTTTCGTGTCCAAACAGAGGCGGTATGTGGTTCAGCACGGCCCGCATAAGGAATATGGTGGCAAGCAGGTTGCCGTGCGCGAAACACCGGGTACCCCACCAGGAGTCCGGCGAAGCCGGACGGAGGGTGGGATCAGTAGGTCATCCTGAGACCTCGATTTCATGCTCACCGCCTGAGATTGCCGCCTATTCTGCATTTTCTCACCAACATCGATGGTTTTCGTAGGCCCAGCCCATCTATTGGTGACGTCTATGTCTATATAAGGCGAAACGGAAGGAAAATGAAATCAAAAAATGTCAAAACGAACCCATTTTCGAGACGGGTGGATTTTCGGGGACTCGTGGCGGCTTCAACGCTGGGGCAGACCGGAGGTCTGCCGTCCACACAATACCCTCATGGGGCGGGCGGTCGCCGAAAAATAAAAAAAATAACAAAACGAACCCATTTCCCCGTAACGCGCTTGCCGATGGTCACTTGCCGTGAATTTTTCCGATTTTGGCTAAGAGAACCACTGTATTTTTTGTCATGACCTGTCGGCTTGCGAAGCCGAGGTGTCAGTAGTCGCGCTGGCGTCGGCCACGGTTCGCTGTACCGACGACAGGCCGGGCCGTTTTCAGGGCAATGCCATGCTTGTTTGAGGCTGCGCGACATCCGGGAGCAAAGGGATTTTTTTATTGACGGTGGGGAAGACCGCGTTGAATACTGTACTTGCATTCGCCGGTTCATGGGCTGGGTCGGCGATGCACGGCATTGTAGTGTGTGCGTCGATCGCCAGGATCGGCGTCCGTCCAAGGGAGGTGAATCAGTCACCGGCGATGTTCGGCATCGCACGAAGGAGGATATTCTATGGAGGGTAAACGGAACTACGGTGAAATGTCGGTCGGCGAGGATGCTCTGTTCAATCTCGAAAAGTACGGCGATTCGACGCTGGCCGCCCCCACCGAAATCCAGTCGAACCTCGACAGCATTATAGCCGCCAGTCTGGATTTGGCCCCGGATACACGGGCGGCGTCGCGGATATGGGGATTCAAGAAGGACCCATGGCAGTTTTACAGCGAATCCGGCCAACTGCTCTTTTCATTGGAGAATATCCGGATTACGGTGGTCAAAGCCGTCGACCTTAGCCATGGTCTGCGCGGCCTGATGATTCTGCGGCTGGACTGGACCACTTTTTCCGATGATGAATTCGCGCATAAAATCGAGATACCGACTTTCATCCATGCCACCGACGGCGACGGTGAGACGGTCGTAACCTGGGATTTGGGTCAACTCCGCCCGACCGCGGATTGGGTGCGCCGCCCTGTTTCCTTCATGCAGGATTTCGATCCGCGCGTTTACGACAGTATCTCCGGGGCGGAGCTTTGCCTGTGTATGTTCAATAATCGGTTGTATGAATGCTGATTTCCGAGAATCCAAACGTTTGGCCCGGCATCCGCCAACGAATACAAAACATATCGGGTTTCGGGAGATCGGCATTCCGGGGCTTAGTTTATCGGCGGAGATGCCGATAAAAATGGATATAGTAGAGTCAGCGCCACGGTTAATATCAATGGTCACATCTACCCGTCAATTGTGACCGCTACCGGGTTGGGGCTGACTCTCTTTTTTTTGGCCCGATCATAGGGGCCTATTGTCAGCCGTCGGGCCGAGTTGACGAGGGGAGAGCCCTCAAGCCCGATGTACGCGATTCTTAGATGGGAGCGGCGATATCTATTCGGCCGTCACATAGGTCGATAGGAATCGGGCCAACCCCTGAAGGTACTGGTCGCCGGTCGTGAGATAACCGTCATTGTGACCGCCGTTGATCTGAAGAAACTGCTTCGGCTGGTTGGCCGATTCATATAGCTTCCGCCCGTGATCGAAGGGGACAAGGTCATCATCCAGGCTGTGAATGACCAGGATCGGAACGGAAATATGGGCGACGTACTCTTTTGTATTATAGCTGTACCGTGATAGCAGTCTGACCGGAAACAACCGGTAGTAACCGGCGGCGACGTCGGGGATGGATGTGAACGACGACTCGATGATGACCGCCTTCGGCCGTTTTTGTCCGGCCAGCCAGGCCGCGACCGCGCCGCCCAATGACCGGCCGAAGATGACAATCGAATCGCCGCTTAAACCGCGTGTTTTGATCAGGTAATCCCAGGCGGCGGAAGCGTCAAGGTATGTTTGGCGCTCGCCGGGGGCGCCGTCACTTTGACCGTAGCCGTGATAGTCGAAGATAAACACCGACAGGCCCAGGCCATGGAATTGGAGAATACTTTCCAGCCGATGAGATATGTTGCCGCCGTTCCCGTGGCAAAAAAGCAGGGTGGCCCGGCTGGACTTGGCGGGGATAAACCAGCCATGGATACGGATGCCGTCGTCGGCGGTCAGCAAGACTTCCTCGAACTCGAGCCCGACGTCCCGCGGTGTACTCACGATGGTTCGCGACGGGTAGTAAATCAGCCGGGCCTGCGTGAAATATATGACCGCGCACGCCAGCAGATACACGACCGCCACGGCAACTGTGACAATCCACATCATTCGGACCAGTATCTTCTTATATCGTCCCCCGAATTTCATTTTCATAGAACTTCATTAAAGCAAGAATCCCTCAACGGAAATCGCCGCACACCACGGCAAAATAGACCCCGGTCTGCAGAAAGTCAACCGCGTTCGCCCCGGCGCAGCCGAATTGTCTTACTTGACCGTCAGTCGGGCATCAAGTTGTATTCCCGGATTATGAAAACGACATGGATCTATCTCACTTCGATACGAAAAGCTGACTCCGTCGTCGGATTCACTCTAATGCACCCGGCTGCGGGATGAATACGTGGAGCATATACTCGGACAGGTGCAGGGGGCCGAAACGCTGTCCGGCCGGATTCTTGGGCGGCAGGTCCGGCAGATCCTCCTGCTTCACGCCAACCGGCTCAACGGGCGGTTCCTTCCCGATCTCCTGCGCGCCCTGGCCGAGCGTGGCTATACATTTATTTCCTTGGATAGAGCCTTGGCCGACCCCGCCTATTCCATTCCGGAATCGTATACCGGCTCCAAGGGGCTGTCTTACCTTGAAAGGCTGGCAATAGCTATTCCCGCCCCCCTGCCGGCTAATGAATGACAAGATATCGTGGGAAGGTACTTACTGCGTAATCTTGGGCAACCGTGGAGTTCCTTCATGCTGCCAATGAATTGCAGGAAATCGTTTGCCCGGACAAAGAAACCAAAAACAATATTAAATTCACCTTGTATTAACTTATACTTTAGAAGTGGCCAATAACTCGCTGACGTGTATTAAATAATTTCTTCACCAAATTAGAATGTTCAATTGCTGACGAAGCCGTAAGTGACAATCGTTGAACCAATTATTAGTGATTTATTTCACAATATTGCCTTGACTTTGCCAACCTTTTGGCGGATATTAACTAAGATTGATTGAACGGAATTCAGGCGATATTAGTCCTGATTATCGGGGCTGATAACACCGACCGATGGTCTCTGAAATGTCGACGCCAGCAGCGATAACGGATCGAGAGCAGATGACAAACCGCACTCATACACGCTATCCGCTACTCTCCAAACGCATTATAGCCATTGTTGGCGGGTTCGGCAGCGGTAAGACTGAAGTTGCCGTCAACCTTGCCCGCCACCTCGCGACTACTGAAAAATCCCTGGTAACAATTGTTGATCTTGACCTCGTGAACCCCTATTTTCGGACACGGCAAGCAGTCAATGAGATGGAGAATATCGGGATCAGAGTGGTCACTCCTCGCGGCGGGCAATTCTACGCCGACCTGCCGATTCTTTTGCCCGAAGTCAAGGGAGCCGTGGAGAGCCGTGAGGGAAGACTGATTATTGACGTCGGTGGGGATGCCCAGGGGACGCGAGCCCTGGGATCATTGTCCGGCGCCTTCGTTGCGGGAGAATATGACCTGTTGATGGTTTTGAATAGCCGTCGGCCGCTGACGTCTGATTGCGCCCGATCGATTAAGACGATGGCGCGGGTCGAGGCCGCCGCTCGGCTGAAATTCACCGGGTTGATCGCCAACAGTCACATGATCGATGAGACCGACTTGGACGTGCTGATGGAAGGTTATCGGCTGGCCCGGGAAGTGGGCGAAGAGGCCGGCCTTCCTTTGACGTTTATCAGCGTCACGATGGATATGCTCGACAGGATAGACACCGGGGTTATCGATTGTCCGGTGCTTCCTTTGTCCCGTTCAATGCTCAAACCCTGGGAACGAAAGAAAGACGCGGGAAGTAATCATTCCGGTAACGAGAGGACATGACGTATGCCTGGGATTCGGATAGATAAGAACTACTGCAAGGGGTGCGAACTGTGCGTCCATGCCTGTCCGATGCAGATCATTTCGATGTCGAAAGAGATCAACCTCAAGGGGTTTTTTTGCGCCAGGGTTCATGAACCCACCAAGTGCATCGGCTGCCGGATATGCGCCATCACCTGTCCCGACGTGGCGATTGAAGTGCTCACGCACGGGACACAGTTTACCCTTTTTGAATACTGACGGGGACCTCTATATGGCCAAGAAGTTGATGAAAGGTAATGAGGCGATCGCGGAGGCCGCCATCGCCGCCGGCGCCCGGAATTTTTTCGCCTATCCGATCACGCCCCAAAACGAGGTGGGTGAGTATCTCAGCTGGCGTCTGCCGGAGGTCGGCGGCGTCTTCGTCCAGGCGGAATCGGAGGTGGCCGTAGGCAATATGCTGTTCGGCGCCGCCTCGACGGGTAAACGCGTGTTTACCACCTCATCCAGCCCCGGCATCAGCCTGATGCAGGAGGCTCTGTCATATATGTCGGGCGCTCAACTGCCGGTGGTTATAGTCAACATCATGCGCGGCGGGCCGGGTCTGGGCGGCATCCTGCCCTCCCAGGCCGATTATTACCAGGCCACCAAGGCCGGGGGCCACGGCGATTACCGGGTGATCGTCCTGGCGCCATCATCCGTTCAGGAGGCGGTCGACCTGATGATTTTGGCTTTTGACCTGGCCGACAAGTACCGCAATCCGGTGATGATGATCGGGGATGGCATGATCGGCCAGATGATGGAAGCGGTCGAATTTCCCAAAGACTATCGCGAACCGTCCAATCCCGACGCCAAAGACTGGGCGCTAACGGGTGCTGGCGGGCGCGCGCCGCGAATCGTCAAGTCGCTGTTTTTGAACCCGGAACAACTTGAGAAGAATGCCCTCGCTTTGGGTGAAAAATACAAAAGAGTCAAAGCTGAGGAAGTCCGGTATGATCTATACCGGGTGACGGATAAAAACCAGATCCTCATCGTAGCCTATGGTACCATGGCGCGCATTTGTCAGACGGCCATCGATGAACTGGAAACCGAGGGGATAAGCGTCGGGCTGTTTCGGCCGATCAGCCTTTTTCCGTTCCCCGAAAAGGAAATCCATATCGAAGCCGTCAAGCCGAACATCAAGGTCGTGCTGGATATCGAAATGAGCCTCGGTCAGATGGTCGAGGATGTGGAACGGTGCGTGCGCGGGGGCAAGCCGATCTCCTTTTACGGCCGCACCGGAGGGATTGTCCCGACGCCCAACGAAATCAAGGACAAGGTCCGGGATTTGTTGGGTATCAAGCAATAATCGTCCTGCGTGAATGAGGAAGCTATGTCGGCAAATAGAGAGATGATTTTCAAACGGCCTCAGGCGCTTTCCGGGGCCAGTACCCACTACTGTCCCGGATGCACGCATGGGATCATTCACCGGCTGGTGGCGGAAGCGATCGACGAACTGGGTCTCCGGGAACGGACCGTGGGGGTGGCGCCGGTGGGGTGCTCAGTTTTGGCCTATAACTACTTCAACGTCGACTTCATGGAGGCGGCGCACGGCCGGGCGCCGGCCTTGGCGACCGGCTTCAAACGGTGTCGTCCCGATATGATCGTCTTCACCTACCAGGGCGACGGCGATCTGGCTTCCATTGGCATGGGTGAGATTATCCACTCCGCCAATCGCGGCGAGAAATTCACGACCATTTTCGTCAATAACGCCATCTACGGCATGACCGGCGGCCAGATGGCTCCGACGACCATGCCCGGCCAGAAAACGACCACCACCCCGGCGGGACGCGACGTCGCCCTCTCGGGCTATCCCATTCGCGTGGCCGAGTTGATTACGAGTCTGCGCACTCCGGCATTTATCGCCCGGGTTGCGGTGCATACCCCGATGCATGTCATCGACGCCAAGAGGAATATCAGAAAGGCCTTCCGGCTGCAGAAAGAAAACCGTTGCTTTTCTCTGGTCGAAGTCTTGTCCACCTGTCCGACCAACTGGGGCATGTCCCCGTCGGCGTCGACCCAGTGGGTGGCATCGGATATGATGCCGTATTACCCGCTCGGTATATTCAAAGATCCCGAACGGGAGGAGGGCTGAGCATGACCGGCCAAAAGGAAGTTGTCTTTGCGGGATTCGGCGGACAGGGTGTTATGGTCGCCGGTCAGCTTCTGGCTTACACCTGCATGGAGGAAGGAAAGCAGGTTGCCTGGATTCCCTCGTATGGGCCGGAGATGCGCGGCGGGGCGGCTAACTGCACGGTGGTTATCTCCGACAAACGAATCGGGTCGCCGATCATCAACAATCCGGAATCGGCCTGTGTGTTCAATCGGCCGTCTCTGGACAAATTTGGACCCATGGTCCGCCCAGGCGGGCTTTTGATGATCAACAATTCGCTCATCAATGTCACCTCGGGACGAACCGACATCACCGAATTGCTCGTCCCGGCCAACGATATCGCGCTAAAGGCCGGCAACGCCAAAGCCGCCAATATGGTGATGCTTGCCGCGTACGTACAGGTCACCGGGATCGTCAAATTCGAGACACTCATCCGTATTTTGCACCAGAAGATGGGCGCCAAGAAAAACGTCCTGGAAATCAATTTGAAGGCCGTCGAGGAAGGTCGCCTGCTGTTTGGCAAGGCTAAAGAACCGAGGACACCATGACTCTCGATCTGACCAAAATCAAAGAAGTCATCAACCGCAATCCCCTTCATTCGGGAGCATTGCTTGGGGTGTTGCAGGATATTCAGCGGGAAATCCGCTACCTTCCCAAAGAGGCCCTGGTGGAAACGGCCGCCGCCCTGAAAGTACCGCTATCCAGAGTCTACGGTGTGGCGACCTTTTACAGCGCCTTCAGCCTGACCCCGCGAGGTGAAAAGGTGGTCCGCGTGTGTCAGGGAACGGCCTGTCAGATCAAGGGCGCCGATTTAATCTTGACCCAGCTGGAATCGGGCTTGGGCATCCGATCGGGTGAGACATCGACGGATATGAAATACACCCTTGAGGTGGTCAACTGCGTCGGCGTCTGCGCCATGGCCCCGGTGGTAGTTATCAACGACAAGATGCACGGCCACGTCCGCGGTGACCGGGCCGTGAAGCTGGTGAAGAAGGACTGACATGCGGATTGATTCCATAGAGAAATTGAATCGGTGGCGGGCAGAGTGCCGCCGGGCGTTCGAGGCTCCCAAACGGAAAGTGACTATCTGCCGGGGGGAGAGCTGTCTGGCCAATGGTTCGGAGGAAGTCTTTGACGAGTTCAAGAGACTGGTGGCGGAAAAATCTCCGAGTGGGCTGGCCGTGGAGTCAGTCTGCAAAACCGGGTGCCACGGTTTTTGCTCGCAGGGGCCGTTGGTTATTATCGAACCGGATGGCACGCTTTATACCAAGGTCAAGAAAAGCCACGTCGCGCAGATCATCGACGATACTCTGATCGGCGGGAAGGTGCTCGACCGGCTGTTGTACGTCAATCCCCAGCCTGAAGAAAAAATCGCCGACTACCACAAGATACCATTCCTTGCCCGGCAGCAGCGAATTTCGCTTCGCAACTGCGGCCTTATCGACCCGCACCAAATCAGCGATTCCATCGCCGTGGGCGGTTACGCTGCTCTATCCAAGGTGCTGACGACGATGACGCCGCAGCAGGTCATCGACGAGGTTGCTAAATCAAATATGCGCGGCCGCGGCGGCGCCGGGTTTCCGACGGGACGAAAATGGGCCACCTGCGCCGGGGTGGAATCGGATGTCCGATATGTCATCTGCAATGGTGACGAAAGCACCCCCGGGGCATTTTCCGACTGCACCACCATGGGAAGCGATCCGCATTCGGTGCTGGAAGGGATGATAATCTGTGCCTATGCCGTCGGCTCGAGCCAGGGGTATATCTACGTCCGCGAGGAATACCCGCTGGCGGTGGTGACCCTGCAGAAGGCGATCGATCAGGCCAGGGAGCAGGGGCTTCTCGGGAACAACATACTGGGTACCGCGCTCTGTTTTGACATCAACATCAGCCGCGGAGGCGGGGCTTTTGTCAGCGGTGAATCATCCGCCTTGATGCGTTCCGTGGCCGGTGAAATCGCCGAACCGCAGGCCAGGTATGTCCGGTCGGCTGTGAAGGGGTTGCACGATAAGCCCACGGTATTAAACAACGTCGAGACCTTTGCCACCATCCCGGTTATTATCGAGCGGGGCGCCGACTGGTTTGCCGCCATCGGCACCCAAAAGAGCTCCGGAACCAAGGCGTTTTCGTTGACAGGCAAAGTCAATAACCTCGGCCTGGTCGAGGTTCCGATGGGGACCCCTCTCCGCGAAATTATTTTCGACATCGGCGGCGGCATCCCCGGTGGGCGGAAGTTCAAGGCGGTCCAGACCGGCGGCCCGTTGGGCGGATGTCTTCCCGAAGATAAGCTTGATATGCCGGTCGATTTCGACAGCCTGACCGAAGCCGGCTCGCTGATGGGTTCGGGCAGCTTGGTGGTCATGGACGACCGCACCTGCATGGTGGACGTGGCCCGATTCTACCTGGGTTATCTCGCGTCGGAATCATGCGGCAAGTGCGTAACCTGCCGCGAGGGGTTATATCAGCTCCACCGGCTGTGCACCAAGGTGACCAAGGGGGAAGCTACCGAGGCCGATTTGAGTCTCATGGAGCGGCTGGCTCAGACCATCCAAAAAGCCTCCCTGTGCGCGCTGGGTCAGTCGGGTCCGAATCCGTTCTTGAGCACCATCAAGTATTTCCGCGATGAGTACCTGGCGCACGTGCGGGACAGGAAATGCCCCGGGGGCGTATGCCGCAGCATGATTACCTATGTCATTAATGACGACTGCATCGGCTGTCTGGCTTGCCTGCGGGGATGTCCGGTTGGGGCCATCACGGGTGAGAAAAAACAAAAACACGTCATCGACCAAGTCAAGTGCGACCGCTGCGGGTCATGCCACGCGGTGTGCCGCTATGAGGCCATTGACATCGTTTGATTGGGTGGACTATGGTACATATTCAGATAAATGGAAAAACAGCCAGGGCACATGACGGGGAGATGCTCTTGTCGGTCTTGCGCCGCGAAGGCATCGACGTCCCCGTGCTGTGCCATCACGAGGCGATCGAGCCGTGCGGATCATGCCGGTTGTGCACGGTCGAGATAACCAAGGACGGGTGGGGCGGCTGGAAACGGCACGTCACCTCCTGCCTGTATCCGGCGGAAGAGGGGCTGGTTGTCGTCACCCATTCCCCGGAACTGATCGAGATCCGCAGGAATATTCTCGACTTATACCTGGCCCGGTGCCCCCAATCCGAGGTCATCCAGAAGATGGCCGAGGAATACGGCCTGTATAAAACCAGCTATGAGACCATTCCGGACGGCGACAATTGCATCATGTGCTATGCCTGCACGCGGATATGCGAGGTGCTCGGGAAAAGCGCCATCTCGGCCGTCATGCGCGGCCACAAAAAGGTAATCGCGCCGCCGTTTGGCGAACAGCCGCCCGACTGTATCGGCTGTCTGAGCTGCGCGCATATCTGTCCCACGGAT
>Ga0315277_10013081_pt1 | contig 10362 bp, 14 predicted proteins | sample YL17G05_15_MG_FD_203695 | JGI IMG/M metagenome (GOLD analysis project Ga0315277, IMG submission 203695) | Sediment microbial communities from Yellowstone Lake, YNP, Wyoming, USA - YL17G05_15 | ecosystem: Environmental > Aquatic > Freshwater > Lake > Sediment | place: USA: Wyoming | collected...
CTGACAAACAAGACCGCGCTCGCAGTAGGTAGGATTCTTGCAAGATCTCCTACAGCGAGCCGTATGTCCCTGAAGTTCAATTGGATGAACGCCAGACTACGGATCTGGATGCTGTTGGTTCGACTCCAACCGGGGACGCTGATTTTGCGAGTGTGGCGTAATTGGCAAACGCGGCGGTTTCAAAAACCGTTGTCTTCGGACGTGCGGGTTCGAGTCCCGCCACTCGCACCGGTAAACTTCTTATATTGGCGCGTAATTGCGGAGGTCCTTCCATGAACGATCCAGTCAAAGCATTTCAGAACGCTCTCAAGAGAGCCAACCAGGGCTTCAACGTCAGAGAGTACACTGCCGGTGCCCAGGCAGGCTTGGCCAACCTGTCAGATCACATCGCCACATCTCTTGGGAGTTTGCATTACTCCCTCTCTGGGAGGGGTTCCATGGATGACCAAGGTGTGTATCGTTGGTCCGAAGAGGACCGGCGAAAAGCCAGCGAAGTTGAAAAAGAACTCCAACAGCTAAAGCAGACTGTCGGTAAGCTTGCATCCGACCTTTTGCGGCTAGAGAGGCAGAGTTAGAGAAAGCAGAGAAGCGGCTAGAGCGGACTGAGCTTCGTGATCGACAGACGATGCGTCCTGGGTTACGCAGCCGCCAGGACACGCAGAACGTCAAGCGTACCATACGCAAGTTAGAGACAGACATCGAGAGCGGTAAGCTCGACGAGCGGTAACTCTACGATGCGATCATGAACCTTCACCTTCTCAAGTACAGACTTGAGGGGCAGAAGAGCGCAGCGAGGTTCCCTGTCAAAGCGTTTGAGCATGTCCTCTTGGTTCATCGGCTTGTAAATCGTTTTCAATGCTCCCGAAGCTCAAATGGATGAGCGGTCCGCTTCTATCGAATTGGGTACAGGTTCGAGTCCTGTCGGGAGCGCCCACTTTGGTCGAGTTTTGGTGTAGCCTCCGCTGGTAACTCAAAAACCAGGAGGTGCCCATGGCACAGAAGAAGAAGGCAGCTAAGGTCAAGGCCCCGGCGAAGCCCGTCAAGACCAAGCCTGCGAAGAAGAAGTAAGAGAAGTGGCCCGGCGGTATACCCAACGGGGCTTGCCGCCGGGCCTGCTTTCTCTCTTGTCTGGCAGTACCCTACGGGTTAGGACGGGGCTTTCATAAGGCCTTCGGCTGAGGTTCAAGTCCTCTTACTGCTACCTTGGAAAGTGTGAGCGGAATGGTCTGCTACCGGCCTCGAAAACCGGGTGACCCTTGGGTCCGTGGTTCGATTCCACCTCTTTCCGCCAGGCACTCATACAGCGAGTCGCTAACGTTGCATCGGTGTTTAGCCCCACTTCGGTGGGGCGGATCTGGAAGAAGCGGTGGTAAAGGTCGCCACGCCGGTTTTGAACACCGGTAGCCCTTCACTGGGCCGGGTTCGATTCCTACTTCTTCCGCCAAGTATGCCTTTCGTTGTCCACATGAAGCGCGACCGCTATGACGTCTACGTCGGACGTCCGACTCTGTGGGGTAACAAGTTCGAGATTGGGAAGGACGGTACCCGTGAGGAAGTCATCGCGAAGTACGAGCAGTGGGTACGGGATCGTCCGGGGTTCGTTGAAATGGTGAAGCGCGAACTTCGTGGTAAGGTGCTTGGGTGTTGGTGCTCACCTAAGGCTTGTCACGGGGATGTTTTGGCGAGAATTGCGAATGAGTGATCGGGTGTCGTCTAAAGGCAGGACGCGGGATTCTGGTTCCCGCTATGGGGGTTCGAGTCCTCCCGCCCGAACCACAGAAATAGTATCGACAACGAAGTCGTAGGAGTTGCTGCAAAGACTCTGGGCTGGGTGTGAGCAACCCTCTTTAACGAGAAGGAATCCCAGGGGTACCGGGTGAGAAGCCGGTGGCTATTTCTGTGAGTGATCGGGATTCGTCCAGTGATAGGACAGTAGTTTCTGACACTATTAACGGTGGTTCGATCCCATCATCCCGAACAACCCCGTGCGAAGGGGGCCACATAAACCGAGCGGTAAAAGCCGTAATGGTGGCGAACGTACGCAGACCTGGTAAAACAGGCAAGTCCGGTGAAAGTCCGGGCAACAACTACGCGGGTTAATCCATTCGGGTACGTCTAACGGTAGGCCCCAAGCCAGAGGTCAGTATGAAGATCATCGTGAACGCTCAAGCGCTGGACGTATCGGAGACGGTGCTGTCATTCGAGGACGTAGTGCGGCTTGCTAAGCAGCCTTCCTATGCTTCGGTGACTTATTGTCGGGCAGCGGATACGAAGTCTGAGGGTATCCTGTCGAATGGGCAGGTAGTGGAGATCAAGGATGGTACGATTTTTTGTGCTGTCGTGACCGACAATGCTTAGGTGAATGATCGGGAGTCGTCTAATGGCAGGACGGTAGCCTCTGGAGCTGCTTATCGGGGTTCGAGTCCCTGCTCCCGAACTCGGTTGAACATAGCGGGATGGAGCAGCGGCAGCGGTGGTTCGATTCCACCTCCCGCTACCAAAAAACGGAGAATGTCCAATGACCTACCTTCAGAAATTGGAAGAGTGGTACCAACAGGAACGGTCCAAGGGTGACTTGGTGGACCTCAAGTTCTTCCCTGTCGAAGAGCCCGGAACCACCGAACGCATTGAGGCGATGGCGGAAGCCGTTTTCAAGGTCGTGACGGGGGGAACACCCTGTGAACCGCTGGACATTTCTAGCCTGTAAGATGAGCACGAGTGGCGGAAAGGCAGACGCGCTGTGCTCGAAAGGGCGTGCAGGTTCAACTCCTGCTAGTAGCACACGGTGCCAAGGTATGGCCTAATCTGGTAAGGCGCTCCGTTCGGGACGGAGAGACTGGCGGTTCGAGTCCGCCTACCTTGACAAGTTTGACGGTATCTCAGTAGTTTGGCGTCAATCCGTGAGGGTCGCGACACCCTTGCCTTACGGGGTTGCCTTCAGGTTGTGTCGGACTTGATGGCGAACATTGGCTCGTAGCTCAGAGGTAGAGCAATCGCTTGATAAGCGAGAGACCGTCGGTTCGATCCCGACCGAGCCAACCAGTGTAGCGGGGCATCGGTACACAGCTAGCCGTGCTTGTCATGTGTAGGTTTGGTGTCGCAACACACCATTGATTTTGCGCGTATCGTCCAAAGGCAGGACGTTCGGCCGATTACCGAACAATGAAGGTTCGCTTCCTTCTGCGCGTACCCAGCGTACTAGAACGGGCTCTCGAAAGCCTCTCGGATGAACTTGGCCAGCAGCAGGTTGACGGCGTTCGTTTGGGTACCTCGAAGCATACCCTTTACGTGATTGCGTATGGTGTTGAGGCTCAGGCCAAGACGGGTGGCGACGGTTTCTGGGGTCAGGCCTTCAAGGAATAGGTTGAGCACCTCAGCCTCTCGTGGGGTCATGCTGTACTTGGCCGCAAAGAGGCGACTGGCTTCGGTTAGCTTTGTGTTCAACATAGGTTGGTATCCCAAGCGTTCCCATCAGTTCTTGCTCAAATTCCTACTGTGGTCTTGCTCAGTGATCCAACGCGGCTCGGACAGAATCTACGCTCATGGTACCTTGAGGGCCTTCGATCACGCCGTCCTGCATGGGCCAATGCTTCTGGAATGAGAGTCGTTCCAGGTCGCGGTTCCTGATCACGGCATCCGCGATGTCTTCGGCGGCCCCTCGACTGATCCCTGTCTTTTCCCGGATGAGCCGCATGAGTCGGTCCACTTTGGACTGCTTGGATTCCTTGGGCTCGTACTTGAAGGCCAGGAATCGACGGTAAACGGCTTCGGTGATCGGGTTCACCCTGTAGTGGACGTATCGAAACTTTGACTTTCGGTGTAATAAGGCACCGTGGGGTTCCAGTGCTTCCCTATCCAAGCACTCAGATAGATCGGATGGGCAACATGGAAAAGAATGCACTCGGACCGGCGGAGCTAATCCTCCAGACGGTCCTCTCGTATTCCGACCACTGCGTCCACAACCGTGCTGGCATTGTAGTTCCCGATGCTAGTTCTGTAGTGGGCGTGAAGTGGTTGCCGGTGACTCACGTGGTCGAGGAAGGCGAGAAGGTCGTCTACGAACTGCGTAAGGTCGGCAAGAAGAGCGAGAAGTTCAAGCTTGGCAAGCTCAAGGACGACGGTCGCGTCAAGGATGGGAACCGCGTCATCGGGCGGTACCAGCCTGCTGGCCTCTACCCGGAGGTTGCGGTTTGGATGTACCGTCAGGTTGCGGAGGTATGGAAGCTCGACAACGAGTTCTCGGCCAAGTGGGCCAGCTACGCCTTCACGCAAGAGCACCGCGACCTCAAGACCATCTTGGCGGCGTTCCTGCTCGTGCAGGCCCGCAAGGGTGATCCCGTGTTGGACGGTGGTAAGGTAGCCTTCTTCGACGAAGACTACCGTGATGTGGGTGAGGCAATGCTTCTGCTCGGGCGTAAGGACGGCTTGGGTGGTGCCAAGCCTGCTCAGGCGGCTCCGAAGGCCAAGGGCCGGGGTAAGAAGGCCCCCAAGGCCGCGAAGAAGGAAGACGGTAACAGGGACTTCAACCCGAAGCTCTTGCTCCGTGTTCACGACATCTTGTGCCTGCCGGGCGTTGCGGAGATCAACCGTGAGCTTGGGTTCGGTAAGTCGGCTCGTCACCCGTTCTTGGGTCGTTGGTCCAAGGCTGTGGGGAAGTGGTTGCTTTACCGTGAGGAGAACCCGAAGATGCTGGACGGGCTCATCAAGGCGGGCTTCCGGCGTACGGTGATGGACCTGGCTCGTCGGGTTGGGTACAAGCCGTCAACGCCCAGGTTCTTCGAGGTGCTTCGCTGGAAGCAGACTCAGGCGGATGATGGTCGTCGGACCCTGGCCATTGGTCAGGCTGTGGCGGCTGCTGAGTCCTGGGAAGGCTTCACCGAGGAACAGATCTGCGAGGTCATCGTCAAGACTCGGCCGAACCAAAAGCGTATCGTAGGTCTTCTGCCAAAGGGTCAGGGGCTCACAAGAGCGATTGTTGCGGCGGCGATCGAGGCGGGAAGCTTCTCGGACAAGGACCTGATCATCGCGACCCCCACGCTCGAAGACCTTGGGCTTCTTGGAGTCCCAGGTATCAAGGAGCGTTGGGAGCTGGCCATCAAGGGTGCTGAGGACATGCGGGCCGCGAACATCGCGACTCGTGTTCGGTCCAAGGCGACCCAAGAGAAGTTGGTCGAGGCGGCGGACAATGCGGTCAAGAAGGCCGTTGAGGAGGTCACCAAGGGCTTGAGGGTCTACTTCATCGTGGACATCTCAGGCTCTATGGAGAACGCCATCGCTCAGGCGAAGGTGTACCTTGCCAAGTTCCTTCAGGGGTTCCCGGCAGATCAGCTTCACGTCGCGGTGTTCAACACATCGGGTCGTGAGGTTGAGATCAAGCACCACTCCGCAGCGGGGGTTGAGAACGCTTTCCGTGGCATTCATGCGGGTGGCGGGACTGACTACGGCTCGGGTGTCAGGGTGTTGCAGGGCCACAAGCCCAAGGCGGATGAGGACTCGATTCTCATCTTCGTGGGTGACGAAGAGGCTCCATCCTTCGAGACTGCTGTACGTGCGTCGGGCCTTAACCCGATCGCGTTCGGCTTCTTGAAGGTCCGTAGCTCTCCGGGTTACTCGGCGGTCACGACCACGGCGGCTCAATTGGGCATTCCGTGCTTCATGATTGACGAGCGGATCTTCTCTGATCCGTATGCAATCCCGCGTACCATCCGTGCGTTGGTTGCAGCTACCCCGGTTGGTAAGACGGCTACGGTAACTGCGGTACCCCGTGTCACCTTGGTCGATACCATCCTCGCAACGAAGTTGCTCCAGAAGCCCGCTTGGGCCGCTTGATCAACTCGGAACGGTGTAGTAGTTAGAACCATGGGCTGGAGAGATCTACTTCCTAATGACGAGGGTGAGACTTTGGTTTCGCCTTGGCTTGGGGGTAGGTCTCTCCGGTCGGGTTCGCGTCATTGGCACATTGAGGGTCCTCTGCCGAGAGAGCAGGGTTGGGCCAAGTTTTCATTGACTGGGCGTATCGCTCGGTTCGTAACTGATGCCCAGGCTGAAGCGTTGGGACACACGGTTGTGGGTTACCTGGTTGGGGATCGCCTGGTCCCATCGGGTGTGAGGGTGGACCCTGACCCAAAGAACATCGCGTCTTGTTCCGAGCGCGTGAACCTGATCGACCCTGGTCTAGATCGCTTTGTATTGGTCAAGGCGGGCAGGGTCAGTGAGGATGGCCCGTTGGTCTTCCTCCAGCAGGAGATGCCTCTGGGGCCCGAACAGGAGGTCCAGACGGCCTTCCTGGATGACAAGCTCTCTGTCCAGGATATCCCGGGGGTTCCCCCGGCCTTGGATGCGGCGTTCCGTATGGAGCGGTGGCAGCGGGTTGAGGCGGCCCGTAGGCGTCGGGAGCTTGAGGAACGTCTCCGTAAGGAAGCTGAGGAACGGGCTCGGGAGGCTCGTCGTCAAGAGCTGGTTCAGAAGCTCGGGGATGGGGCGGGTCGTCGGGAGATGGCTCAGCACGACTTTGAGGCGGCGGCCAGGGCAGCTCTTGCTGTGGGCGGCGCTGAGTTCCTGGATCACCGGCCTGCGGTTCGCAGGAACGAGATGGCCGTGAGGTTCCGGCTTCGCAATCGGCGGTACGAGTGTACCTGTGACAGGCTGACCCTACAGATCATTGACGCGGGTATCTGCTTGACAGCCCATGGCGGTGACGACGACTATGAGGACGGCACGAAGGGCGACTCCTTCTTCTCACTGGAGAGTCTGCCCGGTGTAATTCTTGAAGCGGACCGCAAGGGTAAACTTGTGGTGTTTCGCCATGTGGGTTGAAAACATGCCAACCGTGTACAACTACAGAAATCCTTTCAACCCTCAGGACGATCCCCCGAGTTGCCCTCAATGCGGGGGTATGCTTTCCGGATCTCCGGGTCGGCTTGGGTGTGTCTCAGCCGAAATCCCAGAGACACCCCCAGGTTGTGGGTGGAGTGAGGAGTTGATCAATGAGCATTGAAGCAGGGGTCTTGGTGGACCTTGATTGCGAGCCTATCTACTGGCACTTGCCAGAGAACCGTAGTGGCGGTTCCCTACCCGATAGTCGTCCCTTGTGGGATGTCATCTGGAAAAACCGGGAGAACCTTTTGGGATTCGCTCACAGTCATCCTGGCCGTGGGCTTCCGGGTCCTTCGCATGAAGACGTGACTACCTTTGCCGCGATTGAAGCTGCACTTGGTGAGCGTTTAATTTGGTGGATCGTGAGCGAGGATTCGTGGACTGAATTCTGTTGGATCGGTCCGGGTCGGCTCGGGTACAGGATGGGGCCTAACGTGTGGCAGCCACCGTGGGTAGAACGACTCCGTGTGGAGTCTGGTTATCAAATCAAATCAGAGGGGAAGGTGCTGTATGGAAGCGAATGAAGCGAGGGTGAATGTTACGTATTCCGGATCGAACGGGGACCTTCCGGACCCTGTGTCGTTCGACGCTGCCGACGAGGATGTGAAGACTTGGATTGCAGAAGCCCTTAGGGGTGGAGGCATCCCGGGTATCACCGTCAACGGGGCGGTGGACTTGACCGACTTCGTGGTGGACCGCTTTGCGGCTACCGATGTTCGTCCGTATGCGCTAATTCAGTTACGCCCCAAGACCCCTTTCGGGTCTTCGTCGGGGCACTTGGGTCCCATCTACGATGGACGCCGCTGCGTTAAAGCATGGTGTCTCTAAATCGAAAGTGTGGCAGCTATGGCAAAGCATGTGACTATCGTTGGGGTAGGGGCCTTGGGCTCGCATGTTTCATTGTTCCTACGTAACGAGGCGGATCTGAAAATTGTGGATCACGATCGTGTTGAGCAGAGGAATGTGCTGGCGCAGTTTCATGGCAAGCCCAGCGTCGGCAAGAACAAGGTGCAGGCGCTCCAGCAAGCGATGCAGTTCATGTTCGGGCTCAAGCTCGCGGGTGTCCCCCACAAGCTCACTGCTGACAACGTGGGTGAGCTACTTAGTGGTGCGGACCTGATCATCGATTGCCTGGACAACGCTCAGGCTCGGTTGCTGGTTCAGGGGTTTGCCCGCAAGAACAAGGTCCCGTGCCTGCACGGGGCTCTGGCGGCCGATGGTACCTTTGGACGGGTGGTTTGGACGGAGAACTTCGTGATCGACTCGGAGAACGTTCAGGGGGCCCCCACCTGCGAAGGCGGCGAGCACTTGCCTTTCATCGGGACGGTTTCAGCGCTTCTTGCGAAGGCGGCTCAGGAATTCGTCACCAAGGGCAAGAAAATCGGGTTCGAGGTGCACCCAGGCGGTGTAACTAGGACTTGACGACAACATCAGGCTCGGTAAGATGAGCCTGACACAACAGGGTATACAGGGGATCGGTTCCCCATCTTTTAACAGATAAAGACAAAAAACCAGGATCGCACTCTCGGCTCTGCAAGGAGCCTCCAAGTGGTCCGCACAAGTTAACTGGTTCGACTCCAGGTACCCTGACTAACTCGCACCCACCTTCTGATCCTTACACGCAAAACGTTGGTTCGACTCCAACTTTCCCTCTGGGGAAATAGCCTAACGGTCAGGCAATCGTCTACGGAACGATCAAAACGCAAACCAGGTTCAGCCACTCGGGTGCGGGTGAACTTTTATGTCGGACAAACCAGAGATCGTAATCGCCGCCAGCCCAGAGTGCATCGAGAGGCTGGCTCTGCCTGGACGGGGCATCAAACCTGACTTCACGGTGACCGCAGCTCGTCTCGAAAGCACGAGCGACTCAGGGTTCATGATCGCATGGGAGACGCAGAGCGCCGGTTTCGGTACGGTTACGATCTACCGTGATGACGCTGGGGTTTTGAAATGTGACAACGAGGCGATGAGCTTGAGGTTCGTGAAGGAGGTGTTCGCGAAGTTCCTTGAAGGCCTCGGGATTGGTGAGTAGTTACGGAAGCGTTCTTGAACAGCGGGTGATCGTGGGTTCGAGTCCCACCAAGAGCACTAGAGAGCATTCATTAGGGACAGCATACAAGCGTAGCTCATTTGGAAGAGCGTCTGTCTGATAAACAGGATGTAGTGGGTTCAAATCCCATCGCCCGGGAAACCGGATTTCTGCTGCCCGCCTCGGATGCTCTCTAGTCTTTTCTGTTCCTATGGAAACCCCTTACCAAACATTGAAGCGTCGCGGAGTTCGGATCGTTGAACTTCCGGTCACACTCAGACCAGATGCGAGTGTGTGTAGTGAGATCTACGTGGCAGAAGTGCCTGCTGGGGTTAGGATTGGGGTACTTCACGAACATGGGGATACATCGTTTGTCATTCCGAAAAATGTGTTGAGCAAGCTCCTAGAGGTTCTCAGCACATTTGGGTGATCCCGCGTGATTCACTACGAACCCCTGACTCTTGTTTCGTACCAGCTCTGGCCCGGAGGTGGCCAAGCAACGTACTACGAGACGGTGTACCCGGTCCTGACGGGTGCAGTTTACGTTTGTAGCCCGTCTTTACCAAAGGGCAGATCAAATGTGGACCAACCTGTTCGAGATGCTTGCGGACGTACGGCAGTACGTTCAGAGTACGGGTCATTCGGTAGAGGCGGCTGACGACTCCATGTCTAGGATTCTTGGGTACAGGAGTCAGGACCGCGAATGGCTCATCAAGTTGACTGACGTTCGTATGTCAACTCAGCCGCCTTTGAGCCAAGAGCAGTACCTGATCGTGGAACGCTTCAAGACCCCGGAGGGTCGTGAGGCCCTTTTGGGCGCGTAGTATCTGTCCCCGTAGCCTAGTGGATAAGGCGCTAGTTTCCTAAACTAGTGGCGCAAGCCATCGTTGGTTCGAGTCCAACCGGGGACGCTGTTTTGTGGCCCACTAAAGGGGTGTAGGATCGTGTCGATGCTAACTCTCCCCTTACTCATGCACTGTCCGGTGTGTCGAAAACAACACGTGGACGAGGGTATCTGGGAAACCAAACCTCACCATACTCACCGTTGCGTTGATGATGCGTGCGGTAAGGGTTGTGGACATGAGTGGGAGGTCTCTGGGTACGTTCGGGGTGTTTTGGTGCCTCCGAAGCGTGTCATCGGGCTCACGGGCGGCATCGCATCGGGCAAGAGCACCGTGGGGAAGCTCTTTACGGGTTTCGGTGTCACCGTTATCGACGCGGACTTGTTGGCCCGTGAGGTAGTGGCCCCAGGTACAGAGGGCTTACGGAAGGTAGCGGCTCATTTTGGTGCCAAGGTGTTGGCAGAGGATGGGACGCTGGATCGTAGGGCGCTGGGGGCTGTGATCTTCACTGATGGGGGCGCTCGTCAAGAACTGGACGCTATCCTGCACCCGCTCATCGCTAGTCTCAGTGCGGAACGTATTCAAGCAGCCCAAGCTTCTCCGACGCCTTACGTG
>Ga0315277_10013082_pt1 | contig 10360 bp, 13 predicted proteins | sample YL17G05_15_MG_FD_203695 | JGI IMG/M metagenome (GOLD analysis project Ga0315277, IMG submission 203695) | Sediment microbial communities from Yellowstone Lake, YNP, Wyoming, USA - YL17G05_15 | ecosystem: Environmental > Aquatic > Freshwater > Lake > Sediment | place: USA: Wyoming | collected...
TGAGCTTGACGGACCTCTTGCTCATGGAAAAGCCCGGCATCAAGGGCAAGGACAACACCTTCTTCATCATGGACAGGGTCGAGCTTGATCTGATCTCCCAGTCCCTCCCTCGGTTCATGTGGAGCCGTCTTCGGCTTCCCATGCTCATAGAGATGTCACCGGACTTTGGCGGCGGCGCGGCTCGCGTACAGGGTGAAGCTGAAGGCGAGGTGATAAGCAAGATCCTGGGCAAGGCGCGGCCTCAGGGAAAGCAGATGATAATCTACCTTCCCGAGGTGAGAGAGCTGCGCAGAAAGCTTCCCACCACCACTCAGTACGCCTTCATAACCAATCTCAGGAGCAATATCGAAGACTGATGAGACTTCGCCATGATTTGTCCTTAGCAATAATGCGACTCAAGAAAGCCTGTCGGCGTCCTGGAAAGCCCAAAGGAGGAATGGGGTGGACGGGCCCATTATGCAGTATCATTAATTACAGATGTGACATCATCGAGATTTTCCAACAACTTCAGGCCCATTGGTGTTGTTTTGTATATTCTGTTCTCCTTCACCAGATATCCGCGCTTGGTCAGCCATTCGAGATAGGATCCTGCATTTTTGAAATTGAGGTTGACCTGGTAGACGATTTTCGTCTTGCTCGATCCATCCGCCTTGCAGATCTTGAGAATACTGCCAAGTATCTCCAATTTATTCCGTCGTGCCATCTTCAATCCTCATCCAGGATAACCGTCTCAATATTATCACATGAATACTGATAAAACTTTCGTAATTTTGCTTCTATGTATTTCTTCGATCTCAAAGTCCTATGATACCCTGGGTTTCGCAATAGCAGGAGGAGACCTGAAGCATATTGCACTACTTACTTCAAAAAGTTGGAGGACAGGCCGAGTTTTTCGCAAAGGATGGACTCTTGGGGATGGAAGGGAAGAAGAAGGTATCCCTGCGCCGCCAGATTAATAGCTCAGGAATACTCCTGAGAGGAATACGGAAACATGTACAGCACCATAGAAAGCGTGGAGAGCCCTCTGGATGTCGTAGTTCATTTTTCAGATGAGGATTGGGAGCGGGCCAAGCGCGATATAGAGTGGGCCACCATCCAGGTAATAGAGGAGCTGAAGAGATACAAGAGCAAACCGGAGGAATACTTTGCGACCAAGCCCAGAGTGATTTTGAGGATCATATCCTGGGAAGCCAGGATCCGCATGGAGATAATAGGACATTTCTGGACCGACGATCGCAACATAAGATTCAGTGAGTGGTGGATTGTTAAGCTCTTCAGATAGTACTGAATAATTTTTTGGGATCAAATAATTAATGGTCAGTAGATCTGCCCATGGCCTCTGCTATCACCATATCCAATTCTTCCGCCGCCAGGCTTAGCTCTTCATCCCCCTGGCCCTTGAGCTTGGAGATGTCTCTGCGCAAAGGCCCCAGCCGCAAAGCTGCTCCCGGGCCGGTTTCGGAAGCGGCGATCTTCTTGATCTTCTCCAGCCGCCTCCACTGCGCATCCGGCCTTTGCAGCAGATCGGACAGCTCACGCAGGACCTTGGCGACTCTCTTGCCGCGATCGGTCAGCTCCAGATATCTGATCCTGCCTTGAGGCCTGGACTTGATCAACCCCTGCGCCTCCAGTTGAGAGAGAATGCTGGAGGTGTGGGGAAATGTGGAGTCTATGCGCTTGGCTACCAGGGCGGCGTAAGCCGGCTCCAGTTCCCCTACCGCCAAAATGGCTAAAACAGGCTTCTCCCTGAGGAAGAGCCGTTCCAGTGGTTCATGCATGGCTTTGTGGACTTCAGACCGGCAGCGTAGCTTGAATCTGGGTTGGGCTGATGGGCTTGGCCTCTAAAGCCTCCGCCGGCGGAGTTATATCCACCGGCTTGTTGAAGTCGTAGTATAGATCCGTCGTCTCAACACTTACGGATACCTCTCCCAGGCGCACCGATTGGTTGAACATCTTCATCTGGCCGGTGTTGGGATCCGAGCTGCCGATGATCTCCGGTGTCATCTTGAAGCTCAAGCTGCTCTGGTACTTCTTGGGCAGGTAGTCATCCTTGGAGATCCAGATTAGCTTCTCCATCTTTGCCGTTTCATTCAGCTCCCTGCTGTTGATAGATGGCATGAGCAGGGGATACTGGGTCAGCCTGGCTGCTGTGCCAAAGGCAGTGTTATAGAGATTGTCGTAATCTGCTTTTCCGGTCAGTATCTTCAGCTTGTAGGTGTCTATTCCATCGACAGCCTCCGAGCCGACGTTTTCGGTCTGCGACTGGTTGATCATCTCGGCCAGGTTTCTCACCTGGTTGTTATTGCCTTCGCCCCAGATCTCTGCGGCAGACCTTGGGTCCTTGAGGTGAGTCCATTGGCCCCTCTCGTCCTTTACGTAAGTAGAGTTTCCTATCTGGTAAACATCAGCCTGCGTAGAGCTGGAGTTTGCTGGCTGGCCCGGCAGCTCTAAAACGCTCTTCGTCGAACCGCTGGCCTTGGCCTGGAAGCTAGACAGGTTCACGGACGCGACTGTATTTGCGCTCTCCGAGATGGTAGTTGCTTTTTCCGGTGTGGCATTGATCCCTGCGGCATTGAGCTTCATAGTCTGAGTCACCGAGCTTTGCAGGCTGTAGGAGCTCAAATTTTCCGCCGACTTGATAGCCAGAGTCTTAAGATCTCCCACACTCTCCTTAGTTCCGCTTGGTGCTTTTTCCGTGCAGCCGGATATGGCCACCGCTATGAGCACCAGAACCAGTAGTAATCTCTTCATTTCATCATCTCCATATGATTTTTGGGACGATGAACTGACATCGTCCACTCCCCTCCACCTGAGATGGAGGGATTTAGGCTTAAATCCTTTCCGATTTGGCAGGCTTGAACTTCTCTCCAGTGATCATCTCGAAGAGCTTGATATAGATCATGCAGGTCTCCTCTACCACTTCAGGGGGCAAAGCCGGTATGGGGTTTTCCTCTCGGCCTGCGTTCCTGGCATCGTAGAGCTGATCCTTGTAGCCCGTCTGGCGGTAGTACTGGCGCACATACTCCTTGCTCAGGTCTACGAACTCCCCTTCCTCATAGCGGGCCTTGTCCCAGAAGCGGTCCTCGTCTGCAGTTCCATACACGTCCACCACCATGACCTGCCGGTCGTCATCAAAGGCCAGCTCTTTTTTACCGTCCACGTGGATGAGACCGTGAGAGGCAACGCTCCTTCCTAGGTCCTCATCGATCTTGAGCACCACCTCCCTGGCCTCTTCGTATTCCTTTGGCGTGAGCCCGGAGATCTGCAGGGCCTCTGGTTTTTTCAGCAGCCGGTCGGTCTTCTCCAGCTTGGTGGAGACTTCCAGGAAAGGCTCAGGCAGCGGCTCGCCAAAGAGCACCTTGTGGCCGGAGGCAAAGCCCAGAGCTTCAGCAGGGACAGCGCCCTCTTTCACCCGGTCGTAGAGCGATCCTGCCACATACCACCGGCAGATGAACTCCAGGGGTATGAGATAACGCTTGGATTCTTTGGTGATCTGATGCGGCTGGAGGATATCTACCTTTTTGCAGAGCATGCTGCTGGGCGGGATAAACTCCAGGAAGTGGGTTTTGATGCCCATCTTGCTGGCGCGCCCCAACCAGTAGACGCCCTCTCGGCAGATGGTCTCACCCTTAAAGGGAATGAGGCTGGGAATGACCTTGTCGAATACGGAGATGCTGTCCGTAAACCTGAACTCCAATCGGTCGCCCGAGGAGTAGGCTTCCTTGACCTTGCCTTTCATCAAGAGCTTGCGTTCCATCAGCCGCCTCTTGAGCCAGGAAAGATGATAATCCTTTTGCCATTAATCCTAACACTCCTCCGATGGCCTCTATCCTGAGCATGGCGCCGTTGCTCTATGTCAACTACCACGGCCTAAAGTCCGTGGCTTGCGACTACGTACAAAATCGTGTCGCGTCTGGCGGGCTGACAAAACCGCCCTGAGACTCGAGGATATACCTCCAGTCTCGTGCTCTGTGCTCTATATTCTTACGTTCGCTATGATTGGAAGGAAGACCGCGCCGATTCCTATTGAAGTGTCAATTTAATTTTTATATTTTTTATACTATTCAACCATTCTGTCTGACAAGAGTCTATATGTATCCTATTGCCCCTCTCCCACATCTCCCGGAAACTCGCATATCGTAAGTCTCAAATCCTTCTGGTCTAACTGGGCAATCTCCTTTCTCAAGAAGGAATCTGGTTGGCATGTCAAGTCGATAAGGATCTGCTGGATATATTATTAGCAGGCTGCCGAAGGAATGGCGGGCGAATACATGGAGTGCGCCTTTCTTTTCGATGCCAGCCGCCTGCTTATAGGTCATGAAGATCCTGTAAAAGCTTCTGTGGTCATAGCGGTTGCCGTAATCGGTCGTGAAAAGTGGCTGCTTACCATCGATTGCCATATCAGGTCTGACCGCGAGGTATTGGCGGAGTGACTTAGCACATTCATCGTTTATATAAAGCAAGGCGGGCTTGCGACCTTTGCCGCATTTGACGCGCACGGTTAGATCTTGAAAGTTGATATCTTCGAGGTCGAGGTCGCAGACTTCGGACGCTCTCAAGCTGGCAAAAAACGCAACCTGTAACATGGCGTAGTGCTTAACATTATTCACAACGGAGAAGATCGGTCGTGGGTGAATGTTACTGAAAATCATCGCGAGAATCGAATGCATAGGATTCATTTTGGCATTAAACATCCACTGAGTCATTTGTTAGCGCTTTTCAGTAGCTCACGTACGCGACCAGAAGATCTTGAGAATGTCCATTTCGTCAAACCAGTATGGAATGGCGTTCATTGGTTTCACGCACTCGAAGGTAACATTCTGACCGTTCATTGTGAAATAGTGCTTGATCGCCCAGCAGCAATTATTATAAGAACTTAGTGTAATCTTTTTGCGCAATATTTCTCGGTAGCTATCAAACTGGCTGGTTGATGGGGCGTCCGTTTCTGCCCATTCAAGAAAAAGCTTAACTCTATTTGAGTAGCTTTCAATAGTAGATGCAGCTAACATGCGGTCTTCCAGGTAACGGCGATATCTTCTCAAAGCCGGTTGCACGGCGACTTGACCGGTCTTCTTGGACCAATCTTGTGCCATCGCGATTCGCTTCATTTTGGAGCCACCTTTGGCCGGATACAGCTACCCTGGCGCGTCCTATGCTGGCCATCGCATTCTTGCTTTTCATCTTATGTTCTATAGCGATTTCGCAGCCCGCAGCGCGCCCCGAGACAGGCACCTACATCAAAGATATGGACCGCAGCGGCTACGGAGTGCTCATCGTGCACAATAACTGGACCATGGACACCGTGGCCGTGCTGACCGACAAGAAGGTGAAGCCGCTGGTAGCCGTTTACCTGCGCTCCAGGGACACCCTGACGATCACCGGCATCGAGGATGGAGACTTTGGCCTCTACTTCACCGTTGGCAGTCTCTGGGATGCCAAGGCGGGAAAGTTCAGAAGCGTCCTGGGCTACTATCGCTACAATCAGCCCCTGCAATTCGAGACGGATGATGTCGGAGACGAGATCGAGTACTCCATCTTCGAGCTGGACCTCTACGAGGCCAGAGCCTCCAACTTCCTGCCCGACCAGTTCCAGTTCCCGGACCTCAGGTCTTGAGGAAGACGGCCTTCACCTCGGAGCGCATCAGATCCCGGCCTTTCACGCGCACCCTCCAGCGGTGGGTGCAAACGCAGATCGGCTCAAGGTCGCCAAAAAGGACCGCCGCCTCCGGCTCGGTGAAGTAGTGGGTGATGATGCCCTCTTTGCGCCTGAACGTCCCCTGCTCCACCTCCTGGCCCTTTTTGGCCCGCATGTCCTCCGCTCCGAACTCCCGGAAGAACAGCCTTCCTCCGCTTTTCAGCACCCGCGCCCCCTCGCGGGCGAGCGCGTGGCGGCCCGCCAGGAGCAGGTGCCCGGTCACGTGGAAGGCGAAGACGGCATCGAAGCTTTCGCTCGGGAAGGGCAGGCATTGGGCGTCCGCCAGTATCAGGTCGACCTTGGGCCCGCAAGGGCGGCAGAGCCGCAGGGCCTGCGCTGAGAAGTCCAGCCCTATGACCCTTCGGGCGCGGCCCGCCAAGCCTGCCAGCGTTTTTCCGTTGCCGCAGCCCATCTCCAGGACGCTGCAGCTCGCGGGCAGCTCGGGCAGGTCCTTGACGCCGCCTCCCCAGAGGCGGCCGCGGCTGCGGTAGTCTTTGTCCCAGGCCTTGGCGTGGCTCATGAATCTTGAAAAGCTCGGAAAAGGAATAACTCTTTTGCGATGATTATTACTACCAACGCTGCCATCAGGCGGTTATGGTCTTGAATATGCGAGACCGCTTCCGGGGCTGTCTCCTGGGAGGGGCCGTGGGAGATGCCCTGGGAATGCCCACTGAGGGCTACACCGCCGCGGAGGTTCAAACCCAGGTGGGGCTCGTTCGGGAGATGATGCCCGCTCCAGAGGGCCATTTTCATTTCGGCCTTCAGGCTGGCCAGTTCACGGACGACACCGAAGAGACCTTGCTGCTAGCTGAATCCATGATCGAGGCTTCTGGCTTTTCCACTGACAGATTCGCGGACAAGCTCGTCGCCTGGGGCACGGCCTGGACCCTGGACAAGCGGCTCAACCGGGGGGTGGGCTTCACCACCCGCTCCTCTGTGGAGAACATGATCGCCGGAAGATCCTGGAAAGAGTCCGGTATCGACATTCCCACTTGCGGCTCGGCCATGAGGGCAGCGCCTGTGGGCCTTTTGTACCATTGCGATCTGGATATGGTGAGCCGATACGCCGATCTGCAGAGCCTGCCTACACACTCTGGCCCTGCGGCGCGCGCTGGCGCTGTAGCTGTGGCCACGAGCATCGCCCTCTGCCTGAAGGGCTTTTCCAAAGAGGCGGTGCTCCGCACGGCCGCCCAGAAGTCCCTCCGGCTTGACGCAAAGTTCGCTGACCGCCTTCTCCTGGTTGGCTCGCTTCAGGGCAGCGAGGCCGCGGCGGCGCTTGCTGCCATCGGCACCTCACCTCTGGTCTCGGAGACCGTTCCCGCCGCATTTTACTGCTTCCTCAAGTTTGAGCCGGAGGAGGCATTGGTAATGGCGGCCAGCAGCGGAGGCGACACCGACTCCATCGCTTCCATCGCAGGGTCGCTTTTCGGAGCAGCCTATGGAGTCGGGTGGATTCCGGAGCGCTGGCTTGCTCCTCTGGAGCAGAAGGGCCGCATCGAGCACGCTGCAGTGGGCCTGGCCGACTTAAGCGCAGCTCTCTGCCCATAAGGCGTGGTGAATTTATATCATTAGCTCATGGGGATTGTTATGATTGATGTAGGAATAGTCGGTGGATCGGGCTACACCGGCGGGGAGCTGTTGCGCCTCCTGGCAAACCACCTCCAGGTCAAGGTAGTAGTAGTCACTTCTCGCAAGCTTTCGGGAAAGCCCTTGAGCTTGGTTCATCCTCATCTGAAGGGGATTTATTCCCTCAACTTTGAAGCGCCAAACGCAAAGGAGGTCGCCGAGCGCTGCGATATGGTCTTCACTGCCGTTCCTCACGGCACGGCCATGGACTGGGTGCCGGGGCTCCTGGACGCAGGCACCAGGGTCATCGATCTATCCTCCGATTACCGCCTGCCGGTGGATGTCTTCGAGAAGACCTACCAGACCAAGCACCGCGCCCCGCGGGAGGCGGTCTTCGGCCTGACGGAGCTGCATCCCGAGGTGGCCAAGGCCAATCTGGTGGGCAATCCGGGCTGCTACCCAACAGGAGCCACATTGGCCGTCGCCCCCCTGGCCAAAGCAGGCCTGGTGGAGCGCGTGGTCTACGACTCCAAGTCAGGCATCTCCGGCGCAGGAATGGAGCCGACAGAGACCAGCCACTATCCCAACATGGCGCAAAATGTGATACCCTACAAGCTTACCACCCATCGCCATGTTCCTGAGATCAAGCAGGAGCTGACCCGACTCTCTCCCGGGATAAAGGTCAACTTCACGCCTCACGTCGTTCCGGCAGTGCGGGGAATTTTGACCACAGCGCACGTCTTTGCCCGCGAGGAGGCGGTGGAGACGCTGCAGGATAGATCTGGGGTGGCAAAGATCTATCGCGAGTTCTACAAGAATGCCCCCTTCGTGCGCATGGCGGACGGCGTGCCCAGGCTGACGTCGGTTCGCGGCTCAAACTTCTGCGACATCAGCTTTGAGCCGGAGCCGGGCAGCGACAGGCTGGTGGTCATCTCGGCCATCGACAACCTGGTGAAGGGCGCATCAGGCCAGGCCATCCAGAACATGAACCTTATGGCCAAACTGGATGAGAGAACGGGCCTCTGGTTCCCGGGAATGGCCCCTTGAGGTGAAAGCGATGAAAGTCAGAGATGTCATGAACGTCAAGCCCATCACGGTCCAGTCAGACGATCCCGTGAGTGAAGCAGCCCGAAAGCTGCGTGAGAACAAGATCAGCGGCATGCCCGTCCTGGACGGAGAGAGGCTGGTGGGCATAGTCTCGGAATCGGATCTCTTGAGGCTTCTATCCGTGGAAGAGGAGGAGGGCGGCCTCTGGCTTCCCAGCCCCTTCGAGGTCTTCGAAGTGCCCTTCCGCGACCTGGTGAAGTGGGAGAGGATGCGCTCCGGAATGGAGGAGATACCCAAGAAGAGGGTTTCGGACGTGATGAGCAGGAATCTGCACGAGGTCGGACCGGAGGACACTGTCGAGGAGGCGGCAGGCATCATGACCCGTCACCGGATCAACCGTCTTCCTGTCGTAGAGGACGGCAGGCTGGTGGGCATCGTGACCAGGGGCGATATAATCTCCGGCCTGGGGATGCACCATGAAGCGGATTGAGGGCGGCATCTGCGCCATCTCCGGAGTGCGCGCTTCCGGAGCCCGCCAGGGCAAGTACGGCCTGGCCCTCATCGCCGCCTCTGGGGCCGCAGCAGGTATGTTCACCACGAATAAGGTTCGGGCTGCGCCGCTGGATGTTACTGCCGAGCACCTGAAAGGTTTTGGTCACCTGGAGGGCATCATCGCCAACAGCGGCTGCGCTAACGCCTACACCGGCCAGCGCGGCCGGGAGGATGCCAAGGCCATGGCTCGCCTGCTGGCCGGCTTCCTGGGGACGGAGGAGATGAAGATCGCCGTGGCCTCCACGGGCGTCATCGGCAGATACATGGATATGGCCCTCATTGCCGGGCTGTTCCACCAGGCCAAGGCCAGGCTCAGAAGCGATCCGCAAGCCAGTGCAGAAGCGGCGCGGGCCATCATGACCACGGACACCCGCGTGAAAGAGATAGCGGTAGAGCATCAGGGCCTGCGCGTGGCCGGGATTGTCAAGGGCGCGGGCATGATCGAGCCCAACATGGCCACCATGCTCTGCTTTCTCTATACGGACGCGGATGTGACCGCCGAGGCTTTAGAGAAATGCCTGAGGGATGCCGTCAAAGACAGCTTCAACATGCTCACTGTGGACGGGGACACCAGCACCAACGACGCTGTGCTCCTCACCGCCACGGGCAAGATAAAGTGCAGGCTAGAGGATTTCCGTGAGGCTCTGGGGTTCGTCTGCATGGAGCTGGCGCGCATGATGGCCAGGGACGGAGAAGGCGCCAGCAAATACTTCGAGACTGCGGTCTTCGGAGCCAGGAGCGAGGAGGATGCCCGCGCTGTGGCGCGCACTGTGGCCCGCAGCAGCCTGGTCAAGACCGCTGTTTACGGTGCCGATCCCAACTGGGGAAGGATCATCGCTGCCGTGGGATACTCCGGCGCTGCAGTAGATCCTGGAAAGATCAGCCTGGGCCTGGAGGGCGGCGGTTTGAAGGTTGCCTTGGTAGAGCGGGGCAAGATCGTGGACGGTGTACTGGAAGCGGCTAAAAAGATCATGAAAGGGGATGCTATTACCATCAATGTGGACCTGAATCTTGGTACGGCCTCTGCGCGCAGCTTCGGCTGCGACCTGACGCACGGATATGTGGACATAAACGCCAACTACACGACCTGATATGTTTCGCGACCAGAGGCTTGGCAAGATCTCGCAGGATGTCTTGGATTACCTCTCCTCCCGCAAGGCAGACGGAAGGATCTTTGAGGCCGATCTGCTCGTGGACAGAGCCCATCTCATCATGCTCAAGGAGCAGGGCTTGATCTCAGATGAGGTCTGCTCAGCCATCATCGCCGCCCTGGACGATCTCCAGGAGACCAACCTGGGCCCGGGCGAGGATGTGCATGAGGCCATCGAAGCCTTCGTCCTCTCCCGCGTCGGCCCCGAGGGGGGAAGGATGCACACCGGAAGGTCCAGGAACGACGAGGTGGCGACCTGCATCCGCATTGCGCTTCGTGCGGAGATGCTGGCTCTGATGGAGGAGCAGCTCTCGCTGATCACAATGCTGGTCAGGCTGGCAGAAAAGCAT
>Ga0315277_10013084_pt1 | contig 10360 bp, 17 predicted proteins | sample YL17G05_15_MG_FD_203695 | JGI IMG/M metagenome (GOLD analysis project Ga0315277, IMG submission 203695) | Sediment microbial communities from Yellowstone Lake, YNP, Wyoming, USA - YL17G05_15 | ecosystem: Environmental > Aquatic > Freshwater > Lake > Sediment | place: USA: Wyoming | collected...
GATTATTGTATTGATAATGAAAAAGAACTTCCCGCCGAAATCTTGATTCACTCAATGAATCCAGCGGGAAGTCTAAATATTAAATCGTTATTTGATACTTATTTCAAAATATACGGTAGATAATTATCTTCTGCCAGTACTGCCACCACCAGAGATTGAGCCACTACCACTTGAGCCACTGCCTGATGAACCCGAACTTCTACTAGCACCACCGCCACCACTATTATAAGAACTACCACCACCCGAACTTCTATTAAAATTACCACTAGAATTACTTGGCTGACCACTACTTCTTTGTGGTGAAGAATAACTTGGTGAACTGCTTCTAGCGGGTACTGAATAACCTCTTGATTGTGTCGCTCTAGAATTTTGAGGTGCAACTGATTGACCTCTTTGCTGACCACTATTGGGATTGGTGAAAGTACGTGGCTGTGCACTCCTCTGTTGATTCATCTGACCTTTTTCTTCCGGCATTGGACTACCACCACGGCTATTATTATATTGTGGTCTTGTACTCATGCGTGGAGTTTGGTATGATGGTGTGTATGACCTGTTACTTTTTGCATACTCGGATTTTGCCTGTGGATTCTGGGCACTTCTATTAGCCATGTTTCTATCAGGAGTACTTTTGCTCGCAACATTTCTTTCACCACTATTTCTACTTGGTGAGAATGGTGAAGTAAATCTACCAGCATTGGGATTTTGTTTCCTTTTCATTCCGTCATTATATCTCGCACTTGCACTAGGCTGTGGAACATAATGCTTATTACTTAAGAATGCATAACCTCCGGGTCTATTATTGTAATGGTTATTACCGTAATATGGCGTGTGGTTATTACCATAATAATAGGGAGTGTAATAATAAGGTGTGTAGTAGTAGGGACTATAGCCATAATAGAAACTATCATAGAACCAAGGATTATACCATGAATTAAATCCCCAACCGAATCCCCAAGAACCATAGTAGTAAGGATTATCATACATCCAATAATTAAATCCGCTATGATAGAACCTTCCGATATTATTAGAATAATAGAAAGGGTCTTCATCGTAATAATTATTAATCACAACCACTTGGTTTTCAACGGTATCTTGTTTATGATTACGTTTGTCTTTTTTACTATCAGATACAGTGGTCTGAATTAGTGTTGTGTCAGTACTTAAAGTCGTTTGACTTTTTGTGATAGAATCTTCTCTAGCATGCCAATACTTTTCGTAATTTGACATCTTTTGTGCCATCAATACACATCCTAGAAGTGCAAGGGCGATGATTAATAATAGTTTTTTCATAATTTCACGTATTAGTGTTTTATATAAATAGCAATAACAATGCCAAAGATTTTAATATTGAGCATCATTAACCCAACATTAACAATAGTTCTTTTTATATTATCGACGTATTTATAATAAATTCGTAATTATGATAAAAAAAGATAGCAAACAGAGACTTTTCGAAGTCATGGGACATTTGGATAAAACATTCAAACCCAAATTAAATGAAGGCTTTGAAGAAATTGAAGCAACCGACTCAATCGAAGCACCAATAGGGGGCGGGGAAGAATCCCAAGAACCCCAGGAAAAAACTCCAGAAGAAAAACTTCAAGAACTAACAGCAAAGGTTGATGAACTCTATGCTTTACTTCATGGTGAGGAAGAGGGAGAGGAAGAAGAATCTGCTGAAAATCTTCAAGAATGGAATTTCGACAAGAAAAAAGGCGAAAAGAAAGAAGAAAAGGGCGAAGAAAAGAAAGACGGTAAGAAAAAATGGAACTTCGAAAAGGAAGAAGGTAAAGAATCTCTCGAACACGAAGAAGGCGAATCTCACGAAGAAGAAGAAAAAGAACATAAGGAAAAGAAAGAACTCGATGAGGCTAAACCCAAAATTCCCGTTGCTGCAATAGCAAAAGTAGGTAAATAACAATATTAGTCATAATAATTAATTATGAAAAAGAATAGTAAACAAAGACTTTTCGAAGTCATGCAAAGGGTAGACCCGTCGTTTAGTTTAAATGAAGGCGAGGGTGGACATATCACAATTGTGTTGGATTTTCCTAAAAACACTAGTTCAATCAATGTTGAGGGACGAGACGTGGCAAATAATTTCCCATTAACAGAACAAGGATTATATGACGCACTATATAAGGTATATACTACTAAAAAATATTATAATCTTATTGATGTGTCATATGTTAATCCACGAGGTAGGTCTGGTCAGTATGAAATGGATATCATGACAGCCGATACTGATGTAAGATTAAAATACCTTCCAATTGACATGAAAGATAATATCGAAGAATTATTTATAGAAATTAATAAGGGTGATGAACCCCCAACGGGTGGTGATGGTGTTCCTGCTCCGGGTGCTGAAAAACAAGGTGTTAGCGAAAACTTCAAATTCGGTAAGAGTAGCAAGAAAAGACTTTTCGAAGTTATGCAAAGAGTAGCACCAAATTTCAAAGGCAAAGCATTAAATGAGGGCGGTTGGAATTTACCAGATAATGTATATGATAACGACCCACACTTTAATGACCCCGGAGATGATGATTTCAGTGATTGGTATTTAGAAAAAAGTCAAGGGCATAGTTATCCCAGTGTTGTTTTAAGAAGTCACCATAGTGGCACACATTATGTGGATTGGGAATATTTAATACCCGATGAAGAAGAACTTCAGCCATTTCTCAATCAATTAAATGCCAATCCAAAAGACCCCGCATTACTTAAAAAAATTGATGCACTTGTTGATGAATATCTTCAAAGTCCTTCCGGACAAACCTTTGAATGGGGATATCCAGAGCGAGATGAAGATGGATATTACGACGATTAATGCTAATTATTAAAAATAAATAATTTTTTTGAAAAACACTTGTATTTATAAAAAATTGAATTATCTTTGCAGAATATAAAAAGTAAACAACAATGAAAAATGTACTCGACATATTAATGGTAGCCTTAGTTGCAGTTCTATGGAACGCTGACGAGGATGTGCTATATACAGTCGGGTAAAAGAATTTTACAAACCTCCTTTCTTAAACGAAAAGACCCGACTCCTAAAAAAGTTGGGTTTTTTTTTGGAGTTTTTGTAACAAATTTGAAAAATTATCGTATAATACGATATTGTTCTTTGACATATTGGAAATTTTGGGATGTGTGGTGTAATGGATGCACGAAAGCCTGTCACGTTTTAAGTTGGGGTTCGAACCCCCCACGTCCCGCTTTATTGTATTTTATTACGTTAGATTAAATATTTATCGAACACTATAAGATATTTTAATTCACGACAGTATTTATAAGAAAATATTATTATGAACATTGATAGATATAATGAAGACTCTTTTAAGATTATTGTAAGAAAATCGAAAAACATTACCGACGTAGCCAAAAATTTGGGTCTTAATCCCTTTTGTGGTAACAGAAATACAATAAAAAAATATATTAAATTATATAATATCGACACATCGCATTTTAAAATTAATTGTGATAATAATGGAAGAATTAATAATCTGTTTCGTTATAGAAATTTAAATGAAATATTAGTTATAAATTCAAATTTCAGTACAACTAATTTAAAAAATAGATTATATAAAGAAGGTATAAAGGAACGTAGATGTGAGAAATGTGGTCAAGATGAAAATTGGCATGGTGAACGCATCAGTATGATTCTTGACCACATAAATGGAATAAACGATGATTTAAGAATCGAAAATTTGCGAATACTTTGTCCTAATTGTAACGCAACACTTTCTACACACGGTGGAAAAAATGTTGTTCACAAGAAAAAACAAAAATTAAAAAGACTTCAAAAAGAAAGAAATGTGATGGAAATATCTCAATTGCAAAGGAAAGTAAAACGTCCAGAATATGAACAACTTCAAAACGAAATAAATGAATTGGGATACGTTGGAACTGGAAGAAAATATGGCGTTAGTGATAATGCAATTAGAAAATGGATTAAATTTTATAAAAAACATAATACTTTGCTGTCGGGTTATATCTCAGAGGGATATAATTTATGATGATGCACGGGTTAGTGCGAATAAGCATGGCTGTCGTAAAACAGCAGTCGGTTGTGGCATGAAAAAGCCATCATCCGTTACAAGCACGCAAAGTATTTTTAATCGAATTGGTAAGAGAGTACTTCCCATAGGGAAAGCCAACCTAAACCAATTCGATTTTTACGCTCGGTTCATCTAATTGGCTAGGATTCAGCCCTTTCACGGCTGCCATACGGAATCGTACTCCGTACCGAGTACAAATAATTGTAATATTAAAAAATTTACTTATCTTTGTAAAATGAAAGAACCAATCTTATTCCCTAAAATGCAACGCCAATTAGAATTAATGGGCGAAAACATTAAATTGGCAAGACTACGCAGAAAATATAGTCTTGAACAAGTTGCTGAAAGAGCAGACATTACAATTGAGTGTTTGTTAGAAGTGGAGAAAGGTGCGTCCGATATTAGTATTGGCACATATACCGTTGTCTTACGTGTATTAGGTCTCGATGGAGACATCTATAAAATTGCGGAGAACGACATTTTGGGTAGAAAATTACAAGACATTGAATTATTAAATAAAGAAAATAATATGCGCTCTTAGTTCAGGGGTTGAGAACGCCTGCCTTACAAGCAGGAGGCGAAAGTTAACGGTGGTTCGAATCCATCAGAGCGTACAAATATTGACTATAGACCCGATAAAGCATGTTTATTGAATCTAGGGTCGATAAATTAAAATTAGTCCTTGTGATGAAATTGGTAGACTTACTGGCTTAAGATACCAGTGTCGAGAGACGTGTCGGTTCGAGTCCGACCAAGGACACAAATGCAGGTGTGATGGAATGGTAGACATGCGACACTTAGGATGTCGTGCGAAGTAATAGTAACGTGGGGGTTCGAATCCCTTCACCTGTACAATTTGGGTCATGTAGTGTAACGGCTAGCACGGGACTTTTGCAAAGTCTCAGAGGGGTTCAAATCCCACATGTATCCACAACCTTATTTTGGATAACGAAGCAAATAGTTCCAGACGCTCAGGCACGAAGTAATGGCTCGTGCATAAGGATACCTGTAGGTATATTCCGTAATGCTGAAATTGGTTATAGCACCCATGAAACACTGGTTGGAACGTTGGGAGTTCGAGCCTCTCTACCTACACAAATAAATCGTAAAGTATTTATGATAAACTATTAATTATGGATTATCACTTACCTTTATTTATCGCAATGCTATCGGTGTTTATTTCATATGTATTATACATTTGGATTAAATACGGAGCACAAAAATCAATTAGTGCAAGTTATTATGTACTACCAGAAAAATTAAGATTTCTATTCACTTTCTTTTGTTGGGGGTTTGCACTCCCGGCAATAATATTGGGGGTTGAAATAACAGCATTGATGTTTTTCGCCGGAGCGGGAATTTTAGTAGTTGGTGCTGCTCCAAGAATTGCCATGAAAGAAGAATATAAGGTTCACATGATTGCAGCAATATCTGGAATAGTTTTCAGTCAATTAGCAATATTCTTAGGATTTCATTTGTTATGGCTCAATATAGTTTCAATAGTATTATCGGCAATAATACCGTTTATTTTCAAAAAAACATATTTCTGGTGGATTGAGTTGGTTGCGTTCTCAGCAATTTGTTTCGCACTAGGAACAACAATCTAATAATTAAACACATCGGTAGTTCAGTGGCAGAATAGTGGTCTCCAAAACCAAAGGTCGGGGGTTCGACTCCCTCTCGGTGTGCCATAAAATAATAGTAAAAATCGCAGGTATGTACCGCAAGTCACCGTTCTCTCCAAAGGAACACCGACTACCACTGAGGGCAGTTAATTCTGTACCCAAGAGCAATCTCAGTTAGCAGTACACTATTATTTTACTTTTTTTTGTAACATTTCTTGTTTTATTCCGTATAATACATTAAATTTGTCAGATTATGTATATCATTGCAAAGAAGAAAGATTATTATGATGGCGTTGCTGGAACTACTGGCATCGACAAAACCATTGTATATGACCGTGAAATGATTGAAATGGATGCTATACCTAGTGCACCTAAAGAAAAAAAAGACAATCCGCTTTACAAACTTGGTAATTCTCGGATAAAAAATGAATACTACAACCAATTTCCCCACGATTCATATTTTATAATTGGATTTTGTGGAAAACTTTACGTGGGTTGGAAACTTTATAGTGTCGATGAAGAAACCAACGAATATAATAATGTAATCACTACAATAACATACGACCAAGATTACATTACCGAACTTTTTGAGAAAAAAGGATATGGTGGGTATTTTCAAGACAATCTAAATTATGTGCTTCAGTACGATGTAATGAATTGGTTTAGAGACATAAAAGCACCCGTATTTGTATATGACCAAGATTATATGAGAACACATGTTGATGTTGGTCGTTATAGATGGCTAAATAGTCATCCGAAACTAATAATCAATCCCTTGCTTAAAGACTATGAGTTTTATAAAATCTTCGATGCCTTCCAAGCCTTTCAAGAAGTCAGTATGTTCATGGGTGGTGTGCTTGGTAGGGGTGAAAAAGAAATAACTGTTGTGGAAGATAAATATAAAATTGCACAGCACGGCTTCGATAAATGGAGTTTTAGAAAAATGCCGGAAAATGGAAAATGAACTACATAAAATAACAATACTGCCAGCAAGATTTCTTGAGAAGAAAGACGGTAGATATCTCGTTAGAGCACTCGTCGGTGCTGTTACTCAAGATGCGTGGTTTGACGCATATTCGCTCGACGGAATGGAAAACCCCAAGTATTTACTAATTGGTATTATGACGGGAGTGGGTTTTTCACAGATAACATTCTGTCAAGCAGACGAATTTGAAAATATATTTAAAAAGAAATGGAAAATTTTGACAAAATAAAAGAAGATATTAAAGACCAACTCCTTCAAATTAGATATGAGGGAGATTTGTCTGACATCGGTAATGAGATTGGAATTGCAATTGGAAAATATCTTGACAAAGATAATACAATTGAAGATTTAATTCACGGTATTAGACACGGAGTATCTTTGGTTAACGGCACACATTAAATAACAAACAAATGCCAGATATTATAGGAAAATATAAAGGTAAGTTAATATGGAAATGTGAAAAAGGATTCTATCACAAAAATAGTTTCTTATCAAGTAGCGGATGCTTATTTTGTGAACATACAAATTCATCAACATACTTTGATTATTTAAATATTAATGATTTGGTTGAAATAATAGATGAAAATATAATTAATGTTCTTTAAAAATAATTGGGGGCGGTTTGGTTTTGACAGCGTGTCAGACTAATAAAGTAAGCAAGTGGTAGTTGAATCAGACTACGTTAAAAAGGTTCAAAACGAGAAACGCAGAAGACATCATGTCTATTCCAACTTCCTTGACAAAAGGAAAAAGTTACTTTGTAAAGAGTGCTGAACTTGCATTAGTAGCGTAGGAAACAACAAACGGCAAAGAACCCCGAACTCAATAGGGATAAATTTGAGACGGTTTGCAACCGAACCGGAGTAATCAGTTGATATTTTGTTGGTTTAGAAAAACCGAATAAACTTGTAGAAAACTTATTATTCGCATGTTTGGACAGGGGTTCGACTCCCCTCGCCTCCACAAATAATTGAAAATTAGATAGTTATGGAAGAAAAACATTACAAAGAAATGGAAGATGCTCTGCAGAATTTTTTAGATTCTGATGCGGGAAAGGAATATTTTGAAAACATGAAAAAGATTAACGATATTAAGATTGGTCGTTACAACCGTTTCGAAGCATGGTTAGAAAATAATGACTTCGAAGCATTGATGTACAGATTGATTCATGAGCATAATGATGAATATCAAGAGAAGTGCTATCATCGGGGTTATGAGCCATACCCCAATAGGAAATTGGCGTTTCTAATTGACTATCTCATACACAACTATGAGCCAATTGAAGTTCCTGAGATTGAACCCGAACATTTCCCAAGTACAATATATTTCTTCCGGGGATATTATTTCCAAACTATTTGTGGACAAGGATGCTTTCATAGAATATATAATAAAGCAGATATGCGAATGGTATTGCAAGTATGAAAAAATACGATAAATTAGTCCGGGATAGAATTCTTAAGATACTTAAGATTAATGGCAAGAGATTCAAATATCATATTGCCGATACTGAAGAATATCATTTGAAACTCTATGAGAAACTTCAAGAAGAAATCCTAGAATTCAAAGAGAATCCGTGTGTTGAAGAAATGGCTGATATTGTAGAAGTTATTGTTGCATTGGCAAAATTCAATAATATCGACATTAAAAAGGTTGAATATAAAAGGCAAGACAAACGATTTGAACGTGGTGCTTTTGACAACAAGATAATACTTGAAGAAGCAGATGAATAATGGCGAGTAAAAATAAAATGGGGGTATGGTGAAACTGGTAGACACGCAAGTCTTAAGAACTTGTGGGCAGTAATGTCCGTGTCGGTTCAAGTCCGACTACCCCTACAAACATCATCGGTCTTTGACATATAGGAGAATTACAAAATGGAAATACAATCATTTATTTTAGGGATGGGTGCTGTGCTGGTAATTATTGCGGTAGTTGTTGGTGTAGTGGCTTTCTTCAAGGTAATAAAATTGGAACGTAAACTTAATGAAAAAGAATCTGATATTTATAGGACTATTGATAATAATCGGAAAGATGTCGATTCTATGGTTACTCAACTCAATACTCAAATCGATAAAGTCTATGGCGAAATCGATTCGAGATATGATAAATTAAAATCGGTGTTTTCAAAGGAAATTGAAAACGCCTTATATTCAAAAAAATAATTAATATTAAAAGGTCAGAGCCGATGATGTTTTTAAAATTCTCCTAATTAAAACAAAATGAGTATGAAAAAGATTGAAGTATTAATTCCGGGGGATTTAATGAATGAGAGAGTAACAATTCAGAATGAATTTGTTGCCGACAATAATTACAGTTCGTTTTTTCTTCAGATTAAATTTCCTCTTCCTGAAGGAAATTGGAGTATTTATAGTATAACAGTGTATTTGAGACAGAAAAAAATAATACTAATAGACAATGAGTAAATTTTTATCAAAAGAAATTAAAATGGCGATAAGACACGAACTTCGCCAAGAATGTCGCCAAGAAGCAATAAAAATTCTTGAACTTGGTGATGATAAGGATAGGGGAGACTTTCTTAAATATTACAATGAAGACAAAGGAAATATTTGTTGCATGGTTTTGGATTTTGCAAAGAAAAAATTAATCGAAAACAAAAAATGGGAATATAATTCAAAAGATTGTTTTAACGACCCAACCAGATTTTTTAAAGATGATACCCTACGGAAAAAGTCCTAAGATGAGAACCAATTATACTGATTGTCATCCGAAAAGATTGAGAAAATTATTGGGTGGTGGCAAATGGGTTAATTGGTGGGAAACCGAACTTGGCGATATTGACAAAGGTGCTGAACGGCAAAGACTTAAAGAAGAATTAATAAAAGAATTGAATGACAAAGATAATTAGAAAAGAAGATGATTGTAATTGTGGGAAGCCACTAAAAGTGAACGACCCAAAGAAAAAGATTATCAGAACAATTCCGAAGAAGAAATAATGCTCGTGTGGGGGAACTGGTAGACCCGCATGTCTCAAAAATATGTGTCGAAAGGCGTGTCGGTCCGAGTCCGACCATGAGCACAAAGATATTTATATATTATTGTAACATTTTCAAATAATATTCGTATAACACTTAAACTAAAAACAATGAATAAAGAAAGGGCATCAGTCTTTTAAGTTAATTAAACTTAGAAGATTATGAAAGTAAAAAAAACCGTAAAAGAAACCACTAATCGTGGTGTATTCAATCGTGCTTATAAAGAGTACCTTGAAAGAAAGTCAAGAATCCATTGCTCACGCTGTGGTTATCACAAAGGGGAAAACTATGCTGGTAAATGGTATGGTGGTCATGATAACGAAAAGATTAAACTCCCCAATTGGAAACTCGTTTCGAAGAATCCAAAGCAATGGATGGAGAAACCCATCATAAAGAAAATCAAATACTATGGTGGGTATCAAAGAACATGTATCGACATTACTTGGTAGTGTCGATATTTATGGCGACATAGTATAATGGCTAGAACGGCTCTCTCATAAGGAGCAAATCCGGGTTCGATTCCCGGTGTCGCTACGATAAAACCCATCGAATTCGACGGGTTTAAAATTTCCAATATGTTATTTACTAAATAACTTATATCCCCAATAACCAATATTTGCCATAAGGGTTAGTGCTAGTAATACTTCAATACCCGAAAATCCCTTTTCGTATATGTGCGAATACGCAATACCAATGATAAGT
>Ga0315277_10013086_pt1 | contig 10359 bp, 12 predicted proteins | sample YL17G05_15_MG_FD_203695 | JGI IMG/M metagenome (GOLD analysis project Ga0315277, IMG submission 203695) | Sediment microbial communities from Yellowstone Lake, YNP, Wyoming, USA - YL17G05_15 | ecosystem: Environmental > Aquatic > Freshwater > Lake > Sediment | place: USA: Wyoming | collected...
TTGCCGATGCCGGGGTCGCCGCCCACCAGCACGATCGAGCCCGGCATCACGCCGCCGCCCAGCACGCGGTCCAGCTCGCGCAGGCCCGACGACCAGCGCCGCGCGCCCGCGAGCTCGACATGCGCGAGCGGGCGCGGACCGCTCGGGCGCGCGCCCGAGGCGGGCGCCCAGCGCGCCCGCACGGCGCGGACCGCGCCCCTGCCCGTGCCGGTCGCGCCGCCGGCCGGCGCCTCGACCAGCGTGTTCCAGGCGCCGCACGAGGGGCACTGCCCCACCCAGCGCGGCTCCTCGTTGCCGCACGCCGAGCAGAAGAAGTGGGACCGGCCCGGCTTCGTCGCCTTCGCCATCGTGCCCTCCCCCGGATCGCCGCCGGCCCCGCCGGCGCGCCCGTCCTCACCCCACCACTAGAACACCGAGAACCTGAAGTACTTCCGCGGCTGCTTCTTCACGTCCTCGATCAGCGCGCGCAGGTCGCGCGCCGAGGCCGCCAGGTCGGTGTAGAGCTTCTCGTCGTTCACGAGCCGGCCCAGCGTGCCGTCGCCGCGGTCCAGCTTGCCCACCGTGCTCTGGAGCGTCACCCGCAGCGAGTCGAGGCGGCCCGAGAGGCGATCGAGGTTCTCGGCCGCCGTCGCGAAGTGGTCGAGCGAGGCCTCGAGTTGCGGCCGGCGGTCCACCAGCAGCCCCTTCGCGGTGGTCGAGGTCGCCGAGAGGTTCTCCAGCGTGACGCGCAGCGCCGCGCGGTTCTCCGCCACCGCCCGCTCCAGCTCGTAGGTCGTGCGCTTGAAGCTCTCGACCGACGCGGCCAGCCCGCCGTCGCGGTTGATGGCCGAGGCCAGCGTGTCGAGCTGGGAGGCCACCGTCGAGACGCCGCCCGAGGCGCGGCCCAGGTCGGCCATGACCTCGGGCAGCCCCTTCTCGTACACGCCCGGGATCGTGTCGCGCGCGCTCCACGGCTCGCCCGTGGCGGAGTAGTCCACCGCGATCACCTTGTCACCCATCATGCTCACGCTGCGGATCACCACCCGGCTGTCGCGCGTCAGCTCGACCTCCTTCGACAGCGAGAGGTCCACCACCACGTGGTCGCCGGTGAGGCGCAGCGATCGGACGATGCCCTTGCGCACGCCGTTCACCTGCACGTCGTTGCCCTCGGCCAGCCCGCCGGCCTGCGCGAAGCGCACGTGCCACACCCGCTGCACGTGGGCCCTGGCATAGGTGCCCAGCCAGGCGATGCCCCACAGCAGGACGGCGGCCGCAGCCAGCACCGTGACGCCGACCTGGATCTCGTTCTTTCGGCTCATCTCTGAGGTCTTCCCTCCCGGCCGGGTCCCCGCGGGATGCCCGGCCTACACCGGCTGGATGGGGCCCCGGCTCGAGCCCTCGAGGAACTGCCGCACCATCGCGTCGTCGGTCCGCCGCGTCTCGTCCACCGTGCCGTCGTACACCACGTGGCCCTCGTACAGGAGCACGATGCGGTCGGCCACCGCGAAGGCGCTCTTGATGTCGTGCGTGACCACCACCGAGGTCACGTTGAGGCGCTTCTGCAGCGCGCGGATCAACTGATTGATGACGTCGGCCGTGATCGGGTCGAGCCCGGTCGTGGGCTCGTCGTAGAGGATGTACTCGGGGTCCATCGCCAGCGCGCGCGCCAGCCCGGCGCGCTTGCGCATGCCGCCCGAGAGCGAGGACGGCTTCATGCCCTCCGCCTCCTCGAGCCCCACCCAGTCGAGCCGCTCGCGCACGCGCCGCCCGACCTCCTCGGGCGTCATGTCGCGCGCGTGCTCCTGCATGGCCAGCGCCACGTTCTCGCCCACCGTCATCGAGTCGAACAGGGCCGCTCCCTGGAACAGCATGCCGAAGCGCCTGCGCACCAGGTTCAGCTCCTTCTCCTTCAGCTCCACGATGTCCTCGCCGTCGATGCGGATGGAGCCGGCGTCCGGCTTCATGAGCCCGATGACGTGCTTGAGGAGCACGCTCTTGCCCGTGCCGCTCGGCCCCAGCACCACCAGCGTCTCGCCCGTGCGGATGTCGAGGTCGAGCCCCTCCAGGACCTGCCTGCGTCCCAGGCGCTTCGCCAGCCCGCGGATCTCGATCATGCGAACACGATCCGGAACAGCACGGTGGCCAGGACGTAGTCGAGGATGAGGATGAGCACGCACGAGGTCACCACCGCCCCCGTCGTGGCCCGGCCCACGCCCTCGGCGCCGCCCTCGGTCTGGAACCCGTAGTAGCAGCCCATGAAGCCGATGATGTTGCCGAAGAACACCGCCTTCACCAGCCCCGACATGACGTCCTTCAGGAAGAAGAACTCGCGCAGCCCCTGCACGTAGGTCGGGACCGGCACCTCGAGCGCCGTGACCGCCACCACGAAGCCGCCGAGGATGGCGATGGCGTCGGCGTAGACGGTGAGGATCGGCAGCATGATGACCGCCGCGATCACGCGGGGCGCCACCAGGTAGCGCAGCGGGTTGATGCCCATCGCGCGCAGGGCGTCGATCTGCTCGGTCACCTTCATGGTGCCCAGCTCCGCCGCGATGGAGGCGCCCACGCGCCCGCCGATCACCAGCGCCGTGAGCACCGGGCCCAGCTCGATCACCACCGAGCGCAGGATGACGCCGCTCAGGTACTTCGCCGGCACCACCGAGGTGAACTGGTAGGCCGCCTGCACCGCCGCCACCGCGCCCGTGAAGAGGCTCACGACGATGACCAGCCACAGCGACTGCACGCCGATGGCGCCCATCTGCTGCACCACCAGCCGCACCCCGGGCATGCGCTGCACGATGGCCTGGGTCATCTCCAGCGCCATCAGCGACAGCCGTCCCGTCTCGGACAGCCAGTCCCCGGCCCGGCGGCGCGCGTAGCGCACGCCCCTGAGCGCGATGTCGTCCGGGGTCACACCGTGGGCCATCTCAGAACTCCGGCACCTCGGTCTCGCCCGCCATGGTCTGGAAGTAGGGCACGAACTTCGTGCTCTCGCGCAGGAACGTCAGCGTCACCACGCCGGTCGGGCCGTTGCGCTGCTTGGCGATGATGATCTCGGCTTTACCCTTCTCGGCTTCCTTGTTGTAGACCTCCTCGCGGTACACGAAGAGGACCAGGTCCGCATCCTGCTCGATGCTGCCGCTCTCCCTCAGGTCCGAGAGCTGCGGGCGGCCGCTCTTGTCGCGGGTCTCGGCGGCGCGCGAGAGCTGCGACAGCGCGATGACGGGGACGTTGAGCTCCTTGGCCAGGCTCTTCAGCCCGCGCGTGATCTGCGAGATCTCCTGCACGCGGTTCTCGGCCTGCCCGCTCGAGCGGATGAGCTGCAGGTAGTCGATGATCAGCATGCCGAGCCGGTTCTCGGCCCGCAGCCGCCGGCACTTCGCGCGGATCTCCATCAGCGTCGGGGACGCCGAGTCGTCGATCATGATGGGCGCGTCGTTCAGCAGCCCGGCGGCGGTCGGCAGCTTCTGCCAGTCCTCGGGCGTGAGCCGCCCGCTGCGGATGCGGTGCAGGTCCACGTTGCCCTGCGAGCACAGCAGGCGCTGCGCCAGCTGCTCCTTGCTCATCTCGAGCGAGAACACCGCCACGGGTATGGCCTCGAAGTCGCGCCGCGTCGGGATGGCCGCGTTCTCGGCGAAGTTCAAGGCCAGCGCGCTCTTCCCCATCGCCGGCCTCCCCGCGACGATGATCAGGTCGCTGTTCTGGAAGCCGGCGGTCAGCTCGTCGAGACGCTCGTAGCCGGTGGGCACGCCGGTCACCAGCGCCTGGCGCTCGAACATCTTCTGGATGTGCTCGAACGCGGGCTTGAGCAGGTCGCGCACGAACACGAACCCGGCGCGCACGCGCTGGTCGGAGATGGCGAAGATGCGCTGCTCGGCGCGGTCGAGGATCGAGGGCGTGTCCTCGCTGCCGGCGTAGGCCTCCTGCTGGATCTCGCTCGAGGCCTTGATGAGCTGCCGCAGCACGCCCTTCGAGGCGACGATGCGGACGTGGTGCTCGAGGTTGGCGGTGGTGGTGGAGTACTCGGTCAGCTGCGCCAGCGCGGGGGTGCCTCCCACCGCCTCGAGCTCGCCGCGCATGCGCAGCTCCTCGGACAGCGTGACGAGGTCCACCTTCTCGTTGCGGTCGTACAGGGCGCAGATGGCCTCGAAGATCTTCTGGTGCGCGGTGCGGTAGAAGACCTCGGGCTGGATCAGCTCGATGGCGCGCCCGACGGACTCGCTGTCGAGCAGCATCGCGGCCAGCACAGAACGCTCGGCGTCGAGGGCCTGCGGCGGGGTGAGCGCTTCGCTAAGCTGACGGGGCCCGGCTTCGTGTCACTCATGGCTGCTCCTCAGCAGGCGGGAGCGCGCTCCCGCTTCCGGGCGGGGGACTCAGTCGGTCTGGTACTCGCGCGCCAGCAACTGCATGTCCTCCCACACCGGGCGCTTCAGCTCGGGGTTCCGCAGCACCGCCGCGGGGTGGTAGGTCACGATCAGCTTGGCGCCGTGGAACGGGTAGACCTTGCCGCGCATGCTCGCGAGGCTGGCCTTGCTGCCCAGCAGGTGCTCCGCCGCCGTCTTGCCGAGGCAGCAGACGATGCGGGGCTGCAGCGCCTCGAGCTGGCGGTGCAGGAAGGGCGAGGACTGCTGCACCTCGAACGGGAGCGGCACGCGGTTCTCGGGCGGACGGCAGTGCAGCACGTTGCCGATGAACACGGTCTGGCGGTTGAGCGGCACGCCCGGGATGAGGCGCGCCTCGTCCATGGCCTTGATGATGCGGTCGAGCAGCTGCCCGCCGCGGCCCACGAAGGGCTCGCCGAGGCGGTCCTCGTCGGCCCCCGGCGCCTCGCCGATGAAGGCGATGCCAGCGCGCGCCGTGCCCACGCCGGGCACGGCCTGGTTGCGCGTCTCCCACAGCGCGCATTTCTGGCAGGCCCGCACCTCGGCCGCGATCTCCTCGAGCACGGGCGAAGCCGCCTCGGTGATGGCCTGGCGCGCCACGGGGTCGATCGGGTGGATCCGGATCTCGACCGTCGGCGCCTCGGCGGGCGGCGCGGCCCTGGGCGGCGGCGGCGGGGCGATGGGGTTGCCGAAGAGGTCCCTCTCGGGCTCGGGCGGCGGCGGCGCGGCGGATGCGGGCTTCGCCGGGGCGCGGCCGGCGGGCGTCGCGGGCGCCGACGACGGCGAGGGCGAGGGCGTCGCGGCCGGCTTCGCCTTCGGCGTCACGCGCGCATCACGCGTCGCCGCGCGCGCGACCAGCTCGCCGTGGCCGGCGTGCAGCTCGCGCTCGAGGAAGCGCCGCACGCTGCGCACCACCGCCGCGGCCTCCTCCCTGAGGTTGTCCTGGCTCATCGGGCCTTTCCGCCCCTCCCCTGCTTCGTCCCCGCCTGCTTCGCCGCGGCCGGCTTCGTCCGGGTCCGCTTCGCGCGCGCCGCGCGCAGCTCGAGCACGCGGTCCAGCACGGCCTCGGCCACCTCGCGCTTGGCCAGCTCCGGCAGCCGCCGCGCCGCGCGCGCCTCGACCAGCGTCACCATGCTGGTCTCGCCCCCGATGCCGCGCTTCGGATCGTTGAGCGCGACCAGGTCCAGGCCCTTTGCGGCGAGCTTGGCGCGCGCGCGTTCCACGCCGCGCGAGGTCTCGAGCGCGAAGCCCACGAACACCTGCCCCGGCTTCCGCGCCGCCGCCAGCCCCGCCAGGATGTCGGGGTTCGGTTCCAGCTCCAGCGTGAGCGGCGCCGTGCCGCGCTTGAGCTTCTCGCGTGCCGCGCGCTTCGGCCGGTAGTCGGCCACCGCCGCGGCCATCAGCACCACGTCCGCGTCCGCCGCGGCCTGCTCGAGCGCGCGCTCCATCTCGGCCGCCGTCGTCACCGGCACGAGCGTCACACCCAGCGGCGGCTCGACGCTCGCCGGACCCGCCACCAGCGTCACCTCGGCCCCGCGGTCGCGCGCCGCCTCGGCCAGCGCGAAGCCCATGCGGCCGCTCGAGCGGTTGGTGAGCACGCGCACCGGGTCGAGCGGCTCCTCGGTGCGGCCCGCGCCCACCAGCACGCGCACGCCGGCCATGCCGCTGCGCCGCTCGGCCGCGCGCTCCACCGCCGCGCCGATCACCTCGATGTCGGCGAGGCGGCCGGGCCCGACGAGCCCCGAGGCCAGCGGGCCGCTCTCCGGCCCCACGATGGCCGCGCCGCGGCGCTTCAGCACACCCACGTTCTCCTGCGTGGCCTTGTGCCGCCACATGCCGAAGTCCATGGAGGGGCACACCACCAGCGGGGCGCGGCTCGCCAGCACGATGGTGGTGAGCGCGTCGGGCGCCTCGCCGTGCGCCAGCCGCGCGATCAGGTCGGCGGTCGCCGGCGCCAGCACCACCACGTCGGTCGCCTCGGCCAGGTCGATGTGCCCGACCCTGCCCGCCACGCGCGCGCGCACGGCCACCCGCGACCCGCGACCCGCCTGCGGCGGGTGCCCGGCGGGTGCCCGGCGGGTAGCCGGCAGCACGAGGTCGTGCTTCTGCTGGTCCCACAGCGAGGCGATGACCGGGTTGCCCGACAGCGCCTCGAAGGTGAGCGGCGTGACGAAGCGCTCGGCCGCCGGCGTCATCACCACGACCACGGCGGCCTCGTGGCGCCTCAGCCAGCGCACCAGCTCGCAGGCCTTGTAGGCGGCGATGCCGCCCGAGACCCCCACCAGGACGGTGCGGCCGCGGAGCACGGCGCGCCTACGCCGGCAACGGCAGCGGAGCGTCCTCGTAGAGGAACGGGACGTCCTGGCGGATCGTGCGTTCGAGCGCCGCCGCCGTCACCTTGCCCTGGATGCTCTCACCGGTGCGGTGCGACCAGTCGTTCAGCCGGCGCGCCTCGCGCGAGGCGATGACGCACAACTCGTACTTGTTGGAACCCTGCGGCGGGATGAGGGCTGCGAGCTTGGTCATGAGGGGTCGTGCTCCTCGTTGGGGGTCTCGGCCTTCAGGACATCGGGCGCAGACGCCGCACGCGTGCGCGTTCGGCGTCCACGATGGCGGTCAGGCGGGCGACCGCCTGCTCCAGGTCGTCGTTCATCACCAGGTAGTCGTACTCGCGCCACTCGGCCAGCTCGCCGGGGGCGTTGCGCAGCCGCGTCTCGACCACGTCGGGCGCGTCCATGCCGCGCTTCAGGATGCGCTGGCGCAGCGCGTCGATGGAGGGCGGATACACGTACACCGAGACCGCGTCCTTGCGGGCGCGGCGCACGCTGGCGCCGCCCTGCACGTCCACGTCCAGCACCACCACGCGGCCCGCGCGCAGCTGCTCGTCCACGAACCTCGTGGGCGTGGCGTAGAGGTGGTCGTGCACCTCGGCCCACTCGAGGAACAACCCCGCCGAGCGGCGGCGCTCGAACTCCTCGCGCGTCAGGAACTCGTACTGCACGCCGTCCACCTCGTTGGCGCGCTTCGGGCGCGTGGTGGCCGAGATCGAGAACGTGCACTCCGGGCGCGCGGCCACCAGCCGGTTCACGAGCGTGCCCTTGCCCGCGCCGCTCGGGCCCGAGAGCACGAGCAGCAGGCCGCCCGGCTCGAACCGGAACGGGATGGCGCCCGGCCCGCTCTCGCGGGTGCCCGGCGCGCCGGCGATGTCGGGACCGCTGCCGCCCACGCTCACTCCACGTTCTGCACCTGCTCGCGCAGGCGCTCGATCTCTTCCTTCATCACGATGACCGCGCGCGCCACCTCGACGTCGTTGGCCTTGGAGCCGATGGTGTTGGCCTCGCGGTTCATCTCCTGCAGCAGGAAGTTCAGCTTGCGCCCCGCCAGCTCGCCGCCGTCGATCAGGGAGCGGAACTGGTCGAGATGCGCCTCCAGCCGCACGCACTCCTCGGTGAAGTCGAGGCGGTCGGCCATCAGCGCGACCTCCTGCGCCACCCGCACCGGGTCGATCTCGACGTCGGCCAGCAACACCTTGAGCCGCGTCATCAGGCGGTCCTTGGCCTCCTGCGGGCGGTGCGGCGCGCGCGCCGCCACCACGTCGAGCTGCTCGCGCAGCAGGCCCAGCCGCTTGGCCAGGTCCACCGCCAGCGCCTCGCCCTCGCGCGCCTTCATGCGGTTCATGCTCTCGCAGGCGCTGTCCACGAGCGTCTTGACCATGCCCCAGGTCTCCTCGTCGGAGAGCGCCGTGTGCTCCCAGGCGAAGATGTCGGGCAGGGCCGCCAGCGTGCGCAGATCGAGCCCGCTGTCGAGGTGGTAACGCTCGCGCAGCTTCTCGAGCAGGGCCACGTAGCGGTCGGCCACCGTCTCGTTGACCCGCAGCTCCTCGCCCGCCTCGCCCGCGCCGGACCAGGTGATGGTGAGGTTGAACTTGCCGCGCGAGAAGCGCTCGGCGATCACCTGCCGGATGCGGTCCTCGAACAGGCTCACCGCCTTCGGGGAGCGCAGCGAGACCTCGCAGAACCGGTGGTTGACCGAGCGGATCTCGGCCGTCAGCCGGATGCCGTCGCGCTCCACCTCGGCCGTGCCGTATCCGGTCATGCTTCGGATCATGGGGACCTCCTGCGGGGACCGGCAAAGTAGGCCACGGAGGTGTCAAAAGTCAAAGCGGCGGCGCGATTTGCGCGGGGTTCCGCGGGGTCCCGCCCGGGTGCGGCGACCCACCGCGTTTCCACCGCGGCGTGGGGAAAGGCGGGCAGGGCGTTGGGGCGGCGCCCGGTGGGGGGCGCGGGCGGGGGTCAGGCGGCGCTGGGCTTGCCGCCGGACTTGCGACCGTTCTTCCGGCGAGCCTTCCCAGCCCCCCACATGCGGACGAAGCGGACCTCGACGCGGCAGCCCAGCGCCTGACCGATCCGCCGCAGCATGCGCAGCGAGTGCCCCTCGTAGTCCGCGTCCTCGAGTCGCGAGATGGCGGAGGCCGTGGTGCCGATGCGCTTGGCCAGCGCGGCCTGGCTGAGGCCCTCCCGCCTGCGCAGGGCGTAGATCCTCATGGCCACTTCGAAATCGGCTGAAGCCTGCTCGTAGCTCGCCTGGCGCACCGGGTCGTCACCGATGAAGCGGTCGTACGTCTCCTGAAGGGCCGGCGAGTCGAATCGGTGTCTGCGGGGCATGGTCAGGTCCCTCGTCTGTGGGTGTGACCTACAGGATCTCGGCTGAACCGCGCCTTGCGCGTCACCGCCAACTCGACCTCAAGCTCCGGTATCCGGGCGCGCTGCTTCACGAAGCCGTGCGACACGACGACGGCCAAGCGCTCATGGAAGAAGTAGAGCATCCGGTAGTTGATGCCTCGCCGCTTCGCTCGCAACTCGTAGATGCCGTCGCGCAGGTAGTCGGCGCCGGGCCTTCGGAGCTCGTGTCCTTCGGCTTCCAGTCTCTCCAGCCGATCCAGGCATACGGCAATGGACGACAAGTCGAGCGTGGCCAACCACTCCAGGACCGGCACTCGTGATCCCTCCCGGTAGTACAGGACCTCCACCGCTGGCATCGCGGCGCCCCCATTGTCTCAGATTTGCGAATAACGTCAACGGGGGCACCTCGAGGCGTGGATGATCTTGCAGGAGACATGCCGTGGGCGTCGGCGCCGGGCGAGTGGCCTTCGAGAGCGCTCAGACCGACAACGCGGTTGTCAGTCGCGAGTCGAGGGCGCTACTCGCCCTCGTCGTCCGCGGGCTTCTTGCCGAAGAGGTCTTCGAGCTTCTTGCGCGCGTCGGCGTCGCGGCCGCCGGGCGCGGAGCCGGCGCCCGGGCCCGCACCTGGGCCGGCGCCGCCCGAGGCGCCGAAGAGGCCCTCGAGCTTCGCGCGCCCGCCCGGCTGCGGCGCGGGCGGCTTGCCGCCGAACAGGTCCTCGAGCTTCGCGCGGGCCTCAGAGGCACGTGCACCCTCCGCGCGGCCTGCCGCGAAGGGCGTGCGGTCGAAGGAGAAGAACTCGCAGAAGTTGCGCCGCGCCTTGTCCTCGACCAGGTCCACCTCGGTCTCGCGGCAGGCGTTGTTGCGCGAGGTGTCGTAGTGCCGGCAGTTCATGCAGCAGCGCAGGTCGCGGTGGCAGCTCTCGCACTCGCTGTCGCGCGGGATCGGCTCGTCGTAGGGCACCGCGGTGCCGCACTGCCGGCACTGGAACGGAGGCATGGCGCGAGGGTGAGCGCGGGCATGAACGGAGTCAAGGGTGGGGGGCGGCCACGTCGGCCCAGCGGAGCATCCGAGGGGCAGGGCCGAAACTGTCACCCATGTCCCCGGTCTGATCTGTTACCAGTGTGCCCGGTCCGGACCGAAGAATGTGCTTGACAGCTCGAGAGCGTGATGCGACGCGACGGCGCGCGCGTCCGTGCAGACGCGCCGCAGCGCGCGCAGGGAGCCCGCCGGCGCGCGAATCACCTGCACCGGGGCGCGAGTTCCGCAGGCCGCCGCCCGTTGCGGCGTGCGGGGCTCTGCGAGCGCCGGAAACACG
>Ga0315277_10013088_pt1 | contig 10358 bp, 5 predicted proteins | sample YL17G05_15_MG_FD_203695 | JGI IMG/M metagenome (GOLD analysis project Ga0315277, IMG submission 203695) | Sediment microbial communities from Yellowstone Lake, YNP, Wyoming, USA - YL17G05_15 | ecosystem: Environmental > Aquatic > Freshwater > Lake > Sediment | place: USA: Wyoming | collected...
GGCCAAAGCGCGCTGTACATCATTTACTTCTCGGTGATCGGCGTCGCGTATATGTTGGTCGAGATCGTCCTGATGCAGAAGTATCAGCTCTATCTGGGCTCCCCCATCTACTCATTCATCGTCGTTTTGACTTCTATCCTGTTCTTCTCGGGCCTCGGCAGTCTGACATCGAGCGTGTTCTCGGAAGGCCTCAAGAAATACTGTATCCTGGCGGCGCCGCTCCTCTTGGTGGCCTTCTCCGTCGGGCTCGACAGATTGTTCACGGAGACGCAGTCCCTGCCGTTTGCGTACCGCGTAGCTGTGGCGTTGGCCAGTCTGTTCCCGCTGTTTTTCTGTATGGGCGTCCCGTTTCCTTTTGGCTTGTCCGCGGCCTCTCGCCGCTTCCCCGGGGCCTGTGTAAGCCTGCTCTATGGCATCAACGGGGCCTTCGGGACCATCGGCGCCACGTTGTCCCTGTTCATCTCCGTGAATGCGGGTTTTGTATTGACGTTCCGGCTCGGTATCGCGTTGTATTTCCTGGCATTTCTTATCGCGCTGTACATTGCCAGAAGCGCGCGGCAACCAGTCACGGCCCTTGACAGCCCGCCGGAAGAAGCGTGCGCGCAAACCTCTCCGGCACAAGAGTCTACGGAGGGCAGTCATTCACAGGGTCAATATGAGGCGCCGTGCGAGAGCCAGAGAGAACCCTGAGCGAAACGGGGACTGTCCTCGCGAGTCTGCGAGCAGGAACTGTCCTTGTTTTGCGTGCACTACCGCAACACCTTTAGTCTTGTCGGCCTTTTGACCTGTGAACGGTTACTTTGGAGGAAACGTCCTTGAGAAGCGGTTCAATCGTCTTGGCATTGTTGGGCCTCTTGTGGCTGACGGCCTCGTGCGGCGCACCCGAAAACGCTGCTACGCCCATGCCGGAAAGCACCGGCACGACGACCGAGGAGGCGGTTTCAGGGCCGCCGCAAGAGAAGGTCAACGCGCACGAATCGCTTTACTCCTACGCACAGCTTGACACGCTCCGGCGCGTCAACGAACGATTTCGCATCGCGCATACGTTGCTCATAGGCCACTTCGAAGAGACCTTCTCGGAAGGCGCCAAGTGGCGCACCGGCAACTTCGACGTCCCCAACAACGATTTCGTGCTTGAGCTTGCGGGCCGCTATCCGGAGGAGTTCTCCGCCATTGTCATGGTCAATCCGGCGGACCCCGGCGTGTTCTCCAAGCTCGAAGACTACGTCAAGCGGGGCGCGCGGGGCGTCCAGGTGTACGATTTCATGTTCAAAGGCGGATTCGAGAATCCCCAATACGACCCTTTCTTCAACTACCTTGAATCCAACCGCATCCCATTGTCGTTGCGGACCGGCGTGCGGAAGGTCCCCGGGCTGCGCGCGGTGGACACGTTGCTCAACAAACATCCATTTCTGAAGGTGATCATCCCTCACTATATGGTCTCTGAGGACAACACGGAGCACATGGAGTACCTTCTGCAAAAACACGACAACCTGTATTTCGACGTAAGCTACGGGTTCAAGAAATGGCGGACCGGTCATTTTCAACGCCTCTCCGAGCACGCCCCCGAGGTGCGCGACATCCTCGTGAGGCATCAAGACCGCGTCCTGTTTGCCACGGACGTCGTGATCGGCAAGGACGCATGGAAAACCGAGGACTATGTTGATGCGTCCTACCGGGACTATGTGTCGATTCTCGAACAGCAGCAGTTTACATTCTCCGTTACCGGCGAGACATTGAACGGATTCCATCTGGACAAACCCGTTCTTGACAAAATATACCGAGACAACTTCCATCGGTTCTTCAACGAATGCTCGACATTGAATCCCAACGCGGTGACGTATGTGATTCGCCCGAGCGATGCTCCCGGCAGCCAGGCCGTCGAGAACGGGGTGATGCTGCTCGCAGCCGTGGCCAATCTATTCGCTCCGATAGACGGCCTGACATGGGAAAATGACCGCTTGGTTCTTCCCGCCTCGGTGTCGGTCCTATGCGGGGACGAACGCATCAAGACGCTGCCGTTGCCGCAGGGAAACGTTGCCGTGGAATACATGCCGAAAGAGGACGTCTTCCGCCGCGTGGCGGAAGACTCCGGCGCCCTGGGCCTCATCTTTTTCGGCGACCTGAATCCCCGCGTGAAACTCTTGCCCGTCAACGGCGTCTATCTGCTCGACCGGCGGCTGCGTGCAGACCGGGACCGTCTGGCGCGCTATCCCCTGGCCGTGCCCTTAGGCCCGTACCAGGCGATGCCCGAGGACCGCTTCAATCCCTACGACTACTTCTCCATTCTCATCACGGGGTCTTCCCTCATCGGCCAAGGCCTGAAAGACAAGAACGAGTTCTATCCGCCGGAACACCTGGCCGGGAAAATCCGAGACGTCATGCGCGACAGCGACATCACGCACTTAAGTCTCGAGACTTCTTTCGTCCCCGACGGCTTGACCGACAACAAGCAATTCACGTTCTGCACGGAACAGCGCAATTTCGCTTTGCTGCCCTTTCTCGGCGTCGACATCATCAGTCTCACGGGCAATCACCTGACCGATTTCGGGCGCGGCCATCTCGCTTCAACCCTGGACCTGTACGACACGCACAATATCGCGTACTATGGCGGGGGCCGGCGCGACGACGTCTCCGAGTATGCGCACACGATGAACGTGTTCGGAACGCGGGTCGCCTTCGTGGGGTACAACGGGATTTCCGGCCCCGCGGGACTCGCCTCCAAGACGGCCCCGGGCTCCGCCCCGCTGCAACTGAGCCGTATCGAGGCCGATCTGAAACAGTTGTCGCAGAACCACGACGTGGTCATCGTCGATTTTCAGGCGGGGTATGAATTCTCTCCGCAGCCGAATTATCTCCAACGGCGGTTGGCCGCCTCATGCGCAGGTTGGGGCGCCGACGCCATCACCTTTCTCCATTCGCACACCATGAAAGCGTTCGAGTTCTTCGACGACGCCGTGTGCTCTTACGGCCCCGGCAATTTCCTGTTCTTCCACCCGAGCGACAAATCCGACACGACCCACGCCTGCATCATCCGATATCACTTCAGGAAGTCGCATCTCATCCAGTTTGAACTCATCCCTATCACCATCTCAGACAACGACCTTTCCATCGGCGAGGAAGGTCCCCTGCTCGCGAAGCTACAGCAGCTCTACGAATCCCGCAACACGAAGACGCCGTTGCGCGTCATCCGCGCCCCCCAACTACCGGGCGCGCCCACAGGCCGGGTCGCCGAGTCGTTCGACATCGTCCCTGTCCCCCCGAACGGCTGCCGCATCGTCGCTCCCGAAGACGTGCCCGGCCTCGACCTCGCCTCGAAACAGCCGGTCCTCATTGATTGCGCCACGTTTCTATTGGACGGCGACCTGACTCTCCTGAAAAAGAAGTCCGTGTATGTCCTGTTCTCGTTCAACAACTTGGCGTCCCTGGAAACGTTCAAGGACGTCGTGCAAAAGGACCGCGATAAAATCGCCGCGCTGTTCCGCCAATACGCCGACCGAATCCTGTTCGGCGGACGCCTGTTTGAGAAGCATGCGTGCAAATCCGCCGGGTGCAAGCGTTTCTCCAGCAACCAGCTCATGGCCACGTACCGCGACCTGCTCGAGCGAGACCGGTTCGACTGGCCCGATTGGAGCGCCTGCGGCCGCGAATGGGCCTATGACTATCGCAAGGAAACCCCCGCACTCGGCCTCGACCTGCCGGAGGACGTCCTCGACAAGGTCTATGCCAAGAACATCGAAGTCCTCCTGCAGCTTCTCCCGAATTCCGCCCCGACGCCCGACCCGGAGTTACGCGGCCCGAAGGCGCCGCCTGCCGCCCCCGCCCCGTAAATAGTTCTTGACATGGAGGGGGGTACGTGGTACACTATCATCTGGGGGGCACGAAGTTGAAGGCGCGAAGCACGCAAAGGGGATTCTCTTGGCTTGGCCTTTCGCAGGCTGTGCAAATTCAACCGGCGATTAGGTCATTGGCGCTTCGGCATGATATGAAGGACATCAAATATGAAGCGCGGGGAGGAAGGGAGAATGTGGAGGACACACGTACAGATCGCGTTGGCGACAATACTCGTCGGCGCCGTGCTCGGTGTGCAACCGGCCAAGGGTGCTGAAGAAGGGGATGTTCTCTGGGTTAAGAGCACAGGCTGTGGTGCGGAGCCGATCGAGGCCGTGTATGGCACATGTGTCCACTTGTTGTCAGACGGGTCGTGCGTAGTTACCGGCACCTGTGCGTGCAGCGCCGTCTTTGGCGCGGGGGAACCGAATGAGACAACACTTGACGGCGTAGGCGGCCAGAATAGTGACAGCAATTATCTCGCTGGATACGGTGAGGACGGGACCTTTTTGTGGGTAAGGGACCTCGTGGTTGGCGGTTCCCTGGGTGCTTCCGCGGCGGGGCCGGGGGATTCCTTCTTCGTCACGGGCGGCATCGTGGGCAGCGTCGTCTTTGGTGCAGGTGAGCCGAATCAGACACGCTTCGACATCGAGGACCCGGAGGGCACCTGCGGCAACGTGGAGATCGTCGTGGCAAAATACAACGGCGACGAAACGCTGGCGTGGGCCAAGAGGGCCGGTGGAGGAGGAGACGAATTCGCAACGGCAGTGAGCGCCTTTCCAGACGGTTCGTGCGTTGTCATGGGCACACTTGCCCCCTACTGGGGTTGGGTTGAACGCGGACCCACCACGTTCGGAGCGGGGGAACCCAACGAAACCGTGCTGCAACCTACCGGAAGGGCATGGGACTCGTTTCTTGCCGACTATGGCCCTGACGGGCTGCTGGCTTGGGTGAGGATAATTCCCAATACCGGGACGGGTACGAGAATAGCAGCAATGCGGGGCGGTTCCTGCCTCGTGGCGGGTGCGACATCCGTTCAGATCACGTTTGGCTTCGGAGAACCAAACGAGATTACCTTGGATAGGGATTCTGAAAACCGGTACGCTTTCCTCTCGAGATACGGACCGACTGGAACGTTCACGTGGGCGAAGAAGATTATGGCAGTCTATGCGAATGAGGCTGTTTCTGCTTCCGACACCTATGTGAGCGTGGCAAGCAGCGGCGTGGCGCCGGTCCGGGATGGTTCGTGTGTGGTTACAGGTGAATTCCGTGGCCGGGCGGTCTTTGGTCCTGGCGACGCCAACGAGACCACATTGGAAACACACGAGGGAACCAACTCAGACATTTTCCTGGCCAGATACGCTCCGGACGGTGTGCTGGTCTGGGCCAAGCAAGCGGGCGGGCCCGGGTACGATAACAGTACCGGCCTTTGTCTGTTGTCAGACCAGTCTCTCCTGATGGCGGGGAACTGTTCCGGCAACAGCGGAGAGGGCCTCGTGGCGACATTTGGCATAGGTGAACCGAACGAGACCACGCTCATACCTCCTGCGGTTTTCCTTGCGCGCTACAACGAGGATGGAACATTGGATTTCGCCAGGGAGGTGGTCACAAGACCTCTCGGCGACCCCAGTTCCTTAGGGTGTCGCGGGCTGAGCGCGAAACTAGGCGTCGGCTATGCGATAGCCGGCGCGTTCACTTCCCAGATAACGTTCGGCAGCGGAGAGCCAAATGAGACCACGCTGACGGGCGAAGACCAGATTCCTCGGATGTACCTCGCTACGTTCCAGGCGGGGCCGGCCCCCGTTGAGGGCGAAGGGGAAGGCGAGGGTGAAGGCGAAGGCGAGGGGGAGGGCGAAGGGGAAGGCGAAGGGGAAGGCGAAGGGGAGGGCGAAGGCGAGGGTGAAGGCGAAGGGGAAGGCGAAGGGGAGGGCGAAGGCGAAGGCGAGGGTGAGGGCGAAGGGGAAGGCGTGATGTGCCTCGGCGCGCGTTTGGGCCCACCTACGGCCCGCAGTCTTCAGCAAGGCGCCGGGGACATGTTGCTGTTTACCTTGGCGCTTGCGACGCTGTATCGGAGGCGGAGATTCGCTCACTGAACACGGTTTGACGGGATAACAGGATAACGGGATGTTCGCATCAATCCTGTCCATCCTGTAATCCTGTCAGAAACTCTTCCCTTGGTGGCTCTTGCAGCGGTTGTACGTGCATTCCCGCGCATTTGAACCCACAACATCTACGTTTTTCGAGAATTTCGCATAGGTTTGTCAATCAAATCCCCCTCGTTTCGCAGATCCGCAGGCCCTTCTCGATCATTCCGGCTGCAACGCGCCGGGCATAATAGTGGGTGCGTTGTGCCGATTTGTCTTCGCGGCGTTGAGCTTGCCGGCTCTCAATTAGTGTAGTGAGTCATGCTGTTGGCATCTTATCTTTTTCGACAGGATTGACAGGATTTGCCGGACCGATGTTACTGAGAAGACTCGGCAGTTGACACCTGCGGCTAACGGTCTGTAAAGTGGGTTCTACTGAAAGGCCAACACCGGTAAGACCGTCCGGGCGTTTTGTTAAGCGGAGGAGATGATATGCGGAAGGCACTATGTTTGCTTGGACTATTGATGGCGGCGAGCGCCGTATACGCCGAACTGCAAAATGTCGAGATCGGCGGTGAGATTCGGATTCGCGGGCGCTATTGGCATCAAGTGGCGACGGCAGCGCGTGAAGGCCGGTTGCTGGGCGGCATCGGCAGGTCGCGGGCCGTGGGCGACCGCGGCGGCACATTGGGGAGCTTAACGAGCCTGGTGGATTTTGACGATAGAGGGGGTGACACGAAGTTTGTCGAGCAACGCATATCCCTTTTCGTGAAGGCGGATTTTACGAACAATGTGGGGGCGTACATCGAGTTTGACGACTACGAGCGTTGGGGACAGGATTTCCGGTCCAATTACCTTACCGGCGTGGACGCGCCCGCCGTGTCGAACGACGATGTGGAAATCATCCAAGCGTACATCGACGTGAACGAACTGTACGGCCAGCCCTTGCGCGTGCGTATCGGTCGCCAGGAAATCGTCATGGGCAAGGCGTGGCTGGTCGGGAGTCAGATTTCTCCCTGCCTGCACATGTCCTACGACGGCATCCGTTTCACCTACGAGGTTGATGACTACGTGATCGATGCCTGGTGGGCCAAACTGGCCGAGAACAGCCCGAACGAGGAAGACGGCGACGTCGATTTCTACGGCGTCTACGGCACGTACAAGGCTTTCGAGCCGGTGGATATCTCGTTGTATTGGTTGTACGTGCGCGACGCGGCCGCTCGAAACGACACGCAGGGCGCCTTCCTTCCTGAGCTGTTCGAGGATATTGTCGGGCTGGACGACTACGGCGTCACCAATTTTCACACGGTCGGGTTGCGGGCGTGGGGCACGTCGAATGCCTGGGACTACGACCTCGAGCTTGCCTATCAGTTCGGCAACGCCGACGCCGTGGGCGCCACGTTCCCGGTAGCAAGTATCCTCGGTATATACGGGGACGACGATGCGAACTTCAACAACTGGGCCGCCGACCTCGCCGTCGGGTACACGTTTGACGTCAACTGGAAACCCAGGATCTACATCGGCGGGGCGTATTTCGGCGGCGAGGACAACCGGGATATCTCTTTCTGGGAATGGCTGAGTCCGTTCCGGGACTCGTCGGCCAGCGTCTCGTTCAACCGGCTTTTTTCGTCTATTTGGTACACCAACATATTTGACATCCTGGGTGGCGCGGCCAACTTCTCCAACTTCCATCAGGTGCGGGTGGGCGTGTCGGCCAAGCCGACCGAGAAGCTCGATACCGGCGTCGACATCATGTACTTCGGCATCAACAAGGCATTCGACTGGCCTCCGTACATCCTGCTCGGCAGCGCCCGCGTGCCCATTTTTCCCGGCCTTGCCTTCTGGACGGATGAGAGCGACAAGGACCTCGGCATCCTTACCCATCTGTGGGTCAAGTACAATTACAGTAAGGATCTGTTCGTCAAGGTGGGCTGGGAGCACCTGTTCTCCGGTGAGGCCACGTACAACGGCAGCTTTGCGAAGATGAACGGGCTTGACCTGCTGGCCGGCTCCGACGATGCCGATGCTGACTACCTGTACTTCGACATGGGACTCAAATTCTAGCCCCTCAAGCGTGCATACATAACCGCGAAGTACCCGGCCTGCGGACGCCACAGTGGGAGGTATCCGCGGGCCGGTCCTTGTTCGGCCATTCCGTGGCAAATGCGCGCGGTGCTTTGGAGAACGCTTCAACATACCTATCCGGGCCTTGAGGAAATTTGTCCGGCGGCGTGAATTCTGAGATACTGACATTCGTCTGAATGGAGAGTGTTCCGCGTAGGACGGGGTTTGTTCCAAACCGATCCAAAAGGAGTTTAACGGAAAATGAGACGGACCATTACGTACACCTTGGGGGCGGTAATCTCGGGTTTGGCGGCCGTGTGTATGGTCGGCTGCCAGACGTATGGCGAGGCGGGCGGCCTGGGCGCCGCGCTCGGTGCGGGTACCGGGGCCATCATCGGCCACCAGTCCGGTCACGCGGGCGAGGGCGCGTTGATTGGCGGCGTGTTGGGCGGCTTGACCGGCCTGGTCGCGCATGACATCAAAGCCCAGAAACAGCGCGACAGGGCGCAGACCGCCGCCCAGTATAAGTACCAGTCAACGCAGGGCGAAATGCTCACGCTGGAGAACGCCCAAGTACTGCCTTCGTCCGTGAGGCCCGGTAACCTCGTCGAGGCCTCCATGCAGTATGCCCTGCTCGGTACGGGAGGGGGAACCAAAGTGACCGAGACCCGCACGCTAAAACGGGGCGACGAGGTCATTGCCGAGGTCTCGTCCAAGACGTTTACGCGCGACGACGGCACCTGGGTCAGCACGCAGCAATTCAAGATTCCGGAAAATGTCGTGCCCGACATGTACACCGTGGTTCAAGTGGTGCAGACGGCGCAGTCCCGCATTTCCGGTTCCGCGCAGGTAATGGTTGAGTAGCGTGCGCATGCCGGTACCCAAGAATCCGGCGCGGGTTTTCCGGCCGTGTCAGGTCAGCGGGCCGGAGGTGGGCAACGGGAAATGCCATTGCACGCGCTGTTTGACTACCTTCTGTAGTCGTCCAAGGACCCGTGGCTTGGCGATTAACCCGCCATAACCTGCTGTAGTGCAAGGATTTCGGACTCGGCGCCGAGACAGCAGAAGAACTCGCGGCACGCTGGACAGATGTAGCGTTTCTCCAGGGCAAGCACGTGACACGGAATCGACGGCTGCGCGGCAAAGGCGCAGGTGGGCGGTTCCCTATGGGTGAAATCCTCGGCCCGAAGCAGCGGATTCAATGTCAGGACACGCCATTGGGTCAATGCAATCATGCTGGTCATCAGCAGATAGGCCGCCCGACTTATTCCCAGGTACAGCGCGATCCCGGCGCTCTGGTGCGTCGACAGGACAACGCGGGTTCCGTTCGCGTAGTAAAGCTTGTCCGTAACTCGGTCCGTCAGCCGCAAGCGAACTGCTCCCGCCGACGGGGCTTGCGTAAACCGGAAACGGCGTTGCTGGCGCCCGCCAAGCTCCAACAGGCCCGCTACGTCGCTCGCGGAGCCCTGGACAAAGACATTGACTACCGCAGCCGTGCTTCCGGCCTGCGGGGTCCGGTTCTGGTAGAGATCGCCTCGAATCTCTTCTCTCACGTGCATGAGTTGACGCCTCCTGGAAAGCTAGGCCGCTCAGGACTCTCTCGTCCAATAAGACGATTCTCGGGGGCGTTTTCGTGCTGGGGATGCAGCGAGAGTGGAAGGCAAGGTTGCGCAGTGTTGGGTTAGTCACCGGGTTCCGGCGCGTTCCTGCTTCGATGCTTGGTACAGACGCTGAAGAAGCCGCTCAGGAGGAGAGTGACGAGAACCCACCCGACGCCAATCATGACGAGGGCTTTCACTGGATATCCCCCGTATGGTTGGGAGAATTCGTCGTAGATACTCCATCCGATGATAATGAGGAGGGCCATGGGGGCGAAGAACTTCACCGACCATTCCCACCAGACATCCCAAGCCATCGGATAGGACCCGTCCTTGGCATCGCTGAGATGCACGTGGAGATGGTCGATTTGGTAGTACCACCCAATAAGCAGGCATTCGAGCAATCCCACCGCCACCAGACCGTAGCTGTTGAGGAAATGGTCAACGATATCCAGCCAATGAAGGCCCGCTCCGGTGCAGAACAGTATGCTCCCGAAAAACCCCAGACCACAGATGACCGTCACTACGTGGAAACGGCGCCACGCAAACTTGTCCACGACGGCAGCGGTGAACGCTTCAATGATCGAGATGGACGAAGTGACTCCGGCGAGCGTCAAGGTCAGGAAGAACAGGACGCCGAACAGCGAGTTGAGCGTCGGCAACATGCTGATGGCCTCGGGGTACACAACGAAACACAGACCTGGCCCGGAAGCCACCACGTCGTTTACCGTGGAACCCTTGACGTGCGCCATGTAACCCAGGATGCTGAACACGGCAAACC
>Ga0315277_10013092_pt1 | contig 10353 bp, 11 predicted proteins | sample YL17G05_15_MG_FD_203695 | JGI IMG/M metagenome (GOLD analysis project Ga0315277, IMG submission 203695) | Sediment microbial communities from Yellowstone Lake, YNP, Wyoming, USA - YL17G05_15 | ecosystem: Environmental > Aquatic > Freshwater > Lake > Sediment | place: USA: Wyoming | collected...
GTCTCCGCCACGTCGGCCAGTCCATTGGCGACGTACTCGGAAGTGAGCCAGGGATAGTAGCGGTCATAGTCCTGGCTGAGGCCGGCGGGTTTCGTCCCGGCGGCAAAACGCATCACTACCTGGTACGCCGTTCCGGGCGGGGCGTATGTAGCGGCGATGTAGACGAGGACGACGAGCACCGGCGCAACCACGAGCCACCAACGGCGGAGCAGTACCTTCCAGTAGACCTTTAGTTCCATCAGGTATTCTCCTTGTCTTCTTGTCTCCCTGTCCCCTCGTCATGATTCAAAACGGTGTCCAGGAACCGGCTCAGCATCGCCCGAAACACCGCCACGTCGAAGCGCTCCGCGTTGGCGCGGCAGGCACGCGGGTCTATGGCGTCCGGGTCAAAGGCGCGCACGGCGGTCGCCAGCGCCTCGGGCGCGGGTTCGTGGAAGAAGGCCCCGGTCTTGCCCTCGGCGACGGTGTCGAGCGCACCGCCGGCGGCGCAGGCGAGCACCGGGCGGCCGGCCGCCTGCGCCTGCACAGGGGCGATGGAAAAGTCCTCCACCCCCGGCAGGACGTAGGCCCGGCAACGGGCGAACAGGTCCGGCAGGTCCTGGTCGGGGACGCGGCCCAGGAAAGTGACCGTGGGGCCGGCCAGTGCCTCCAGCGCCGCCCGGTCGCGCCCGTCGCCGGCGACGACCAGCGGCAACCCCAACGTGTTGAAAGCCCGTATCGCCAGGTCAATCCGCTTGTAGGGCACCAGGCGGGAGACGATCAGGTAGTAGTCTTCGTGGACCGGGGAAGGCTGGAAGCGCGCCGTGTGTACCGGTGGATAGATGATGGCTGAATCGCGCCCATAGCAGCGGCGGATGCGGGCCTGTATCTCACGGGAGATGGCGATAAAGTGGTCAATGCGCTGCGCGGCCCGGTAGTCCCAGCGGCGCAGCAGGGCGATGCCGGGGCGTAACGCGGCTCTGATGACGGGTGACAGCGCCTCGCGGGCGGCGTATCCCGGCAAGTCCCACACGTAGCGGGTGGGGGCCAGGCAGTAACAGACGTGGACTGCGGTACCGGTCTTGACGCCGTGACAGAAGCCGGACTTGATGCTCAGCACCACGTCGTAGCCGGAGAGGTTGAGGCGGGCAAAGGCCAATGGATAGAGGGGCAGGTAAGGTTGGTGGTGGCGGTAGATGCCGGGCAGGCGGTCCATCCAGGTGGTGTGAACGTCCCACGTGCGGTAGGCCGGGGGCATGCCGTCTCGCCAGTACATCGAGGTGTAGAGCGGGGCACGCGGAAACATCGCCACGAGTGTTTCGAGGACGTCCTCGGCGCCGCCGATCTGGTTGAGCCAATCGTGAACGAGGGCCAGGCGCACAGTCACGCTCCCAGAGTCTGGCGTATCGGTCGCCAACTCATGCGATGGATGGCCGACGGCCCCAGCCGTTGTAGCGCGGTGCGATGGGCCGGAGTGCCATAACCCTTGTGGCTGGCGAAGCCGTAGCCGGGATAGTCCCGTTCCAACGCCACCATCAGCCGGTCGCGGGTGACCTTGGCGACGATGCTGGCGGCGGCGACGCTCAGGCAGCGGGCGTCTGCCTTGGGAAAGGCTTGCTGGGGTAGGGCGACGTCTGGCAGACGCACGTGGTCTATCAGGAGGGCGTCGGCCTGCCCATTCAGCCCGGCTACGGCACGTGCCATCGCCCGTCGGGTGACAGCGACGATGCCCAACTCGTCTACCTCGGCCGGGCTGGCCCAGCCGATCCCGACGGCCTTGGCCACTCGCAGGATGCGTGGCAAGAGTACCTCGCGTTGGGCCGGGCTCAGTTGTTTGGAATCCCGCACACCGGCCAACAGGTCGAGCAGGTCGGCCCGCTCGAGGGGCAGCACGACCGCTGCGGCGTAGACCGGCCCGGCCCACGCACCGCGTCCCACCTCGTCAATCCCGGCGACGCGGGTGTAACCGGCGGCGTATAGTTCGAGTTCTTCGTCGAGGTTGGGTTGCATGGCGGGGATCAGGGATCAGGGATCAGAGATCGGTATTGGAATGCTCAACCCGGTCACTGATCACTGATAACCCATCACTGCTCCTTCCGTTCATAAAGCCCGGCGCGACCGTGGCGACGGATGCGGAGCACTTCCATCACCATTTTGATGGAATCTCGGATCGGGCTGACCCGGCTGCCCTCGCCATAGTACCAATGAATCGGCACCTCGACGATGCGATAGCCCCGCCGCCGGGCGATGTACAGGATTTCCACGTCGAAGGCCCAGCCATCCACGATCTGGGTAGTGAAGATGTCCCGCGCCGCCTCCCGATGGAGGCATTTGAAGCCGCACTGGGTGTCCTGGATGCCGGGCACCGCCAGGAGGCGCACCAGCGCATTGAAGACGCGGCCCATCAGGTGACGATACCAGGGTTCGTTGTGGCGCACAGCGCCGGCTACTTCGCGGGAGGCGATGGCGACGTCGTAGTTGGAGAGGGTGGGGGGAAGGAACTTGCTCACTTCTTCGATGGGCATGGCCAGGTCTGCATCACAGATGAACAGGTATTCGCCCCGGCCTTCGAGCATGCCCTTGCGCACTGCTGCGCCCTTGCCGCGGATAGGCTGGTAGAGCAGAGAGATGATGGGGTGCTCAGCCGCTACGTGGCGGGCGATTTCGGGTGTGTGATCGGTGCTGGCGTTGTCCACTACGAGCACCTCCACCGGATAGTCCTGTGCCTCGGCAAAGGCGACTACCCGTGGCAGCGTCGTAGGCAGGCGACGTTCCTCGTTGTAGGCGGGTATGACGATGGTCAGCAGTGGGCTACAGTGGTCCAAGGTTACTCCTCAGTCTGTGATTTGTCAGCGGGCCGGTCTGCCACTTGAAGGACGGGGGCTTGAGCCCCGGCGATGGGGTAGACCTGCTCCGGCTCTGTCCTGCGCGTGGCGACGTAACGCTCGTAAATGGCGGTGATGATCTGGGGCAGCGTGGCATCGGTCAGGTTGAGGTCGGGCACATCGTAGAGGCCGGGAACGGGGTGTTGGGCCAGCAGTTCCATCAGCCGCGGGTAGTCCTGGGCCAGGTCACCGCCGTCGTTGCTGAAACCCTTAATCTCGCCTGTCTGCAAGCCATGGATCAGATGAAGGCAGAACTCGTACGTCTCATCGTCGTGGGCCGTCGGTTCGCGTTTGCGGTCAGCCAACATCATCGAGAAGTAGCGGCGGGCCGGATCGAAACGAAAAGAGAGCAGTCTGCCCATCTTGGTCACCTCTTGGAGTACCAGGGGTAGAAGGTATCCACATACCAACGGCCGCGTGGTCCCACCTTGATGACCACGCGTAGTGGACACCACTGCCCATCGGGATGCCGGTAGTTTCGTCGGCTCTGATAGATCACCTTGTCGAATCTCTTTTTAGTCACGAGACCTGTCCTCAGAATGGCTGGAATGAGGTCCAGTAACTCGATAGCCCATTCATCGTCGTGCTCAATACGACCGAGCACGATGTGGTCTGTCTCATTCTCGACGTAGTGGTACACGCGCCTGCCGCTTTGGTCCACCACGCTGTAGGCGACGGTCATCTCCTGGTCCAGCACTTGATGAATTGCCCCGGCCTCGTCGTAGTCAGCATCTGCTGGCGGCGGGGGCAACGGATACCCTTCATTGGCGAGATACTCGGCGATGCGGTCCCGCCGCTCGCGGACGTCTTGGGGTGCGGTGAGCCAGGCGATGAGGTCGGGTGTCATGCTCAGGCATCCTTTGTCTTTATGATACCCGTTTCACGCGCTTTCGTCAACCCTGGTCAGGGCGCTTGCGGGACGCGATACGCAAGACATGGACAGACACCCGGAGTGAGTCCACTCCGGGTGTCTGTCAGGCTGTGAAACTACCGGCTCTTCCGGTGCAACCGGTCTAGGGGAATATCCCTCGGACGCGTACCGCACTCGCCACTCTGTCCACTGCCAGCATGTAGGCTCCCAAGCGCAGTGATACGCCCTGCTCCTTGGCAAAGTCCCACACTTCCTTGAAGCTGCGCACCATGATGCGCTCTAGATTGTGATTGACCTCGTTCTCGTCCCAGAAGAAGCACTGCAAGTCCTGCACCCACTCAAAGTAGCTCACTACGACCCCTCCGGCATTGGCCAGGATGTCGGGTACTACAATGGCGCCTCGGTCATTCAGGATCTTGTCAGCTTCGCGGGTGGTGGGGCCGTTGGCGGCTTCCACGATCACACTTGCCCGGACTTGGGGCGCATTGTCGGCGCGAATCTGATGCTCCAGCGCGGCTGGAATCAACACGTCAACGTCGGATACCAGCAGTTCGTCGTTGGTGATTTTCTCTACGCCCGGCGCTTCATACCCTTCGAGTAGCCGCCTGGGGTGGGCGGTCACGTGCTTGTTGATGCTGGCGATATCCAGGCCGTGAGGGTTGTACAGCCCGCCGGTGACGTCGCTCACGGCTACGATCTTGCAGCCCATCTCGTTCAGGATCGTCGCTGCGTGAGACCCGACGTTGCCGTAACCCTGCACTGCCACGGTCGTGTCTGAAAGCGCACGGTCCTTGTTCTTCAGGAGCTCGGCGGTGACGATCGCCACACCCCGCCCGGTCGCTTCCTGGCGTCCTACCGACCCGCCCAATGGGATCGGTTTGCCCGTGACGATGTCAATCACGGTCCTGCGCTCCAGCATACTGACTGTATCGGCCATCCAGGCCATCGTCTGTGCATTGGTGTTGACGTCAGGCGCCGGAATATCCCGCTTTGATCCGATGATGGGCATGATCATGGCCGTGAAGCGACGTGTCATACGGCAAATCTCGTCTTCGGACATTTGGGCCGGATCACACTGCACACCGCCCTTGGCCCCGCCGTAAGGGATGTTGACCACGGCGCATTTCCAACTCATGAGCGCCGCCAACGCGCGAACCTCGTTGAGGTTCACCTCGGGGTGGTACCGGATGCCTCCCTTGCATGGCCCCCGAGCGCTCGAGTGCTGGACGCGATAGCCCGTGAAGACTTTGATCAGACCGTCGTCCATCACAACTGGCACGGCTACCGTCAACTCCCGCTCCGCTTGGCGCAGGATAGCGTGGATACCGGGATCCAGTTCAAGTCGCCGGGCCACATCGTCGAGCTGAGACAGAACTGTGTCCCACAGGTCGTGCTTGGGAGACTGATCGGCTACGAAGAAGGTGGGATGGGTATCTACCAACTCCTGAGCCTGCTGAACTTGCTTTTCCAAGATTCCCTCCCTCGCTTTCTCCGCCTACCGCTTCCAAACCTGGATTGGCTTCTGGTAAAGCGAGGAGAGCATAGCGCCGTACCCAACGCGGTTTTTCACGTCGGCGTCGTCTATCACTTGCACATCCAGCAGGTGTGCTAGTTGATGCTGGCCGATCAGGTCGGCATAGTGCTGAACAAGGGCACGATCCAATGCTTCTACCAGCGAGTCCAGGGCACTCGTCTTGCGTTCGGCCCATGCGATAAGATGAATCAGCGACGTTTGCTTCTCGCCGAGGCTCATATCATCGGCGGTCGCATCATAATCCACGACGTAGACCGCCTTGACGTTCTCGTCCAAAGCGCCCAACGACTCGGCCAGGTGCCTGGCGATCCCGTAGTGACAATAGCCGCGAGCAGTGCCGTCACCTTGCTGCAGGCGACCTATCGCGGTCTGCTGCCCTGCAAGCCCCATCTTCTGGACGCAGAACTCGAGCCCTGCGGCCAGAGCATCCTCCGCCACGCTGGCTGCGTCTGGCAGCCGCCACTCTGGCACGGCGAGCGCGACGTCTACCTCCGCCATTGCTTGGTTTGAAGAGACCTTTACCATTTTGCATTCCTCCTGAATTTCCATTACAGGGTCATCACGGACAAGGGGTCTTGGCGTGATCCGATATCCTTACATATGCCACCATAGTACCACAGGCTCCGTGAAAATGTCATAGAAAGCCCGCCCCAGTTCATGAAAAGCCCATGAAAAACGAAAACGGCGGCTCTCGCATTGGCGAGGCCGCCCCCTAGAGGAGACCCTCCGAGGGTGGTTCTACCTCGGAGGTCTGGCCGGACGCTAATCTTGAACTGCTGTTCTCTCCCCCTCAGGGCAAGCCAGCATATAGCCAACCCCCGCTGAGGTCAGGATGTACTGGGGATTCGAGGGTTGGGGCTCCAGTTTACTGCGCAGGTAGCGGACATAGGCCCGCAGATAGTCCACGTCATCTCGATACTCCGGCCCCCACACCTGGGTCAGCAGGTCCTGATGCAATACTACCCGGTTGGCATTGAGGGCCAACTGGCGTAGCAGGGCGTATTCAGTGCGAGTAAGCGCCACCGACTCGCCGCGCGCCTTGACGGTACGCCGGGCAAAGTTGATCTCCAGTTCGCCGCACGTGAAGGAAGCACTCACCCGCTCGTCTGGGCGCGTGGTGCGCCGCAGGACTGCTCGCACCCGGGCCACCAGTTCCTTGGCGCTGAACGGCTTGGTCAGGTAGTCGTCGGCACCTACGTCAAAGCCACGCAATACGTCGCTCTCCTGAGCCTTGGCGGTGAGCATGATCACCGCCACGTCCGAAAACTCACGGATCCGGCGGCACACTTCGTAGCCATCCAGGCTGTGGAGAAGCCGGATGTCCAGTAACATCAGATCCGGTTGCTCCAAAGCCACCATCTCGATGCCAGACTCTCCGCTGGAAGCAGCAATCACGTCGTAGCCCATGGCTTTCAGGACTTCGCTGACCAGCCGCACTACCCGGGGTTCATCGTCCACGACCAGAATTTTCTCACTCATGCTGCTGTTCCTCCTGCGTTGGCCTCTCCTGGCTCAAGCCCTGCAGAGGGAGTGTGAAGTAGAGCACGGTGCCTTCCCCAACCTGGCTTTCGGCCCAGATACGCCCTCCGTGGCCCTCGACGATGGTTCGAGAGATGGGCAATCCCAGTCCTGAGCCGACCACGTGCCGGCCCAGGCCCGACTCAACTCGAAAGAACTTTTCAAACAGGCGGTTCAGGTGCTCCGGGGCGATGCCCACCCCCTGATCGGCGACGCTGATGGTGACTTCATCTTCGCCTACCTCTCCTCGCACGACAACCAATCCTCCCTGGGGCGAGTATTTGACCGCGTTGTCTACCAGGTTGCGCAACACCTGCTCGACACGCTGGGGGTCTGCGTCCACAATGGGGAAACGGTCAGGGAAATCAACCAGGAAACGGTGTTTCTGGGTGCGGTGCATCACGTCGTCAACCGCGTCCTGCGCCACGCGGGGCAACATGACGGGCTGCGGCTCAAGTTTCAAGAGGCCGGCGTCAATAATGGACGATTCCAATAGGTCATGTATGAGGTCTTGCAAGATGTCGCACTCTTCATCCACGATGTGCAAAAACTCTTGCTGGGTCTCAGGGTCGAAGGTGGCTTCCTCCATTAGCAGAGCGGTGGAGTAGCCTTTGATCGAAGTCAGCGGTGTGCGCATCTCGTGGGCCAGGATGGAGATCAACTCCGCTTTGAGGCGGTTGGCTTCTTCGAGGGCACGGGTGGCCTGAAGCTCCTTTCTAAGGCGGACGTTTTCGATGGACAGTGCGATGAGGTCAGCCACGGCTTGCAGAAAGGGGAGATCCTCGCGCACGAAGCGGCCGGGCTGGCCCCGATTCTCCAGGATCAACGCTCCGACTTTGGTCTGGCCAATAGTCAGCGGTATGCAGACCGCATTCAACGCAGGCTGGAGGCTGGTGGTTGCTACTCTGAACAACTCGCGGTTCTCTGGCTTCAGGTTATCTCTCGCGGCGGCAATGGCCTGTGGGTCTGAGTACAGCGTGGGCTGACCTGTCTGAAGTGCTGTGCCTCCCATCGCTTCCCCAGGAGTCAGGCTGATCTGCTTCAGGGTGGTGAGATCATAGCCTTGCGCGCACGTTACTCTCAGCCGTTCGGTAGAGGCGTCATAGAGCTGTAGAATACCCGTTTCGGCCGCCATCAGGCTCTTGATGAGGCAGGTGAGGAATCTCTCTAGCATAGTCTCAAGATCCTGCTCAGTCGCCAGGATCCTGGCGATCTCGAACATGGCCGCCAGCCTCTGGTCTGTGGTTGTAGTTTGGATATCTGCCTGCGCAGTATGAACGGTCATAGGGTCTATCCTCTGCTCTCTACAAGGTTCTCACAGCAAGTATACTCAATCTGGACAAACAGGTCAACCGGGCCAAGTGCTCCTGTCGGGCACGGTCAGGATATGTTCCAGATATGCCCGGTCAACGATTCGGTTGTGCTGCACCACCTGCCGCTTGTGGAGCATTCTGGGGATGCTGAGGAGTCCGGCCAGCATGCCGCGCAACCGGGCCCGGGCGGCTTGCCCCCGCCAGGCGCGTAGCGCTTCCCAGGCCAGGCGCAGTTGTGCCCGCAGGATGGCCCGCCAGTGGATGCGCCACAGGTCGCCAGGATAATCCTTGGCCAGGAGATAGATAGTGTTGCGCCCGTCGTAGAAACTGGCGGTCGCTCCGCCGCCGGTGGCGCTCAGTTTGTGGTAGACGACGGCGCGGGGGGCATAGATACACCGCCAACCAGCCAGTTGTGCTCGCCAGGCCAGGTCCAGGTCCTCGCAGGAATAGAAAAAGTCCTCATCCAGAAGGCCGATTTGATCGAGCATCACGCGCCGGTAGGCGGCGCTGCCGCCACAGGCGCTGAAAATGTGCTCCTCGCGGTCGTACTGCCCTTCATCCCTCTGCCACACCCCCCGGTTCCCTGGAATTCCGTCCACGCGGTAGAAATCGCCAGCGGTGTGGAAGGTGTCGCGCCGGTCGAACAGGAGCATCTTGGAGGCGACGATGCCCGCCTGCGGGTGACGTCCAAAGGCGGCGACGATCTCCTCCAGCCAGCGGGGGCCGGCTGCGGTGTCGTTGTTCAGGAGGACCACGAATTTCCCCCGGGCGGCCCGTATCCCGGCATTGCACGCGCCGGTGAAGCCGGTGTTCTGGCCCAACGGGAGCGCCCGTACCTCGGGGTAATCGCGCGCGAGCAGTTCCAGCGAGCCATCGGTCGAGCCGTTGTCGGCGACGATGCTCTCGACGTGGGGGTAGGTCTGGCGGCGCAGGCTCTCCAGGCAGGTGGGGAGATGAGGCGCGCCGTTCCAGTTGGGGATGACGACGGAGACCAGGTTGGAAGTTGGAGGTTGGAGATTGGAGATTTGCTGATTTGCTGATTTGCTGATTTGCCGATTTGCGCTTTGCACTTGAATCATCCGGATTTGAGGAATTCCACCAGGGCTTCTTGCCAGGGACGGAGGGTGACTCCCAGGGCGGCGGCGGCGGTGTTGGCCAGTGGTGCGAAACGGGGTGGGGTGGAGGCGCGCTGAAAGTCGGCCAGCGTGATCGGTTCGACCGGCACGTGCTCTCGCCCGCTGAGGCGCAGGATCTCGCAGGCAAAGTCGTAGCGAGAGCAGTGCCCGGCGTTGGTGAGGTGATAGACTCCGTAGGCGCCGGTATGAATGAGGGCGGTGAGTGCGTTTGCCAGGTCCGGCGCGTAAGTGGGGTTGCCGACCTCGTCGGTCACCACCCGCAGTGCGCCCCGCTCGTCGGCCAGTTGCAGGACACGGTGAGGGTTGGAAAAGTTGCGCCCGCCGGGGGCGTAGAGCCAGGCGGTGCGCACGATGTAGAAGCGGGTGAGCAGGTGGCGCACGAACCACTCGCCGGCCGCCTTCGACCGGGCATAAGGGTTGAGCGGGTGGGGCGGGTCCCACTCCCGGTATGGTTCTTGGGCCGTGCCGTCGAAGACCTCGTTGGTGCTGACGTAGGCCAGCCCCGTGCCGGACGCTGCGCACGCCAGGGCGACGTTCTGCGTGCCCAGCGCGTTGATGCGATAGGCCTGCTCCGGATCGCGCGCACAGCCGTCCACGTCGGTCCACGCGGCGGCATGGAGCACGACGTCGGGAGCGAAGTCCTCAATGGCCCTGGCGATGGCAGCCCGCTCGGTGACGTCCAACTCCGGCAGGTCACAGCCTGACAACGTGTGCCCGGCCAGCGCCGCGTAGAGCGCCTGGCCCAGTTGGCCCTTGCAGCCGGTGATGAAGACGCGCATGATGCCTCCGTACGACTCTACTCTATTCCAGCGAACAGGTCGCGCTCCACGCGTTCCCCCTGGCGGAACGGTGGCAGCGCTCGATAAAAGACCTCCATGGATTGCCAACGACGTAGCCACCCGCGTGGCAACCGTCCCCAGAACGAGGCTGGCCCCGAGCGCTGGCTGGAGTGGCAGACGGCCGCCTGCTGCTTGATCTCGTAGGTAGTGTGGATGTCTATCTGCGTGGTGACCGGCAAGGCGTGTTCGAGCGCGGCGCGCAGGTTGATGTCCCGGTTCTTGCCCACGGCTTCCGGGTTCACCCCAAACAGCGGCATCAGCCACACGACCCAGCGCGG
>Ga0315277_10013094_pt1 | contig 10352 bp, 7 predicted proteins | sample YL17G05_15_MG_FD_203695 | JGI IMG/M metagenome (GOLD analysis project Ga0315277, IMG submission 203695) | Sediment microbial communities from Yellowstone Lake, YNP, Wyoming, USA - YL17G05_15 | ecosystem: Environmental > Aquatic > Freshwater > Lake > Sediment | place: USA: Wyoming | collected...
TCATCTCTCTCTCCTGGAACTTCCGGACCACCACGAAAGAGATTTCGTCCCCGGAGACTTTCCCCTCCGAGATGGGCTGGTCTCCCCTTTGCGAGGATATCGTGCCGGTTAACGTCGCGCCGCTCACCTGGAACACGAATACCCGCTCCTGGGTTGCGCCATCCCGGCCGGGGACCTGAGCGACCCACTTCCCGCTGACATCCGCCGCCACGGCCGTCAGGGCGCACACAGCCAGCAGAGCCACCGCACAAAACACGATGCGAACTTTCACAGACATTTCCTCCTCGAAAATGAATTGCGCCAGGATTTCCAGACCGAATTCCTGCGTGCCGTCGAGTATACACCAAATCATCCACCGGCGGGCGGTTCTCCCAGATCTCAGCCGGCTCGAAGCAGACATTTGCACGAAACCCGTGTACACTGAAATCATGCGAAATGTCACCTTGAGCGCTGCCGAGGAGCTCCTTGAAAGAGCCCGTCTGCGCGCTCGCCGCGAAAACAAAACCCTGAATGCCGCCTTCCGGGAATGGCTCGAGCGCTATGCCGGCGCCGCCACCGGTGCGCAAGACTACGAACAACTGATGCGCCGCCTGAACCATGTGCGGACCAGGCGGAGCTTCACCCGGGATGAGATGAACACGCCATGAGGCCGAAAAAAGACAGGGTCTTCCTGGACACCAACATCTTTGTCTACACCTTCGATTCCAGCTCTTCGATCAAGAGGGAACAGGCGCGCAAGCTGGTGACTCAAGCCTTGGAGAGCCGCCGTGGCGTCATCAGCTACCAGGTCGTTCAGGAGTTCCTGAACGTGGCCACCCGGAAGTTCGCCAAGCCCATGACGCCGACCGAGGCGCAGCTCTATCTCAGCCGCGTCCTGATGCCGCTCTGCGAGGTCTTCCCGGACGCTTCGCTGTACTCGCACGCTCTCTCGATCGCGGACGAGACCGGCTGGTCCTTTTACGATTCCTTGATTGTGAGTTCGGCCTCAGCCGCGGACTGCCCGGTGCTGCTCAGCGAAGATCTCGAACACGGGCGCACCATCCGAGGGGTCGAGATCCGGAACCCGTTCCTGGCGGCCTCCTGAGCCCGGAAATTTCCAGGAGCCGGGCGAGGTGTGGTGCGGATGAGAGGACTTGAACCTCCACGGAGTTGCCCCCACTAGAACCTGAATCTCCAATCCGCAGTTGCGGGCAGCCGCAAGGCGTTGCATTTCATTGAATCGACAGCATTGCCACTTGCCCCGGATGGCACAGGGTCGCATCCTGGCGGTTACGTTGACGGTTACAGTCCACGTGGCGGGTCGCGCCATTGGCGCCCCACGGACCCTTATCACGCTACCCATCACCGTCTTGTAGTCGCTCCCAGGTCCGTTTCCGCCTCAGCACGGGCTGACACGCGCATGAGAAGCCCGTGGCACAATCCCTGGCCGGTCACGCCTTCCGACGGCCTTCCGGCATACTGTGGGCCAGAGCCTGCCCTATGGCGGGCCGTTTGGCTCGTGGGTTGGAGACCCGGAATAGCCTACGGTGATGCCCCTTTCCGCTCCAAGCAGGGGCATCGTAGCGGAGGTGGCCTGTGAAAGCAGCCCTATACACCAGGGTCTCCACCATCGACCAGAACTGCGAAGCTCAGTACCGCGAACTGGCCCAGTACGTAAAGGAGCGGGGCTGGACACTGGTTGAGCACTACACCGACACCATGAGCGGCGCCAAGGCGGACAGGCCGGAACTGGTCAGGCTCCTTGCCGATGCCAGAACCAGGAAGTTCCAAGCCGTTTTGACGTGGAAGGTGGACAGATTTGGCAGGAGCATGCTCGACTTCCTCAACAACATTGAGGAGCTCAAGTCCTGCGCGGTGAGGTTCATCGCCACCACTCAGGGAATAGACACCGACGCCAGCAATCCGATGTCCAGGCTACAACTCCAAATGATGGCCGCCTTCGCGGAATTCGAGCGGGAGCTTATCAGGGAGCGTGTTGCTTCAGGGAAGGCCCGCTACCGGCAGGACTGGGAGGCTGGCCGGGTGGGCAAGAGCGTCCACAGCCGCTCGGGCAAGGATCTCCCACCTCACCGGCCCAAGAAGGTGTTTGATCGCCAGGCCGTCATGGACCTGTACCGGGCCGGGGTCAGTATGCGGGGGATAGCCCAGCGCCTCCGGCTCAGCTTCGGCACAGTCTCTAGGACGGTCCGGGAGTACAGACCGTCCCCCCAACCACCACCCACCCCCCTCGGAGTGATCCAAAAGTACTCCCCGGCTTTAGGAGCACTACGCTATGAGCCATAGCCAATTCCACCCCCTCTCCGGGCCGCTCCAATACTGCATACTTTTGGAACGCTCAAACTGCCACCGATGAGGCCGTCAGAGTGGGTGAGGGCCTGGCGGTTTTGGCACAGTCATGAACGCCTCGGCCTCGCGGGGAGATCCGTACGCCTTGACTTCCGGCAGTTTGAAGATCCCTCCTTGAGAACTTCGCGGCCCACCTGCGCTTTCACTTGTAGTAGTCCTCGCGGTTGGAGAACACCAGACCCCGTTCCTGCGCGAAGACCAGCCGGAGCGTGACAGCGACACCGTAGATCCGGTGTGTGAACTTCCGCTCGTCCCTCCACTTCGGCTGGATCGCTGGATCCATCACAGATCCTGCAATCTTGACTTGTGCTTCCTTAGAAAGCTCCTGTCGCAACCAGCGGGCCAGGTGTATAATGCAATCCGGAAGTCCGGAACTCGGACTTAGGCTCCGGCATCGCAAAGGAGGCAACCATGCGTCTCGCGTTGGCGATCCTGCTGTTTGCAGTCCTCATTCCTGGCCTTTATGGCCAGGCCCAATACGGTTCCATCAGCGGCACGCTGAAGGACGCCAGCGGTGCGGTTATCCCCGGAGTGACCGTGACCGTTGTCAACTCCGAGACCGGGCAGGCCGCGACTACAGTCAGCGGCGCCGATGGCCGTTATCTGGTGCCGCAGTTGCTGCCCGGCAACTACGAGGTCCGTGTCGAGCACTCCGGTTTCAAACGCCTTACCGCCACCGGCGTGAGGCTCGACATCAGCCAGAACGTCGAGCAGGACCTCACGCTTGAGGTGGGCGTCGTGACGGAGAGCGTCTCGGTCACGAGCCGCTCGCAAATGCTCGAAACCGTGAGCGGCTCGGTCGGCCACGTCGTCGACAACAAGGACATCGACGAGTTGCCGCTGAACGGCCGCAACGTGTTCGACCTGGTGAACCTGACGCCGGGATCGTTCAAGAACGGGGCGGACGTCTTAATCGGCGGCGGGCGCGCCAACTCGACCTCGGCCCTTCTGGACGGTGTCAGCAATTCGCGCGGCGGCGTCGGCGAGCAGAATATCGAAATGAACCCGCCGGTGGACACCATGCAGGAGTTCCGCATCGAGGCGAACTCCTACTCGGCGCAGTACGGCCGCTCGAGCGCCGGCGTCGTCAACGCAGTGACCAAGGGCGGCACGAACGTGTTCCGCGGCACCATCTACGAGTTTGTGAGAAACGACAAGCTGGACTCGCGTGGCTGGGCCGCCGACGTTAAGGCGCCGTTGCGGCGCAACCAGTTCGGCGGCGTCATGGGCGGTCCGGTTCTCAAGAACCGCACTTTTTTCTTTTACGGGTTGGATTTCTTTGTCGAGCGCCGGGGCGTTGTGCGCACGCGCAATGTGCCACTGGCGGACTGGCGCTTGGGCGACCTCGCGCGCGTGACGCGGCAGGTTTCCTCGCCTTCGGGCCCCACGGCTCAAACTTTGATTGTCTACGACCCGCTGACCGGCCAGCGCCAGCCGTTCCCCAACAACATCATCCCCACGAACCGGCTGGATCCGGTCTCGCAGAAGGCCATCTCGTACGTGCCGCTGCCCAACCGCACGCCGGACAATCCCATCACACAAGCCGGCAACTGGCAGGAGAACTCCGCGGACCCAACCGACAACTACACCCATACGATCCGCCTCGATCATTCCTTGAGTGAGCGCACGAAGGTCTTTGGCCGTTACATCCTGGTCAGCCCCGACAAGAACGACACCGGGGACACGGCGGGCTACGGCGTTGCCGATACCGACGCGATCAACCTTCGCAATCGCCGCCAGAACCTCGCGCTCAACATGACCCGGGTGTTCTCTCCGACAACCTTCGCCACCTTCCGGGCGGGTTTGGGCCGTGTCCTAATCTTGCGCTCCGGCATCAGCCTCGGCCAGGACTGGCCGAACCAACTGGGCATCAAAGGCGTGATGTCCGACGTGTTCCCGCGATTCAATGTGCCGGGCGGCACAGTGACCGTCAGCAACTTCGGCACAGACGGCAACCAGAATCGCCGGGCCTCGTTCACGAACTCCGAAGGCCATGCCGACTTCAACGCGATTCGCGGCGGCCACTCGCTGAAGTTCGGCGGCTCCTACATTCGCTTCAACGGCAACGAACAGTCCAGGCAGTATGCCTCCGGCCAGTTCATCTTCAACGTCCGCTACACCAACGGCATCAACGCCAGCGGCAATAGCATCGCCAACACGGGGATGACGTTTGCCGACTTCCTGCTGGGCCGCCTGAACCAGGTCAATGCCGAGTACAGCCAGGGCAACGCGCGCCGCAGCCAGTACTACGGCGCGTACTTCGAGGACTCCTGGAGAATCAGGCAAACCCTGACCCTGACCTTCGGCCTGCGCTACGAACTGGAAAGCCCGATGTACGAAGTCAACAACCGGATGAATGGCTTCGATCCCTGGGCGCCGAACCCGGCAGGCGGCACGGGGGATATCCCGGCGGGTGTTCGCGGCGTGGTCACATTCCCCGAGCGCAACGGCTACGGGAAGCGCCTGGTGGACTGGGACCCGAACAACGTCGCCCCACGGTTCGGTTTCAACTGGCGGCCGTTCGGCCTCTCTTCAACCGTCGTCCGCGGCGGCTTCGGCATCTTTTTTGGGAATCCATACGACCGCAACGTCTTCCAGGCCATGGGTCTTGGCTTCGATGCCAGGGGCACTTACCGCGACCCCGTTCCCTTCACCCTCAGCCAGGGATTGCCGCCCGGCTCGATGGTGGCGCCGTCGCCGGCCGACCTGACGCCGGCCTTCGGGACACGGGGCAGCAAGTTCGCCGAATCCCAGGTGCAATTCCTCGATCCGCACCGCAAGACCCAGTACAGCGAGAACTTCAACCTCACCATCCAGCACCAGTGGCGCGGCTTCTTCTTCGAAACGGGTTACAGCGGGAATCTCGGGCGCAAGGTAATCTTCGGCAACATCAATCTGAACCTGGTCCCGCCTCAACTGCTTTCGCGCACCGAAATCCCGATTCGCTTGCGGCGGCCGTATCCGCAGTTCGATTCCGACGCGCCCCAGATTCAGATCATCGCGCCCAACTGGGGAATCTCGAACTACCACGCATTCACTTTCAAGTCGGAAAGACGGTTCTCCAAAGGCTTCGGCTGGATCGCGATCTACACGTGGTCAAAGAAGATCGACAACCTGATCGGTATCGGGACGCAGTTGGGTGACAACGATCAGGTGCAGTGCATTTACGACCTCAAGAATGAGCGGGCGCTCTCAACCAATCACGTTCCCCACCGCGCCGTGCTCGCGCCGATCGTCGAGTTGCCTTTCGGCAAGGGGAAGAAATGGCTGCAAAGCGGGCCCCTGAGTTGGATGACGGAAGGCTGGCAGGTTTCCGGCATTGCCACCTTACAGGCCGGTTCCCCCTTCGGGGTCCAGGTGACTAACGGCCCGCGCGACATTCTCGGCGACAATGCCAACGGCACCAACCTGCGGCCCGACATCGTGGGCGACATCAACCTGCCCGCAGGGCAGAAGGGCTCGCCGGCCAGCGGGCAGCGCGGCATTCAGTGGTTCAACACCGCCGCCTTCGCTCCGCCTCCGCTCTACACCTACGGCAACGCGGCACGCACCATCATGCTGGGGCCCGGCCGGGTGAACTTCGACTCCGCCATCAGCAGGAACATCCGGGTGCGTGAGAGGTACCGTCTCCAGTTCCGCTGGGAAGCGTTCAACGTTTTCAACACCCCAAATTGGGGACTTCCGGGCTCCAACCTCGGAGGCGGGGGATTCGGAGTCTCCACCGCGTCCGGGGACCGCGAAATTCAATTCGCGCTGAAGCTCTACTACTGACCGGCGGGCGCTTCAGTTGCCTTTTTTCTTTCTTCCGGCGCCCTTCTTTCCGCCGCCTGCGCGAACGGGCCTGTCCCATTTGGGCGGAACGTTTTGGCGGTTCCAGGCCGTATAGTCGGCCTGCAATTCCTTCAGCTTGGCCGGCTGCGAGGCCGACAGATTGCTCTTTTCGCCGATGTCCTCGGCCAGGTTGTACAGTTCCGGACCACCGCCACCCGTGCTCAGCAGCTTCCAGTCTCCTTTCCGGATGGCCCACTGCTCGCCGAAGCGCCAGCACAATTGGTCGTGAGGCCGGCCCTTTGCGGAACCCCTCAGGTACGGCAGCAGGTTCACGCCATCCAGGTTCGCGCTTGCTGGAATGCTTCCCCCCGCTGCGGCAACCGCGGTCGGATGAATGTCAAGCGAGATCACGGGAGCGTCGTAGACCTTGCCCGCCGGGAGGTGTCCCTTCCACTGCATCAGGAATGGCACACGGATGCCGCCCTCCAGCACCTGCCCCTTGTAGCCGCGCAGGGGATCGTTGCGCGACGATGTGACCAAGGTGGGTCCCCCGTTGTCGCTGATGAAGATGATGAGAGTATTGTCCTCGGCCTTGGCGTCGCGGATCATCTTGAGCACGCGGCCCACGGCATCATCCATCGCCGTGTGCATCGCCGCGTAGGTGCGGCGTGTGGAGTCCTGGATCGCGCTGTACCGTGACAGGTACTGTTCCAGCCCCTGAAGCGGAGCGTGCACGGCATTGAACGGCAGGTATACGAAGAAGGGTTCCCGCTGATGGCGGTCGATGAAGGACATCGCCTCGCGTGCAAAGGCGACGGTCGTATACTCCTTCTCGTCCACCGGCTGCGTTCCGCGCATGATCGGGTTGGACTTGTCTGCCAGGGCATCGATGTAGGAATGCGCGCCGCCCAGAAACCCGAAGAACTCGTCAAAGCCGCGCTTCATCGGGTGGTACTCCGGACGGTAGCCCAGGTGCCACTTGCCGAAAGCGCCGGTGACGTAGCCGAGCGGCTTGAGCCGGTTGGCAATTGTCGTTTCCGTCAGCGGCAGACCGAAGTTCGGATCTGAGTTCTGCGCCGGACCGGGGTTGAACTCATGGCCGAAGCGCTGCTGGTAACGGCCGGTGGCCAGCCCGGCGCGAGTCGGGCTGCACACCGGACAGGAGACGTAGCCGCTCGTGAAGCGCACGCCGTTCGAGGCAATGGAATCGATGTTGGGCGAGGGGATATCCCTGCAACCCTGCACCCCCAGGTCTGCATAACCGAGGTCATCGGCTACGATGAGAACGATGTTCGGCCGGCGCTGTGCGCCATGCGCGCGGCGCGCGATCTGAGAGGCAAAGAACGAGCCCGCGACGGCCGTCTGAAGGAAGTCTCTGCGGTTCATGGATAATCCTCCGTCAGACACGAGTGTATCCCATCTGCGCCCGGTCCGGCGTCGTCAAATCGGCAGATTCTCCCCCACCAGCGGCCGCGGAACGCCGAACACCTCGCCCTTGTCGCCCATCCCGTCCATCCACACCCGCACCTTGCCGCGCAACTCCGCGAGCGTATTCCTGTGCTCCGGTCTGCCCGCGAGGTTCCATCTCTCGTGCGGATCCGCCACTGTGTCGTACAACTCCTCCTCGGGCCGCTTGTGATACCGGCGGATGATCTCGAGCGCCTTCGGGTCGCTCTTGGCCCGCTCCACCCAGGAATCCCAATAGGCCTTGCCGTCGGCGTCATTGGCGCGGTCGATGTGGGTGCGAAAGGCGAGATCGGGCCGGAGATTCAGGATGTACTTGAATCGCCGGGTGCGGACCGCCCGCATCGGATAGCAGTTCATGTGCCCGTTGTCGTCCGCCGTGTGCTGCGCGAAGACCTCGTTCCGGTGATTCGCCGTGCGGCCCCGCACCACGCCCGCAAATGACCGGCCGTCAATGTCCGACGGCGGCTCTCCGCCCGCCAGTTCCATGAACGTCGGCAGAATGTCCGTGAAATGCAGCATCGCTTTCGAGCGTGCTCCCGCCTTCACTTTCCCCGGCCAGGAGACGACCATCGGCATCCGGATCCCGGCGTCATAGAGGTTCCACTTGGCGAACGGCCATTGCGCTCCGTTGTCCGACGTGTACAGGAACAGCGCGTCGTTGCCCAAGCGCCGCCGGACGGACGTGTGGACCTCCCCGAGTTGCCGGTCGAACTTGGTCACGTCCGTGTAGTATTGGCAACGGAACGCGCGCGTCTCCGGCGTGTCGACAAACGTCGGTGGCAGTTCTACCTTGGCCGGATCGTACCCCTCGTTCGGCTCCCAGCGCACATGCGGGCTGTGCGAGCAGACCACCAGGCACAGCGGCCGCTTGTCGCCCGCATCGCGCGAGCCCAGCCACCTATCGAAGGCGGCGGTGTCCAGATCCGCGTTCAGTGGACCCTCTCCCTTGATCTCGCTTGGCACCCACTCCCAATCCCGGTAGTTCTCGCGCGGCACGAAGTGCGACTTGCCGAAATGCGCGACGCGACACCCCAGTCCGCTCATGTAGGTCGCGATCGTCTTGATCCCGGCTGTCATCTGCTTCCCGTTCGCCGTGGCGCCGTTGCGATGCGAACACAAACCGCTCGCAATGATCCCCCGCGACGGGATGCAAATGGCCGCACCGGTGTAGGCATGCTCAAAGACCGTTCCCTCCGCGGCGATTCTCTTCAAGTTCGGAGTGCGGACCACGCGGCTGCCGTACACCGGGGAATCCAGCCGCCCGTGGTCGTCCGATACAAACAGCACCAGGTGTGGCCGCTTTGCCGCCGAAGCGGCCGCCGCGGAAGCCAGAAATGCACGGCGTGACAGAGACAAGGTACTCATTCCTCGGGTATGATAACCTTCTCCGATGCTGCGACGGGAATTCCTCCAGGGCGCCCTGCTCTCGGCCGCCGCCACGCCTCGCCGGCCCAACATCATCTTTGTGTTTGTGGACGACCTCGGCTATGGCGACCTTGGCGTCACCGGCAACCGCGACGTCCCAACGCCCCACATCGACAGCCTCGCGCGGAGCGGCGTGCGCTTCACCCAGTTCTATGTCGCCTCGCCCATCTGCTCGCCCTCGCGTGTCGCGGTAACTACCGGTCAGTTCCCGAGCCGCCATCTCATCCACTCCTTCCTCGACACCCGCAAGTCCAACCGCAATCTCGGCATGAAGGACTGGTTGGACCCCTCCGCCCCCTGTGTCGCCCGCGCGTTCCAGCAGGCCGGCTACTGTACCGGTCACTTCGGCAAGTGGCACATGGGCGGCGGGCGCGATGTTGGCGATGCCCCTCTTGCTCAGGCTTACGGATTCAACGAGTCGGTCACATCGTTTGAAGGTCTCGGTGACAGAATCCTGATTGACGGAAACGACGGCCTCTCCAGGCAGAGCGCCGCTCTCGGGCGCGGCAAGATCGAATGGGCCCCCAAACACATGCTCACCGAGCTTTACATAGATCGCGCCATCGATTTCATCGGCCGCAACCGCGAGAAGCCTTTCTACGTCCATCTGTGGCCCTGCGACGTGCACGACCCTCATATCCCCCGCCCCGACCTGCTGGCCCGCCACGCGCGCTTCTCCTCCAACCCATACCTGCAGCGTTTCTGCGCGGTGCTGGGCGAGTTCGACCGGCAGATCGGCCGCCTCCTGAAGTTCCTCGACGACAACGGCCTGGCCGATGACACCATCCTCGCGCTCACCGGCGACAACGGGCCGACCGCATGGCCGCGTTACTACAAAGAAGGGTTCGAGCCCCCAGGCGCCACCGCCGGCCTTCGCGGCCGCAAGTGGAGCCTGTATGAAGGCGGCATCCGCGAACCGCTTCTCGTCCGCTGGAAAGCGGCCATCCCCGCCGGTCGCGTCGACCGCGACACCATCCTCGGCGCCGTTGATCTGTTCCCCACCTTCTGCGCTCTCGCCGGCCTCCGCCCTCCCGGCGCCGCACTCGACGGCGAGGACATGAGCGACGCGTTTCGCGGCAAACCCAGGCGCAGAGCTAAACCACTTCTGTGGGAGTACGACCGTGGCGGCGGCTACCCGCGACCCGGAAACCCGAGCGACCGGAGTCCGAATCTCGCCATCCGCGACGGTCGCTGGAAACTGCTGGTGAACGACGACCGCTCGCGTCTGGAGCTTTACGACCTGTCGAAATCGGACGAAGAAGGGGACAATCTCGCCGCGAAGAATCCCGACGTAGCCAAACGCCTCTCCAGCCAGCTCCTGGCCTGGCGCCAATCGCTTCCAA
>Ga0315277_10013096_pt1 | contig 10352 bp, 11 predicted proteins | sample YL17G05_15_MG_FD_203695 | JGI IMG/M metagenome (GOLD analysis project Ga0315277, IMG submission 203695) | Sediment microbial communities from Yellowstone Lake, YNP, Wyoming, USA - YL17G05_15 | ecosystem: Environmental > Aquatic > Freshwater > Lake > Sediment | place: USA: Wyoming | collected...
CGGGCTTGCGAACGACTTCCGCAGCGCGACACAGGGCCGCGCAATCTGGTACCCCGAGTTCGCGGGCTACGAGAAGCTCCCCGCCGACCTGCAGGTAAAGATAGTGGGCCAGATAAGGGAGAGGAAAGGCGACAAGAAGGAGCCGCCTACGCCCCAGGACTTCCTAGAGTAGACGTTCTTTCCTTTTCTTCTTTAATTCTCCTCAAGAAATAGTGGAAACCTTGCCCGTCTTTATGTCATAAATGCAGCAAAAAATCTTCACTTCGCCGCCCTCAACCCTCTTCCTGACCGTCTCGTTTTTCAGGAGCGCAGCAGCCTGGTTCTTAACGTTTATCCTAGATGCCAAATCCTTCGCTTCCTCCTCGGTCTTCACTTCCCCAGCCCTCCACTGCTTCACCGCCTCCTCAACCGCAGGCTTCAGGAGAAGCGCAATCGCCCTTACGTCCGAATCGGCAATCTCCTTTCCCTTCGCCACCCAGTCAAAGGCCGCAGAAATCGCCCCGCAGCGCGTATGCCCCAGCACCGCGATCTCATCGGTCCCGTGGAGCACGGCATAAGCAGCCCCGCCGCGGAAAATCTCGGTTACAACATTGCCCGCGCTCGTCTGGGAAAACATCTTCCCTAGCGGCTGGTCAAACACAAGATGCGGCGGCACCCGCGAGTCCATGCACCCGATGCACATGTGCGTGGGGCGCTGCCCTTCCGCATGCGTCAGTATCTCCGCGGCATTCTTCTTCCTGAACCTCTCGTTGCCGTCCAGAAGGCTTTTCACCGGGCTCACTTCTTCCCGCGCTTCATGGAGAGCTTCACGATCCCTGTTCCCATGGGAATCGACTGGCCGATTATGATGTTCTCCGTGACGCCGACGAGCTTGTCCTCCTCGCCCCTGATTGCGGCGTTTATGAGGTGCTTTATCGTCTCCTCGAAGGCCGCCCTCGCGAGGATGGATGCCTTCTCGCCCGAAAGGCCGTGCCTCCCGACCGGCTTCACGGCCCCGTCCATGCACATCGCGTCAGCAAGAAGCATTATGTGCCTCACGTCAACATCAAGCCTCTGCATCTCAAGGACCTGCCTCGCCTCGAACATGATTGCGTTGCGCGCGGCCTCTATCCCGAGCACCTTCTCAATCTCCTTTATGTTGTTCGTGTAGAGGCGCTTCGCGTCTATCTCTGGCATCTTCAGGACCTCCTCGAGGTTCGAGCCGCCCGTCCTGATGTAATGCTCGTCGCCCTCCCTCATCACGAGCGCCCTGCCTATGTTCTTCACTCCCTTCATGTGCAAATCCTTCAGCCTGCTCGTCGTCCTCCTTATCGCCTTCAGCGCGGTGCTCTTCGGCTTCACTATCACCTTTCCGTCGACCAAATCCACCTTCCCTACAGCCGCGGCCTTCACCCTCTTCACCACGTCGTCGACCTCGAGCCCCTCATACTTCAGCATCTCGACATCAGGCATTATCCCTATCTCCTTCTTCACGAACGACTCCTTTATCTCCGCAATCTTCCTGAGGCTGACCTCCTCAAGCGCCTCGGCGATCCTCTTCGCCTTCTCCTCGTCCTTCGCGAACTCCGGCTTCAGGTATATGTTCATGAGCGGCTTCTTCGGCTCCCTCCTAACGTCGACAATCTCAATCAGCCTCGGGAGGCCGGTGGGCACCTGCTCCGCCACTCCCGCGTAGTGGAAGGTCCTCATCGTCATCTGCGTGCCCGGCTCGCCAATGGACTGCGCAGCCACGACGCCGACAGCCTCGCCCACATCAATCTTGAGTTCCTCGCGCTTCACCATGACAATCACTCCTCTTCTTTCACCTTCTCCTTCAGCTCCTTCGGCGCCATGTCCCCGATGGTCATCGGGCGCAAGCTGGCGCTGCTGTTGCCAGTTGCGCTTTCATCGCGCCCCGCCACTGGAAGGTCCAGGCCCACGTCCAAAGCCCTCAAGTCCGAAGCCCTGTCCTTGAACAGCCGCACCTCGTCCTTAATCTCCTTGCCCGGGTTAAATTTCTTCGACATCGCAATCCCCCCTTACTCCCTCTCGGGCGATGTGAGCATCTCCTCGAGCAGCTCCTTGGACACCCTCATCGGGTCCAGGCCGTCGCCGCCGTAGATGAACTGCGTCACAATCTCGCGCGAGTCCCTCACGCTCCTGTCCTTGTGCACGGTGAGGTCCAGCAGCGCGTTGATGAGCCTCCTCTGCATGTAGCCGCTCCTCGCGGTCCTTATAGCGGTATTAACGAGCGACTCCCTGCCTCCCATCGCGTGGAAGAAGAACTCCTTGGGGTTCAGCCCCTTCGTGAAGGACGAGAGCACGAACCCGCGCGCCTCCGCCCCCAGGTCCCCGCGCTTGTAGTGGAGCAGCGGCCTCATCTTGTATCCGCGCGAGAGCCTCTTGGAGCGCACCGCCTGCTGCCCGACCATCGCGCCCATCTGTATCGCGTTGAGCAGCGAGCCCCTCGCACCTATCTTCGCCATCAGTATGGACGTGTTTTCCATCCCGAGGCATTCCTCAACCACGTCGCCGCTCACGTTCCTGGCCTTTGAGAGCACAATCATCACGCGCTCCTCCAGCGTCTCCCTGAAGGTCCTTCCCGGCAGCCTCTCGAGCGTCCTCTTCTTGTACTGCATCACGAGGCCGTCGACCTCCTTCTTCGCGTTGTCCTCAATAGCCCTTATCCTGTCCATGGCCTCCTTCGGCAGCGTGTAGTTCTCCAGGGAGACCGAGAAGCCCTGCATCGTTATCGCGTAGAGGGAAATCCTCGTCGCCTCGTCGATGAACCTGCCCGCGACCTCGGGGCCGTACTTCCTCGCGATGCCCTCTATAATCTCGTTCTCGAAGCCCTTCGCCTCCACTGCGCCGCTCACGAGCATCCCGTCCTTTATCTTCACCTTCTCCCCGAGCTTGGACTTGAACTCCACGTTCAGCCCCTTCGGGAGAAGCTGCGAGAAGAGCAGCTTCCCGCTCCACCTCTCCTCGCCTCCCTCGCCCTTCACGTCGGGCGAAGGCAGCTCGCTTATCCCGGCAATCGCAAGCAGCTTGCAGGCCTCCGGCTTGGCGAAGCTCGTCCCGCCCCTCGTCAGGAAGTAGGCGCCGGAAACGTGGTCCTCCTGCCCCTTGATTATCGCGTGGCCGTGCCTCGGCGAGATGATCTGGTTCTGCACCTTCATCAGCAGCTCGGCCTCCACCTGCGCCTCCTCGGTCTGCGGCACGTGCAGGTTCATCTCGTCGCCGTCGAAGTCCGCGTTGTAGGGCGGGGTGACCGCGAGGTTCAGCCTGAACGACTTCCCGGGCATTATCTTCGCGCGGTGCGCCATGATCGACATCCTGTGCAGGGACGGCTGCCTGTTGAAGAGGACGATGTCGCCATCGCTAAGCTGCCTCTCCACTATGCAGCCCGCCTCCAGCGTGTCGGTGAGCTCCTGCCTGCTCTTCTCCGTCGCCTTCTTCCTCTTGCCATCCGGCCTTATAACGTAGTTCGCGAGCGGGAACTCGGTCCTCAGCACCAGCTTCTTGCACTCCTCCAGGTTCCACGGGGTTACGCGGACAGGGACCGTCAGCTCCTCCGCAATCTCCTTCGGCACGCCAACGTCGTTGATTGAAATCATGGGGTCCGGCGAGATGACCGTCCTCGCGGAGAAGTTAACCCTCTTTCCGGAGAGGTTGTACCTGAACCTCCCCTCCTTCCCCTTCAGCCTCTGCGAAAGGGTCTTGAGCGGCCTGCCGCTCCTGTGCCTTGCTGGCGGAATGCCCGCGGTCTCGTTGTTGAAGTAGGTGGTCACATGGTACTGCAGCAGCTCCCAAAGGTCCTCAATTATGAGCTGCGGCGCGCCCGCGTTGATGTTCGCCTCAAGCCTCTGGTTAATCCTCATTATGTCAACCAATTTGTGCGTGAGGTCGTCCTCGGACCTCTCTCCAGTCTCAAGCGTGATTGAGGGCCTCACCGTGACCGGCGGCACGAGCAGCGCGGTGAGAATCATCCACTCCGGCCTGGTGTATTCCGGGTCAAAGCCCATGAGCTTCAGGTCGCTTGCGGGAATCGCGGCAAGGTAGTCCCTGATGTCGCTCGGCAGGAACTGCCTGTCGCCCTCGTAGAACGTGGTGGGCTTCTCGTACTTCACCTCTGCCTGCTTCGCCCCGCAGTGCGGGCACGTGCTGGACTTCTTTATCCCAGCAAGCAGTTCATCCGAGATCTCCTCCTCCTTCAGCAGCGAGACGAACTGGTCAATCTGCTTCTTCGGCACGAGGAGCCTGTGGCACTTCGCGCACGACGCCTTCAGCAAAACGTAGATGACCTTCGCGAACTCCGGGTGCACGACCGGCCTCACCAGCTCGATGTGCGCGAAATGGCCCGGGCAGCTCCTTATCTTTCCGCCGCAGGTCTTGCACTTCAGCCCCGGGTCTATGACGCCCATCCTCTGGTCCACGAGCCCGCCGTCAATCGGGTACCCGTCCTCGTTGTAGGTGTCCGGCACCGTAATCTTCGCACCGGAAATCTTCCTTATCATCTCAGGCGAGAAAAGCGAGAACTTTATCTTTTCAACCATCTTCTCAATGTGCCTTCCTTCCATCGTATCACCATCACTGCAGAGCGCGCATCTTCCTTACCTCATCAGTATGAATGAGCCTTCTCTGGCACAGCTCAATCGTTTCCTTCGGCATATCTGCCATCGTAGCCACCAGCGACTCATGGGCGTCGGCGCCAAGCTTGCTCAGCCTCGCAGCCTCGGATTCCGCGAGCTTTTCAAGGTCGTTGCCATCGCCGAGGCGCATCACCGTAACCTTCCCATCATTCCCGACTTCCGCGAGCTTTTCAAGGTCGTTGCCATCGCCGAGGCGCATAACCGTAACCTTCCCATCATTCCCGACTTCCGCGGAGAATGCCCAGTAGCCCCGATACTCCCTGCACTCGAACTTCGCGATGCTGCCATCCCCGTTTCGCCACACCTTGAAGAATGCGCTGTTATTGTTCAGCGGCGCCATTATCTCGAACGGGTCCGTGATTTTCGGCGTCGGGACGCAGTCGAGCACCGGCCTGATAGTCCTGGTTTCCCCCATCATCTCACGCCTTGTCCTTATCAGAACCAATGGATGCCTTCCTCGCTCGCACCCAGCAGGGCTCCGTCTTGCGCTTCTGCGCAAGAGGACCTGTAGCGCTTCGCGCTACCCGGTCGCTCGTCGGCATATCCTTGGTTCCGATACCTCCACGCACCATAATCATCTCACGCCTTGTCCTTCAGCCGGAGCCTCGGGAAAATCCCGATGGCCTTTATCTCGTCCATCAGCAGCTTGAACGCGTAGCTCATCTCGATTTCGGAGAGGTTGGTGGATTCGCACAGCGGGCAGTAGGTGCGGTTCTTTATGTAATCGTGCACGCCGATGCTTCCGCACTTGCCGCAGACAAGCTCGGTCGTCTTGTCGCTCTCCTCCAGCATCCTCTCCCTGAGCAGCATGGACGCGCCGTAGCCTATGAGGCAGTCCCTTTCCATCTCACCGAACCTCAGGCCTCCCTCCCTCGCCCTTCCCTCTGTCGGCTGGTGCGTGAGCAGCTGCACAGGGCCCCTGCTCCTCACGTGCATCTTGTTGGAGACCAGGTGGTGGAGCTTCTGGTAATAGACGACTCCGATGAATATCTCCGCCACGATCGGCTCGCCACTTATCCCGTCGTACATTATCTCCTTGCCGTCGCTCTTGAAGCCCGCTGCCTCGAGCGTCTTCCTGAACCCGTCAGCGGTGTCGCCCGCGAAAGCCGTCCCGTCCCCGAGCTGGCCGTTGAGGCAGCACGCCTTCCCGCCGAGCGTCTCGAGCAGGTGGCCTGCGGTCATACGCGAGGGTATCGCGTGCGGGTTTATGATGAGGTCGGGAACGATTCCGTCCTTCGTGAAAGGCAAATCCTCCGGGTTCGCGAGAAGGCCTATGACCCCCTTCTGCCCGTGCCTTGACGCGAACTTGTCGCCGAGCTCCGGGACCCTCATGCTGCGGACCTTCACCTTCACGAGCTTGTTGCCCGCGGGCGATTCGCTCACGAGCACCGAGTCCACGGTCCCGTCCTCCCCGCTCTTGCACGTCACCGAGTTCTCCCTCTTCTTCTCCTCGGTTATCCCGAAGACCGAGACCTCCTCAAGGAACCTCGGGGGCGAGGTCTTCCCCATCAAGACATCCTTCGCCTTCACGTCCGCCTCCGGAACCACAATGCCGTCTTCGCCAAGGTGCCTGTAGAACTGCTCCTCGCGGTACCCCTGGACCGTCGGCTCCGGGACCTCGAACCTGTCCTTCTGCCCTCCGGGATACCTCCTCTCCTCGGTTTCATAAGTCCTGTAGAACATGCTGCGGCCAATGCCCCTGTCCACCGCTGCCCTGCTCATCACGACCCCGTCGCCCATGTCATAGCCGTAATACGAGGTGATTGCAACCACGAAATTGACCCCCGCCGGCCTGCTGGACATGCCGAGCGCGCGGTATGGCGCGGTCTGCACGAGCGGCTGCTGCGGGTACCAGAAGAAGTGCGAGCGCGAGTCCATCCTCAGCGTCATGTTTGCGGCATAGAACCCGAGGGACTGCTTGCTCATTGCGCACGCCATCGTAATCCTGGGCGAAGAGTTGTACTCCGGGTACGGAAGCTGCCCGACCACGATTCCGACGATTGAAACAGGGTCTATCTCAAGGTGCGTGTGGTCCGGCGTCAGCTCCTCCTCCTTCAGCGCGACGTAGGTGTTCTCCTCCTCTTCCGCATCCAGGTACTCCACCACGCCGTTCTTGATGAGCCACTCCCAGCCGATCTCCTTCTTCCTCAGCTTCTCGAGCAGCTCGGGCGTGAGCCTGGACTTGCCGTCCGCAGCCACAATGTAGGGCCTCCTCGCCCTCCCGGAGTCCGTCGAGATGAAGCACTCCTCTGTCCTCTCAAAGTAGGTGATGTTGACCTCCTGGCTGAGCACCCCGGTGCGCCTCTTCTCCCTCAGCTCCCTCGTGAGCTGCCCCCCGTTCGGGTGGAAGCCGACGAGCCTTCCGTTCAGGTAGACCGCGCACTTCTCCGGCCTCTTCATCCTGTGCTTCTTCCTTCTCATCCTCATCCTTTTCACAGCGGCCATCATAATCACCTACATCGTGACATCCATCTTCTTCAGCATCTGCTCGACGTTCTTCTCGTCATCCCCCGTTGAAATCTCGCAGAGAAGCGCCATGTTCTTCACGAGCGCGCAGGACGGGCCCTCGGGGGACTCGTTCGGGCACAGCTTGCCCCAGTGCGTCCCATGCAGGTCCCTTGCCTTGAAGTGCGGGTGCTTCCTGCTCAGCGGCGAAATTATCCTCCTCAGGTGCGAGACCGCGCTCAGGTAATTCGTCCTGTCCAGCAGCTGGCTCACTCCCTGCTGGCCCGCAATCCAGTTGCCCGTGGCCATGGAATACCTCACCCTCTCGCTCAGCGCGTCGGGCCTGACGATGGTCTGCACCACGAGCCTCCGCCCCCTTGCCATCGCCCTCTCCACCTGGTAAGCGACGTCCTTGATTAGGAACTGGAACGCGTACCTGAAGAGCTCCTCCATCAGGTTCCCCGCGAGCTTGATCCTCTTGTTCATGTAGTGGTCCTTGTCGTCCTGCGCCACCTTCCCGTAAGCGACCCTGATCCCCTTCTCGGTCATCTTGCACAGGAAATACGCCTTCGCGAGCCTGCTCTCCGCGGCCGTGCCGATGTGCGGCAGCAGGTAAGTGTCAAGCAAAATCTCAGCGCGCTTCTGCTGGTACTCCTTCGCCTGGCCCGGTGCGGCCTTCTTGCCTATCACCTCAATCGCGCCGCCCTTGCTCTTGCTCGGGTCAATCTCCATGTTCAGGAGGATGTCGTTCTGAATCTCCTCGTCATCCTGCGTGAATGCCGCGCGAACCTCCTCGTCCTTGTCCAGGCCCAGCGCCCTCAGCACGGAGACGAGGCCAAGGTCCTTAGGAGACGCCGGGAACACGACATTCAGTATGCCTTCGCCCTTCCTCTCGACCGCGCACCTCGCCCTGAACCCGTACCTCGTGGAGAAGACCTTGCTGGTGATGAGCGCGCCGTCCTTCTCCTTTGAGCACATAATCCTGTTCGGCGCCAAATCCTCGATGGAAACGAGCGCCCTCTCGCTGCCGTTGATTATGAAGTAGCCGCCCGGGTCCTCCGCGTCCTCGCCGGCATCAATCAGCTCGTCCCTGGTCATGTTGTCCAGGTGGCAAAGCTTGCTCTTCAGCATCACGGGCAGCTCGCCGATAAACACCTCGCTGCCTCCCCTCCTCTCAATCCCCTGGAAGATAGGCACAACCTCGAGGAAAATCGGCGCGGCATAGGTGAGGTTCCTCATCCTCGCCTCAGCGGGGAGAATCTGCCTCCTGCTCCCGTCCGCCTCCACGATGGTGGGCTTCTCCACCCTGACCTTCCCGAGCCTGAGCTGGTAGCCCTCCACGTTCGGGTCTATGACCCCGACCTTGTCAATTATCTCCTGTATCGCCTTCTCAATGAACTTGTTGTAGCTTTCCAGATGCTGCCTCACGAGCGTGTGTTCGCGAAAATAAGCGTCGAGCAGTACGGTTTCTCTCATATGCAACCCCTCTCTTACGTCGCACGCCCTTCATCGGCCGGGCAGCCTTCGGATTAAGCCCCTCGTTTTTACTTCACGACGAGCCGGTAGGCGAGATTCGTGCAGGTGTCCTTCCTGGTTATTTTGATGATGTCGCCGACTTTCGCGCCGAGGTTCTTGCACTGGGGGTCATTCACCTTTATCTTCGGCAGCTTCTCCCTGTCAATCCCGAACGTGGCGAGCAGCTCTGCCTCCTTGCCCTTGGCAAGGATCTCGTGCTCAGGGACCATTCCACTTATGGTTACATCTATCTTTTCATCGGCCAAATCCTACCACCTGCTAAAGAAGGCGTGCAACCCTTAGGTTGTGCACAAAAAGGTATATAAATATATCCCGCCAAAAGGGGCGGTTTCCCGAAAAAGTTCTACTCCTTTTGCCGCGAAACCAATATAAGCGCCTTTGCCGAACCACTCAACGGTGGTGCAATGATGAAGAACGAATGCCTGAAAGCAATCCTTGCCCTGTCGGTCTTCGGGATGCTTTTCTCGGGCTACCTCAGCTACGGCGAGCTCTTCACATCCTCGGGCGCGGCGTGCTCGGTCGCGAGCGTGAAAATCCTCGGGCTGCCGGCGTGCGTCTACGGTTTCGTGATGTACGCCATAATCCTCGCGCTCTCCTGGCTCGGGCTGAAAAGCAGGAAGTAAGGAAAAATAAGAGCTTCGCTCTTTTTCCCGTGCGGGAACTGTGCAGGACTGGTGCTGTAAATTGAAAAAGAGCGCTCTGGCCGGGATTCGAACCCGGGTCGCAGGAGTGACAGTCCTGCATGCTGGACCACTACACCACCAGAGCCCGTGCGGCGCCCTATTTACAGATGAAGGTATAAAAAGAAATCCCGCCACCCGGATTTGAACCGGGAACCCATCGGTTTCAACTCCCCTTTTCGGGAACAAACTACAGCCGATTGCTCTAGCCAGGTTGAGCTATGGCGGGTAGCGGAATATTTCGAATCGCATTTATATAAAATAGCGTCAGTCTGCCTTCCTCACTTTCCTGATTTCCCCGCAGCACTCGCCATTCTTCCTGCTCGAGCACTCCGGCCCGCAGCCGCACTTCTCCTTTTTCCCGCCGTCCCTTTTCCTCACCGCCCCGGCGTCGGGAAGATTCATCCTCCCGTCCCTGTTCCTCACAGGCCCGCCATCAGGCAGGTTGTAGGCATCCAGATTGTCGTCGGGATGCGACCGCTTGTCTCGGAGCACAGCATTCTTGGTCAAGAATTCACCTACGATATGAGGTCCCGTTCCACTTCCATAATTCCGATATCCGCCTTCACGATTTCCCTGTACGCATCCTTTAGCTCCAGCTCACCCATCTTCGCGAGGTCCATCCCGCGAACCTTGTCGAGCACCTTCTTCGCCTCCTCAAGGCGCTTTAGCAACTCCTCGGCTTTCTTGCTGCCCAGCAAGTCGTCCTTCTGCGCGCTCGCGATCGACCCCTTGGTCCATTCAACCGTTTTCCCGACCTTCTCCAGCGTGGATTTGACGCGCTCCGGGGTCATCTTGCCCTTCTCAATCGAGGCTTCAGAAACGTGTTTTGCAAATTCAATGACTTTGCTCGGGCGTGTCGTCGTTCCCATGGGACCACCGACAGAATTGCTCGCCTGCACTATAAATAGCTCACTTCTTCCCGAGCATTTCGCGCACTGCCTTCCTGACCGCCTGCTCTGAATTCAGCTTCGGCCTCCAGCCAAGCGAGCGGATTTTGTCTGTCGCAAGCAGCATTATCTTTATGTCGCCCGCCCACGCCAGCTTCCCGGTGAACTTG
>Ga0315277_10013097_pt1 | contig 10352 bp, 7 predicted proteins | sample YL17G05_15_MG_FD_203695 | JGI IMG/M metagenome (GOLD analysis project Ga0315277, IMG submission 203695) | Sediment microbial communities from Yellowstone Lake, YNP, Wyoming, USA - YL17G05_15 | ecosystem: Environmental > Aquatic > Freshwater > Lake > Sediment | place: USA: Wyoming | collected...
CTGCCAGCAAGGCCAGAAGCACCCGGCCCTGTATCTGGCGATCCGCTGGGGCGGTCGGCGGACGATGATCTACATTCCTGCCGCCCTGCAGGAGACGGTCCGTCGCTGGGTCGAGACGGGCCAGGAGGTGGAGGGCTTGGTGGAGGCCATCTCGCAACACTGCCTGGAGAGTCTCTTGGATCAGAAACGAAAAGTCCTCCAGCGTAAGCGGCAGGAGAAACGGCCATGATGGCTGGCTTTTGTGCCTATCTGGAGAAGGTCTTCGGCTTCGGATCACGGCTGGGGGAATTGGCCGACGGGCGCTGATCGCCTTGGCCAGGGAACTCGACCGCACCTTGGGCGGCTGCCGCGCTGCGTGGCAGGGCGGGTTGGTCCGCGGCCCGTAATCCGCCGACTGGCCGCCTGCTGCTCCCTGCTTTGGCTGCCGACGCCTGGCCGCGTCTGGGGCAGTCACTGCCTTCTTCCCGCCCCCCTCCCGCAAATCCCCCTGGAAAATGCCTCTCAGTGCTCCCTCCACGCACCACACCTCGTAAACTCCCACCGTAGGGCCTCTTCCATCCGTTCATCCCCGCCCGAATCTGCCCAGTTGCGGAATCACTGTGGCGGAGCCCGGATTCTTGACGACACCGCCGTCTCTGCCTAGACTGCACGCTGGCCGGAGAGGATTGGCAAGCATGGGCATGGCTCCCGTCAATCCGGGTTTGACGGACCACGAGGTGGGCACAGGGGGAAAGAATGAGACGACGCACGTTTCTCCAAGGCTGTCTGGCCGGAATCGGGGCTTACACCGCTCTGGTTAGGGATGCTCGCGCGGCAGGCACGTCGCGTGTGCCGAAACTCAAGATCACCGCAATCAAGGCCGCACGCTTCCGGAGCATGGGCAGCAGTTTCGTTCGCGTCTACACCGACCAGGGGATTGTCGGCACGGGTGAGATGGTCAATGAGGTCGGCTCCGTCGAGATCATCAACCAGTCCTTCAACGAGGAGCTCAAGGGACGTGATCCGCTGGACATCGAGCGGATCTACGTCGATTTCTGGGGCAGGGTCTTCGAGCGCGGACTGGGCGGGCCCTGGCTCACCGCGGTGAGCGGGATCGACGTGGCCCTCTGGGACATTGCCGGCAAGGCCCTCGGCGTTCCCATCTATCGGCTGTTTGGCGGGCCGGTTCGCAGAAAGGTGGCCGTCTATTTCCATCATGCGCCCCACCTGGAGCCGCCCGAACAGGCGGCCGAAATGGTCCGCCGCACCGGCGTACGGGCGTTCAAGACGAGCCTCGACCGCGTCACCGGAACGGCCAGCACGGCCGAGAAGCTGGATCCCGGGGCCCCCTTCGGCTGGGAACTCACCAACCGGCAACTCGACGAAGTTGTCGAGTTCATGCGGGCTCTGCGGAAGGCCGTGGGTCCGGACATTGAGATCGCGCTGGAATGTCACGCCATGTACAGCACCGAGAGCGCGATTCAGATCGCCAAGGCCGTGGAACCGTTCCGGCCGATGTGGCTGGAAGAGCCGATCCCCAGCGATAACCCCGACGCCATGGCCTTGATTCGCAAGGCCACGCGAGTCCCCATCGCCTGCGGGGAGAACGTGTATACCCGCTATGGCTTCCGGCCCTTTCTGGAAAAGCAGGCCGTCAGCGTCATTCAGCCCGACATGCTCAAGTGCGGCGGTCTGCTGGAGACCCGCAAGATCGCCGCGATGGCGGAGGTGTACGGTATTCCCATCGCTCCGCACGGGACCGCCACCCAACTGGGCAAGATTGCCATGTCCCACATCTGCGCTACCGTGCCCAACTTCAAGATCCAGGAATGGTCCACCTGGGAGTACGGCCAGCAGATCGCGGAACCGGCGGATTACCGTGCGGGGTTCGTTTACCTGCCGGATAAGCCGGGCATCGGCATCGAACTGCTGCAGGACGTGGTCAACGAGAGGATCATGCCCGGATACGCACTGCCGGCCGCATAGTGCCGCCGGGGATTGCCTTCCCAGCACAGGGCTGCTACACCATTCTCCAAGATCGGCGAGGCCGGGCGGGTTTTCCGGAGGACGTTCCATGGCAAAGACCGTCGCACTGCTGGGCGCCCTGGACACCAAGGGTGCGGAGTACGCCTTCGTGAAGCAGTGTATCGAGGCACGCGGGCATCGAACGCTGCTTATCGACGTGGGGGTCCTCGGGCCGCCGCGGATCGAGCCGGACGTCCCCCGCGAGGAAGTCGCCCGCGCCGCGGGCGTCGAGCTGGCTGCGCTGGTGGAGAAGAAGGACCGCGGCGAGGCCGTGGCCGCCATGAGCCGGGGCGCGGCCATCGTCGTGCCGCGGCTTTACGCCGAGAAGAAGTTCGACGCCGTCATGGCCTTGGGCGGCGGGGGCGGGACCTCGGTGGCCTGCGGGGCGATGCGGGCCTTGCCCCTGGGCGTGCCCAAGGTGATGGTCTCCACCGTGGCCGGCACCGACGTATCCGGCTACGTGGGCGTGCAGGACATCGTGATGATCCCCGCGGTGGTGGACGTCTCGGGCGTCAACCGGATCAGTCGCCGGGTCTTCGCCCAGGCGGCGGGGGCTGTCTGCGGGATGCTGGAGTCCGAGATCCCGCCCGGGGAAGACAAGCCCCTGGTGGCCGCCTCGATGTTCGGCAACACCACCCCTTGCGTCGAGGCCGCCAAGGCGATTCTCGAACAGGCCGGCTACGAGGTGCTTGTCTTTCACGCCACCGGCACCGGCGGCCGCACGATGGAGAACCTGATTGCCGCGGGGCTGGTCGCCGGCGTGCTGGATGTCACCACCACGGAATGGGCCGACGAGCTGGTGGGCGGCGTGCTGGCGGCCGGCCCGACGCGGCTGGAGGCGGCCGCCCGGGGTGGTGTGCCGGCCGTGGTCACGCCGGGCTGCCTGGACATGGTCAACTTCTGGGCCCCGCAGACCGTGCCCGCGAAGTTCAAGGATCGCAAGTTCTATCCGCACAACCCCAACATCACCCTGATGCGGACCACGCCGGAGGAATGCCGGCAGATGGGCCAGATCATCGCCGAGAAGCTCAACCTGAGCACGGGGCCGGTGAGCGTGTTGATTCCGCTTGGGGGGCTGAGTATGATCGACGCCGAGGGCGGGCCGTTCTGGTGGCCGGAGGCCGATCGGGCACTGCGGGACGCCCTGAAGAAAAACCTCCGCAAGGACATCCCGCTGATCGAATTGGACTGCAACGTCAACGACCCCGAGTTCTCCCAGCGGTGCGCGGAAACGTTACTTGAGAGCATGAAGGCGAGGCAATCCACTACGCGAGGCTGAAGACTCTCGCCAAGGCGCAAAGGCGCAAAGAAGTCAAAGAGAGTGGTAAGGACAATGTTGAGTTAACGCAACGATGATCGCGGCATCTGTGCCGTGCCACCAACCCATGTTGCCTGCCAACTGAAACGCTAGCATTCCTTTGCGCCTTGGCGCCTTTGCGAGAGTTCGTGATTCAACCATGCCTACCGAGAACGAGATAGCAAAACAGGTTGTCGACGCAGCCTACCAGATCCACACCAGGCTCGGGCCGGGGCTGCTGGAGAGCGTGTATGAGGTCGTCCTGGCGCACGAACTGAAGAAGCGGGAGCTTCGCGTGGCGCGGCAAGTGCCCATCGCGATTGAGTACGACGGTATCAAGTTCGAGGAGGGCTTTCGAGCCGACCTAATCGTTGAGGACAAGGTGATTGTCGAGCTGAAGTGTGTGGAGTTGGTCAACCCAGCGCACAAGAAGCAATTGCTGACGTACCTGCGTTTGGCAGACAAACGCCTTGGTCTGTTAATCAACTTCGCCAAAGAGCTGATTCGAGACGGAATCACCCGCGTCGTCAATAACCTTGAGGAGTGACTCCAACAGGATTCTCCATTCAATACTCCTTTGCGCCTTTGCGCCTTGGCGAGAGTGCTTGTTTTAACCCGGAGCTGCACATGGCCGAATCACGAACTGAAATCCTCAAGCGTTTCCGGCGGAAGATCGCCGAGGGCAGACCGATCATCGGCGGCGGCGCCGGCACCGGCATCAGCGCCAAGTTCGAGGAGGCCGGCGGCATCGACCTGATCGTGATCTACAACTCCGGGCGGTTCCGCATGGCCGGGCACGGATCGCTGGCCGGGCTGATGCCCTACGGCGACGCCAACGCCATCGTGCTGGAGATGGCCGCCGAGGTCCTGCCGGTGGTCCGCAGGACGCCCGTGCTGGCCGGCGTCTGCGGCACCGATCCCATGCGGCTGATGGACCGCTTCCTGCAGCAGATCAAGGACGTTGGGTTTGCCGGGGTGCAGAACTTTCCCACCGTGGGGCTGATCGACGGCTCCTTCCGCGTCAACCTGGAAGAGACCAACTTCGGCTACGACAGGGAAGTGGAGATGATCCACCTGGCCCGACATCTCGACCTGCTGACCACCCCGTATGTGTTTACGCCGGAGGATGCCCGCAAGATGACCGAGGGCGGCGCCGACGTGCTGGTGGCCCACATGGGGCTGACGACCTCCGGCTCGATCGGCGCCCAGACGGCCAAGACGCTCGACGAGTCGGTGGCGCTGATCGACCGGATCACCCAGGCTGCCAAGCAGGTCCGCGACGACGTGATGATCCTCTGCCACGGCGGCCCGATCGCCGAGCCCGACGATGCCCAGTACGTGCTCCAGCACTGCCAGGCCGTCGACGGTTTCTACGGGGCCAGCTCGATGGAGCGTCTGCCGACCGAAAGGGCGATCCGGGAGCAGACGGAGGCGTTCACCCGGATCGCGAGGCGGTGATCGACCATGGGCACAAAGCCGCGACCGGCGGTTGCGCCCGTACGGCGGCCCTAGATAGGCAGCGATCGCAGTAGGCGGTACACTGGGGGAGCGTGACCGCCGTTCGCGGGTTTATGTTGTGTTCGATGCAATCTGCAACCCACTGCATGAGAGGATCCATCAGATGGCAAAACCGTTCTTGAGTTTCGCAGCGGTGATCGTAGTCTGGGCGGCCGCAACCGCAGGCACGCGGGGAGCCGAACTGGTGCTGGCCGAGAACGCCCAGTCGGCCTATCGCATCGTGCTGGCCGACGACGCCTCGCCCTCCACCAAGCACGGGGCAAACGAGTTACAGACGTTCCTCCAGGAGATCTCCGGGGCTAAGCTGCCGATCGTCTCAGACCGGGAACCGCTGGGCCAGCAAGAGATCATCCTGGGTAACAACGCCCATCTGCAACAACTGGCGACCAAGATCAATTTCGAGCCTCTGGGCCTGGAAGGGTACGTCATCCGCACCGTGGGTGACCACCTGGTGATCGCCGGCGGCAGCCTGCGGGGGAATATGTACGGCGTCTACGGACTGCTGGAGGACCACCTGGGCTGCCGCTGGTTCGCGCCCGGCGTGAGCCGCATCCCGAAACAGCAGCGGCTGGCCGTCGGACCGATCGACGACCGCCAGGTGCCCGTCCTGGAGTATCGCGAGCCGTTCACCTTCGACTGTTTCGACGGCGATTGGTGTGCCCGCAACCGCGTCAACTCCAGCTCCGGGCGGCTGGAGGCCAAACACGGCGGGAAGGTCCGCTTCGGCGGCGGGTTCGTCCACACCTTCAATAACCTGGTCCCGCCGGACAAATACTTTGCGGAGCATCCCGAGTATTTCTCGCTGGTCGACGGCAAGCGGCTGAAGGACCGCTCCCAGCTCTGCTGCACCAACGAAGAGGTGATCCGCCTGTGCACCGAGGGCATCCGCCAGGCCATGAAAGACCAGCCCGACGCCTTCGTGTTCTCCGTCTCGCAGAACGACTGGTACAACCAGTGCCAGTGCGACAACTGCCAGGCGTTGGCCAACCAGGAAGACTCACAGATCGCGCCGGTGCTGCACCTGGTCAACCGGGTGGCCGCGGCGGTGGAGAGGGAGTTCCCCAACCAGTTCGTCGAGACGCTGGCCTACCAGTGGACCCGGAAGGCGCCCAAGAGCATGCGCCCGCGACCCAACGTGATCGTCCGGCTCTGCTCGATCGAGTGCTGCTTCTCGCATCCGCTGGAGAGCTGCGACAGCGAGGCCAACCGCAAGTTCTGCGAGGATGCCGCGGCCTGGGCCAAGGTGGCCAACCGGCTCTGGGTCTGGGACTACGTGACCGATTTTCACAACTACCTGCTGCCGTTTCCCAACCAGCGGATCCGCAACGACAACATCCGCTTCTTCGTCCGCCACAACGTCAAGGGGATCTTCGAGCAGGACACCTACGACACCCCCCACAGCGAGCTGGCCCAACTGGGCGGCTACCTCACGGCCAAGTTCCTCTGGAACCCCGACTATGACGAGCAGACCGCCTTGAGCGAGTTTCTGGCCGGCTATTATGGCCAGGCGGCCGGGCCGATCCGGGCTTATATCGACATGCTCCACGATCGGGCGGAGCAGGAGAACGTCCACGTCAACATCTGGGCCGGCCCGGAAAGCCGCCATCTGACCGACGAGCTGCTGCTGAAGGCGGACCAGCTCTGGCAGCAGGCCGAGACGCTTGCGGCGGACGATCCGGAGGTGCTCAAGCGGGTGAAGCTCTCGCGGATGAGCGTCGACTACGCGATCCTGGAACGGGCCCGACTGCGGACGGCCAGCGCGGAACTGAAGACCTTGGCCGCCGCCCGCTTCAAGCCCTTCTTCGAGGTGCTCGGCCCCAGCGGCCTGACGCGGCTGCGGGAAGGCAGCCCCCTGAACGTGGGCGAATACCGCCAGAGACTCGCTGAGGCCTTGCGGCTGGAAACCAAGGCCACCGATTGACCAATCGGCAGCGCCCGATCAGTCCGTAGGTTATGCTTCAGCATATCCATCGGGCCGATCGCAAGTGACAGGGCGATATACTAAAGCATAACCTACGGGACTAAGAGGCTGTCCGAAAAGTCTCCCCTCTCCCTCTGGGAGAGGGGCAGGGGGTGGACTGCTAAAAACTTCGTAAGCCTTCACGGGGTTGTGGAGAATTGTGGTGGTGCCAGCCGACTGGCACAAGAGATTGTGTTTGCTAGCAATGCATCAATCGGTATTCTTGTGGCTCCCGGACACGGGTGCCACAACCCATTGGAAAAGCTGGGCAAGATTTCAATTCCCGTGAACGCTTACTACTTTTTATTGGCCCACGTTTGCCGGCCGGGGGTCCCGATTGGTCTTCGGGTGGCCGCCAGAACAGCGTTCAGGTTACCGGAAGGGGTGACGAGGTCTCAACGGGAGTTTATTGCCACGGGGGTGGTGAGGGTTGAGAGTTGAGGGTTGAGAGTTGAGGGTTGAGGGTTTGGGGGCGAAGGGGGAAGGGGGACAGGGGACGGGGGAAGGGCGAAGGGGGAAGGGGGAGGGTGGGTCGGTCGAGCTTGGGGGGTCGGTGGTGTCGAACCGCACCGTTGGTGTATAATCCATGCTTGATTAGGGGTATCGGACGGCCAGGGGCTTGAGAAGCTACCGGCTGGAAATGCGCGTTTTGCTGCAACGCGGCGTGGAGGACGTTCCCCCTTGGCGACAAGAACCTCAACTGGGCTCGATAACTATCCGAGTCAGCGAGGCCGCGAGGGAGAAGGCGACTGGCGAGACGCTAGTGCTCTGTCAGTCTTGCTTTGATGAGGGCACGGTTGGCGTGTGCAACTGTGTTTTCCGCCCGATTGGGCGGGCCGGACGTCGGGTCCAATCCATCAAGTCATGGTAGACGGAGCTAGTGCCACGCGGCTTGTTTGTCTGCCCATCAAGGGCGCGTGCGCGCGGAGACACAACGCCACGGGCTGACAAGCTCCCAGTGGTACCCAGGCGGATTGCAGCGGACGGGCACAATGTCCCGACGAACCCCCGACATTCAGTTGACAGACTTTCAGAGGCAGGTTGCGATTGGCACACTCTTGGGTGATTCATCGCTATCCAGACCGCCAAACGGTAAGAACTATCACTTGTCCTGTTACCACAGCGAGAAGCAACGGGAATGGCTTGTTCGAAAACACGGGTGGCTGAGTCCGGCATCTCGCCCGATTCAGTGGTGCTCGTACTTGGACAAGCGAAGTGGGAAAGTATGGCGGGGCGGCAGATTCCACACGGTTTCCATTCCGTGCTTCACGAACCTTGCCAAGCTGCTGTATCGAGATCGCCGCAAGTACCACAGCGCTGAGTTGTTGATCTCGATAGATCACCCTGTTTGTTTGGCGTGCCTTATCTGCGACGACGGTTCTTGGGACGGCGCAGGTATCGCCATAGCGAGTAAACAGTTCACCATCGAAGAGAACCATCGCCTTGCCGCTGCATTGCGCAGGGCCTTTGGGCTTTCGATATCGGCTCAGACTCACCAGAAGTATCCGTATGTGCGTATCACTGCCAAGTCCGTCGAAGAGGCGCGGAGATCTTGTGAACCTTATGTGCCAGAGTCCCTGCGGTACAAGTTCGGCCCCACAGGATATTCGACTTCACTTTGCGGAACCATCGAGCGCAAGTGTTCCAAGTGCGGCAAATTGTTCTCCTGCTATGAATCATCGGGGCAAGTGTTTTGTTGTCGGCGGTGCGCCGACGCAGGCCAGCATAGGGGGTATTCGACTCGAACACGTACGGGGACCTGTTTGCACTGCGGGAGGACGTTCGTCCAATGGAAGCGCGGACAACTTCTGTGTCCGGACTGCGGTAGGAAACGTGGCTCCAGTCGTCTCCGTGCTACTCCTATCGCTTGTGTTGTCTGCGGGAAGCCGGTGGTCGTTGCGCGGGTGGTCACGTGTTCGAAGTCATGTGGCGTGGTCCTCGGACATCGAAAACGCCTTAAGCCGGAACTCAGTTCATGTGTGATTTGTGGGCGACTGGTTAGGCGCCCTGGACGCAAGACCTGTTCAAGAAGCTGCGGGGCAAAGGCAGCGCACGAGACGAAAGGTCATGTGCCGGGCAAGTGCGCGATTTGCGGAAGGCCGGTGAAGCGAGCTGGAAGGAAGACTTGCTCAAGAAGCTGCGGGGTGAGATTCGGCCATCAGACGAGAGCTAATGCGGTTGAACGAGATCGAGATGATGGTGTTGACTGACGTGCGACGGGTGTCAATTCGGCGGGTGGCGCTGCCGTGGAATAGGGTGCAGGCGCGAGTCGGCGATTTACTCCGGGACGGGGCAGAGGGAGGACCGCAACCACGACCGGAAAATGGAGCGGAACAATGGACATTATGTCGAGCCTCCGGGCGGATGTATTTCGGTCGGTGGTGACGATAATCATCCCCGGCGCAACCGCAGTATCGCCGTTTCTGGCTGTTGCCGGCCATCGTTTTCCACAACTGGGGATATGGGTCGAACAAAACGCGGGGGTGTCGGGAATCGTGCTACTGCTCGTTGCCGTCGCCGCAGGTCAAGTCCTCGAAGAGTTGGGAGCCTTCATTGAATCGAAGGTCTGGGATCGGCGCCTCAAGAGGAAGAATCCTGAGCACCTGCGGGAATGGTACGAGTATCTTCGGCTTGCCTTCGAAGTTGAGCCCGTGGGGCAGGAGTACCTTCGTACACTGACACTCGGGCTTAAGTTCGAGCTGAATTTTGGCGTATCCCTGTTTTTCTCGCTCTTTGGCATCCTTTGCTTCAACTGGCTTAGTGGCCTGTTCTCAGGCTGTGAAATGTTTGTCTTTGGCGCAGGCATGTTGCTGCTCGCGTGCTATTTGCTATGGGAATCGAAGGACTCCTGCAAGTGCTTGGCCGAGGTGAGGCGCGAGCTACTGAAGGGTGCGAACGTAGGTGGGCGCTCGCAGAGCACCAAGAATGACTAGTCCCGTAGGTCAGGCTCTGCCTGAGACAATCTGCGGGAACGCCGTTTTCCTGATGTCAGGCAGGGCCTGACCTGCGCAACTGAGTACACGGTACCGAGTGCTCAGTACGCCGGAGTCCCAGGGGCATCTGAGCGGGAAGGCCGGGAGCATATTGCCGCGGCCTGGAGCGTGTCGAGGCTTGGGGATCGAGTGGGGTGAGGCTGGGGTTGTGTTGAGGGGTGGTGAAGGATGGGCGTGGGGCGGCTGGTGGGCGAAGGGAAGCGGCGGGCAAGCCCGCCCTGCCACGCAGCGCGGCAGCCGCCCAAGGTGCGGTCGAGTTCCCTGGCCAAGGCGATCAGCGCCCGTCGGCCAATTCCCCCAGCCGTGATCCCCAGCCGAACAGCTTCTCCACAGAGGCACAAAAGCCAGCCGTCATGGCCGTTTCTCCTGCCGCTTCTGCTGCAGGACTTTTCGTTTCTGATCCAAGAGACTCTCCAGGCAGTGTTGCGAGATGGCCTCCACCAAGCCGTCCATCTCCTGGCCCGTCTCGACCCAGCGACGGACCGTCTCCTGCAGGGCGGCAGGAATGTAGATCATCGTCCGCCGACCGCCCCAGCGGATCGCCAGATACAGGGCCGGGTGCTTCTGGCCTTGCTGGCAG
>Ga0315277_10013098_pt1 | contig 10352 bp, 12 predicted proteins | sample YL17G05_15_MG_FD_203695 | JGI IMG/M metagenome (GOLD analysis project Ga0315277, IMG submission 203695) | Sediment microbial communities from Yellowstone Lake, YNP, Wyoming, USA - YL17G05_15 | ecosystem: Environmental > Aquatic > Freshwater > Lake > Sediment | place: USA: Wyoming | collected...
TAATAAAAAAGACAGCACAAATGAAATTCAAATTTCTTCTATAGTCGTTGCTAATTATCTTAAGAAAATAGGTTTTAATCTCCCCCGTCAAATTCCAGAATGGATTAATCATGACATAGATTTTCTAAAAGCTTTTATTAGAGGATTGTTTGACACAGAAGGCTCGGTTGGTTTTAAAAAATTTAATGGTCGAAACGGAAAATATCTTTATAAACAGCTAACCTTTACAAGTAGAAATAATAATCTATTAAGCTTTATTCCAAAAAATTTAGCCAATTTTAGAATTAAATCAACAACGACTTCCAGAAAAAATATTTATATTAGTAATTCCGAAGACATTAAAAAATTTTTAATGGAAATAGGATTACATAATCCAAAATTGATTAAAAAGATACTAATAAAGAATAAAGAAGAATATATTGTTAGACTTGGGAGAGGTCCACAATGGAAGGGTGCGAGAGCGGTTGAATCGGCCGCACTTGAAATGCGGTAAGGCAGAAATGTCTTCGTGGGTTCGAATCCCACCCCTTCCGCCACGTAATAAATTTTTCTTTGAAAAATTTAAACGTGGCTGGAACGTAAAATTTTAGAAAAATTTGTACGTTTTGCCATCAACATTTTTTATCGATAGACCAAGAAGGGAATCCCACCCCTTCCGCCAGTCGGAAATCTTATTAGAAAAAGAGATTTACCATTTTTATTAAAAACAAAGGAACTAATTTAACAAAAATATGAAAACAATTTTAGTCGATGCAGTAGGTGGCTTTGTTGTTGAAGATAATGGTGATTTCAAAATTTTTGAGGAAATGCACGATTTGCTGGAAACTTTTCCAAACCGAAAAATTATTTTGACGGGAGCGAATGATGAACAATTTAAGAAATTCGGTTTGGACAAAATGCCATACGAGGTTTTTACCCTCAAGCACAATCCAGAAAAAACCGACCCGAAATATTTCGAGATGATGTTTCAGTATTTTAGTTTGAGTAAAGACGACGTCATCTATTTTGAACACAACCCCGAGGCGGTAAAAAACGCCGAGTCCGTTGGCATCAAATCGTATTACTATAATCCAGAGAAAAAAGATTTAGAAGCTTTGAAGAAATTTCTGACCGAAAATCTTTAAGAAAAAATTTACCATCAAAAAACAAAATTAATTAATAATTTTAATTCTATGAAAAAATCTTATGAAAATTTATTAAAAGCAATAGCGGGCGAATCAATGGCAAGAAATAAATACACCTATTATGCGGAAATTGCAATGAAAGAAGGTTTGGTTTGGATTGCCAAAGTTTTTGAAGAAACTGCAGATAATGAACGGGCTCACGCGCAAGAAGAGCTTGAAAAATTGCCAGAAAAAACAGAAATGACAAATACATATGATATCCATCCTTTAGGAAATACTTTGCAGAATTTGAGGAATGCAGTAGCAGGCGAAACTTTTGAATTTGGAGTAATGTATCCTGGTTTTGAAAAAGCTGCAAGAGATGAAGGAGAAAACGAGATTGCAACGCTTTTTAAGGAGATAAGCGAAGTTGAAGAAAAACACGCAGAGAGATATACAATTTTAGCAGACCGCTTAGAGCAAGGTAATTTGTTCAAAAGTGAAAACGAAATTGAATGGAAATGCTTAAATTGCGGTTATATTCACAAGGGTAAAAGCGCTCCTCAAAAATGCCCTCTATGTCAAAAACCGCAAGGATATTATATGGGATTAAAAATAGTTAGATAGAATAGTTACTAAAGCAAAATTAACATATTAAGACAAAAAACCGGTTCAGCCGGTTTTTGTTTTGCAACTTGCAATGTTAAATTTTATCACTTCCTGCCACAACTATCCCAGAAACTTGTTTTGCCCCAGCTTCTTTTAATGCCCTTGCTGCTTCATCCATAGTGGAACCTGTGGTAAAGACATCGTCTATTAATAAAATCTTTTTTCCTTTGATAAGTTCGGGTCTTTTACAAACAAAAACATCTTTTACATTTTCTTTTCGGAGGGCTTGTGGTAAATTTAATTGAGGGAGAGTGTCCTTGGTTTTAATTAAGGCATCTGCTAGCAAAGGAATCTCGAAATACTTTGACAAGAATTTTCCGATTTCTTCTGCCTGATTAAATCCTCTCCATTTCAATCTTTTTTTATAAAGAGGAATAGGAATTAAATAAAAGCCCTCTTTTTTCTTTAAAAATTCAGGTGGCTTTTCTAGATTTTTAAAATAGATTATAATAAGAAAAGCAAGAGTGCTTGCCAGGCCTTTTGCAAAGGGTTCGTATTTTAAATTCTGAATCAACCTTTTGACAAGAAAATTCTCATAATCAGTTGCACAGTAAAGTCCTGAAATTTCCTTCCCCTTTTTAAAAACTCTATCTGAAAAGTCGATCAGGAAAAGACAATCCTGACAGAGATAATCTCCTTCTTTCTGGCACCCTAAACAAAATTTAGGGAAAAAGAGGTCTAGAAAATTTTTCTCCATTTTAAAAAATAATTACTCTTCCTGCCTATTGTCGTTGTCTTCTAAGATGTTATAATTAAAATAGGTAGGGGATGGAATCTTGCATGTTTTTTTGGAACTTTAAGAAAACCCCCAAAAATATTTTAGGAATAGACATTGGAAGTTCGGCGATAAAAGTAGTAGAGCTTGCAAAATATGGAGAGCAAGAAAAATTGGTGAATTATGGAATCGCTCCAATTGAACCGAGTCCTGAAAGGCCAGTAAGAGGCAGTGGAAAAGAGATGTTCCTTCTTTCTTCGACAGAAATCTCAGAAGTTTTAAAATCAATTCTGAGAGCAGCCAAGATCAAGGGCCAAAGAGTTATTTTCGCAATTCCTGATTATACCACATTTTTCACAAACTTTGTTCTTCCTCCAATGTCAAAAGAGGAAATTCCACAGGCGGTTCAGTTTGAAGCAAGAAGGCACGTACCGCTTCCTCTTTCCGAAGTAACCCTGGATTGGTCCGTCACAAAAGGAGTGATCTCGGATTTTAAAAAAGAAGGCCTGGAGATTTTGTTAGTTGTAGTTCCTAACGAAACTATAAACCAATACAAGAAAATTATTGAACTTTGTCAATTCGAACTTTTGGCAATCGAGGCGGAAGTATTCGGGCTTCAGAGATCTCTCGTAAAAGACGATAAAAAAACTTTAGCCATGATAGATATTGGTTCCCAAAGTACTACCTGCAGCATAGTGGATAAAAAGATTTTGAAACTTTCTCATAGTTTTGATATAGCTGGAAACAGTTTTACCCAGGCTCTTTCAAAATCCCTAGATTTAGATTATAAAACCGCAGAACTTTTAAAAGAGAAACAAGGAATCCGTCCTGGCACACAGAGCGGTAAGAACACACATGAGTTATTAACACCCTTGTTTGATTTAATATTAAACGAAGTTCAGAAAGCCGTTGAAACTTTTTCCCAACACGAGGGAAAACAAATTCAGAGCTATATCTTAGCTGGTGGCACTGCAAGATTGCCTGGATTGAAAGAATACTTTGAACAGAATCTACATAAGGAAGTAATTCTTGCCAACCCTTTTGCCGAAATGGTTTACCCGCCAGTTTTAGAAGAAACCTTAAAAGAATTGGGTCCGGAACTGGCAGTTGCGGTGGGTATGGCAAAAAAAGGACTCGAATAGCACAAAACTTTTTAAAAATGCTAAAATATAAATAATATGGCAATAGAAATTGTTCCAAAGCAAAGAATAAAACAAAGGATTGAAATTTCTTCGGTAACAATCCTTTATTATTTATCCATAGTGGCGCTTTTTGTAATCTTTTCTATATTTCTGGGTCTCAGTTTTATTTATAAGTCCTCTCAGAAAGAACTAATAAAAATAGAGGGGACCCTAAGGTCCAAAGAGACTTCGGAGACCAAGGCCTTAGAAGAAAAGGTTTTAGTCGCCAAAGATAAGATAGACTTATTCTCAGGATTATTTAACTCTTATAAAAAGAGCACGAGCCTTTTTAATTTTATAAAAGAAAATTGTCATAAAAAAGTTTATTTTTCAAAGGCCGCAATAAGCTTAGAAAGATCTGAATTTTCAACTTCAGGAGTGGCTGAAGGATTTGGGGCTCTGGGAGAACAGATTCTTATTTTAAAAAATAGCGAATTAGTAAGGGAAGTCAGGTTATCCAGAGTAAGCCTGGAGAAGGAGGGTGGAGTAAGATTTGATTTAGTAGTTTTATTTAGCCCTAATGTTTTTAAATAAAAATGTCTAAACTACTTATTATTTTCACATTGCTCGTTGGTAATATATTTTGTGTAACCTTTCTGATTTTGCCGCAATATCGAGATTTTAAAATGTTGCAACTTCAAGTTTTGGAAAAGAAGACAGAACTTGCTAATAGGGAAAAATATCTTGAGAATTTAGAGTCTCTCTCAAAAGAAATAGAAAAATACAAAGAAGAAATAGCAAAAATTGATATAGCTCTTCCACGAGACCCGAATCTTCCACAACTCTTTAAATTCTTAGAAAAAACATGTTCTGAGAATGGCCTGGTATTCAAAAATGTAGGGGCTTTTGGGACAGTTGCTCTTGAAAAACCGGCCAACACTAATGTGACGAGCGTCGAATTCGCAGTCTCAGGAAAATTTGAAGATTTTATAAAATTCCTTTCGGTTTTGGAAAAATCAGCAAGATTGATTGAAGTTTCGTCAATTGGGTTTGGTGTTCCCGAAAAAGCCGAAGAAGTAGCAAAAAATATTTTTTCCTTTTCATTAGTTGTTAAAGTTTACTCTTTATAAATTTTGTAATTTTTAAATTTTATGGCAATAGAAGTCTTAAAAGAAAAAGAAAGACAAAAAACATTGATGGTGGTATTCTTTATTCTTATTGTGCTTACGGTATTCGTGGTTCTTTCGACATTTTTGAGAAAAGGAGGGGTTGTCCTTGCGCCAGTGCCTGCTCCCCTTGCAAAAACAGTTGAAATAAATTTTGATGTTTTAAAAAGCCAGGCCATGAAAGACCTTCAGTTGCTTGAAGAAATTACAATGCCTGCAGAAAAAGGAAGAGAAAACCCATTTCTTCCTTACGAACAGCCCATCACTCCACCACTTAGTCCAAAGAAAAAATAATTTCAAGGTTTACGGTAAGATTTCTTGTGTTTTTGGTGATTCTTTATGTCAACCCTAATCCAACAATTACTCAAAAAAGGGATTATAGATAAAGAAAAAGCTACCTCTTTGGAATACGAGATTAAAACCTCGGGAAGAAAAGAAGAAGAGGTAATTTTGGAAAGGAGGCTAGCCGCCGAAGATTTTATTTTTGATTTAAAAAGCAAGAATTTAAAAATTGCCTTAAAAAAAGTATATCCTGAAGAAGTCAGCTTGAATATTCTAGAGCTGATTCCTGAAGAATCGGCAAAGTACTACAAGATGATCCCTTTGACTAAAAAGGATAAAGCAGTAGAGATAGGAATGGTTTATCCAGAAGATCTTAAAGCCCAGGAAGCTCTAAAATTTTTAGCAAGACAAGGAAAATTCTCTTATGAAATAGTTTTAATTGGACTTTCAGATTACGAAGAGATTTTTAAAAAATATAAAAGCCTAAGAGAAGAAGTAGAAAAGGCATTGGAAGAATTGGAGACAGAAATGAAGGTAGAAAAAGTCGAAATTGGAAGCCCATTTGGAAAAGGAGATTTGCAAAGATTGGCAGAAGAGGCCCCAATTTCAAAAGTAGTAGCAGTACTATTGAGACATGCAGTAGAGGGTAATGCTTCCGATATTCATATTGAACCAATGGGAGACAGATTGAGAGTAAGGTTCAGATTGATGGGAATTTTACACTCTTCAATAAATCTTCCGCTTACCTACCATGCGGCTGTCGTGGCGAGAGTTAAAATTCTTTCAGATTTGAGAATCGATGAAACAAGAATTCCACAAGATGGCAGGTTTTCCGCAAAAATTGAGGACAAGAAAATTGACTTTAGAGTCTCTACTTTTCCCACCACCTTAGGAGAAAAGGTGGCAATCAGGGTTTTAAATCCTAACGTAGGACTAAAGACCTTTGAAGAATTAGGGCTTGAAGATAGAAGCTTTGATATGATGAAACAGGCAATCGAAAAACCTTCGGGCATGATTTTGGCTACAGGTCCTACAGGGTGCGGAAAAACCACTACTCTGTATTCTATTTTAAGGATTTTAAATAAAGAAGGTGTGAATATAATGACGCTTGAAGACCCTGTGGAATATTTTATTGAAGGGCTTAATCAATCTCAAATCCAGCCTGAAATCGGGTATACTTTTGCCAAAGGACTTCGCCATATTCTCCGTCAGGACCCGGATATTATAATGGTTGGAGAAATCAGGGACGCAGAAACCGCAAATCTTGCAATTCACGCATCCCTTACAGGCCACTTGGTTTTATCCACCCTGCACACCTCAAATGCACCCGGGATTATTCCGAGATTGATTGATTTGGAAGTACAACCGTATTTGGTTCCGCCTACATTTAGCGTAGGGCTTGCTCAAAGACTTGTAAGAAAATTATGTCCGGATTGCAGAAAGAAAGTTGAAGCCGAAGGTAAGGTCAGAGAATTAATTATAGAACAACTAGACGCACTTCCAGAAATTGTCAAAAAGAAAGTAAAAATTCCAAAGACAATTTACATCTGGAATGCTGTAGGTTGCAAGAAATGCAATAATTTAGGATACTCAGGAATGATAGGAATTTTTGAAGCCATGCAAATGACAAAACAATTGGCAAATATTATTCTAGAGAGGCCAGTGGAAAGCAAAATTCAGGAAGAGGCTTTCAGGCAAGGAATGATAACCATGAAGCAAGACGGAATTCTTAAGGCTCTAGAAGGAGCAACTACGGTAGAAGAAGTTTTAAGAGTAGCAGAAGAAAAATAAAAATTAAACTGCCCTATCAGCAGTCCGTAAAATAGGCGGAATAAAAAATATGAAATCAATCTTATTAGTCGAAGACGACCCACTTATAGTAGAAATCTATACCACAAAACTTCAAGAATCCGGATTTCAAGTAGAAAATGTTGTCAACGGGAAAGATGTCTTTGAAAAATTAAAGGTAAAAAATTATGATCTTTTGGTATTAGACATAGTTCTACCCTATCTTACGGGTTTTGAGATTCTGAGAAAAATTAGAAAAGACGAAAAATTCAAAGATTCAAAAGTTCTAATGCTTTCAAACCTCAGTCAAAAGACAGATATAGCTCTGGCAAAGAAATTAGGTGCCGCAGGTTACTTAATAAAGGCGAATTTTACTCCGAGTGAGGTGATAGAAGAAATTAAAAAAATATTAGCATAACTAATTTTTAAAACATGGCAGATGATTATATTGGTCAATTAAAAGAACTACTAAGCATAGCAATCCAAGAAAAGGCCTCAGATCTCCATTTTTCCGCAGGCCATCCTCCAGTATTGAGAGTAGAGAGAAGGTTAATTCCTTTGATGAAATATAAGGTTTTAAGTGCCGATGATGCGCGCGAGCTAGCATTTTCCTTATTAACTGAAGACCAAAGAGAATTATTCCTAGTAAAAAAAGAAATTGATTTTTCTTATAAATTTGAAAATATAGCTCGTTTTAGGGTAAATACTTTTTTTCAAAGGGGGACGATTTCAATTTCAATGAGATTGATCCCTGTTGAAATTAGAACCATTAAAGACCTCAACCTTCCTCCGATTTTGAGTGAATTTACTAAGGCAAATCAAGGATTTGTTATAATCACAGGACCTTCTTCTCATGGAAAATCCACAACTTTAGCTGCCTTGCTTGATGAAATAAATCATTCAAAGCCAGTTCATATTATTACGGTTGAAGACCCAATTGAATACTATTTTGAAGACGATAGAGCTATTATTGACCAAAGAGAAGTAGGGTTTGATACTCTAAGCTTTTCTAAAGCATTAAGGTCTACATTCCGCCAAGATCCAGATGTGATTATGGTGGGGGAAATGAGAGATCCGGAGACTATCGCTACAGCAATTACCGCAGCCGAAACTGGTCACTTGGTTTTTTCTACCCTGCACACAAACGATGCATCTCAAACCATACACCGAATAGTAGATACTTTTCCCCCTGCCCAACAGAGCCAGATAAGAGCTCAGCTGTCAGCGTCTTTGTTGGGAGTAATTTCCCAAAGATTGGTGCCAAGAATAAAAGGAGGATTGATTCCTGCTTGTGAAATTATGATTTCCAATTCAGCAGTCACTAACTTGATTAGGGAGAATAAGGTTCACGAGATTCCTATGATAATTGAGACTTCAGCCGAGGTAGGAATGATAACCCTAAATAAGGCTCTTGCAAATTTGGTTAGAGCAAAAGAAATTACTATGAGAACTGCACTGGAATACTCTTTAAATCCAGTAGAATTAAGAAAATTAATAGGAAGACTAGAGTAATATGAAGTTTTCTTATCAGGCAAGAACAAAAGAAGGAGAAATGCAAACTGGCTTTGTAGAAGCTTCTTCCAGAGAAGCAGCTTTGGGCGTTTTGCAAAAATACGGATTATATATTACCTATCTTTCGGCAGTAGAAGAGCCTTTTTGGGAGAAAAGAGTAGAATTTTTAAAAAAAATTTCAAAGAACGATACAGTTTTTTTTACCCGTCAACTTTCAGTAATGTTAAAATCTAGTATTCCGGTGGTAGAAAGCCTGGAAACAATCGCTCATCAAATAAAAAAACCCAAGTTTAGAGAGTTAGTTCTAAAAATAGCAGAAGATATTGAAGGAGGAAGCACTCTTTCTCAGGCATTTGCCCCTCACAGAGCTCTTTTTTCCCCATTTTATATTGGTATGATGAAATCAGGAGAAACCTCAGGTACGGTTTCTGAAAGTTTGGATTATCTAGCAGATTACCTTGAAAAAGAACAAGACTTTACCTCAAAGATGGTCACTGCTCTGATTTATCCTATTTTTGTTCTAGGAGTGTTTCTTTTAGTGATTACGATAATGGGAATTGTAGTAGTTCCTAGATTTGCTGAAGTTTTTCAAGGAATGGAAGGCGAACTTCCTATTACAACAAGAATTATCATTGGATTTTCCGGTTTTCTTAAGAATTGGTGGATGGTATTTGTATTCTTTGTGGCTGTTTTTGGAGTTTGCATTTATATTCTTTTAAAATCAGAAGAAAGCAAAGAGTTTTTAGACAAGTATTCTCTGGAGATGCCCATAATGGGAGATTTTCTTAAAAAATACTTTCTGACCAGAGTTGCTCTCAATCTCTCTACTCTAGTTGCAGGAGGAGTTCCAATCTTACAAGCTCTAGAAATTTCAGGAGATATAGTAGGCAATAGGAGATATAAAGACATAATCTTAAAGACGCGAGAGGGCGTAAAAGCAGGCCAGACCTTAAGTTCAGTGCTTTTGGGTTATCCTGAAGAATTTCCGCTTTTATTTGTTCAAATGACGGTAGTGGGAGAAAGAACAGGACATTTGGAAAGTACCCTTAAAAATATCGTCACTCTTTATGAAAAAGAAGTAGATAGAACAGTAGACTCCTTTATAAAGCTTTTGGAGCCTATGATGATTTTGATTTTGGGAGGATTGGTTGCATTCTTGGCAATGTCATTATTTGTTCCGCTTTTTCAGAAAGGGCTATCAATATAGAATTTTTGTATTGGCTGTAACCCAAAAATCTATCTCTAATGACTGTCTTTATGGAGTTTTCCACAGCTTTGATGTAGAATAATGAGAAGATCTGTTATAATCAGTTATAACAGTTTAAATATAGAAAAAGGTCGATTTAAATTAATATAAAAATTACCACATAAAAACATGCAATCTAAAAAAGGTTTTACCTTAATTGAGCTTCTAGTAGTTATCGCCATTATCGGAATTTTATCTTCTATTGTCTTGGTGGCATTAAGAGATGCTAGAAACAAGGCAAGAGATGCAAGAATTATTGCTGACGTTTCTCAGATCAGAAGCTTAGCAGAAGTTTTGTACAATGAAACCTACGATTTAATGACCTTGCCCCAGACAGATGTGGCAAAGCTTAATTCAGATGTTATTGTCCAGGGTGGTTCCCTTACAATCAATAAAAATGCTGCTCCCTCTTCGGAGTACTGTGCATTCTCTAAGTTAAATGTAACAGTGGGCGGTTCAACTAACTATTTCTGTGTAGACAGTAGGGGAATAGCAGGGACTACAACCACATCTCCTAGTACCGGTAACACTTGTCCAGCAGATACAAAGTAAAGAATAATTGGAACCTGATAGTTTAAAAATCTCGATAAAAAGGTCGATTAATCTAAAGAAATTTTAAATTCTAAATAAAAACATGCAATCTAAAAAAGGTTTTACCTTAATTGAGCTTCTAGTAGTTATCGCCATTATCGGAATTTTATCTTCTATTGTCTTGGTGGCATTAAGAGATGCTAGAAACAAGGCAAGAGA
>Ga0315277_10013099_pt1 | contig 10351 bp, 9 predicted proteins | sample YL17G05_15_MG_FD_203695 | JGI IMG/M metagenome (GOLD analysis project Ga0315277, IMG submission 203695) | Sediment microbial communities from Yellowstone Lake, YNP, Wyoming, USA - YL17G05_15 | ecosystem: Environmental > Aquatic > Freshwater > Lake > Sediment | place: USA: Wyoming | collected...
TTTTGCCCCATTCTACATCCCTCCATGCTCCTCTATGTAAGACTATAGCACAATCCGCAAAAATGGTACAACCAGTTTTGCCTAAAATCCTGGCAAAGGAGCCTAGTGTCTATAGCTGCTTGAGTTTCTCCTTGCGAACCTTACCTGCAGCCGTCCTGGGCAAAGATTCTACAAACATTATCTGTTTTGGTACTTTATAGTTGGCCAGGTACTGACGACAAAAGTCCTGCAGCTCGCGCTCTGTGGCTAAGTGCCCGTTATTTAGAGTAACCACCGCCCTTATCCTTTCTCCTTTAAGTTCATCAGGAATGCCCACTACCGCTGCTTCAGCCACCTTGGGATGGTTACGGAGCACAGTCTCTATATCAAGTGGATAGATATTCTGGCCCTTTATCAGAATCATATCTTTCTTCAGTCCGAGAATAAAAATTTCGCCATTTTCGTCAATCCTGCCGATATCACCAGTATAAAGCCAGCCGTCCTTTATCATCTCAGCGGTGTCTTCAGGATTGGCATAATATCCCTTCATAAAAGGACCTTTGATAATTATTTCTCCCGGCTGATTTACCGGTACCTCTTTACCATCATTATCCACTATCTTTATCTCCCATATCGAAAGAGGCGTGCCCACTGAGCAAGGCTTCCCCGTGCCATCAACGGGCTGGCGGGTAACGTGAGCCACTGCCTCGCTCAAGCCGTAAACTTCAACAATATCAAAGCCGTAGTATCGCTTGAACTGTTCTCTCACTATAAGGGGTAAAGACTGCGCAGATGAAACGCATAGACGTAGCGAGCTCAAATCACACTTCACCCCTTCCTTCTCCGCCAGATTATTCGCCAGGGCAAAGATATAGGGCACACCCATAAACATGGTTGCCCTCTCTTTTTCAATCGTCTCCACAAGACTATCAATCGACAGCCCGGGTAGCATCACCACGGTACTGCCCCTGAAAAGTGAGGTGAGCAGCAGCACTTCCAGTCCAAAGGTATGGTATAGCGGTAACGCGAATAGAATGACTATATCTTTCTCAGTCTGTGCAAAGCCGTCACCGGATGCCTTTGCCTCAGCTATGAAACTTTCGTGAGACAACATCACCCCCCTGGGCCGGCTAGTAGTGCCGGATGCGTAAAAAATAAGCGCTGTATCATCAGCCTGCAGTCCTGCACTAACTTTATTTGCCGGACTGGTGGACAGCATTTCCCGGTAGCTAACAAAGGGCCCCTCATTGCCAGGAGTCAGATTTATAACATGCTCAACGGACTTAAACTTTGGCAGCTCCGGGACTAACGGTTCCAGAAAAGGGCTCTCCGCCACCAAAATTTTTGGCTGGCAGTTATCAAATAAGGCCTTTAGTTCGTAGAACTTATATCTGGTATCCATTGGCGCCGCTATCGCGCCAATTTTGACTATCCCGAAAAAGAAAATGACAAACTCAGGGGTGTTTGATAACAGCATGGCTACGCGGTCACCCTTCTTGACACCCAGCGCCAGCAAAGCATTGGCCACTTTGTTTGACGCCTCATCAAGCTCAGAATAAGATATTCTTCGGTCGCCTAAAACAATGGCTGTCTTCGCCCCGTACCGCCTGACTACCTCTTCAAGCTTCCGTCCCAGGTTCATGATTGTTACGACTCTTCCAACACTATCCTGGCATCCACAGCTACGGCGCCATCGCCATAGGCAAAAATAGGGTTAAGGTCGAGTTCTTTGATTACCGGATTCTGCGCAACAAAGTCAGAGACCTTGAGTAGTAGCTCCTCAAGATTTGCCACATCCACCGCTTCCTGGCCCCGGTAGCCCTGCAACAACGCATACCCCTTAATTTCCCGAATCATTTCACCGGCATCTCTCTTCGTCAAGGGAACAATACGGAAAGACACGTCTTTTAACACTTCCACAAAAATTCCGCCAAGCCCGAACATGAGCACCGGACCAAACTGGGCATCCTTGGACATACCGATAATCACTTCCACACCGGGACGGGCCATCTTCTGCACGGAAACACCGTGAATTCTTGCCTTGGGATACTTCTGCTTGATAGCTGCCAGAATTTCATCATATGCTTTTGTTACCTGCCTTGAAGTCCTGAGTCCTACCTTGACACCGCCGGCATCGCTCTTATGCACAACATCCGGCGAGGCAATTTTTAGTACTACCGGGAAGCCTAACTGCTTACTTATGGAGATTGCCTCATCCCCGGAGGTAGCCAGTCTGGTATCGCTAACATCTATCCCTGCCTGCTTTATGATCTGCTTGGACTCAATTTCAGTCAATATGGTCCTGCCTTCACTCCTAGCCCTATCTACTATTTCATGCACTGTCAACAAGCGAGCCTCCTGATACTACGGTTGAGTTAAACTAGTGTAGCAAATTTCACTCTCTTTGCATAGAGACCTGACAAAGCCAAACGTAACCCAATCTGTGATATAATTCACGCTACAAGGCAGACTCCGACCAAAAAGAAACGAGTATGACTACCAATCTAGCCAGCAAGCTCGAAAAACAGTTGCCGGCAGAGCTGATTGACTTTATGCGAGTCGCCGGTGAGACAGCTCAAAGCAAAGGGCAGAACCTTTACCTTGTCGGGGGCGTAGTCCGCGACCTGCTGCTCGGGCGAAACAACCTTGACCTTGACCTGGTGGTGGAGGGTGACGCCATAGATTTATCCCGGCGGTTAAGCGAGATTAAGCAAGCTAAAATCACCGTTCACCTCCGCTTTGGAACCGCTAACCTGCAATGGCAGGAATGGAGCGCTGACCTGGCAACCGCCCGCTTGGAGACTTATGTCAAGCCCGGCGCGCTGCCAAGAGTGAAGCCCAGCTCAATAAATGATGACCTTTTCCGCCGTGACTTCACCGTAAATGCGATGGCTATTCATGCCAATGCCGACCGCTATGGGGAACTGATTGACCCATACGGCGGCGAGCATGACCTCGAGCATAAGCTTATCCGAATACTGCATGAAAACAGCTTTATAGATGATGCCACCCGCATCTGGCGGGGCCTGCGCTACGAGCAGCGGCTGGACTTCCAATTGGAAAGAAATACGCTTGAGTTGCTCAAACGCGACGTACCTATGCTCGATACCATCAGTGGCGACCGGATACGGTACGAACTGGAATGCGTTTTCCGGGAAGAGCGTCCGGAGAAAGTGTTACGCCGCGCCGAGGAACTCAATGTCCTGCAAAAGCTGGACCCGGCGCTGGAGGGTAATGGCTGGCTGTCCGATAAATTCGAGCAGGTCCGCGAACTAACATCACCAAAATCACCGCCCTTCGGACTCTACCTGACCCTTATGGCTTACCGCCTGACTGAGGAGCGATGTAAGCGCCTGATTTCATACCTCAGACTGCCCAAACCGGCAGCGCAAACACTCATTGATACCATTGCTATTAAGAATAGCCTCCAGACACTGTCAGACCCATCACTCAGTCCCAGTGGTATTTACCGGGTTCTTCACGGCTATTCCCCATCGGCTATCATGGTCAGTTCTCTGGCCTGCGACTCCGCCGTGGCTCGCAGACATATGGAATTATATCTGAGTAAGCTTCGTTATGTCAAGCCAGTCCTCAACGGCACCGACTTAATCAGGATGGGTATTACCGCCGGTCCCCGCATAAAAGAAGTGCTACGGCTGCTCCAAGAAGCGAGACTGGACGGCAAAGTGACCAGCAAGCAGGGCGAGGAGAAATTAGTTAAGGGGTGGATTAGTTAGTGGCATTCGGATATGTCACTTTGTTTGCATGCCAGGCACTTTACCTTTAATCTATAGCAGATGTGGTCTGCACCAGGCAGCATGTCAGCTTTTCCTCTTGCAGGCAAAGGTAGATTTTCTCAGCCTCAGCCCTGTTCTTCGTTATCGTAAAGAGAGTTGGTCCTGAACCAGCCAGATGGACCGCCTCAGCCCCGGCCCTCAAGAACTGTTCCCAGTAGTCTGCAATCCCGGCATAACTATCCCGGGCAACAGCATCAAAAGCGTTGAATAGCATAGACGGTATTACTTCTCCCCCTTTAGTTAGCTGGTCAACGAACCTGTCTGTAATCTGACCGCTGGTATGATGGCCAGTTTCCATCTTAGCATAAAGCCGTTTTGTCTTGCCTGAAGCCCTCGGCACCTCGGGTATCAGCAGCACGACGCACACCGGAGAAGGCGGGGGTAATGGAGTCACTATCTCGCCCCTGCCTTTAACCAGCGCCGTACCGCCATAAAGAAAGAAGGCTACGTCCGAACCCAACAGACTGGCCACCTCCGCCAGTCTATCCCGCGACAAGCCCAGCCCCCAGAGCTTATTAAGCCCGCGCAACACAGTCGCCGCGTCACTGCTGTCTCCAGCCAGACCCGATAGTAAGGGAATATGCTTATCGATTTCAACCATCGCTCCTTTTTCGGACCCGGTAATCCCCTGAAGCAGACTGGCCGCCTTAGATACCAGACTCTCTCCTGCCACCCAGTCGGACTGGTTGGATTTAAACTCGATACTCCGGCTCAATTGAAAACGCAGGCTATCGTACAGGCTTATTGTCTGGATTACGCTGCGAATTTCATGGTAACCGTCCTGGCGTTTACCCAGGACCTCAAGGGTCAAATTAATCTTGGCTGGTGCCTTAAGAGTCAGCATGTTTGTTCCGTCCGTATATGACTTGCCACAGTCGTGCCCATTCATCCAGGCTCAAACTTTCAGCCCGCCGCCGGGGAATAATGCCACCTTTTTCTAACAAAGACAATACCTCAGCTTTAGAAAGTCCCAGGCCCAGGGCAAGAGAGTTCGGTATCTGCTTGCGCGGGGCACTAAAACCAGCCCGCACCAGGTTAAAAAATCCCTTTTCATCGACCGCCACCGCTGGCCCGGGATACAGGTCAACCCGCAGAATAGCTGAATCAACCTCTGGCGCTGGATAGAAGGACTGAGCTGGCACGTAGCTGATAATCTCCGGCTTCCCGTAAAACTGCACACTTATACTCAACAAGCTCATCTCGCCGGGTTCAGCCACTATCGCCTCGGCAACCTCCTTTTGTACCATCAGCACCATTATTTGAGGCTTTGCTGAAGCTTCCAGAAAATGGCGCAATACCGGAGAGGTAATACGATAAGGCAGATTGGCCACTACTTTGTAGCTCAATGGACTGCTAATAGCCGGAGGAAACCTGGCCCTTTGTTCCTGCAATAAAGCTCCGGGGTCAATATTGAGTATGTCCTCGTTGATGATAGTAATATTGTCAAAGGAAACAAAAGTCTGCTTCAAAATGCTGGCCAGTTTGTCATCCAGCTCAATGGCAATCACCCAGCCGGCCCGCCTGACCAGCTCCCTGGTCAGTACACCGAGTCCCGGGCCTACTTCCATTATAACATCGGCAGGAGTAATCTCTGCGGCCGAGACAATTAGCTTAAGCACTTCCTCATCAATGAGGAAGTTTTGTCCCAGTCTCTTTCTCGCCTGAAGGGCATAGCGGCGCAGCAAGGCTCTGGTCTGCGCCAGAAGCGACTGTGGCTTCAAGGAATTCCGGCTACGTTTTACCTCTGCCATTCTAAATGACTATTGATAATATAATGAGGCCGTGCACCCGCCCTCGACTTCGCCTTGCAGCTTGCTTGAACCAGCCAGCTCCAACCAGGTAGACCCACGTCACCCAGAAACAACTATTTACCGCTGCTTCCTCTCGGACCTGACGGGGTTCATAGCGTTCTGCCGCGCAGGACCCGGTCTTCAACGCCACTTAGCTCAAGCAGTCTTGCCCGACAAAAGCCTCAAGCAGGAATTCAGCCTCGCTATAGCGGATTGCGAGTGCAGGGCACCGCTGGCTCCCCACCTAGCACGACCTCAAGAAAATGCTAATCTGTTCCCGGGGCTTTGTCAAGATGGATAGGAGGTTATAGCGAATCTACTACTAAAAGTAGAATTGGAGTGGCTCACTTAAAACCAAGGTAACTATCCCATCTCGGTATAAAGGGGGAATTTAATGTCAAGATTTAACGTCTATAACTCGCGGGAGTCTGCTAACCTCATCCACAACTTTGGTGACTTCATTAATAAAATGACCAAAGAATCCGACACCGACTTGGTACGAGTCTTTAGCCTTGCCCTCGCCGACGGTTGGAGAAATGGTCAAACTGCCCTTCACGTGCACGTGAGGGTTAGGCTCGTCGGCGAATCGGTAGCGGATGACCTCTGTTGGCTCTTTCAACGAAAGAGCAGTGATACCTTTCCGTTGCTCAAGCAAGACCGCTTCGGAGTTCCAGCCAATAGCTTGGCTAATATCTTCTCCGACAAGCGGCGATTGCACCAACAAGGTTCTGTGCTTATCAAGGTTGGAGAGACGTCCAATAACACGAATAGCACTGGAGTAAAGAGGGACGCAGAGGTATGGTTGCGCCTTCTCGATGATTGTCCACGCGTCTCCATCGACCTGTATCCCATAAAGAACGCTAAGCTTTGGCTTACTCTTTCTGAACTTAACATCATCGAAGAACCTTTTTTGGCTGTCATAGATAGGGAACTCATTCCGCCGACTTGGTTCATGACCATCGCGAAGGATAAGTTGGAACACAAGATGGTCAAGAGCGCAACGGAGATTGTGAAGAACATCTCCGGCGATAATAGAAAACCTAATATCGGGTTCAGGGAAAGGCTCAGCCTTTACAACATACCAGGGGCCATCACGCCGTATATAGAACACCATAGCATCGGCGTGTTGTTTGACCCAAGCGTCAACCTCCGCTTTGAGAGTGCTGTTGTGCTCTTCGGCCCTCCTGAGTTTGGCTCTGACCCCCATAAGGTCGGCAACTCCTGTACTCATATGTTACAATATCCAAAACCAATAATAAAAGCGGAAGCAGGCTAGCTGAGTGAGTAGCCATTATTCTTGCCGCAGTCGGCATTAGAAATCTCTAGAGTTCGCCCTGTATCAGCGTGGTGGTGTCCTGGACACCCTGAATGCCACGGACCTCGCCAACGATTATCTTGCCCAGCTGAAACAGGCTTTTAGCTTCGGCGAGGGCAATAGCATCCCACTGTCCGAACACAAGGTTTACTTCCGAGACTCCCGGGACGGCGCGAATTTGTGATAAAGCCTGGGGCTCTAATCCAGGCACCAGCTTGAGCAGAATGTAGCCCTTCATCATTTGGCAGTATTATATTCCCTTGGTGGTCTCGCTGGCAAGGGTATCGAGCGAGGCTATTTGTGACCTCACCCCCTCTATCCCCCTCTCCTTAAACTTAGAAGACTACCCTGTTTCAGAAGAACGTCTTAACTCTCGCTTATCTCTCCCCACACCCCATCCCCATAAACCTTGACCAGCTTCACCGGCAGTAGTGTGTTGGCTAAATCTCCGCTACTTTCCGTATACGCCTTTATATAGTTGTCAGTGAGGCCAGACCACACCCCACCAGTCTCCTTTTCCCACAGGACAGGCATTGTTTCACCCAGGAATTGCTGGCTGAATTTTTGAGCGCTTTCTTTAGCCAGAACCAGCATCCTTTCGGTGCGCTGTTTTTTAACCTCCTGCGTCACAGGCTGGGGCATCCGAGCCGCCTGTGTCTCCCGGCGCGGTGAGTAGGGAAAGACGTGAATCCGGGCAAACGCCATTTGACGGCAAAAGTTAAAGCTTTCTTCAAACTCAGCCTCAGTCTCACCGGGGAAGCCAACAATAATATCAGTGGTGATAGCCGCCCCAGGCACCAGAGACCGGATTAAGGCTACGGACTGCTGATACTCGCTGGTGGAGTAGCGCCGTCTCATCCGGCTGAGCACGGCATCGCTGCCACTCTGGAGAGACATATGAAAATGATGGCACAGCCTGCTGTCCCGCCACAATCCGATAAGCTCCGGGTATATTTCCTGTGGATCGAGGGATGAGATTCTGAGTTTGACGATACCTGTTTCAGCCATAATACGCTCAAGCAGTCCTTTGAAATTGACACCCTCATGGCTATACGAGCCAATCTTGACCCCGGTTAAAACTACCTCCTTATAGCCATCAGCCACCCTGTCCTTGACCTCGGCGACAACCCACCCAAGAGGCAGGCTCCTCTCTCGGCCCCGCACCAGAGGCACAATGCAGTAAGAGCAAAGGTCATTGCAGCCATCCTGCACCTTGATGAAAGCACGGGTCCTGAAAGCGGCGTCATGCAGGCTTATTGAGTCACCCGGACCGCAAGCCGGACTATCCGCGCCGCAAGACTGCTTCACCAGTTGTAACAGGCGAGGTTTTTCCTCGTTGTCCAGAACAAGGTTGACTCCCTCAATCCGGGCCAGTTCCTGAGGCACCCGCTGGGCATAGCAACCGGTAGCTACCAGCAGGGCGCGCGGGTTCCGGCGATGAGCCAGCCTGAGCCAGTGCCGGGACTTGCGGTCGGCAATATGAGTGACGGTGCAGGTATTTAGAATGTAGATATCAGCTTCGTCAGACGCCGATACCAGTTGAAACCCCGCTTGCGCAAACTCTCTGGCTAAAAGCTCAGTCTCAGCCTGGTTCAATTTACAGCCTAGGCTGTCCAGGGCAACCCTTATGCCCCTATGCCCCTTCATCTCTCCTGAACTCTCCATACTCAATGAATTATACTTTCCATATTTTAAGCCGGTCAAATTTCAGGCAACCTTGCCGATAACCTGAAATTATGGTAAAAATAGTTAATCTTCATGTCCCCTTGACGGGAAAGGGAGAAACAGCAATGGCAACAACTGGTCCTGAGAACAGGGTGGTGGTTACCGGTCTGGGCATGGTCTCTCCACTAGGTCTCGATCTCAAAGCTAACTGGGAAAGCCTCATTGCCGGAAAGTCTGGCATTGATTACATTACACTGTTTGACGCCGCCTCCATGAAGACCAGGATTGCCGGTGAGGTCAAGGGATTCGAGCCTGCCAATTATATTAACCGCAAGGATGCCCGGCACATGGACCGCTTTGCCCAACTGGCAGTCGCCGCCAGCCTTCAGGCACTGGAGCAATCAGGCATTCACATCAGCTCTATAAATGAAGACGATGTCGGCATCGTAATTGGCAGCGGTATTGGCGGTCTGACTACCCTGTTTGAGCAAAACAAAATATTGCTGGAAAAAGGACCGGATAGAGTAAGCCCATTCCTGATTCCAATGATGATAGCCGATATCGCTGCTGCTCAGGTATCCATTGCGCTGGGGGTAAAAGGACCGAACCTGTGCACTACATCGGCCTGCTCCAGCGGTTCAGATGCCATTGGCACCGCCTACGAAATTCTCAAACGTGGCGATGTACAGGTCATGATAGCTGGCGGCAGCGAGGCAATAATTAACCCCATAGGCATCGCCGCTTTTAATGCCCTGAATGCGCTATCAACCAGAAACAACGAGCCGCAGCTCGCCTCACGTCCCTTTGATGCTGAACGTGACGGCTTTGTTATTGGTGAAGGGGCGGGCATCCTCGTCCTGGAAAACCTGGCTCACGCCCGAAAGAGAGGGGCCGCCATCCAGGCTGAAATTTTGGGCTATGGCGCCAGTGGCGACGCTTATCATATAACTCAACCACTGGCAAACGGCGAGGGTGCCGCCAAGGCGATGCGCATGGCACTTAACAAAGGCGGGGTGGGCACGACCGAGATTGATTATATTAACGCCCATGGTACATCTACGCCGCTGAACGATGCCATGGAGACAAGGGCGATAAAGACCATATTTGGTGATTATGCTTATCGCATTCCAATAAGTTCCACTAAGTCAATGATGGGGCACCTGATAGGGGGTGCCGGAGCGGTAGAGGCCGCCATATGCATTATGGCTATCCAGCACAGTATTATACCGCCGACCATAAACTTGACCCACCCCGACCCGGAGTGTGACCTGGACTACGTGCCCAATGTAGCCCGCAAGGCCAAGGTTAATAAAGCCCTCTCCACCTCTTTTGGATTTGGTGGACACAACTCAGCTCTAATTTTCGGACAGTATTCTGAGGCGCAGGCTTGAATCACAATTATTGGAACATTTTGCCGCCAGTCCCGAATAATTGTCTGACTCTCTCTTCAGGCCTATCCCCCATAATCGCCCAACTCCTGTACAATCGCGGTCTCACTGAGCCGTCTCAGGTAGATTCTTTCCTCACCGTTGACAAAAGCTTGCTGGGTGACCCTTTCCGATTGCCTGACATGCCCCGGGCAGTAACCAGAATCTACCGGGCTCTGCTCTGCGGAGAGGGAATAGCCATCTACGGTGATTTCGACACCGACGGCATTTCAGCCACGGCACTGCTTGTTCAAGGACTGACTTCGCTCGGTGGCAAGGTTATTCCCTATATCCCACATCGCCTGACTGAGGGTTACGGACTTAGAACGGCCGCACTGGAAAACCTTTATCGACAGGGTATCAGCCTGGTAATTACTG
>Ga0315277_10013103_pt1 | contig 10348 bp, 5 predicted proteins | sample YL17G05_15_MG_FD_203695 | JGI IMG/M metagenome (GOLD analysis project Ga0315277, IMG submission 203695) | Sediment microbial communities from Yellowstone Lake, YNP, Wyoming, USA - YL17G05_15 | ecosystem: Environmental > Aquatic > Freshwater > Lake > Sediment | place: USA: Wyoming | collected...
GTCGGCCTGCTCGCGAGGGTCGGCGACGGCGATGACCCGCGCGTCGTTCTGCTGGAAGAGGTTCTGGGCGTTGGTCCGTCCCTGACCGCCGCAACCCACGATCGCCACGTTGACCGTCTCGCTTGGGGCCACGAACCCCGCCCCGCCGAGCACGTATCGCGGCAAAATGGTGACGGCGGCCGCCGTCGCAGCAGCGGTCCGGCCGAACTGCCTTCGCGTCATCTTCGCACTACGGGGCATCGTGTGTTCCTTTCGATAGTTTGAACCCCTCCCATCCCGACAAGTTGCGCTGAATAGACCTCGCCCAGCCACGTTTGTCAAGCGGGCGGGTTGCCGTCGTCTCTCTTTCCGGTTTCCGGCTTCTCCCTGTTCCTTCAAAGGAGCCCTTCTCGGTGCCGCACTCCGCACCTTATCAACTATTGTCTTTCGGCTTTGTGCCTGATACCATGCGTCCAGGGGATACACATGCCTCAAGTCGTAATCGAAAACCCGGTAATCAACTCGCCGTTCGAGGAGCCCAAACGGCACTTTCGCTTCGACGATGAGGGTATCACCAACGACATCGTCCCCGATCGTCGCGTCAGCTGCTACTTCATCCCCGTTGCCCAGCCCAGGAAGAAGGGCAAGCAGCGGGTCTTCGATACCGAATGGACGCGGGACCGCATCGAGGAAAACAAGACTGTCAACGCGATTCGGCGGCAGGTGCAGATCTGGCGCGAAGGCCGCTATACGTCTGACGTGACCCGCATGACGGCGCGCCTCCTCGAATACTGGTGCAGCCCCGAGCGCGGCCGCCGCCTCTTCTTCTGCCAGATCGAGGCCCTGGAGACGCTCATCTACCTGGCCGAGGTCGCAGGCCGGCGCTATGGGGACGACTGGATTCATAACGACCTTCGGCGCGCCAACGAGGACGCCAACCCCGGCCTCTTCCGCATCGCCTCGAAGATGGCCACCGGCAGCGGCAAGACCGTCGTCATGGCCATGCTCATCGCCTGGCAGACGCTCAACAAAATCGCCGACCCGCAGGGACACCGCTTCACGGACTCGTTCCTCGTGGTGACGCCGGGCATCACCATCCGCGACCGGCTGCGTGTCCTCCTGCCGAGCGACCCCGGCAACTACTACCGGGCGATGGAGATCGTGCCGCCCGACCTAATGGACCAGATGCAGCAGGCCAAGGTCATCATCACGAACTTCCACGCCCTCAAGCCGCGTGAGAAAGTGAAGGCGGGCCGACTCACCAAGGACCTGCTGGCGGGCGGCGAGCGCAAGGGCAACGCCTCGGCCTTCACCGAGTCCGAAGGCGAGATGGTCCGCCGCGTGTGCCGGGGCCTCGGCTCAAAGAAGAACGTCATCGTCATCAATGATGAGGCCCACCACTGCTATCGCCGCCGGGCGGGCGGGGCCGACGAACGGCTCACCGGGGATGAGCGGAAAGAGGCCGAGGCCGCCAACGAAAAGGCCCGCGTCTGGATCAGCGGCCTGGAGGCCGTCCAGCGCAAACTCGGCATCAAGGCCGTCCACGACCTCTCAGCCACGCCGTTCTTCCTGCGCGGCTCCGGCTACCCTGAGGGCACCCTCTTCCCCTGGGTCGTCTCAGACTTTTCGCTCATCGACGCCATCGAGAGCGGCATCGTCAAGGTGCCGCGCGTCCCCGTGGCCGACGACGCCATGCAGGGCGACCAGCCCACCTACCGCAACATCTGGCTCCGCATCCGCGAGGACCTGCCGAAGAAGGGTCGCCGCACCCAGGCCGTCACGGGCGAACCGAACCTGCCCGCTGTCCTCGAAGGCGCCCTCCAGAGCCTCTATGCCAACTACGCCAAGTACTTCGAGCGGTGGGAGGAGAACGAGGAGGCCCGGGCCAACGGCCTCACGCCCCCCGTCTTCATCGTCGTCTGCAATAACACGAACGTCTCGAAACTCGTCTTCGACTACATTGCGGGGTGGGAAAAGACGCTGCCGGACGGCACCGTCGTGGCCGTCCCCGGCAAACTCCCCCTGTTCGGCAACGTCGATGGCGGGCGGTTCCTCCTGCGGCCGAACACGATCCTGGTGGACTCCGAACAACTCGAATCCGGCGAGGCCATGAGCGACGAGTTCAAGAAAGCGGCCGCGATGGAGATCGAGGAGTTCAAGGGCGAGTGCCGCCAGCGGTTCCCCGACCGCGACGTTGAGAAACTCACCGACGAAGACCTCCTCCGCGAAGTCATGAACACCGTGGGCAAGCCAGGCAAACTCGGCGAGCACATCCGCTGCGTCGTCTCCGTCTCCATGCTCACCGAGGGCTGGGACGCCAATACCGTCACCCACATCCTCGGCATCCGGGCGTTCGGCACGCAACTCTTGTGCGAGCAAGTCGTCGGCCGCGGCCTTCGCCGTATGGGCTACAGCCCCAGCCGCCAGACGTTCACGGCGCCGGACGGCGAGACGGCCGAGTTCGACGGCTTCCCCGTCCAGTATGCCGAGGTCTATGGCGTGCCGTTCTCCTTTATCCCGTGCTCCGGTTCGACCACCGACCCGAAGCCCGGCCCCATCCCGACGCGCGTCCGGGCCCTGGAAGACCGCATCGCTTGCGAGATCACCTTCCCGCGCATCGACGGCTACCGCTACGACCTGCCCGCCGAGCGCCTGGCGGCCAAGTTCACCGACGACTCTAAACTGGCTCTTACGACGGAGCACGTGCCCACGAAGGTCGAGAACGCTCCAATAGTCGGCGAATCGACCATTCATACGCTCGACGACCTCAAGAAGCACCGCGAACAGGAAGTCGCGTTCCTCATCGCCCGCGAAATCCACGACCACTACTTCCGCGATGACCAGCAGAACCCCAAGCCATGGCTTTTCCCCGACCTTCTGACCATCGTGCGCCGGTGGATGCAGGAGTGCCTGACCCTCAAGGACAACACCTTCCCGCAACTCCTGCTCCTGGCGGAGAACGCCCACGACGCCTGCGACCGCATCTACCGCGCCATCGTGGCAGCCGATTCGGGCGCCAAGCGGCTCCTTCCCATCCCGAAGCCCTACGACACGGTCGGCAGCACCCGCTATGTGGACTTCGACACCACCCGGCCGACTTGGAAGACCCGCCCAGACAAGTGCCACGTCTCCCACGTTGTAGCCGACACCGAGTCGTGGGAACAGAAGATGGCCCAGACGCTGGAGGACATGGACGAGGTGGTAGCCTACGTTAAGAACCACAACCTGGGCTTCCTTATCCCGTACACGCTGAATGGCGACCAGCGGCACTACATGCCGGACTTCATCGTGCGCTTGGACGACGGCCGGGGCCGCGAGGACTTGCTGAACCTCCTCGTCGAGGTCACCGGCGAGCGCGACAAGGACAAGGAAGCGAAGGTCGCCACCGCCCGGAACCTCTGGATCCCCGCCGTCAACAACGCCGGCACCTGGGGCCGCTGGGCGTTTATCGAGATTGGCGACCCGTGGGACGCACAGAACGCCGTTCGCGCGTCCCTTCGGCACTCCGCCAGCACGCAGCAATAAAGGATGCCCTCATGGCAAAACGCAGAAACCTGCGTCGGAATAAGCCTCACAACCGGCTTGCATCCGTCCGTCACAAGGACAAGCGGAAGAACATTCCCACCGAGGAATTGCGGGACTTCGTGCGCGAGGATGAGCAGGCGCCGAAGACCGTGCTCTACCCGCGCGACCCGGACCTCGACCCGCAACTCGTGTGGAAAGGGAAGGATGAGCAGGATTCGTCGCCCCTCGAAGTCCCGGCCGTGCCCGTCTATATCCAGGAGAAGATCCATCCCCAGGCCATCATCGAGGACTTCCGGCAGAGCGTCGAGGCCGCGCGGCCGCCCAAGCCCGAGCAACTCGGACTGGACCTCTTTTCGGACTTTAACGGCCTGCCTGAGGAGTTCTCCGACCGCGTGGACTTCTACCACCACGAGGGGAACTGGGCAAACCGCCTCATCCTCGGTGACTCGCTCCTCGTGATGACCAGCCTCGCCGAGAAGGAGGGCCTCAAGGGGCAGGTCCAGATGATCTACCTGGACCCGCCCTACGGCATCAAGTTCGGCTCGAACTGGCAGGTCTCGACCCGCAAACGCGATGTGAAGGACGGCAAGGCCGAGGACGTGGTCCGCCAGCCCGAACAGGTCAAAGCCTTCCGCGACACATGGGAACTCGGCATCCACTCGTACCTGGCGTACCTGCGAGACCGTTTGGTTGTGGCACGCGACCTTCTGACGGAGACGGGTTCGGTCTTCGTCCAGATCGGCGACGAAAACGTGCATCTCGTCCGCTGCCTGATGGACGAGGTTTTCGGCAGTCAAAACTTCGTCAGCCACATCACTTTTGTGAAAACGGTGAGCACGACTGGGGAGACCCTCTGCAACGTTTCTGACTATCTCCTGTGGTATGCGAAGGAACGCGAGCGCGTGAAGTACCGCCAACCGCTGCTGACAAAGGACCTCGGCGGTGCGGGGGCGAGTTCGTACAACCGTATCGAGTTTCCCAACGGGCGCTGCATGTCACTTGGCGCCGCATGTTCCGAATACGGCAACCTCCCCAAAGGGCGCGTTTACTCGCTTGATAATCTAACGAGCAGTCATGAGTATTCGCTGGGCAAGGAGCCTGTGTCCTTTCAAGGGAAACTCTACAAACCGGGGCAAAGATACTGGACCACAAGCCCCGAAGGCACGAGGAGACTTGCTGCGGCGGGCCGTCTTGAAGCGACGGAGTCACGTCTTGGGTACGTGCGGTACTTGCACGATTTCCCCGTCTATGCGATGAGCAACAATTGGACAGACGTCGGCGCCAGTTTCATGGCGGACAAGGTCTACGTGGTGCAAACCACGATGAGTGTGGCGGAACGTTGCCTCCTTATGACGACTGACCCCGGCGACCTGGTCCTCGACCCGACGTGCGGCAGCGGGACGACGGCCTACGTGGCCGAGCAGTGGGGCCGGCGATGGATCACCATTGACACAAGCCGCGTGGCCCTGACGCTGGCCCGCACACGCCTCATGGCCGGACGGTTCCCATACTACCTCCTGGCCGATTCGCCCGAAGGCCGCAAGAAGGAAGCCGAACTGACCGGCGTTCTCCCCTCGCCCCAGGGCGGGAGAGGGGATGGGGGTGAGGGCGGCGGCGACATTCGCCGCGGCTTCGTCTATGAGCGCGTGCCGCACATCACCCTCAAATCCATCGCCAACAACGAGGAGATTGACGCCATCCACGCCAAGTGGGAGGAGAAACTCTCGCCCATCCTTGCGGCCCTCAACAAGGTGCTCAAGAAAAAGTGGCAGGAGTGGGAAGTGCCGCGCAAGGCCCCCTCACCCCAACCCTCTCCCACGAGGGGCGAGGGAGAGAAGGAGTGTCCCAAGGAGGCCGCGAAACTGCTCAAGGAGTTCTGGGACCTGAGGCAGGCGCGGCAAGGGGAAATCGACGCCTCCATCGCCCGCCGGGCGGACACCGAGGTCCTTTACGACCGGCCCTACGAGGACCGAAAGACCGTCCGTGTGATGGGGCCGTTTACGGTCGAGAGCCTTTCGCCGCACAGGACCATCAGCGTCGAGGTGAAGCGCGAGCGGGCCGAGGTGGGCCTGCCCGGCGAAGGCGTGAGGGTGAAGACCCTGGGGCCGGATGATTTCGGGCGGATGATCCTTGAGAACCTGCGGACGGCGGGTGTCCAGAATACGTTCAAGGGCGAGCGGCTGAAGTTCGACACCCTGGAACCCTACGCCGGCCAGTGGATTCACGGCCGGGGCGAGTACACCGAGGCCGGCGGCAAGGTCCGCCGCGCGGCCGTGTGTATCGGGCCGGAACACGGGACGGTGGGGCCGGAACTCGTGAAGGAGGCCGCCAAGGAGGCCGTCCAGGGCGTCGGGTTCGACGTGCTGATTGTGTGCGGCTTCGCGTTCGACCCGCACGTCTCGGAAGAGGCCAAGCGGTATGGGAAACTGGTGGTCCTCTCGTGCCGCATGAACCCCGACCTGGCGATGGGCGACCTCCTGAAGAAGACCGGTTCGGCCAACCTCTTCATGGTCTTCGGCGAGCCGGACGTGGACGTGAAGAAGACCAAGGACGGCCAGATGACCGTCGAGATCCGGGGGTTGGATGTGTACGACCCGACGACGGGGGAGATCCGGTCGTCCTCGACGGACGACATCGCCTGCTGGTTCATCGACACGAACTACAGCGGCGAGTCCTTCTTCGTCCGCCACGCCTACTTCACGGGCGCCGACGAGCCGTATGACAAGTTGAAGCGCGCCCTTCGGGCCGAGGTGGACGAGGCGGCGTGGTCGGCCCTGTATTCGACCAAGAGCCGCCCGTTCCCCAAGCCCGAAACCGGCAAGTTCGCCATCAAGGTCATCAACCACTACGGCGACGAGGTGCTGAAGGTCTACGACTGTTAAGTAGCCTCCCCCAGCGGGAATTCCGCGGACGCCATACTGATTTCGGTTTTCCGATTTCCGCCGACACTGGCATTTCCGTCCACCCCATCCTGCAGCCTGTCCCGACCCCTCGGGATTCCCCCCGCCGCGTCGGAGCGCAGCGCAGACCCGCCGTCTTGTCCGCCGTAGCCTTGGCGAAGCAGGGGCGGAGGAGGGCCGCAATTTTACCCGCCTGTGGCGGGCGAAAATGCCCCCCCAGTTACCCCAGTCACCCAGTCCCCGGCCGTCAAACACTGTTTCTTTGTCAAATGCGAGATTTGCCCTGCGGTTAAGAGGCGCCCGCTCGCCTTCGGCTCGCGGCTAAACGTGACGGCGCACGATCACCCCCGTTCCGCCTCCGTTACTCAGTCACTCAGTTACTCAGGCACTGGCCGTCAAACACTGTTTCTTTGTCAAATGCGAGATTTTCCTCCACCCGCCGTAGCCTCGGCGAAGGCGGGCCGCCAACCTCACACTTACGCGCATCCGCGGGAAGTTATGCACATAAAGGTATGCACATGACATGGATGAAAAAAGGGCGAAATCGGCGCCAAAAACGCTAAAAACCGGCCCAAAAACGCGAAAAAAGTCGAAAAAACGCAAAATCCGCGCTAGCCTATCTTACCAGGAGCACCCCATCCGCCGAAAAATCCCCCCGGACGCTAGCGCCAGGGCCGGTGGGTTCCCAAAAATCGCCAAAAAATCTCCCCTAAAACCTCCTCCAAAAAGTTATCCACAATCGCCGGTTGACGTAAGTCGAGGCACAGAATTCAACCCCGGCGCGCCGGGGCCGAGACCGCAGAGGAGGATGGGATGGGGCGAGGCAAAAAGAAAGGAGCCGGCAAGCGGGACGTAAGCCGAATCCTGTTTCCGCCTTCGCCGAAGCGACGGCAGACGCGGCCATGTGTCTGGGTCGGGCCGTTGCCGGCCGACTCGAGCGGCCAACCCGGGGCTCGAGCGGTGCGGGCCGCACCATCGCCCCCTATTTGGCCTTGCTCCCGGTGGGGTTTGCCGTGCCCCCCGTGTCGCCACGAGGGCGGTGCGCTCTTACCGCACCGTTTCACCCTTGCCTGTGGCCCGCTTGTGGCGAGCCCATCGGCGGTTTATTTTCTGTGGCACTTTCCCTGGGCTTTCGCCCGGTGGGCGTTACCCACCACCGTACCCTGTGGAGTTCGGACTTTCCTCCCGCCCCGACGGATCGGGACAGGCGGCCGCATTGCCCGCTCGCCGGACTCCGCATCTATTATACCACGCAAACCAGTCCGTGGCAAAGGAAGGGTTGCTATCGTTTCGCTGGTGGTTTGGTCTTGGCTGGCTTGCCTGCCGGAACTTCAGCGGCGGCGGGGAGGATTTCGATCTCGACCGGGTTGCTGACGGCCGAAGGCGGCTCTCTATATCCGTAGGCCGTATCGGGGCAGAAGGATACCCGCACCTTGTATATTCCGGGGGCCAGACGAAGGCCGGGGCTGTTCGGCTGGAGCCGACCTTGCAGGTCGGCCTTGTCCCTCTCCATGTGCGGCCCCCATTTGTCGCTCAAGGGGATTTCCAGTGCCTTGCTCGTCTGGGACCCTTTCGATAACCATACGCGCGGCGGCGTAGAGGGGGTGATCTCGGTCGGCTCCGTCCAACTGTACCACCAGCCATCTATCTCCACACGGCTAGCTGCGCCGGCCAGGTAAAGCACAAGAACGCCCATGCCTTGGGTCCGGTTGGCGACGTCGAGCATTAGCGTCGGCGTCTCGTCGGCCTTCCACTGCGTCTTCTCCGCCCGCAGGCGCACCTGGACGCCCCCGAACTCCTCGCCCCACGGCGGCTCCGCGGCCTTGCCCACGGCCGGGCCTAAGGCGGGCGCGGCCTTCTCCTCAGCCGGCAGTTCGGTTACGGTGGCGAAGTCTTTGATCACGTGCTTGATGGGCGGCCCGGGGGGTGGCCCTCCTGCCACTCCGCGGGCATTCAAGCGATAGAATACGATATCCGCAACATTCGCCTTGGGGTTCTCGCGCAGTGCGTCGCGCACACGCCGCTGGAAGTCTTCACGACCGATCATGTCGCGACCTAACTTCGTCGGGTCCGGCGTGATCCGGTACCGTCGCCCGTCAGGCCGTTCGATGACGAATCCGGCAGCCGCCGGCGCGAGTTTCGCGAGCAACCACTTCGCCACCCATGGCGCCGTGTCTTCGGTCGTGGGCTTAGCCCGTGCGGCTTCGGCCTCCAGCGCGCGGCGTTCCGCATCGGTCAGGGCCACCGCCTCCGCGATCGGCTTGCCGGAGATCCGCTCGATCGCCGCGATGTACGCCAGGTGATGGGAATACTGAGTATCGTCGGCATAGGCTTCCGCCGTACCGTAGTCCGGCCCCTCCCACCCGTAGAAGTAGCGATCCTTGATGAGTGCCTGCCGCAGAACCGGCAGGGCCCTGTGGCACTTGAGGTCTGCCAGCAGGTAGGCTGCACCGTACTTCGCGTAGTACCCCTCCGAGTTCGGGGCCAGGGCCGCCATGAGTCGGTCCTCGACCGCGGTCCGCTCCCGTGCAAGCCGCGCGACCTCCGCCTCGCTCAGCACCAGCAGCAACCGGTCGGGGTCCGGGGTTGCTCCGATGCCCACCGCGTCGGGGGCCTGCACCAGTCGCTCTTCCAGCAGTGCCGCCACATCGGGCGTCATGGCCGCCGGCGCGGCGGGCTTTTTGGGTTCAGGGGCCGGATTGACGCCTGTCGGCTTCAGGCAGGCCAGCGGCACGACGATGCCCGCGACGAGGATCGCGGCCGCCAAGATCAACACCATGAGGGATGCGCGAAGGGATTTTGGCTGCATGGTTCGCCTCCGAGATTGTCGGGGCAGCGTGCCCTATGGCTACTTCGATGCGCCGTCCGCGCGGAAGTTCCAGCAAGATTGGCGCGACGCTCACTTCAGGCGAAACGTCTTCGTGCGCGGCTTTTTGCGGGCGTCGGGGGGGAGTTCGGCGTCCACCTTGCGTGCCTTCTCGAGGGCCTTGCGGGCCAACTTGTCGGCCTCGGCGTTCTGGCCGCGGGGGATGTGCTCGATCTCGACCGTCGCGAAAGGTGCGAGGAGCCGCTGGACCTGGCGGAGGAGGGGTTTCAGGTGGGGCGCGCGGACCTTGTACTGGCCGGCGACCTGGCGGACCAGCAATTCCGAGTCGCTGCGGATGGTGAGGATATTGGGTTTCAGTTGGGCGGCCAGTTCGAGGCCCAGAAGGAGGGCCTGGTACTCGGCGACGTTGTTGGTGGCCGGTCCGAAGGCGCGGGCCTTCTCCAGGAGGGTGTCGCCCTCGGCGTCCTTGACGAGTGCCGCGGCGCCGGCGGGGCCGGGGTTGCCGGAGGCGGCGCCGTCGACGTAAAGGAACAGGTGGCGGGGCTTTCCCGGCGGCTGTCGCGACGGCGGGTCGGCTGGGGGAGGCGAATCGGCGGGCATCAGGAGTCTTCCACGTACAGGATGCGCGTGCAGTTGGGGCAGGTGACGAGTTTTTCGATCCGGCCACGCAGTTGGACGTAGGTGTTCTGGGTGACGGATATATTGCATCCGGTGCAGACGTAGGTTCCCTCGACTTCGTCCAGGACGACGGCGGCGAGGGCTTCGCCGTCGAGGCGGTCGGCGATGCGGTCGAACTGGCGGACGACGTCGGGGGGGAGGGTGGCGGCGATTTCATTTCGTCGGGCGCGGCAGGTCCGGATTTCGGCGTCGACGCCATCCTTCTTGGCCTCGCATTCGCGGCGAAGGGTTTCGAGTTCCTGCTGGTGCTGCTTCAGTTCCTCCTGGGCCTGGGCGAGTTCGCGGTCGATGGTCTCGATGTCCTCGTAATCGTTGAGGATATCGTCCTCGAGTTTGCCGATCGCGAGTTCCGCGAACTTGATTTCGTTCTGGAGGATCTGGTACTGGCGGTTGTCCTTGATCTGGAGTTGCTGGCCCTTGAGGCGTTCGATGTCGGCCC